>Ga0247730_1000066_pt1 | contig 109280 bp, 84 predicted proteins | sample UWRJL073202C2_FD_180959 | JGI IMG/M metagenome (GOLD analysis project Ga0247730, IMG submission 180959) | Plant litter microbial communities from Arlington Agricultural Research Station in Wisconsin, United States - UWRJ-L073-202C-2 | ecosystem: Environmental > Terrestrial > Plant litter >...
CGGGTGCTACTGAGGCCGCAAATACGTCAAGATCAATGGTCAGGTAAATATGGGAACAGCCCTGAATGAATTTTTCAATTTTTGAAAGGATCTCCTGCCCGTTGGTGGCGCAGAATTCCCTGGCCGGAATGAACGCTGCACCTAATTGTGCTGCTGTTTGGTACAATTGTCTGGTATTGCTGTTCTGCTGTATGCCCAGGGCCAGGTAATGGAAGGGTTTTCTTTCCTGCCGGCATCTGGCAGCGATCTCGAAAAAACCGGTCCCTGAATTGCTGAGCCCTGCCGCAGGTTCACGGAGATCAAAATGGGCATCAAAGTTAATGATGCCTATGGTAGCTGTATCGTCAATATGGTTGCTGATCCCCTGATAATGCCCGTAAGCAACCTCATGCCCGCCGCCAATAACAAGGGGCTGGTAACCGTAGAACAATGCCATTTCGATCATATTGGCCAGCTCGGCCTGTGCCTCTTCCATCGCTTCCGTTTCACAGATGACATCGCCGAGGTCTGTAAAAAGTGCTTTGTCCTCAAAATGAACGGGCAAATTTCCACAGGCCTGTCTGAAGCAGAGCGGGCCGTCTTTGGCGCCTACGCGGCCGCCGTTACGCAGTACCCCTTCATCACAGGCAAAGCCTATCAATGCGATATTCCGCTGCCCTGATGGGGCAACAGGTATCAGCTCTTCCAGCAGGTTTACGGTAAGGATACGCTGATGCCAGCGTTGCACGGCAGGGTCAGTACCGTCAGTACGGCCTTTCCAGGTGCCTTTTATAGTGTGGCTGTAAAAGGCTGGGTTAACGATGGTCATATTTGGTTGTCTAATAGGTATTTAAGGTACGAACTAATAAAACTTTTTTAAAGTGCTGATGGAAAATAAATTTACGCTATGAAGCTATAATTTGCACACTCCGTTTTTCCAGACCATATGGGGTTTTAGTTTGCCCTGATAGTATAGGATCTCCCGGTGGTCATGGCAGGGATAGGCCTGCATATCGGCTTTCATACCCGGCAGGAGCATACCCCGGTCATTCATTCCGAGTGCCCTGGCGGCTCTGAAACTGAGCCCTGCGAAAACTTCTGCAGTACTCAGTTTTTCCGCCGCACTCATTACCGAGGCCTGCATCAGCAGGTCGCCCATGGGAGCTGATCCCGGGTTCCAGTCGCTCGCTATGGCCACACATGCCCCGGCATCCAGTAATTTCCTGGCGGGTGCATAAGGCATGCCCAGTCCCAGTGATGCACCTGGTAAAACCACAGCCACTGTAGCAGAACCTTTCAGCAGGTTAATTTCCTTTTCGGTAACTGCCTCAAGATGGTCGGCAGAAAGGGCTCCTGTTTGCACTGCAACTTGAAGCCCTCCGGTACTGAACTGATCTGCATGTACGGTAAGCTGAAAGCCCATGGCCTTTGCCGCCTGCAGGTAAGGCAGCGCTTCAATACTGCTGAAAGCACTTTCTTCGATGAAAATATCCACACGGTTTGTCAGGTGTTCTGCTTTAAGGAGTGGGAGCAGGTCTTTCAATAGATGATCAAGGTAATCTGCTCCTGTTCCCCGGAAGTCTTTAGGCAGCAGGTGTGCGGCCAGACAGGTAGGTACAAGGTCTGCTCCAGTCAATGCAGCAACTTTGCTGATGGCCCTCAGCTGTTTCAGCTCATTGGCCAGGTCCAGCCCATAACCGCTCTTCACCTCTATGGTGGTTACTCCTTCGGCCAGATGCCGCTCTGCCCGCTGTTGCAGCAGTGTGATGAGTGTGTTTTCGTCTGCTGTACGCGTTTGGATCACGGAGTCCCAGATGCCGCCGCCGCTTTTGGCAATTTCCAGGTATGACTTTCCCTGGATGCGCATGCTGTAATCCTTTGCCCTGTTCCCTGCAAAGCAGATGTGTGTATGGCAATCAATAAATCCCGGAAGCAATACATTTTCTCCTCTGATCTCTTCTACCTGTATGCCGGGGTTTTGGGCATAGAGCTGTTCAAAATTGCCGGTTTCAAGGATGATTCCCTTCTCTGTGATCACTCCTCCGCCTGCAATGACCTGAAGACGGCTGTCATCTATTGCTCCGTTCAGGGCTAAGCCCTCCAGGCTGAGCATCTGGCTGAAGGGACCGGTTAATGTCTTCATATCAATTTATCCTATAGCTAAACCAAACTTTTCTGCCCATTTTTGTGCCTGGTCATACCCTGCATCGGCGTGCCGGAAGATGCCCATGGCCGGGTCATTATACAGTACACGGCTGATGCATGAGGCTGCCCTTTCTGTTCCATCCGCCAGTACTACCATGCCTGCATGCTGGGAATAACCCATTCCTACGCCGCCGCCATGATGGAAAGATACCCAGGTGGCACCACCGGATGTGTTGGCCATCAGGTTCAGCAGCGGCCAGTCTGATACCGCATCGGAACCGTCTTTCATAGCTTCTGTTTCCCTGTTTGGCGATGCCACAGAGCCGCAGTCCAGGTGGTCGCGGCCAATCACGATGGGGCCTTTCACCTTTCCGCTGGCTACCAGCGCATTGAACAGCAACCCTGCTTTTTCTCGCTCTCCCATACCGAGCCAGCAGATCCTTGCAGGCAAGCCCTGGAAGCTGATCTTCTCCTGGGCCTTTTGCAGCCAGTTAATCAGGTGAGTGTTCTCCGGGAAAGCCTCCATCAGGGCGCGGTCTGTTGTATAGATATCTTCAGGATCTCCGGAAAGGGCTACCCACCTGAAGGGGCCTTTGCCTTCGCAAAAAAGTGGCCTGATGTAGGCGGGAGTGAACCCGGGGAAATCAAAGGCATGTTCTTCTCCTCCCTGTCTGGCAAATTCCCTTAGGTTATTTCCATAGTCAAAGGTTACGGCTCCCAGTTTCTGCAGTTCGAGCATGAAGCCTACATGCCGCGCCATGCTGGCCAGAGACCTGCTTTTGTAGGTTTCGGGATCAGTCTTTCTTAAGGCTGCTGCCTCACCGGGAGACAGCCCGTTGGGAATATAACCATTCAGCGGGTCATGTGCCGAAGTCTGGTCTGTCAGCATATCGGGCACCAGCTGGTCGGCAATTAAACGTTCCAGTAAATCACCAGCGTCGCTCACCAGGCCTACGGAAAGTGTTTCCCCTTTTTCCTTAGCTTCCCTGATCCAGCGGATGGCTTCTTCATAAGAATGGGTCATCCGGTCTATATATTGTGTGTCTACTCTCTTTTGTATCCTTGAAGCATCCACATCAGCGCCCAGGAAAATAGCCCCTGCCATGGTTGCAGCCAGGGGCTGTGCGCCGCCCATGCCACCAATTCCGGCACTGACGATGAGCCTGCCTGTTAAGTTATGGCCGAAATGCTGGCGCCCGCATTCCACGAAAGTTTCATAGGTGCCCTGCAGGATTCCCTGTGTACCGATATAGATCCAGCTGCCAGCGGTCATCTGCCCGTACATCATGAGCCCTTTGCTGCGCAGTTCATTGAAATGCTCCCAGTTTGCCCATGCGGGTACGAGGTTGCTGTTGGCAATGAGTACCCTTGGTGCTTCGGGGTGACTTCTGATGATGCCTACAGGTTTTCCGGATTGTACCAGTAAAGAATGGTGTTCATCCAGTTCCAGCAGGATCTCAATAATTTTCTGTAAGGCCTCAGGATTGCGTGCCGCCTGGCCGATACCGCCATAAACCACCAGTTCTGCGGGGTTTTCTGCCACCTGCCCGTCAAGGTTATTTAGCAGCATTCTCAGGACGGCTTCTGTTTGCCAGCTTTTGGCATGTAACTGCATGCCTCTTGGTGCTTTATAAACAGGATGTTTGGCATAAGTATTAATAAATGCTGAATGGCTCATATTTATGGAGGTTAATGTGATGTTGTGCAGCGCAGTTTTCTGCGGTATCCAGGAGCATGCCTCCTGTGATCAGTTGGTGCAGCTGGTTGATATCGTCGGCAAAGATCCTGTCTTCCGTAATCACGGGTACAAAGTCGCGTACCAGTTCGTAACAGGCTTCAATTACAGGGGCCGAGTGTAAGGGCCTTCTGAATTCCAGGGCCTGTACGGCATATAACAATTCTATAGCCTGTATATATTCCAGGTTATCGATTACCTGATGTAGTTTTCTTCCGCTGATAGAGCCCATGGACACATGGTCTTCCTGGCCCATTGAGGTGGGCACACTGTCGGCACTTGCCGGGAAACAGAGGGTTTTGTTCTCTGTAACCAGGGCTGCAGTAGTGTATTGCGGGATCATCAGGCCTGAATTCAGGCCGGCATTGGCTGTGAGCAGCTTTGGCAGGCCATACTTTCCTTCATTCATCAGGTAACAGCGGCGGTCGGAAATGTTGCCCAGTTCCGCTGCGGCAACGGTGACATAATCCAGTGCCATAGCCAGTGGCTGGCCATGGAAATTACCTCCGCTGATGGAATCTTCAGCGCTGAAGATGATCGGATTGTCGGTCACCGAGTTTAGTTCAATCTCTGTCAGTTCCTTCAGGTGCAGCCATGCATTGCGTGATGCGCCATGTACCTGTGGCATGCAGCGGATGGAGTAGGGGTCCTGCACACGGTCACAATCCAGGTGTGATTCGCCGATCGCTGATCCTTCCAGCAGGGCTGACAGGCGCTGGGCAACCAGTTGATTTCCTTTGAAGGGCCTCAGCTGGTGAAGGCGCTCATCAAAGGGACGTTTGGAGCCGGCCAGTCCTTCCAGTGAAATAGCCCCGATGAGGTCGGCTACATCTAATGCGCGGCTTAAGCGCTGTATTGCTTTTACGGCGAAGGCAAGGATGAACTGAGTGCCGTTGATCAGTGCGAGGCCTTCTTTAGGGCCTAATACAATAGGTTTCAGGTTATACTGTTCCAGTATTTTTGCCGCCGGCACTTTTATGCCCTTGTGGCAAACCTCTCCAAGGCCAATGAGCGGCAGGAACAGGTGAGATAAGGGAGCAAGATCTCCTGATGCGCCTACGGAACCCTTTTCGGGTACAACGGGGATGATATCATGATTGATATGCCAGATGATCCTGGCCAGGGTTTGCGGGGCTATGCCCGAATAACCCTGTGCAAGGGCATGTACCTTGGTGATCATCATGATCTTTGCTATTTCCTGTGGAATGGGTTTACCCACCCCAACACTATGGCTTTTGAGGATGTTGACCTGCAGCTGAGATGTGTCTTCTTCAGAGATATGGGTGTCACACAAAGGGCCGAAGCCTGTATTTATACCATAAACGGGTTTCTGGCTGTGTACAATTTTTTGAACCTCTTCCCAGGATGCGCGGATCCTTCCCGCCGCTTCCTGGTCAATCATTCCTGTGATCTTGCCGGATGCAAGGGCCAGGCATATTCCACTGGTCAGGTGGCCGGTTCCATAATAAAAGGTATTAGACATTGGTAATGGGTTTATTGGTCTTATGGATTTTTGCTTTGACGCAGGCGGCAATATCTGCTGATTTAAAGGCTGCCTCAAGTGTGGTCAGTTCATTTAAGATCGCGTCACTTGCCGGTTTACCGCCGGCAACTTCTTCCATGGTCTCGCGGATAGCTTCCCACATCGGAAGTAATTTCTTCAGGAGTTTTTTTCCCTCCGGGGTAAGTTTTACCAACTGCTTGCGTGCATCCTCGGGGCTGGTTGTAGTTATTACCAGCCCTTTGCCTTTTAAATTGGTGACCAGCTGGCTGGCCGCGGGATGGCTCACCTCTATCTGTTCGCATAACTCCTGTATGGACAGTGAATTGTTTTCTGATAACAGGTAAAATACGGGGAACCATGTGGTTTCGAAAACGATGCCCTCTGAGCGGTAGGCCCTGTTGACCTCCGATAGAAACATCTCGCTGAGCCGTTTCAGCCTGCTGCCCAAAACCAGGTATCCTAATGATTGGTAATAATTCATTATGCAAATATATATAAGTAATTATATAAGTACTTATACATGCGTAAAATATTTTATTTCAGCATTTTATAGGTTTTTTGTAGGGTGTTATATCCAGTATAGTGCGGCTATTTCTGTTGTTAAAACGAATTAGCAACAGGTGAATTCAGGTTCCATTTAAAACCAGAGGGAAGGGTGCCTTACAGGCAGGTTCCTGATGACCTCTTCCACTTTAGGGGCGTGGTCCAGTTTCTCCCATGTACCAAACCAGTCTGCCTGTTTGAAGGCGATTGATCCGAATAATAATGCTGGCTGGGCAACAGGCCAGTTGTCCCAGTACAGGACATCTTTCTGGTATGTCCATTTTGATTTGTCAGCAATAAAGGGATAAAGAAATCTGATCCCGGTTTTCAGGGATCTTCCGTCAGCGGTCTGGTAGTTCCAGAGGTCGTGGTCTCTATCGGACAATATCTGACAGATCATGGTGAAAGCATCAAGGTTAAAGATGGAATAACCGTAGGGTTTCGTCCGTTTTAGTTCTAAGGGAAACCCTCCTGAGCTGTCCATCTGGTCGGCCAGGTGCTTTTTATAGCGTTCCCTGCATTCCTGCATCATTTGCTGATCGCCCGTGAGCTTTGCGAAGGATGCTACCTGCATTGTCCAGCAGGTGCCATGGTTGTTTGCTGCTGCCTTTTCGGCTTTGCCGTAGGGATGCGTGTTTAACCAGGCGGTATAATCTGCGAACCATTTTTTAAAACCGTTAAGCTGATCAACGTCCATGGCTTTGGCCTTCTCCATCACAATAATACCCTGTGCAACTTCCATTAAATGGATGGTATCAATGATGCCCCAGCTTCTGCCGGTAGATTCGCCCCTTACTGCCTGGGTATAGAGCAGGCTGGGGTTCATGAATGTTTCGGGATCTGTAAACCAGGCTTTCAGATGGATCAATGCGTGTTTAACATATTTCTCATCGCCGGTTAACTGATAGGCTGCGGCCAGGGCGCCAATGATCTTGCTGAAGCGGATCATTGATTGCCTGTGTTTAAGAAAATTATCAGGGTTGGTGAGCCCGTCTTTTGTGATATAGGCACCATTGGGATTTGCCGGGTTGGGCCAGAAATAATCCGCTTCTGAAAAGAAGTCGTGTCTGCCGCCGGCACTTCTTGCCGAAGTATTGGCAGTTACCGTTTCGGGTTGCTGCTGCATTGCCCAGCCGGCTTCTGTCAGGATTTGTTTCCGGAGTATTTTAACTGCATTTTTTTTATAACCGGATGGCGGTGATACTGTTGCCTGCTGCTGTAACGTTAGGCGAAGGCCGGATGCACAGGCCGGACTGAAGCAACTCAGGAAAACCGGGATAAAAAGCAGATGTTTAACGCGCTGATATATCATTGACATAGGTTTGTATTTGGTCTCGTAAACCTAATCAATTCCTATCTGAAGCGAAAATAAATATAGCAGTTGCAACTGTTAAATTGCTCTTTGTAAACAGCAATTTCGTCAAAAATTGCTGTTTACAAAGAGCAATAATGCGAACGCAGATTTGTCCGGAATTGATTAACAGAGATAATAAATACCGCATTCATTCAATTTTCGCCCATTCTTTTATACTTTTATTCATAAAAAAACAACCATGTTTGAATACTTCGAAAAAATCACTGAACTGATCAGATCCATCTCCTCCAGGGAAACCGAAAATATTAAAGAAGCTGCTGAATGGATTTCGGAAGTAATTATACAAGACCACATCATCCATGCTTTTGGCTCCGGGCATTCACATATTATCGGGATGGAACTGTTCACCAGGGCCGGCGGGCTGGCAAATGTAAATGCGATCCTGGACGACCTTGTACTGGCCACAAGCGGCGCCAGAAGGGGTGGCGAGATAGAAAGGATAAGCGGACTGGCAGATATCCTATGGGAAAAATACAGGATCAGTTCATCAGATATCATGATCATCATCTCCAACTCGGGCAGAAATGCCATGCCCATTGAAATGGCAATGCGCGCAAAAAAAGAAGGCCTGAAGGTGATTGCAATCACTTCCCTGGAACAATCTAAAAATTACCCTTCACGTCATTCCAGCGGAAAAAAGCTCTATGAAATTGCCGATCTTGTTATGGATAACCATGTGCCTTCGGGAGATGGTTTAATGGAAATTGAAGGGAAGCTGATTGGCCCGGCCTCATCAATTGCGGGCATGTTACTGGTCAATACCATTACTACTGAGGCTATAAAGATCGCTTCGGCAAAGGGTGCGGCATTGCCAATTTACCACAGTCAGAATATAGATGGGTTTTCCAACGAAGAGCTGTTCCTGAAATTTGAAGACAGGATCAAACACCTGTAAAATTTATATCAGGATAGGAATGTGCTTTTTTGAAAAAAACTATATTTAAATTTTTTTACCGGCCCTGTATGTTTCACGAACATCTATTAATTATACTCTCGCTTCTGTTTGCGGTTTTTATGCTCACCATGCTGGGGCAAAAACTGAAGATTTCCTATCCGATATTTTTGGTGCTTGCCGGACTGGGGATCAGCTTTATTCCGGGCATTCCGCAAATAGAGATCAAGCCGGATATGATCTTTCTTTTGTTTCTGCCGCCCCTGTTGTATGAAGCTGCATGGTATACCTCCTGGAATGATTTCTGGAAATGGCGGCGGCCTGTCGGCATGCTTGCTTTCGGGCTGGTGTTCCTGACCTCTATGATCATAGCCTACGTCTCTACAGCCATGATTCCCGGTTTTACCTTGGCTTTCGGGTTTTTACTCGGAGGGATCATTTCACCTCCTGATGCGGTGGCTGCGAGTTCTGTGCTGAAAAATATTAAGATCCCCCAGCGTTTAACTACCATCCTGGAGGGGGAAAGCCTGATCAATGACGCTTCCAGTTTGATTGTCTTCCGCTTTGCACTGGTGGCAGTCATGTCCGGGCAGTTTTCCCTGACACAGGCTGTTGGTCAGTTTTTTATCGTCTCCATTATGGGCATCGTGATTGGCCTGGCCATTGCACATATCATGTACCTGGTACACCGTTTTCTGCCCACTACCCCCAGTATTGATACCGCACTGACGTTAATGAGCCCATATTTTATGTACATGGCCGCGGAGGAATTTCACTTTTCGGGCGTAATGGCGGTGGTCAGCGGCGGGCTGTTTTTATCTTACCGTTCCCATGAGATCTTTTCTACCGGGAATGCCCGGCTGCAGACCATCAACGTATGGGCCACCGTAGGTTTCGTTTTGAACGGGCTGGTCTTTATCCTGATCGGGCTTGAGCTCCCGGTGGTGATCAGGAATATGGGAACTGACGCCATGGCAGATGGCATCAAATACGGACTGGTGATCAGCCTGATTGCCATAGTCATCCGCATTTTATATGTTTTTCCCATTGCCTATGTCCCAAAATGGCTGGGCCGTAATGAGCGGGCTGACCGCCGTAACCCAACCTGGAAAGGACCCCTGATTATAGGCTGGGCAGGGATGAGGGGGGTAGTTTCACTCGCATCAGCACTGTCTATACCCTTACTGATGGAAAACGGAGCGGCCTTTCCGCATCGTGACCTGATCCTCTTCATCACCTTTATCGTGATCCTGGTTACCCTCGTATTCCAGGGATTAACACTTCCGCTGCTCATCAAATGGGTTAACATTAAGGACTCAGGTGATTTTCTCCCGGTAGAGGAACAGGATGCAGCCATTCACCTGCGGCTGATGCAGGCAGCACTGAAACGGCTTAATTCCAGGTACCAGAAAGAGAGTGCCGACAATGACCTGGTCGGTTTATTAAAGAACCAACTGGAAAATGATATCTCTCTTCAGGGGCAAAGACTGGAATGTCTGGAGTGTGATGGAGTTAAAAAGGAAGAAGTTGAACTATACAACCTTGTGCTGCTGGATCTCTATAACGTACAGCGTAAGGAACTGTTTGTGCTGCGCCATGAAAAAAACTTTAGTGATGAAGAACTCCGGAAGATGGAAAGCGAGCTTGATTTTGATGAAGCCAAAATCAATTTAAACAGGGATTGAATCTGAACAGGAATGCCCTGCACAAATCCCCTGTATTGGGGATTTGTATCGTACAATAACGTACTAATTTTGTGTCTGTTATTATCCTAAACAAAGTTTATGAAAACCAAGGGCAAATCAATTCTACCGACTGGTACCTACGCCATGGCCGTGCTGTGCGCCGTAGTTTTATTCTTCTTTTCTTCCTGTAACCCCGAAAGCCACAATGATGATTACTATTCCATTGACACCACCGAAATGCAGGTAGGGGGCGTTAAAATAATACCGGTTGAAACCCCAAAGGGAAAATTTAATGTATGGACAAAAAGAACCGGCAACAATCCTAAGATAAAGGTTTTGCTTTTGTCTGGTGGTCCGGGACTGAGCCATGAGTATCTCGAGGCATTTGAAAGCTTCTTCCCGAAAGAAGGAATCGAGTTTTTCTATTATGACCAGTTGGGTACCGGAAATTCCGATCAGCCTAAAGACTCTACTTTATTCGATATTCCCCGTTCAGTAGAAGAGGTGGAACAGGTACGTAAGGCGCTGAACCTGGATAAAGATAATTTTTATCTCTACGGGCATTCCTGGGGAGGGATAGTGGCGATGGAATATGCTGTGAAATATCAGCAGCATTTGAAAGCACTGATCGTATCCAATATGGACGCCAGTGGCAAAGACTACAACGACTATGTTGAAAACGTATTGTTCAAACAGCTGCCGCCTGCCGTGCAGGACACCCTTAAGCAATTTGAAGATAAAAAAGACTATAAAAACCCGAAGTATACTACTTTGCTGCAGAATCACTTTTATGCAAAGTATATCTGCAATATGCCAATGGATAAATGGCCGGAGCCACTACTAAGGGCATTCGGGAAGATCAACGAACCCTACTATAACGCCATGCAGGGACCCAGTGAACTGCACGTATTCGGTAAGATCAGGGACTGGGATATCAAATCCAGGCTGCCACAAATTACAGTACCTACTTTAACTATAGGCGCCAAACTGGACGAGATGAATCCGGAGCACATGAAGTGGATCTCGGAACAAGTGAAGAACGGGCAATATTTATATTGCGCAAACGGAAGTCATTTGTCTATGTACGATGACCAGCAGTTTTATATGACGGGAGTTATCAAATTTATTAAAGATACAGACAGCGGCAAAGGCAAATAGGCTATCGTTGCACCCGCTTTTTCAAATGTCCGTATATGAACATACATTGTTCGTATACGGACATTTGTTTTGTAAAAAGGGTTACATTAGTGGTTTAGGCATCATTTTCTTCGTGGCACAGCAATTGGATCAGGCAAACCGCTAAACAACCGCATTATGTTTCAACATCATCTCTTACTGATCTACCGGAATTTCAAAAAATATAAAGGCTCATTTTTTATCAACCTTACTGGACTTTCAGCAGGCCTTTCCTGTGCTTTGCTGATCTACCTGTGGGTGAATGATGAGGTGCAGATGGATAAATTCCATGCGAAAAACGGGCAGCTTTACCAGGTGATGCAGGATATGAAAACCGCGCAGGGCGATATCATTACTGAGGCCACCCCGGGGATCCTGGCGGAAGCGCTGAAACTGGAAATGCCTGAGGTAAAGGAGGCGCTTACCGCTTCACCCACTTACTGGCTGGAACAAACTAAACTCTCTGTCCATCATCAGGGCGATATCAAAGCGGCAGGAAAGTTTGCCGGCAGGGATTTTTTTAAGATATTCTCATTTCCGCTGATCTCCGGCGATATCAACAGGGTGCTGACCGGTAAACAGGCGATCGTTATCTCCGAGAAACTGGCAATGAAGCTGTTCAATACTACCCGGGTTTTGGGTAAAGAAATTGTGTGGAGAAATGTTGAAATGCAGAATGAAACCCATTCACTGGTGACGGGTGTTTTTAAAGATACGCCCGCCAGTTCTTCGGATCATTTTGATTTCCTGGTTTCCCTGGATATTTTGTACGGGGCAAATGACAATTATAGCAAATGGACCTCCAATGGCCCTTCTACTTTTATTGTATTGAAAGATGGTACAGATCCCGCAAAGGTGAACGCAAAGATCAGGGATTTTATGCGGCCGAAAGGTGTTAAGGTCCATACCCTGTTCATCAGGCCTTTTGCTGAAGGCTATTTACATGGAACTTATACCAATGGGGTACAGTCTGGCGGAAGGATAGAATGTGTACGTTTATTTTCTCTGATTGCTGTTTTCATCCTGGTGATCGCCTGTATCAACTTCATGAATCTTTCAACGGCAAGGGCTTCCAGGAGAATGAAGGAAGTAGGCATTAAAAAGGTGATGGGAGCGGGGAGGTCATCGCTGATTGTGCAGTACCTCGGAGAGTCACTTCTGCTCAGCACCTTGTCTCTGTTCATCGCACTGCTTTGCGTAGAGCTTATCCTTCCCCGGTTCAATGAGATCACAGGTAAACAGCTGTCGCTTCATTTCAACGGGCGCCTGCTGCTGATCATCACGGGTATCACCCTGTTCACAGGATTAGTTTCGGGCAGTTATCCTGCTTTGTATCTTTCAGCCTTTAACCCCGCCGCTGCCCTCAAGGGTAAGCTGGTGGCCTCAGCAGGTGCAATGTGGACCAGAAGAGGCCTTGTAGTTTTCCAGTTTACGCTTTCTGTGGTACTGATCGTCTGTGTTTTCGTAGTGTATAAACAGATAGATTTTGTGCAGCGCAAAAATCTGGGATATCAAAAGGATAATGTTGTCTATCTCGAAGCAGAAGGAAAAGTGAAAACAAATATAGTTTCTTTCCTTGCGGCGGTCAAAAAGATTCCCGGAATCTTAAATGCCTCCAGTATGGACAGGGGATTTTTAGGGGAATTCGGTTCTACAGAAGGTGATTTTAAATGGGAGGGAAGAAATCCTAAAGAGATCATCAAATTCCAGAATGCGAGTATCAATACCGGACTGATCGAGACGCTGGGAATGGAAATGGCGGCAGGCAGAAGTTTCTCTGATAAATTTGGTGCTGACAGTACCAGGATCCTTATTAACGAAGAGGGGACCAGGGTTATGGGGCTAAAAAACCCGGTAGGCAAAATGTTCGGACTCTGGGGAAAAGAATATCAGATTGTTGGTGTGGTAAAAAACTTCAATTTTGAGTCTCTGCATGAAGCGGTTAAACCTTTATTCTTCAGATATGCTGCAAAGCACACCAACAGGGTGCTGATGAGGATAAAAGCAGGACAGGAAAAAGAAACCCTGGCAGCACTCCGTGATTTCTACCTGCAGTATAATCCGGGCTTTCAGTTTGAATACAGGTTCCTGGACCAGGATTTCCAGGCGCAATATACAGCGGAAAACCGGGTGTCAGTTTTATCCAGGTATTTCGCAGGGCTGGCAGTAATCATCTCCTGCCTCGGATTGTTTGGCCTGGCAGCTTTTACTGCTGAAAGAATGTTCAAGGAGATAGGGATCAGAAAAGTACTGGGCGCAAGTGAATGGAGTATTATTTATATACTTTCCGGCGAATTTATTAAACCTGTTGCAGCATCAGTGATGATAGCCCTTCCATTAAGTTATGTATTAACAAGGTACTGGCTGGATACTTTTGCCTATAGAATAGAACTGCAGCTTTGGTATTTTGCAGCTGCAGGATTACTGGCACTGCTGATCTCCTGGCTTACGGTAGGACTTCAGGCAATAAAAGCAGCGAGAATGAACCCGATAGAATGTCTCAGAGAGGAGTAGACTCCGTGAATATATATCAGCTTTATGCAAATGTAATAGTGATTTGCCTTTAAATGTCAGAATTTCCTATGGCCGGCAGGCCTCTTTTACTGGTTTTCGTTTCAATATTCTTGTGAAACAGGCCTCAATGCTGTGTAATTTTCCCGATATTCAGAAAAAATTCTATTGTATGATATTGTTACATATATGTGTTTTAATGCCCTCCAATGCATTAAAATGGATAATATAGTATTGCAGTATAGCTATTGGCTCTTTTATTTGAGCCTCATTTATTAAATATTTAGTGGATTTGTGATTTTTTATTGAAAATATTCGCAATAAGTTGTAATTTGACCATGCTTAATCGATTTTAATATATTCCTATAGCTTATAGATACAACTTTACCATTATTAATACATGAAAGACGACTTCAATGAGATGTTTAATACTTACAAGGGTAGGATATACGCCTATATCCTTGCGATAACGAAGTCTGAATACGTCGCCGAAGAGATCACGCAGGAGATTTTTATAAAATTATGGGTTGCAAGGGAACAACTTCATGAGATCAGGAACCTGGATGGTTATATTTTTAAAATAGCCCGGAACCTTTCTTTGAATTACCTCCGTAAAGTGGCCTACAATGAAAAGATGTCTACAGAACTGATCAGGATTGCATCCAAAGACGGTGATAGTGCAGAAACCAAATTAAATCTTTTTGACTACAATAAGCTCATCAACCAGGCGGTGGACGGGCTTTCGCCACAGCGTAAACTGGTATTCAAGTTAAGTAAAGAAGAAGAACTTAGCTATGATGAGATCGCCTCCCAGTTAAAACTCTCAAAGAACACGGTTAAAAATCATCACCTTACTGCAGTAGGCATTGTACGTTCTTTCCTGATAAAGAATGGTGTAAGCTCGGCTATTGCAATTTTCTTTATGTTAACTGCTTAAATTTCCTATACTATTTGTCTGTTCTATTGCCTGATCGCTGTTTTCACAGTATTTGAGTGAATCATTTCAATTATTTTAATTTTTTTTTATTTCCATTAGTCTGATTGGCTGATTGATGTGTCTTTCATTTAAATCAGCCAGAAAGAATGGAAGAAAAAAATAGGATTTCTCTGCTTTTCAGTAAATATGTAGCCAATGAAGCTAGTAAGGCTGAAGTGTCAGAACTTCTTGAATTGATCAAAGATGAAGATTCCGGGATTGAGCTGAATGCCGAGATGGAGGAGTTGTGGAACAGGAAAAATACGGTGACAGGGAATGAAGTGGACTGGGACAGAATATATAATATTGCTGTGGCTTCGGAGCCGCAGATGAAAGCCGTAAAAACATACAGAAGGGTGTGGCTAAGTGCAGCTGCAATGGTTATTGGATTATGTTCAGTAGCGATCTGGCTGAGCACCTATAAAAAAGTCAGTACTGACACGGAATCATATGTGCGTGGACGTGCCGGAGCTGGTAAAACGCTCATCGTATATCTCAGCGACGGAACCAAAGTGACCTTAAACTCAGGTTCTGAGCTTCGTTATCCTGAAACATTTGATGGCAGTAAGCGCGAAGTGTATTTAAATGGAGAAGGTTATTTTGAAGTAGCACACAATCCTGCAAAGTCTTTCCTGGTACATTCAGGAAAAGTAGTGACCAGTGTATTGGGAACATCATTTAATGTGATGGCCTATCCGGAAATGTCAAAAATGTCGGTAACGGTACTGACGGGCAAAGTAGCAGTTAAGAACACCAGCAGCAGTAAACTTGTCACACTACTGCCCCTGCAGCGCGCAAGCCTGAGCAGCGGAAAAGAATCTTTTGCTGTTGATTCTGTAAAAGATGTTGCAGAAATGATTGCCTGGAGCAAAGGAGAGCTGATCTTTAACAATGCTACCCTCGAAGAGATCGCATTAAAAGTTGGCAACCGCTACGGGATCAATATTGATATCGTCAACCAGCATAAAAAACAAAGCAGGATCACGGGTACATTCAATAAACAGTCTTTTATTGAGATCATGAATGCCGTTACACATTTAACAGAAACAAACTACAGGCAAACCAAAGACAATTTTATCATATACTAGTAAATAAAAATAGCAATCTCCACTCAAAAACCAGATAGATTAACCAAACAGTAAGAAAGCCTACGGAGTAAGAATGGTTACAAAAAAAAAGTTGGATGTGTCCCACCACATCCAACTAATTCTTAAGCTTTCGCTCAACTAAATTCATTTTCTCCACTCACCGGAGAATATTAACAAATTTTCTCAAATATATGACAAATAACGTATTGTCCTGCGGATTTTCATGTAAAAATCTGGTTAATATTCTGTTGATTGTGATTTTACTGCATTTTAATTTATCTTCTTATGCCGAAAAAAAACGCCTTCAGGATCTTGATGTCAGGATATCGTTAAATGTTAGGCAAATGCCTGTAAATGAGGTATTAAAAAAAATAAACCACAAAGTAAAGATTGATTTTGCCTATGGCTCGGATGTGTTCACAACAGCCGATAGAATAAGCCTGAATGTAAAAAATGAAAAACTTTCTGTGGTACTTAAATTGATTCTTGAGCCTCTGGGGCTGCAATATACCTATGCAAATGACCTGATCCTGATTGAGTCTGCCAAAGTTAGGCCTAAGGACCCGGCAGGGAAAATTACTGTTTCTGCCGATAAGCAAACCCAGATCAAAGGCGCCGTAGCAGATCATAAAGGAATGCCCCTTCCCGGTGTAAGCGTTAAACTCAAAGGAGGAACAGCCGGTGCCAGTACAAATGCCGATGGAAAATATGCAATCGCCCTTCCCGATGCCAATGGCATACTGATCTTTTCTTTTATGGGGTATTTGCCGCAGGAGGTGGCCGTAGCCGGAAGAGCAACGGTAGATGTGGTGCTGAAGGAACAATCCCAGAACCTGACTGAAGTAGTAGTTACTGCATTGGGTATCAAGAGGGAGAAAAAATCGCTTGCATATGCAGTAACAGAGGTAAATGGCAGTGAGTTAACACAGGCACGCGAAAATAATGTAGCCAATGCGCTAACAGGTAAAGTAGCCGGTGTAAATGCTTCTGGTCTTTCAACCGGACCGGGCGGGTCAAGCCGCATCGTGATCAGGGGCAATGGTTCACTAAACGGAAGTAACCAGCCTTTGTATGTAATTAACGGGATGCCGATGGATAACAGTACACCGGGCGGAAGTGCCACTTCAAACGGAGGTTCAGATGGCATGGGAAACGTAGACAGGGGTGATGGCATCAGTGGGATCAACCCTGATGACATTGAATCGATCAGTGTATTAAAAGGCGGTACCGCAGCTGCCCTTTATGGGGCAAGAGCTGCAAATGGTGTGATTCTGATCACCACCAAAAAAGGCCGTGCGCAAAAAGGTGTTGGAATTGATTACAACTCCACTTTCAATGTGGACAGGGCAATTGTAGCGCCCGACTGGCAATACGAATACGGACAGGGAACCGATGGTACAAAACCAGCAACACAGGCACAGGCCCTGGCCAGTGGCCGCCGTTCCTTTGGTGCAAAAATTGACGGCTCACCGTATATCGCTGCTGACGGACTGTTACATCCATACTCAGCAGTGAAGGATAATGTACGTGACTTTTACCAGACCGGAACCTCCTTCACAAACACACTGGCTTTCACGGGAGGCAATGAAGTGTTAACCTACCGCTTTTCAGGAAGTAACCTGGACAGTAAAAGTGTATTGCCTAACAGTACATATAACAGAAAAACGGCCAATCTCAGCGTTAATGGCAAGCTGGGGCCTAGAGTGAGCTTCGAAGCACTCGCACAGTATAACGTTGAGCACGCACATAACAGGCCTACAGCAGGTGATGCACTTGGAAATCCAAACTGGACACCCCTGCTGGTAGCCAATACAACGGATGTGGACTGGCTGAAACCCGGTTACAATGCCAGTGGCAACGAAATTGCATGGAATGACGCTTCAATTGCTTCGAACGGCTATTTTGTAGTCAACAAATTTAAGCAGGAAGACACCAAGAACCGTTTTATCGGCCAGGCGGGCCTTACCTTTCAGATCATCAAAAACTTGTCTGCAAAGGCGAGTGTGAGCCGCGATTTTTATAACTACAACTACGAATATATACTGCCAAGCGGAACATTATATACTCCCAATGGCCAGTATTCAGCCCTGAAAGCCGACAATTCTGAAACTAACGGACTATTGACACTGAACTATACCGGTAAAGTGAGTGACGATTTCAGCCTGTCTGCCCTTGCAGGTGGTAACCAGCAAAAATCAGTGTACAATTTACTGACTACCACAGGAAGGAATTTCACCATTCCATATTTTTACAGCACAACGAACCTTTCTACACTTGCTACTGTACCTACCAATAACCGGACAGCCATCAACTCTTTATTCGCATCGGCAGATATCGGTTTCAGGAGTTACGCCTTCCTGACGGTAACCGGCAGGCAGGACTGGTTCTCCACGCTGAGTCTTCATCACAACAGTCTTTTTTACCCTTCTGTTGGTGGAAGTCTGGTGTTGTCTGATGCCTTTACGCTGCCAAAGGCAATCAGCTTTGCAAAATTAAGGGCCTCATGGGCACAGGTTGGTGGCGGTGCCCCTGATCCCTACCAGATCAACCTCGGGTATACCAGTCAGCCCTCCTCCGGGCAGCCCATACAAAACGTAACCAGCACAACGATCAGTAACCGGAACCTTCAGCCCTATACCTCCACCACTACGGAGGCCGGCCTGGAAGCGAAGTTCCTGCAAAACAGGCTTGGGTTTGACCTGACGGTATACAACCGCAAAACTACCAACGATATCGTTTATACCGCCATCAGCGGGACTACAGGATTTAACAATGTGATCTTGAACGTGGGTGAACTAAATAATAAAGGTGTTGAAGCTTTATTTACCGGTAATCCGCTGAAGTCAGGGAATTTCTCCTGGAACCTCAGCTACAATGTATCCTATAACAAGAATACGGTACAGAAACTAAGTGAAGGGCTGAATCAGATCCAGATGGCATCTTCGGTAAACTCTTATGCGTATATCAATAACATCGTAGGTCAGTCGTACGGCTCCATTGTTGGAACCCGGATGCAGAAAGATGCAGCCGGAAACACGGTTTTTAATGCAACTACAGCCTTGCCGGTAGCTACAGGACTGGAAGTACTGGGTAAAGGTGTAGCACCATGGACGATGGGGATTACCAATGATTTCCATTACAAAGCATTCACATTGAGTATCCTGGTGGACGGTAAGTTTGGCAATAAAATTTTCTCTCTGATGGATGTTTATGCCACCAGGCTGGGGTTAAACAAGATGACATTGCCCGGCAGGGACGGCGGACTGACTGTTACAGGTGTTACCCAGAGTGGGGCTCCTTATAGCAGGGTGATCCCGGTAAGCGGAATACAGTCTTATTATGATAACTACAAATCTTATACAGACCTGTTCGTTTATGATGCGGGCTTTATCAAATTACGCCAGGTGATCCTTTCCTATGCTTTACCGTTGAAGAAAATTGCCGCGATTCAGTCGGCCTCTATTTCCCTGGTGGCGCGTAACCTGTTAACGTTGTACAAGCAGACGGATAATTTCGATCCTGAACAAAGTTATACCAATTCCTCAAGCCAGGGATTTGAATCTATTGGCTTACCAAGAACAAGAACTGTGGGTTTGAATCTGATGGTTAAATTCTAATAAAGAAGATATGGAAAGACATTTTTATAAAATCACTTTTGCTATCCTTTCCCTGGTTATCCTTTCGTCCTGTCAAAAGGGATTCGAAGAACTCAACACCAATCCAAATGCTTCTCCGGTAGTTAATCCTGCATTTACTTTCACCAAGGCGCAGCTGGATGGTGCAGCAAATGTGCTGATCCTGCTTCAGGGTACCATGCAATATACGACGAGCTATAATGATGTTGCCGGTTTCGGCGCTAAATATGTACTGAGCCAGAGCAGCGCCAGTTATGCTGTTTTCACAAATGCCTATCCCAAGGAAGTAAATGAGATCATCTCCGTCATCAACACGATTAAGGATGATCCGGCGCAGACAAACTTACTCGCTGCTTCCAGGATCTGGAAAGCCTATATCTTTAGCAGGCTGACAGACCTGTACGGTGATATCCCCTATACCCAGGCCGGCAAAGGATATACCGATGCGATCTATAAACCTGTTTATGATACCCAGCAAAGTATTTATGCAGATCTGCTGAAGGAGCTGGATGAATCGGCCCTCAGCTTTGATGCCTCGAAAACAACATTTGGTCAGGCAGACCTGATCTACAACGGCAACACCATACAATGGAAGAAATTTGCCTATTCGCTGATGCTGCGGATGGCGATGCGGATGACGAAAGTTGATCCGGCGAATGCCGAAACCTGGGCTAAAAAAGCTATTGCAGGTGGTGTGATCCTGGACAATGCTGATATTGCCAGGGTAAATGGCTATGTGTCTGCAGGGCAGGATATCAACAAAAATCCGCTGGCGCTGAACATGCTGAATTCAGATTATATCAGGGCCGACGGAACAAGCAATACGGAGGGAGGGAAGTTCCAGGATGTATTTATCAATTCGCTGAAAGTAAATAAAGACCCGCGTCTGGCTGTCCTTTCTGTAGTGTACGTGAACGGCAAAGCCGATACTGCTGCTGCTGTTCAGAAAGGAATGTCGGCAATGCTGGGCGCTAAACCTGCTGATTTTGTCACTTATTCTGAGCCCAACCATAATACGATCCTGCAATTGAACAGCCCCTACCTGCTGCTTACCAATGCAGAAACTAATTTCCTTCTGGCCGAGGCCGCATTACGCGGATGGTACACCGGAAACGCTGCCAGTGTGTTATATGAAAGCGGCATCAGGGCGTCAATGCAGCAATGGGCATTATTCGGTGCAGCAGGTACAATTACAGCTAACCAGATTGATACATACATGAAGTACCATAAATTGATAACTTCGGCCACTATGGCTGCCCAGATGGAGCAGATTTACAATGAATTCTGGGTAGGTGTCTATCCAAATTCGCAGGAGGTGTTCGCCACTTACCGCCGTACCGGATTTCCCGCATTGGTGCCGAATAATTATGTAGGTAACGCCACCGGAGGCAAGATCTTCAGGAGAATGGAATACCCGCTTACAGAGCAGAATTTAAATGGTGAAAATTATAAGGCCGCTATTGCACGCCAGGGGCCCGATGATTTTCTAACCCGTATCTGGTGGGATAAATAATGAACACAAATACAAACATATAATATATACACAATGAAGAAGCATTTCCTTTTTTGCGCTGCAGCCATCTGCATGTTTAGTTTTAGTGTGCAGGCGCAGCACTACAGTATCGTGATCAAAGGTGGTCATGTGATTGATCCTAAAAACAATATTGACAAGATCATGGATGTTGCCATTCTTGATGGTAAAGTAGCGAAGGTGGCTGCCGGTATCAGCACAGCAGATGCAGCCCAGGTTGTAGATGCAAAGGGACTGTACGTTTCTCCGGGACTGATTGACATGCACTCGCATAATTTCCAGGGCACTACACCAGACCATTACCTGAGTGACGGATTTGGTGCACTCAATCCGGACGGGTTTACCTTCAGGGTAGGCGTAACTACGGTGGTTGATGCAGGTAGTTCGGGCTGGAAAAGTTTTCCAAAGTTTAAGCAGAATGTTATCGATCAGTCGAAAACCAGGGTACTGGCAATGCTGAACATTATTGGTGAAGGTATGCGTGGCGGAGCGTATGAGCAGGATACTACGGATATGAATTCGAAAATGCTCGCTATGGTGGCCAATAGTAATAAAAAGACCATTGTTGGTATCAAGGTAGCCCATTACGAAGGACATGAATGGACTGCGGTAGACCATGCCGTAGCAGCGGGAAATAAAGCCAACATCCCGGTGATGATAGATTTTGGAGGTGCCACACCAGCTCTTTCTCTGGAAGAGCTTTTCATGACACACCTGAGAAAAGGAGATATCTTTACACACATGTATGGTGCCCTGGCGCCGTCAAGGGAAGAAATGATCGATAAAGCTACCGGTAAAGTAAAACCATATTTTTATACTGCACGTAAAAAAGGGATTATCTTTGATGTGGGTTACGGAGGAATCAGCTTTGCTTATTCGCAGGCCATACCAGCTATGAAAGAAGGTTTTTATCCAAATACGATCAGTACCGATATCCATACCGGAAGTATGAACAATGCGATGAAGGATATGATGAGCGTGATGTCTAAATTCCTGGAAATGGGAATGCCGTTGAAAGACGTGATCAAAGCCTCTACATGGGAACCTGCACAGGTAATCCACAGGGAAGAACTGGGAAACCTGTCTGAAGGTGCTCCGGCAGATGTAACGGTTTTTGATATCCGTAAAGGTAAATTTGGCTTCTTTGACTATACCGGACATAAAGAATCCGGAACGGAGAAATTTGAATGCGAAGTGACCATCAGGGATGGTAAAGTGGTATATGACCTGAACGGAAATACAACTCCTATTGGTTTAGGACACGGAGATCACTAGTTTTTGTAAAAAATAAAAAACACAGATGAACCCGGAGGCTCCATCTGGCAATTGAAAAAGAAATAAAAAAACACAGATGAACCCGAAGGCTCCATCTGGCAATTGAAAAAAAATAAAAGATACAGATGAAAATGAATTTAAGGACAGGCATGTTAGCAGTAGCCATTACATTTTTGGCTGGTACGGTAAATGCACAGACTATTCCGAAGGAGGAACTGATCTATCTGACCTCCGACTGGAAGGGTGAACGTTTTCCTGACGGAAGGCCGAAAATTCCTGATGAGTTGCTGGAAAGGGCAAAAAACGTAGGTATTGAGGAAGCCTGGACGATCCTGAACAATGAAGGTTATCACTGTCAGTTTGATGGTGGCTGGAAAATGGTGCATGATGACGTGCCTATTGTTGGCCGGGCGCTTACTGCAGCTTATATGCCTTCCAGACCTGACCTCGAGAAAAACATCAAAGACCGCGGAGCGAAACAGGGCAGAAAGGGAAATACCAATGCATGGGCGATTGATATGTTATCCAAAGGTGATGTATATGTAGCTGATGGATTCGGTAAAATTGCAGAAGGAACGTTAATTGGCGATAACCTGGGTAATTCGATTTTCGCAAAGTCTGGTAACGGGGTGATCTTCAATGCTTCCAGCCGTGACCTGGACGGATTAAGGGCCATCAAAGGTTTTAATGCCTATGTGCGCGATTGGGACCCTTCTTACCTGAAGGACGTAGTATTGACGGGATTGAATACGCCTATCCGCATCGGAAGGGCTATCGTCATGCCGGGGGATCTGGTTCTGGCAAAAAGTGAAGGTGTGGTCTTTATCCCCGCTCACCTGGCGGAGAAAGTAATCCTCACTGCTGAATTTATCGGCCTGCGCGATACCTTTGGCATCCAGATGCTGAAAGAAGGCAAGTATTCTACCGGTGAGATCGATAACCAGTGGACAGACAAGATCAAGGAAGATTTCCTGAAATGGCTGGACAAGAATCCGGGAAAGATACCAATGAGCCGTGCTAAACTTGATGACTACATGAAATCAAGAACCTGGTAAGGGGAAATAATATTTTTGAATAAATGAGCGAATCCCGTTAGTCATCTGATTAACGGGATTTTTTGTGCCCAAGCGGCTACGGCAGGAACTGCGGGAGTAAAGAGCCGGAACTGGCATTTGCCTGCCTGGATTGCTGCATTGTTCGTTGCTTGTGGCTTGTTCCTTCTCTATGAGTCCGACTGTCATACAACGAGGGAACGAGGCTAGACCGAGTTTAAGCCCCAAACTCGGTCTAGCCTCGTTCCCTCGGGACACCTACCTCGGACTCATCAGCATGGAAGACTTATAGAGCACCGAAAGCGAAGCTTTCAAATCATCGTTTTATATAGGAACAGCAAATTGATTTGATCTTGGTGAATGGTGTGTGGCAATAACAATTATTTATTTGTTCCTGGCCGCTTTACAGTTGGGCGTGATGCATTAGGATTGACTCCCTCTCTAATCATTTGAGTTGGTGGCGGTGTCGGTTTCGGCACAGTGTGTGTTACAGTGATACTTCCTTGATTTTTTGCCATTTTTTTCTGTCTGTCTTGAATTACTCTGTCGGTATTAATTATTGCCTCAGCATTTGGAATAGGTGAAACGATCTTTATCTGATACGTTTTCTCCTTGTTTTTGTTAATGCCGAAATCTATGCCAAATGGAATAATAAGTAAACTTAATGATATAAACGCATATGTCATAAAATTATGGCGTTGAAAACGATGGAACATTTTTGATTTATTATTTTTTTGGTTTATTCCTGCAGCTGTAATGAGCTCGCGCAATAAATATACTTCGAAATCTATTATGGCTAATCTTTCTGCTTCATTGCTTGTAATTGGTGGAACCGTACTGTTGTGATGGACCAAAAGGTCATTGTAATATGAACCAAGAACATCTGCATCTGCAAGATATGCATAGTCGTAACCATTATGGAAATCAGATAGGGCTTTCGCCAAATGAAAAAGAGAGATCGCCAAAAAAAATAGCACAAATAGGCCAGGTAGAATAAAAGCTACTGTCAGCCAGTAGTTGTCGCTATATTCGAAACTTGTACAGGCATAGAACAACGATGCCACAAGCGCAGTAAGTATACCGATGGGCGTTGAAAGCGACGTATTAATTTCATTCTTGTGGTCAAGTGTACGATTATGATGATCTCTGTAAAAATCGTAGTAGTCCATGAGGGTGAAATAAAATAAATCGCAGTAAAGCTACTAACCTTATCAGTGTTAATCAAGAGAAAAGCTAGTTATATTTAAAATATGTTCTTTTAAAGAAATTTATATAATTTAATTATGGTAAATTAATTTCTAATATATGTAATATATTTACTTTTAGCCTGGAAGACTAATCTTTCGATCAGCTAAAATTGGAAGAGGGATATGAGTAAATGGAGTTAATGTATTCAAAAGGATACTTTCATTAAACAGCACATTTGCTTACATTGATTGCTGGATTTATACAGATAAAAAGAATATATAAATGATAGCACAAGAGCCTGCAGGTGAGAGCAAAGCTGTAATTACAAAAGGGCCGCGGTTGCTGTCCCTGGATTTTTTCAGGGGATTTACCGTGGCTTCCATGATCCTGGTGAATAACCCGGGCAGCTGGGCACATATCTATGCGCCGCTGGAACATTCGGAATGGAATGGCTGTACGCCCACCGATCTGGTATTTCCCTTTTTCCTGTTCATGGTAGGTGTATCTATCGTCTACGCAATGGAGAGCAAGAAAGCAGATACCTCATTGCACGGTAAGCTGCTGTTCTCTGTACTGCGAAGGGCAGTGACAATCATTCTGCTGGGCATGTGTTTGTCGCTCGTCTGGAAGTTTGACCTCGCCCACCTCCGTATTCCGGGCGTATTGTTCCGGATAGGAGTGGTGTTTGGAATCAGTGCGCTGATTTATATTAAAACCTCAGCCAGAACACAGCTTTATACAGCCGTTGTTTTGCTGCTGGGCTATTATTTACTGATGAACTTTGTACCTGTACCTGGTTTTGGGCCGGCCAACCTGGAGCCTGAAACAAACCTTGGTGCCTGGCTGGACCGTCTGGTGTTTACAGAGAACCACCTCTGGAAATCCTCCAAAACATGGGACCCTGAGGGATTGCTCGGTACACTGCCTGCCATTGGAACCAGCCTGATCGGTATTCTTACAGGCACATGGCTGAAAAAAGGAAAACTCAGAACCGCTAAAGACCTTGGAGTAATTGCGGGTACAGGACTGGCTCTGGTAGTCCTGGCCTTAATATGGGATCTGTTTTTTCCTATTAATAAGTCATTGTGGACGAGCTCGTTTGTGCTGTTCACCGCAGGCCTGGGTATCATTATCCTTTCTTTATCGTACTGGATCATTGATATTAAAAAGTATCAGCTGCTGATCTGGCCATTCGTTGCCTTTGGCCGTAATGCGATCACTGCTTTTGTACTGTCCGGTGTGCTGCCAAGGTTGCTGTCTTTCATTCCTTTTACCGCGGAGGGAGAGCGTACAAATATCTGGGCGTATGTTAATAAATTTATCTTTTTTACCAATCTATCGCCCAATAACGCTTCACTCATCTCAGCGTTTACAGTCGTTTTACTCATTTTTATCCCGATCTGGTGGATGTACAAAAAGAATGTGATTGTGAAGGTATAATATAAAGGGATGGATTCGTAAAAAATTAAAATAGATAACCGATGAAAATAAATTATCGAAAAGTTATTGACCACAGTCTCCTTTTAACTGTGATCCTGGTACTGCTGAATACCGGGGTTAGGGCACAACTCCCTAAAACGGCATTGTCCTGGTACTTACCCCAGGGCTATCAGTAAGATCCTTGCCAATGGAATATTTTTTGGCAGGCTGATCACTGCCGGTGCCGGGGCTTCTGGTGCGGGAGTCAGCAGGAGATAGAGACCTTTGAGGTGGAGAGGGCTGAATATGGCTGATCAGATGTGTATTACCTAATGTGTAATGTCTATTGTGAAACTGTAATGTCCAAAAGGAGGCTCCGTCTGGCTTCGCTGAAAAAACTGAATGTCTCTTTCGATGCTGACAGCTGCTGAAGCGCAGCTGAAGGCATCGAAAGAGACATTCAGTTTTTTTGAGATGAACTGTAGCATGGCGCCTTCGAAATCCCTTAGAAAAGTTGTAACAGTATAAGGAATACGCAGCAGGTGATCTTCAGCATGACACCTGAATATGTTTTAATCCGTAGTTCATCCTTATTTGCCGGTGTTACTGCTTATTGAAAGCAGCTTTGCACTTTGTGCTAAACTGATGAACTCTGCGCGGTAACCTTCCTCATCGGCTCCTTTAGCGGCTTTTGCCCTGGCAATCAGGCTGTCGAAATCGGAATGCTGTTTGAACTCAGAATCACGCAGCAGCATACCCAGTTCGGCAACGGCACTTGCAAACCTGAAGTCGGCACTGGTTTTTGAAAGAGCCAGATTCCCGTCATTTAGCGATACCTGTTGCATTTTACTTTTTTCGCCGTCCGGAGCCTTATACCTGAACTTGATGGTGACGATCTCGGGAGAGGTGTTCCTCAACTTATTTTCTTTTACTTTCTGGTATTTGAGGGGATCAACACTCGTGGTATAACTATCTTTGATACCTGCCGGGATGATCTCATACAAAGCAGTTACGGTATGCCCTACGCCCATATCCCCGCCAATTTTCTGGTCATTGTTGAAATCCTCCTTTTCCATCAGGCGGTTTTCATACCCGATCAGGCGGTATGCCTGTACCTTTCCCGGATTAAACTCAACCTGTACCTTCACGTCTTTTGCTACCGTAAACAATGTTCCTCCAAACTCGGTTACCATCGCTTTCCTTGCTTCTGAAATATTATCAATATAGGCATAATTACCATGGCCTTTGTCCGCCAGGGTTTCCATTTTGCTGTCCTTCAGGTTGCCCATGCCAAAGCCCAGTACGGATAATGACACGCCACTTTTTCTTTCATTTGTGATAAGCTGTTCCATATCCTGGTCACTTGAAGCACCAACGTTGAAATCCCCGTCCGTAGCCAGGATGATTCTGTTGTTACCTCCTTTAATGAAGTTTTTACGGGCAATCTGATAGGCTAGTTTTATCCCTGCACCACCGGCAGTTGATCCGCCTGCACCAAGGTTGTCTATTGCCTCTTTTATTTTTATAGTTTGGTTGGCAGGGGTACTTGGCAGCTGTAAGCCGGCAGCTCCGGCATAAGTTACGATGGCTACGTGGTCTTTGCCGCGCAGCTGATCTATGAGCAGTTTCATTGACGTTTTTACGAGCGGTAAGCGGTTGCCGCCATCCATGGAGCCAGATACATCTATTAGAAATACCAGGTTTGAGGGCGGCAGTTTATCGGTTTTTACAGATTTTGCTTTCAGACCAATTCGCAGTAAACGGTGCTGCGGGTTCCATGGGGCTGAAGAAAGTTCGGTGTGTATCGCTACAGGGTCTTCATTTACGGGGCCTGCGAGGTCATAATGGAAGTAATTGATCATCTCTTCAATCCTTACGGCATCTTTCGGTGGCAAATTTCCGCTGCTGACCATCCTGCGGACATTGCTGTAAGACGCAGCATCTACATCTATGGCGAAAGTAGACAGGGGAGCAGTTACAGGATTAAAAAAGCTATTCTCTGTAATGCCCTTGTAGGACTCAGTGTTTACATCTGCATACCGTTGATCCCTTAACCCCGGGGAGCGGCCGGGCCGTACATGGCTGCCAATACTGGCACCGGAAACTTTGCCCATTAATTCCTGTCTGGCGTAGTTATTTGCGGTACCCCGAGACGGATATCCTGCCGGGGAGTTTGCGCTGTTACCTATTGTAGTTTGAACTGAGAGTTCTTCCAGCATCGGGGGCTCAGGTTCCAGCCATACATCTATCTTATCCTTTTTACCTATTTTCTGCTGTTGTTTCTGATAACCCCGGGCGTAAAATAACAGGGTGTTGTTTCCATCGGGTACGGAGATGGAATAGTGGCCTTTTACATCTGTTGTCGATTGGATGCGGGTTCCTTCAATAGTGACGAATGCTCCGGGGAAGGGGGCGCCATTATCCTGATTGTAAACTGTTCCGGTGATGGTGCGGTTGCTGCTGGTTCTGAACCCTGCCAGGCTGAGAAAAAGCATGATTAAATAAACATTTCTTTTCATCTCGTTAAATTTTGCAGTGGGATGCATCACTGGAAATAATTCCATAACTATTTTAAAAATATTTTTACCTTGCTATAAATGAATTGGTTCAGCAACTCAAAAAAATCAGATCCTGTAAGCGATGAGTTGCTGCTGAAGCGTTATCTTAAAACGGGCGACCTCAAATTGCTTGGCGAATTATTTCAGGGTCATTCTTCCATGGTATATTATGTTTGCAACCGCTATTTACAGGATACCGAGTTGAGCAAGGATGCCGTAATGCAGATCTTTGAAGAACTGATTGTTAAAGTTGGCAAACAGGAGATCAGGCAGTTTGGAAGCTGGCTGTACGTACTCAGCCGCAATTATTGTTTAATGCAGCTGCGTGCAGGTAAGAAGATGCAGTATGTTCCTTTTGATGATTTTGTGGAATTTCCGGTCAGTTTGCATCTGGAAGACCATGAAGAAAAGGAAAGACAGTTCGGGACCCTTGAGAAGTGCCTGGAGAAGCTGCCTGAGCAGCAAAAAGAGAGTGTCAGTTTATTTTTTCTGAAGGAGAAGTGTTACAAGGAAATAGTAGATTTTACGGGGTATAGCTTAAATGATGTGAAAAGTTATATCCAGAACGGGAAAAGGAATTTGAAAATCTGTATGGATAAACATCGTGAAAAATAACAAACCGGACATATCCCTGATCAGGAAGTACCTCGACGGGGAGCTTGATGGCCGCGCTATGTATGAACTGGAGCGGCAGGCACAGGAAGACCCGGCGCTAATGGATATGATACAGGGGATGGAAATGGGCAACAAAACCAGAGATGAAGCCAATCTTTCAGATATTGAACGCATGATCAGTGAGCGTGTTCAGGGCGGAAAAACGCAAAGAATTGTTGCCTGGAAAACGTGGTCCGTTGCTGCATCACTCGTTCTGATGAGTGTTATTGCCGGATTGTGGATATTCAGAACGCCTCAGCAGCAGGTTGAACAGGCGAAGGTTTTAAGAAAGGAAAAACGCGAGGCACAACCTATGTTTCGAGCTACTCCACAGGTAAGTACCGATACTTTGTCTACTAATGCTCCTGTTGCAACTGCAAAAAACTCCCGCATCAGCCTGAAACGTCCATCAGTGGAACGTCTTTCAGCTGCTGAAAAACCGGTGGTGAAAGGGCATCCGGGTGCTGCAGAGCAGGTTTTCGGGGTACCCCCGGTGGCTGTTCCTGTGCATGAAAGCCTGGCCGCGTTGGATGATCAGGTGAAAGACAAAGCAGATCAGACATTAAATGAAGTGCTGACCAGCCGCGATGTGATCGCCCCGAAAAGGAATGATACCATGAATACTGCCCTGGCTGGCAGGGTTGCAGGTATGAACGTGAGTACTGCCAGGTTAAGTAAAGCCCGGACCGCCGCTGCGGCAAAACCGGCAGATGCGGGGTTGAGTGAAGTTACGGTAGCCTATGGGCTGCAGAAACAAGCCCTTCCACAAGAAGCGGAGTCTTTAAAATCAGGAGAGGCCCAGCCTGTAATCGGATGGGATGCCTATAAGAAATACCTGAAGGAAGCTGCTTCCAGTCCTGATAGTCTCAGGGGAATCGTGACTGTCGCCTTTACACTGGATCTTAACGGTTCGCCTGCTAATGTCAGGGTGACCAAAGGACTGGGGCAGAAAACTGATGAAAAGGCTGTTGCTATTGTTCTTAACGGCTCAAAATGGACTGCCGGCAAGGAGGGGACGGGCAAAGAGATCAGCATAAAGATCAGGTTCCATTGATACCGGGCGTGATCTACCCTTTAACTCAGGGATAGACTATTTAGCCTTAACCTTTGGCGCTACGATCCTGTTTGCCAGTTCAAGCTGAAGAGACCTGATATCGGCCAGTACTATTTCAGCCATTTTTCTTGCACCAAGTTCACTGAAGTGGGTGTCATCTGCTTTTCCGTCAGGATAATTGGGGTGCTCTCCCGGGCTCAGATGATTGAACAGCAGTTTTGAATTTTCCGGCCCGAATTTTTGCAGCAGTGCCTGGCTCTCCTTGTCCAGATCGATCAGCGGTACATGCTGTTCAGCTGCAACTTTACGGACTATGGCCGCGTATACATCGTGTGTGCCCTCAATCTCTCCCGCGGTAGTAAATTTACGGCGTGCCACAGGCGTGATCAGCACAGGGCTGGCATTCAGGAATTTCACATCTTTGATAAATTTGCTGAGGTTACCGGCAAACTCAGCTTCTGTAGTAAAGCTTTTCTTGGTTGGCACCTCGTCATTGTGTCCAAACTGGATCAGCACATAATCACCACCTTTCAGGTTATCGGTAATAGATTTCCATAATCCTTCGGTAATGAAAGTCCTGGTGCTGCGCCCGTTCTTAGCAATATTTTTCACGGTCACTGTTGAATCAAAAAATGCCTTGAAAGGCATTCCCCATCCGGTCTCAGGGTAAGTTTTTACTTCCTTATCTGCAATGGTAGAGTCGCCGGCCAGGTACACCGAAATATGTTTGGGAGGAAATATATAGGACATGCATAATACAGTCAGTCCCGTTAGCAGGATAAAGTTCAGATATACTTTTAATTTCTTCTTCATAGGAGTTCATTTGCGGCCATAGAATAAATGTACTATTCTGTCTGGCAGAAATGACCAAAACCTAAATCAAAATGTGCAAACGTTCCCGGAAGAACTGCAGCAGGCTGTATATATAAAAAGAGCCATTTTAGGCTCTTCAGGTATGGGTGATCTTTTATGTGTCTCTATTTCTTGTTCAGTTCGGCGCGTATTTTTTTAACGTAGTCTACATCCACTTCGGCAACCTCAGCAGCCTGATGGTCTGTGAATCCTAGTTTCGTGATAAGGTTTTCTACCACTGCGTGGCTCTTTTTCTCTTCCCCTCTTTTTTCACCCCTGATTTCTCCTCTTGATTCGCCTTTTGTTTCGCCCTTGCGGTACAGATAGTCGTTCTCTTCCTTGAAAAATGTATTTACTGATTGCATAGCTATTTCAAATTGTTGTTCAATATTCCTGCGTAACTGTACAAAGATACGCAATTGTCTAAAATATCTGCTTGTGGCAAAATAACTGTAATAATAAGAAACAAATATATTTTATATATTAATGCTTGTTGTCTTTCAACATTTCCCTAAAGTAACGTAAACAACCCATATACCCCGAAAACATCGGTCGCAGCGCAAAGGTACAATTTGAAGAACCGCTTCAGCAAAGTCATGCAATTTCTATTTTTTGTTTTTCTATCCATGCAATACACTCCCTAAAGAATTGTTCGGGTTGCTCAATCCAGGAAAAATGACCTGCATCCTTAATGACCACTAAGGTGGAAGAGGTTATCTTTTCGTGTATCCTATCGGATTGTGAAATTTTATCACAGATGAAATCATCGTCGCCAACAATGAGCAGCGTAGGGACGGTGATCTGATGAAGCAAAGGGAAGAGCAGTTCCGATCCCTGTTTTGATGCATTGGTATAGCGGAAGGCCTTTTCACTGAACTCCGGTGCGCCGGTTTTTTCTGCAAATACGACCAGGTTCTTTTGATCATGGAAGTAGAAGGGCAGGATCAGCCGTACCTTTTCATTCAGCGTATAATTGGTGGTATCTTTTCCGCTGAAAATATTTGCTCCTTTTTCAAAATAGGACTCGTTTTCACGCTTCATTATGTTTTTCATAAACTCCTCGCCGGACATAGCGTCCCTGCCTGCTGTGGAGCTGATCGCTATTATCCCATTGAGCTTGTCATTATGTAGAATGCCGTAGTTCAGTACCTGGTATGCGCCGGAGGAATGCCCCATTACCCATATCTTATCCTGTTTAAGATAGTCTCTCAATGCGTCCATGTCTTTCATGAAATCCTGGCTGGTATATTTCATAGGGTCTTCGGGGCCGCTGGATTTGCCGCTCATGCGGGTATCATACCAAACCATCGTAAAGTGTTCTTCCAGTGGTTTCAAGCTCCTTCTGTACATTTCAAGAGAAGGCCCCCAGCCTGGTGTAGGACAGATACATACCGGGCCGGTACCGCTAACGATATAGTGGATGATGACACCATTAAGAGGTGCATAATGTTCTCCTTTTGACAGGGCATATAAAGAAGTCAGTTGTTCCATGAGTAAACACAATTAGGGTTTTGGTTTCGTCTCATTCCCCTGTGGGAGAATGATCACATGCAGCAAAATTGAAAATATGGCCTCGCTTTATATATCACCATTAGCGGCACTTTTTATCACCATAATTGGGGGTTTCACGGTTAAGAATGGATTTAATGTGCGATTTTGAAATAAATCCTAGTAATATTGTCGTTTATTTTTTAAAATTAATATATTTACCGCCAGGCATATCAGTGTTGCCAACCAATCTGAAAAATTATGATGACGATATTATTTAATGGAATGAATTGTTGTCTGAACTAAGTTATCTCCAATAACTATTATTAGCCTATATTGATTTATGTTCCCCTTTTCAATAATTTGATGAAGAATTTATTTGTAACTATTTTTTCGGCAGTGCTGCTGGCCAGTATCTTTTTAGTTTCCTGTAAACAAAAGAGCAAGCCTGCAGCAGTCGCGGTTAGGGTCTCCAAACCTTACCGTAAGGCCGCCATATGCTGTGAATCCAATATCCCCAGTCGTTTTAAGCTGGCGAGTGTTGATCTTGATATTGAACCTGGCGCTGCCAAAGACCATAAAAATATGGTTTGGGTAAAGGGCGGTGATTTTTTGATGGGCGGCGACAATAAGCAAGCCTCCCCTGATGAATTCCCTAAGCATAAAGTCATACTCAATGGCTTCTGGATTGATGTTTCAGAAGTTACCAATGCGCAATTCAGCGCTTTTGTAAAGGCCACAAAGTACGTGACCACAGCAGAACTGAAGCCGGACTGGGAAGAGTTGAAGAAGCAGGTACCTCCGGGCACCCCGAAACCTGACGCAAGTGTGCTTGTCCCTGCTTCGCTGGTTTTTAAACCTACCAAAGGTGCCGTAGAACTCAGTGATTACAGCCAGTGGTGGACGTGGCAGAAAGGGGCCGACTGGAAACACCCGCATGGTCCGGGCAGCAGCATCAAAGGCCGGGAAAATTATCCTGTGGTACATATTTCCTGGTATGATGCCGTAGCTTATTGCAAATGGGCAGGAAAAAGACTGCCTACCGAGGCGGAATGGGAATGGGCCGCAAGAGGCGGACTGAAAAATAATATTTACCCCTGGGGCAATGAACCTGTCACCACCGGTAAAACAAAGGCCAATATCTGGGAAGGTGATTTTCCGTACCGCAATACGCTGAAAGATCATTTTTATAATGCGGCACCTGTAAAATCATTCCAGCCGAATGGTTACGGACTGTACGATATGGCGGGTAACGTTTGGGAATGGTGCGCTGATTATTATGACAGCCGGTATTACAGTACTGTTACCACCCCTGCAGGTATCAGGGAACCCGGAGGGTCAAAGGTATCCTATGACCCTGATGAACCCTACGCCAAGAAGCGCGTCATCCGCGGCGGCTCATTTTTATGTAACGACAGCTATTGCTCCGGGTTCCGTGTAGCAAGAAGAATGAAAAGCACGGAAGACAGTGGTATGGAACACTTAGGGTTCCGCTGTGTAGCTGATAACTAGTGTATTGCACAGAACAAACTAGAACATATTTAAAGACAGAAGGGAGGAGATTCAAAAGAAGTTTACACTATAACATCCAATAAAAAGGGGGAAATACAAAGTATTTCCCCAATAGTTCAATTTATAATGAAACAGGTTTACAATTGGCGTTGGCGCCTGTCTCAGATCACGAATTAAAACCTTAGTAAAGATATGACAAATATTCAAAATGCCGGCTGGTCATCCATGCCGCATGGTCTGTTTATTGACAAAAAAAAATCTTTACGACAGCATTTATTTAACGTATTTCTGCTGTTGTTTAGTATTCCCCTTGTTGCCGGAGCGCAGCAAACCCAACCACTGATCAATTCCTCCCTGTCAGGCACGGTCATTGATTCAAAAACAAAGGAAACGCTCATCGGGGCTATCGTCCATATCCAGGGAACCACCCATGAGGTGTCTACGGATAAAAACGGGACTTTCAGCTTTGTTACCGGGCAAAAATTTCCCTATACACTGACCGTTTCTTTTATCGGTTATGAGAAAGCTACGGTTGTAGTCAATCAAAGCCCTGTCACCATCAGCCTCAAAGAAAGCTTTAACCAGTTAAATGATGTGATCGTGGTGGGTTATGGAACTCAGAAAAAGGCCGACCTTACGGGGTCCATTGCTTCAATCTCTGAAAGCGAGTTCAAAAAAACACCTGTCACCTCACTGGATAACGGGTTAAGAGGCAGGGCCTCCGGTGTTCAGGTAACTTCTACTTCCAACCAGCCCGGTGGCGGAACTTCAATACGCATCAGGGGCAGTAATTCTGTCAATACCGGTAGCGAGCCTCTGTACGTCATTGATGGCTTTCCGATATATAATGATAACAATACTTTTAGCTCAGGGGTAATCTCAGGTCCGAAAACCAATGCACTTGCACTGATCAATCCCAATGATATTGTTTCTATAGAGGTGTTAAAAGATGCTTCGGCAACAGCCATCTACGGGTCAAGAGGTGCCAACGGGGTAGTACTGGTTACCACTAAAAAGGGACAGGCAGGTGCAGACAAGATTGAATTTAATACTTACGCCGGCGTGCAAAGGGTAGCAAAAACTATTCCTGTACTCAATGCTACAGATTTTGCAAAACTTGTCAACGAGGCAAACGGGAAAGCTGTTTATACCGACCAGCAAATTGCCTCTTTTGGTGAAGGAACCAACTGGCAGGATGAGATCTTCCGTGATGCTCCGGTTCAAAATTATCAGTTAGGTGTTTCAGGCGGCGATCAGAAAACCAAATATGCCCTCTCCCTCAACTATTTCGATCAGCAGGGTATTGTGATCAATTCCGGTTTTAAACGTTATTCGGCAAGATTCAATTTTGAAAAGAAAGTTACCGAACAGCTTACCTTTGGTTCAACTATAACCACCAGCCGTACCGGCGGAAACCAGGTATTAAGTGCTACAGGTGGTGGTGAAGGCACTATAGGCGTGGTGGCCTCAGCCTTATCATTTTCACCCATCCTGCCGGTATACAATGCCAGCGGGGCTTACACTTTGGAAAGTGATCGCGGAATAGCCATGGGCAACCCTGTTGCCACGGCCAGGGAAATTACGAATGAGTCTTTTACCAACAGGACGCTTGCAAACGTTTTTGCCGAACTGAAAATTGTGAAAGGGCTTGCACTGAGAAGCAGTGTAGGGGCTGATCTGCTCAACAACAAGGAAAAATATTACGCACCCAGAACGGTGCTTGCCGGGTATACCGTACAGGGGCTTGGAAGGGTAGGTTCCCTGAACACCAACTCCTGGTTAAATGAGAATACGCTGTCTTATACCAATACACTGGGGAAACACTCCCTGAATGCACTGGGCGGTTTCACCATTCAAAAGAATAAGTCTGAAAGCATTATCTCCTCAGCATCAGGATTTGTGAATGACAACCTGAAGGCCGATAACCTGGGTTCCGGTGCGGTGATCAATTCGCCTGTCACCAATGTGGCTTCCTTCAGCCTGCTGTCTTACCTGGGCAGGATCAACTATTCCTATGCGAACAAGTACCTGCTTACACTGACTGCCCGCGTTGACGGGTCATCAAAGTTCGGTGCCAACAACAAATACGGATTTTTCCCATCCGGTTCAGTAGCATGGAAACTTTCTGAAGAGGATTTTATCAAACAGCTGGACGTGTTCAGCGCGCTGAAACTACGCGGTAGTTATGGCAAAACCGGAAACCAGGAGATCGCCAGCTATCAGTCGCTCGCCGGCCTTACCAGCTTTAGCTATATCATAGGTGACAAGGTGGTGAAAGGTTTTGCACCCGGGAATATCCCCAATCCGGATCTGAAATGGGAATCTACAGCACAAACAGATATAGGCCTGGACGCCGGTTTTTTTAACAACAGGCTGAATGTTACCGTTGATGCTTACTATAAAAAAACTACCAACATGCTCTTGTTTATCAATGTACCCTGGTCAACAGGTTTCAGCTCTGCGCTGCAGAACATTGGAAGCCTTGAAAATAAGGGGCTTGAGCTGGCTTTAAATGCGAACATACTGGACAAGGCTTTCAAATGGAACGCCAACTTTAACATTGCCTGGAATAAGAATAAGGTGCTGGACCTGGGGTCTGTAAGCCAGATCCTTACCGGAGAGATCAACGGATATTTAAAGATCTCTGACCCGATCGTGATTCAACCGGGAGCACCATTGGGGTCTTTTTACGGCTATGTAAGCAACGGGATCTTTCAGAATGCTGCCGAGGTGGCCGCAAGTGCACAGCCTACAGCGGTTCCGGGTGACAGACGTTATGCTGATCTGAACGGTGATGGTAAGATCGATGCATCAGACCGTAAGTTTATCGGCAATTCCCAGCCCAAATTCTTCGGGGGGATGTCGCACGATTTTTCTTACCACTCCTTTGACCTCGGTTTTTCTGTGAACTGGGTATATGGCAACGAAATTCTCAACAGTACCCGTGCAGAACTGGACCTGCCTACCGGGCAGAAGAACAGCTCTCAGAGGGTGGTTAACCGCTGGACTCCAACTAATCCGGGCAATACTATCCAAAGGGCCAGCCTGAACCGGGCTTTCCTTTTTTCAGACGCATTGCTTGAAGATGGCTCTTACCTGAGGCTGAATACAGTCACACTGGGCTATCATCTCCCTTCAAAAATTGTTAAAGCTTTACGGATCAGTAATTTAAAAGTGTATGCCTCAGCACTCAACCTGCTAACGCTGACACATTACACAGGTTATGATCCGGAGTCCAATCAATCAGGGCAGAACAATATCCTGAGGGGTATAGATTCGGACTCTTATCCAAGCGCAAAAACTTTCTTACTGGGCCTTAATGTTGGTTTTTAATTATTAGTTATGAAAAACTTATTTATACTTTTATTTGTGCTCAGCACCCTGCTTTTTTCTTCCTGCAAAAAGTTCCTGGACGAGGTGCCCAGTTCAGTGCTGGTAGCTGAAAATTTTTATAAAACAGATGCCGATGCCGAAGCTGCAATTACCGCGGCTTATGATGGGCTGAACGACCAGTCGAACATCTACTTCCGCGGTATTTATCTGCTTGCCGAATTACCTACCGACAATGCAGAAACCGGGCAGGGCGTTGCAAATGCCTTTATCTTTGCCATCGATGGTTATACTTACGGGCCGGTGAACGACCGCTTTTATGTCTTGTATACATCTTTATACAAAACCATTGCGGCCGCCAACGTGGCGGTAGACAATATTCCGGCCATACCAATGGACGAAACCAAAAAGAAAAGACTGATTGCTGAGGCAAAATATATCAGGGCGCTGCTGTATTTTAACCTGGTGAGATTATTTGGGGATGTGCCGCTCGTACTGCACCCTGTTACTTCTCTTGATGGCGTAAATGAACCCCGCGCTGCAGCGGCAAAGGTTTATGAACAGATCGTGGCCGACCTGAAAGCCGGTGAGACTGACCTCGACGCAGTAAACACTACAGCAAACCTTGGCCGCGCAACGCAGGCTTCAGCAACAGGATTACTGGCAAAGGTTTACCTTACCCTGAAGGATTACCCCAATGCAGCCCTGAAAGCAAAGCAGGTGATGGATAACCCACAGTTCGGCCTGTTAGATAGCTACTTTAATATTTTTACACCAGAAAACCGGTTCAATAAAGAAGTGATCTTTGCTATTCAGAATAAGGGGAATACGGGTACCGGCAATGGATTTTCGATGGCCCTGTACCTGCCAAGGGCAACTATCCCCCTGGCTGGCGGGGGAACTGTAGCAGGGAACAGTGCCGATGTACCGACGGTTGAATTTTACAATAGTTTTAAAGCCGGCGATTTACGCAAGGACCGCACCTTCTTTACCCAGTACAACGCCGGAGGCGGCCTGGTTACTTTCAGACCGCACTGGTACAAGTATTTTGACCCTTCCGCCATCACCAACCTGGGCGAGGGCACACTTAATTTCCCGGTCTTAAGGTATTCAGATATGCTGTTAACCTATGCAGAAGCAATCAACGAAACCGATGGCCCTACTGCCGGCGCGTATGAGGCGATCAACAAAGTCCGCAGACGTGCCTACGGACTGGCAATTAACCAGCCTTCAGCAGCGGTTGATCTTGCCGGGTTCGGCAAAACCGGCTTTCAGGATGCCGTGCTGAACGAGCGCCGCTGGGAATTTGGTTTTGAGAACCAAAGGTGGTTTGACCTTGTCAGAACCGGTAAGCTGCTGACAGTGATGCGGGCCAGCGGCAATACGCTGATCCAGGATTATCATGTGCTGTTCCCGATCCCTCAGCGCGAAAGAGATGTAAATAAAAGCCTGACACAAAATGATGGTTACCCTAAATAATAAATCCAGGAAAGTATGAAACAATTAAAATCTATTTATGCAGGTATGTTGTTGCTCGGTGCAATAACTGCCGGCATCAGTACCGCATCGGCACAATCAGCCGCAACAAAGACAAAGAGGCCAAATATTATCTTTATCCTGTCTGATGATCATGCCTATCAGGCCATTGGCGCCTACGGAAATAAAATCGCGAAAACGCCGAACATTGACCGTATTGCACGAGAAGGAGCTTTATTCAAAAACGCAATTGTCACCAATTCTATCTGCGGGCCGAGCAGGGCTACCTTCCTGACCGGAAAATACAGCCATAAAAATGGTTACCCGATGAATGAGCAAAAGTTTGATACCGACCAGCAGCTGTTCCCAAGCCTCTTACAGGAAGGTGGCTACCAGACCGCATGGCTGGGAAAATGGCACCTGGGAAATCTGCCCAAAGGGTTCGACTACTATAATATCCTGAATGGACAGGGACAATATTACAATCCTGATTTTATCAATTCATCAAAAGACACCACACAGATCGAAGGTTATGTAACCAATATTATTACGCAGCTGGCTACGCAATGGCTGGACAAACGTGATGAGTCTAAACCTTTTTTCCTGGTGGTAGGAGAAAAAGCTACCCACCGGGAGTGGTTCCCGGATTTACCGGATCTGGGCGCCTATGATGATGTTACTTTCCCTTTGCCCTCTACTTTTTATGATTCTTATGAAACCAGGCTCGCTGCGGCAGATCAGGATATGAGCATTGACCAGACAATGATCCTGAAAGATGATCTGAAGATCCACGCAGATTATGAGCTGAATGAAGACCGCATCAAAGCAGAGAAGGAGGCCTTAATCAAAAAACGTTTCGGAAATGCCAAAGTTACTCCTGAGCAGGAGAAAAGAATTGATGGTTACCTGCGCAGGGGCCTTTACAGGAGATTTAACCCCGAACAGAAAAGAGTGTTCTCCGCTTACTACAACAAGATCAGTGCTGAATACGATGAGAAGAAACTGACCGGAAAGGCACTTGTGGAGTGGAAGTTTCAGCGATATATGAAAGACTATTTATCTACGGCCAATTCAATGGACAGGAATATCGGAAAGATCCTCGATTACCTGGATAAATCAGGGCTGGCGGAAAATACAGTGGTGATTTATGCTTCTGACAATGGTTTTTATTTAGGAGAACACGGATGGTTTGACAAGCGTTTTATTTATGAGGAATCCCTGCACGTGCCACTGGTGGTGCGTTATCCCAAAGTGGTGAAACCAGGCAGCATAGTGAAAAGCATTGTGCTTAATAATGACTGGGGCCCAACGGTACTGGACATTGCCGGTATTCAAACGCCGGCGGCTATGCAGGGAAAATCATTTCTCCCGCTGCTGAAAGATGAAACCGCTGTAAAGGACTGGAGAAAGGATGCCTATTATCACTATTATGAGTTCCCGCAGCCGCATCATGTACACCCGCATTTCGGCATCCGTTCTGACAGGTATACACTGGTAAGGTTCTACGGGGAGATCAATAGCTGGGAATTATTTGACCTGCAAAAAGACCCGAATGAACTGCATAATCTGTATGGAACGCAAGCGGCGGCAGCGGTAACTGCAGACCTGAAAGCAAGGCTGAAAAAGCTGATCCTGCAGTATGAAGATACAGATGCACTGAAAATATTCGAAAAGAAGATCTAGCCGGAACCTGTTGTGTCTGACTTGGTTTAAGAGTATACTGGCCATGCCTTTTTAGGGCATGGCCAGTGTGCATATGGGTATAGGAACACAAAAGTTATACCTGGTTCTAATGAGCAACTTTTGTGAAAAGCATCAGTCCTGTAGACCAGTTGAATGTGGTCTGCACAAAGTCGGTCCGCTGTGTCAGCGTTTCAACCAGTTTTTCTACCCTCGGCGCGTGCCCTTCAGGCCAGTTAGGCTGGGGAAGGAGGTCATCTATCAGATAATATCCGCCAATTTTTATCAGGGACAGTGTTTGGTCAAGTACTTCAAATTTGCCCGGCATCGCGTCTGCAAAGATAAGATCAAACTGCTCTCCGTCATAAAACGTCAGCCATTCATTGCCGTCGGCACATACAATCGAGATCCTCTGATCTCCGGCAAAGGTATCTACTGCAACCTGCTGAAATTCGGCGTTGATATCAATAGAGATCATCCTTGCGGTGTCGTTTGCGCCTTCTGCCATCCAGGCCAGTGATAACCCCGTTCCGGTACCGATATCCAGGAAATGACCGGATGGTTTGGAAGCACACAAAGTTCTGAGCAGTGAGCCTGTTTTCAGATCAGAGGGCATGCTGAATTTTAATTGCTGGCTCGCCTCATTGATTTGAGCGTAAAATTCCGGGACTGTGATTTTTTCGTCGTTTAACATCGGAGTGTTGCTATTGATTTAAGGGAATTGAATTTTCGGTAACCAGTTGAAAGTGTTCAACCAGCGGAAAAGGATCGTAATAATGATGCAAAATTCTCTTCCATTCCTGATAAGCAGCCGATTGTCTGAACCCTATCGTATGGTCTTCAAGCTTTTCCCATTCTACAAGGAGCAGGTATTTACGGTCCTGTTCAAGACATTTATGCAAGCTATGGCGAAGATAGCCGGGTATCGAACTGATGTATTGACCGGCCTCTTTAAAGTCGCCCTCAAACTGGCCTGCTTTTCCTTCTTTAACGTACAGTAATGCTGATTCTAATATCATGTCAAATTAATTCTGCGCATAAAGTAAGGATTATTTGCGAAACATCAACGCCTGATCTGCTGAGTATTTATACTCAGGGACCCTGGTAGCTGTGGCAGACAGATCAGGTATAAAGTACGGGTGCGGATGAAATGTATATAACTACATTTATTTAAAATTAGTACAATGAGGCTATCCTCAGTTTTTTATAAATGAAAAACTGAGGATAGCCTCATTACCATTAAAAAGTTATACACCGATGAAAATCATGGATTCTAACCGGCGTTCAGGAACTGATTTCAGCCTGAAGCCAAAAGCCAGGAAAATTCTTGTAGTGGAAGATGATCCTGCACTTTCTGAAATACTGGAGGATTTTCTAACTGATTCCGGATACGAGACCCACGTGGTGAATGATGTACTGGACATCCATACCCTGCTGGAAAAACTCCATCCGGACCTGGTGATCCTGGATTACCTTCTTCCGGTGGTAAACGGAGGTGAACTCTGCAGCCAGATCAAGCGGAACCAACTGACCTGCGGACTGCCGGTGATCATGTTTTCGGCCTATCAGAAGATCCTTTTTTCCATCGGTGACTATGGCTGTGATGTTTTTATACCCAAACCTTTTGACCTGAATGATTTACTGGAGAAGATTGAAGAGTACATGATTTAAGGGCTCATATTCTGGTAAAACATTTGATTTGAAACCGAAATGTGGAAATAAAAATATTTTCTCCTATATTTCAATGTTGTTTAATTAAAGGATAGAAACATTGAAATTCACCGCATTCGAAATCTACAAATACGCGATTCCTATTGAACCTTTCACCATTGCCACAGGAACCATGCATTTTGCACAAAACCTGCTGGTCCGTGCCCATACAGACACCGGCTTCACCGGCCTGGGAGAATGTTCGGCCTTTCCGATGATCGTGGGCGAAACCCAGGCCACCTGTTATGAAATGGCCAAAGATTTTGCTATGATCTGGAAGGATAAAGACCCGCTGCAGATTGAAGAGCGGCTGGCAGAACTTCACCTGTACACAGCCGGAAACTATACAGCCAAAAGTGCTTTTGATATGCTGTTATATGATCTGGCTGCAAAAGAAGCCGGATTGCCGCTGTACAAATACCTGGGCGGTGAAAAAAGAAAAATCCGGACTGACCTGACCATCGGGATAGATACCCCGGAAAATATGGCCCTCAGTGCGGCAAACCATGTGGCAGACGGCTTTACCATCCTGAAAATAAAACTGGGAAAAAGCCCGGCAGAAGATATTAAACGGATACATGCTATCCGGAATGCAGTGGGGCCAGAAATTCAGCTGAGGGCAGATGCAAACCAGGGCTGGTCTTTTGAAGATGCCGTGTATACTTTAACTGAACTGGAACAGTATAAGATTGAATTTTGTGAACAGCCCATGCGCACCTATAATGATGAGCTGCTGCCGGAACTCTGCAGGCTTTCGCCCATACCGATCATGGCTGATGAGAGTGTATACACCCATAGGGACGCTGAACGGATCATCAGGAATAATGCTACCAGGTACATCAATATCAAATTTGCTAAAAGCGGCGGGCTGCATGAGGCGGGACTGATCAGCAGGGTTGCGGAAAAACACGGTGTTTCGTGCATGTTGGGGAGTATGCTGGAGAGCAGGCTGGCATTGACAGCAAATGTGCATTTTGCCATGGCCAATCCCAATATCAGTTTTTTTGACCTGGATACTGCGCTGCTGGGCCAGCTTGCAGACCCTGTTACTGACGGATTCAGGTACAATGGAATGGACCTTGAAATTGATGATCTTCCCGGCATCGGCGCCGATGTGGATCAGGAATACCTGGATAAACTGGAACGTATCATCATTTAATGGACAACTTATATCTGGATGGGAAACCCGGCAGGACCTGTACCGTAAATGGACAGGAATTCCTTTTTTTCTCCGGCTACAATTACCTGGGCATCAATGAGGATGCGGAATTCAACGCATTAATCGCGGCGGGTGCAGCAAAATATGGCTGGGTATTTCCTTCATCAAGAATATCAAACACCAGGCTGGCGGTCTATGAAGAATGCGAAGCTTTGCTTTCTTCAATCACCAATACGGAAGACACCGTGTTATTGCCCTCCGGATATGCCGCGGGGAGGATGGCAACGTCATATTTTCATACCGCAGTACACAATGCGCCGGGGTCTCACCCCGCAATCCTGCAGCACAGATCCGGAGATATAGATTTTCAGGAATGGACGGAATGGCTTGTAAACGCCTATGTTCCAAAAGGAAAAGCTGATCCGCTGGTGCTTGCCGCTGATGCTGTGAGCCCATTGAAGGCAACTGTCACAGACTTTAGCTTTTTAGAACAGCTGCCCGGGGCAGCGGTAATGGTAATTGATGATTCACACGGAATAGGCCTGCTCGGTGAAAATGGAAGGGGTGTAAGTTCCGCACTGCCGGCGAAGGCAGGAATTGAATACCTGCTTACCTATTCACTGGCAAAGGCTTTCGGCATTTCCGGAGGTGCAGTGAGCTGCAGCGGCGCAAGGGCGCGGTATTTTCGTTCATTGCCGGAATATACAGGGGTAACACCTGTGTCACCGGCCCAGGTTTATGCATTCGTTAACGGTCAGCATATTTATCAGCGGCAGCGGGAAAAACTGGCCGGTAATATGGCTTATTTCAGGTCCTGTATCAAAGACCTTCCGGGAATCAGGTACACTGAAGGCTTGCCTGTTTTTATATTACCCCGAGCCGTAAATGAAGCAGATTTCTATCGTCAAGGCATCCTGATTTCTTCTTTTTCTTATCCTGACCCTGCCGGGCAAAAATTAAACCGTATTGTAATCAATGCCTTACATACAAAAAATGATCTGGACAAGCTTGCCGGTATCATCAGAGGCCTCCCGGCCTTCAGGTAGTAAGTAAACCCATACTTATTTTTTTATCTGCCGGACTATATCATTTGTCTTTAGAACCGCCTGCGGTTTTCCTGAAGAAGGAAAAATTCCACACCCTGGAGTGATTTGATAAAACATTCTCGTCGTTTTATTGTATTATTTATATTACCAATACTCCTTCTAATCAAATATATGAAGTTATTGCTACCAAAGAAGTACATTTTCCTGGCCATGCCATTTTTAGTATTCGCATCACAGGCACAGGAAATACCAGACACGCTTAAGCGCAGGCAGGTTCAGACGGATACGCTAAAAAAACCTGCTGCCCCTCCAAATTCCCCACCGCCTTCTGCAGCAAAAACCCCTGTGGTTAATCCTGCAGATACTACCGGGCAGGGCATGGTAAAGGGCATAGTTAAAGATGAAAAAGGCTCGCCCGTTCCGGGTGCCGTAGTCCAGATCCGCGGAGAAACCACCCATGTGTTAACAGACCCGAACGGACGCTTCAGCATCCGCCTGCCAAAACCCACCAGTGCCATCCAGGTTGTTTTTATGGGCTACTCCACACGGATAGTACGGCCCGGAACTCAGACAAATATCACCATCACACTGATCCCCGCCAGTAAAGCACTGAACGAAGTAGTGATCACCGGATATTCAACCCAGCAGAAAAAAGACCTGACCGGTGCTGTTGCCACCATTAAACCTTCAGATATAGACAATATGCCGGTAGGAGGGGTAGACCAGGTATTGCAGGGTAAATCTGCCGGGGTATCTGTCACACAAGGTACCGGGGCTCCCGGTGAAGGGATCGCCGTCCGCATCCGCGGTATCGGAACCATTAACAACAACAATCCTTTATATGTGATTGATGGTGTACCCACACCATCAGGCATTAACCAGATCTCGCCTGCAGATATAGAAAGTATCAATATATTGAAAGACGCTTCATCTGCTTCCATCTACGGGGCAAGGGCATCAAACGGGGTAGTGGTGGTGACCACAAAAAAAGGACAGTCTGGCAAGGCCCGTTTTAACATCAGCCAGTATACAGGGGTGCAGGTGCATGGAGACCTGATCAAGATGGCAAACACACAGCAGTACGTTGCAGCTTTCAATACCGCTGCGGCGGCCGACGGAAGGACACAGATACCTGCTGACCTGGCAGCCGGACTGCCGAATGTAGACTGGCAAAAGGAAGTACTGAAACCCGCCCTGGTGAATAACACTAACTTTTCTGTAAACGGCGGAAATGAAACAGGGAATTACCTGGTTTCAGCCAATTACTACAAACAGGACGGACTGATCAAAAACAGCGCGTACGACCGCTTTAACCTCCGTACAGCAGTGAACAGTACACTGTCGAAAATATTTTCAATGGGAATGAACCTCAACCTCTCCTATGCAAAAACCAAACAGGTTGGTGCATCGGGCGATGGTTTCGGGGATGGCAACCAGGGAGCCAGCGTAATGCGTTACGCACTGCTGCGCTCACCCGGAACACCTGTGTTTAAAAGTAACGGCGACTATGTAGACCTGCCGGAAAACCCTTCCTTTTTTGGTGATGGCTTAAACCCGGTAGGGTATGCCGACAATTTCGACAGGAGTTACAATGCCTACAGCGTTTTGGGAAGCGTGTTTGCGGAAGCAAATATTGCCAAAGGACTGAAATTGCGCACTACCTTTGGTGGTAACCTGGTCATTACAGACTTCAAACAGTTCTTCAAGATCTGGGGAAGTGACCGCTCGCTGAACTCGCCGGGAAGCCTTGCCCGCTCCAATGCAAACCAGTTTGACTATAACTGGACCAATACGCTTACCTATAACTTTAAAATCGATAAAAACCAAACGATCAACCTGCTGGCTGGCAGCGAGGCCATTAAAAGCCGCACCAACGGCCTGTCAGCCTCAAGATCTATTTTCCCCAACCAGTCTGATAATTTCCAGTACCTGGATAACGGTATAGGCATCCAGCAGAACGGAGAGAATGAATCACGCTGGGCATTGTTCTCGCTCTTTGGCCGTGCAGATTACCAGTATGCAGACAAATACCTGGCAAGTTTTACCGTTCGCCGTGACGGATCGTCACGCCTGAGCCCGGACAACCGTTATGGTAATTTTTACGCGGGCTCCGTAGGCTGGCGCCTGGACCAGGAAGATTTCCTGAAAGGTTTTGAGCAGCTGTCAATGCTGAAACTCCGGGCAAGTATCGGGCAGACTGGTAACCAGGAGATCAGCAATTATGCCTATACCACCCTCAACTCCTTTGTAGGTTTCTACCCCTTTGGCGGAACGCCGGTGATAGGAAACTCCCTTACCTCAAGGGGAAACAGTAATATCACCTGGGAAACGAGTACACAAACCAATTTTGGTCTGGACGCAGGTTTCTTTGAGGATAACTTGCAGCTGAGTGCCGATTACTTTATACGCGATAACTCTGATATCTTATTTGCCAACCCCCTGCCGCCAAGTGCCGGCGGAGGATCAAGCCCTTTTATCAATGCGGGAAAAGTAAGGAACCAGGGCTTTGAACTGCAGATCTCCTACCGTAAAACGCTTTCTGATGACTGGAGCTTTGACGTTTCAGGAAACCTGGCTACGCTGAAGAACAAGGTGGTATCACTGGCAGGATCACCAATCCCGGGAGGGCGCATCGCCAATGAATACAATGCCACGCTCACCACAGTGGGCCAGCCAATCGGTGCTTTTTACCTGATCCCAATGGAAGGGATCTTCCAGAATAAACTGGACATCTTTACGCATGCTTACCAGGGTGCAGGCATTCAGCCGGGAGATGTAAAATATAAAGATACCAATGGGGATGGGGTCATCAATGAGAGCGACCGTGAGATTGCCGGGAGCCCTATTCCGAAACTCACCTACGGTTTTACCGGCAACGTAAAGTTTAAGAGTTTTGACCTCAGCATTTTCTTCCAGGGAGCCTATGGCAACAAGTTGTATAACCAGATCTCTACCGAGACCGAAGGTTTTTACAGGGCATTTAATGTGACTGAAGAGGTGGCTACAAGCAGCTGGAGTGGTGAAGGAAGCAGCAATCAATATCCAAGGCTTACCTGGAGCTCAGCTTCATCTACCAATAATACAAGGCCATCAACCCGTTTCCTGGAAAGCGGTTCATACCTGCGCCTGAAAAATGCGCAGCTCGGCTACAGCTTTACGCCTAAATTGCTGTCTAACCTGAAAATAGCTTCTATGCGTGTTTATGTTAGCGGCCAGAACCTGCTTACGTTCACAAAATATAAAGGGCTTGACCCGGAAATTTACACGAGTAGTAACGGCCAGGGAGATGGCGTAAGGGCTGTAGGTATCGATTGGGGTACTTATCCTTCAGCCAGAATTTATACACTAGGCCTTAATGTTAACTTTTAATCCATGAAGAACTTATATATCATACCGCTTTCCCTTTGCCTGCTGCTTGGCGCAGGATGCAAGAAATTTCTTGATCAGCCTGCCCTGGGTTATTATTCCGATGAAGATCTTTTCAGTAATGATGCCACGGCAGTTACCGCAGTGAATGCGGCCTATATCCCGTTAACTTTTACCGACGGGGCAGCAAACCCGGTTTGGGTACTGGGTGATGTGGCATCTGACGATGTGGTCATTGGCGGAAATGCCGGTGAACAGGCAGATTATACAGGGATTGACCTCTTTAATATTCTCCCTACAAACGCTGCTGTTCAATCGCTGTGGTCACGCTATTACAATGGCGTAAACCGCTGTAACGTGGTTACTGACGGGTTGACGGCAGAAAATACCAAAGTATCAGAAAGCGTGCGCACACAGATACTCGCACAGGCAAAGTTCTTACGGGCATATTATTATTTTACGCTAACCAATTTCTATGGGAACATACCGTTGCGCCTGAAGGTGAGTGCCCTGACAGATGCCCCGGTGACCGCCTCTACCCAGGCACAGGTATATACCCAGATTGAAAAAGACCTCAATGAGGCCAGTGCAGATTTGCCCGAAAAATGGACGGCTACCAGTGATATAGGCAGGGCAACAAAAGGGGCCGCTCTGGCTTTGCTTGCAAAGGCTTCCCTGTTTCAAAAGAAATATACCGAAGCAGCTCAGTTTGCCACACAGGTAGAAGCACTGGGTTACCAGCTGACAGATAATTTCAGTGATAATTTCAATTCATCAGCCAAGACCAATAATGAAGTTATTTTTTCTGTATGGCATACCCGCGGTGCACAGCCATCACAGGGTAATTCATTGAATTACTGGTTTGCACCACGCTCATTGAACGGGGCAGGGGTGTTTTACCCTACACAAAGCCTGGTGGATAACTTTGAAAGCAATGACCCGCGGTTGGACCTTACCATTGCACGTACAGGGAAACCTTATTTCGACAGCACATTTGATGTATCCTGGTCTACCACCGGCTACCTGTCTAAAAAACATATACAGCCTTTGAGTGAGGTGCCTTCTACCACAAAAAATGATGGGAACCTCAATTATGAAGCCATCCGTTTTGCGGATGTTCTGCTGGTAAAAGCGGAGGCACTAAATGAATCAGGACAGCCTGCCGCAGCATTGGTGCCGCTTAACCGCGTTCGTGAACGCGCCCGTAAGAACTTCAGCGGTACAGCACCGGCAGATCTGCTGCCGTCCGTTACCAATACAGACCAGGCACAGCTCAGGGATATAATCCGCCGTGAGCGCCGTTCTGAAATGGCGCTTGAATTTCAGCGGTTCTTTGACGTGATCCGCTATGGGCAGGCATATGCCGAGGCAGTGATCAGGCCCGGGTCGCCCAATTTTAATTATGCACAGCACAAGTTTTTCCCCATTCCGCAAACAGAACTGAATGCAAATGGGAATTTATAATCAGCAATTTAATGCAATCTGATCATGACTGTTAAAAAATATATCCTACCCGGCCGTTTGTTAGTTGCCCTGCTGCTTACGGCTGCCGTTATATCTTCCTGTAAAGACGATGATGTCAAACCGGACTATAACGCAAATAAAACAAGCCTGAAGCAACTGACAGACTCTGTTAGTCAGGTGTATACGCAAAGCCCGGAAGGGCATGACCTGGGCCAATACCCCAAACAGGCGCGAAGCGCGCTGAAAGAAGCTGTAGACCTTGCTACAACCGTTACCACCGGAGAGCATACGCAGGAACAGGTGAACAATGCATTTGCAAACCTGCGCAGGGCGATAGTGGATTTCAATGGCAGGAAGATCGAAGAAGTTGCTGCAGAGAACCTTATTGCCAAGTGGCTGTTCAACGGGAATACGCTGGACGCTACGGCTAACCATCATGACGGACAACTGATGTCGGGCATTATTGGTACAGCCGCCAGCCATTCTGATGGTGGCGTGCTGCCGGTATTAACAACAGACCGGTTCGGGCAAACAGGCAACGCTTATGAATTTGCAAACGGAGCATATATAGAAGTTCCTTATACTACGTCCCTCAACCCGGAAATACTGAGTATAAGTCTGTGGATCAATCCCAAAGAGGCTTTTAGCAACAATTATATTTTATCACTGAACAAGTGGAACGGGTTTAAATTCCAGTTACAGACGGATAATTTCCTGTTCCTGACGCTCAAAACCGGATCTGCCACTTATGACAGGGACAGTAACCCGGGTAAAATGGTAACCGGCGAGTGGCATCATGCAGTAGTTACTGCAGGAAACGGAGCCATCACTTTTTATGTGGACGGCGTTCAGGTGAAAACAGAAAGTGCATCGGGCACGGCCTTTAAACTGGCAACTCCGGTTAACCTGGCTATCGGTCAGTTACTGCCTAAAGCCGTATTCAACTATACGGATACGACCAGTCCGTTTTACTTTTCCAGCGCTTCTTTTTTCAAAGGTTCCCTGGATGATATCCGGTATTATAACAAAGCACTTTCCTCGGATGAAGTCATGAAAATTTATAATAATGAAAAACCGGATTAAACGTTTTAAGTTATAGTTTTTGCTTGTGACTATTTGTTACAGGTGAAAGTTTACTATAATTTGAAATGTTATGAAATATAGAAAATTAGGTACGACAGCTGAAGAATTATCAGCCGTTGGTTTAGGTTGTATGGGAATGAGCGGCTACTATGGAGCGCTCGATGACCAGGAGAGCCTGGCTACATTACACCATTCATTGGATCTGGGAATTAATTTCTGGGATACCTCAGACCTGTATGGGAATGGCAGGAATGAAGAACTGGTGGGGAAAGCGCTTACAGGACACCGGGATAAGGTATTTCTTGCCACTAAGTTTGGATACAGGTTTAAAGACGCCGTACAAGGTTCTGGTGTGTCATCCGCTACTTATATTGACAGCTCGCCGAAATGGATGAAGACTGCGATAGAAGGAAGTTTAAAAAGGCTGAATGTTGAAACCATTGATCTGTATTATTTACACCGGATTGATGAGGTTACGCCTATTGAGGAAACTATAGAGGCAATGGCGGGTCTGGTGAAAGAGGGGAAGGTACGTTATCTTGGATTGAGCGAAGCTTCAGCCTCAACGATCAGAAGGGCAAATGCTGTTCATCCGATCACGGCATTGCAGGCTGAATATTCTATCCTGACAAGGGACATAGAGGAGGAAGTGCTTTCTGTTACCCGGGAACTGGATATTTCTGTGATACCTTACTCTCCGTTATCAAGAGGCATCCTGAGTAATTCTCTTGATGTAGGGCAGCTTACAGCTGACGATTTCCGCAAAACACCTCCGAGGTTTAGCGGAGAGAACCTGCAAAATAACCAGTCTTTGGTGAATGAATTTGCGCTGATCGCAAAAGATAAAGGATGTACACCTGCACAACTGGCGCTGGCGTGGCTATTGGCACAGGGTGAGGATATCATCCCTATTCCCGGAACCAAAAAACGAAAATACCTGGAAGAAAATGCGGCAGCAGTAGACATCACACTTGATGCTGCTGATCTTTCAGCAATTGAACAAGTGATAGACCGCTATCCAAATATCGGGGACCGTTACAATGAACAGGGAATGAGCCTGACCAACCGTTAAAAAAGCTGTTCCGTTCGTTTGAATAAATGATGCAGTGAAAAGACCAGGCGGTTGTTGTCTGGTCTTTTTACTGCATCATCATTTCCGCCAAAAACTGCTATATTGGGCAATATGAGCAGGAAACCGCACTTACAAAAAATCGTTGCCCCGGTTAACAGCTTTATTCAGCTGGAATATAGCAGTGGAGTGGTACTGCTGCTCAGTGTGGTAGTTGCTGTTTTATGGGCAAATTCTGCCTTTCATGAGTCCTATCACCATTTATGGGAAATCAATTTCACAGCTGGTTTTGGCAAATATGCGTTGCAGCAGCCCTTCCATATCTGGATCAATGATGGCTTGATGGCCATTTTCTTTTTTGTGATTGGCCTGGAGCTGAAAAGGGAGTTTATGGATGGTGAGCTGTCGTCAGTCAGCAAAGCACTCCTGCCGATGGTGGCAGCTGTTGGCGGAATGCTTGTGCCTGCACTTATCTATTCACTGATCAATACGGGCACCGCGGGCAGTCGCGGCTGGGGCATTCCTATGGCTACAGATATAGCCTTTGCGCTGGCTTTGTTATCCATGGCAGGCAAACATATCCCGCCTTCTGTAAAAATATTCTTATCTGCACTGGCTGTTGCAGATGACCTTGGAGCTATACTGGTCATTGCGTTTTTTTACAGTTCAGGGGTAGATTTTGTTGCTCTGGGCGTAGCCGGGTTATTTGTGCTCATGCTCATTGCGGGAAATATGCTGGGAGTACGGTCTGTTATATTTTACCTGCTGGGGGGCCTTGCCGTTTGGCTGGGCTTTTTGCTATCGGGAGTACATGCCACCCTGGCGGGGGTAATAGTGGCGTTCACCATCCCTTCGGATACGCTGTTGCCAAAGCTGGAACATGGATTACACCCATGGGTAGCGTTCTTTGTTATGCCGCTTTTCGCCCTGGCAAACTCAGGGATCAGCATTGGAACTAATTTTCTTCAGGCAGCCATAAATCCTGTATCTATCGGAGTGACAGCAGGCCTTGTGGTTGGAAAATGCACCGGAATTTTCCTCTTTACGTGGATGATGGTAAAACTCGGTTTGAGCAGGCTGCCACATCAGGCCAGCTGGAAACATATGTTAGGCATAGCTTTACTTGGGGGCATCGGCTTCACCATGTCTCTGTTTATCAGCGGCCTTGCCTTTAAAGATCCTTTGTCTGTTGAACAGGCAAAATACGGTATCCTGATCGCTTCGGTAATTGCAGGTATACTCGGGAGTATTGTGTTAAGACCTGAGTAATACCGCGTACTATCGGCATTGCCATCCCTTATGATTTAAGGGTAACAATTTATAATTTCTCTTTCTGCGGGATGTCTGTTTCAGCGCCGGATTTTCCTGTTTCCCTCCGCATTGTGCCCAGCCTGACCCTTTTTTGCTGGGGGCATGGCTTCTTTAGCACTAGTTTTGAGTAACAATTAAAATATAAAAAGATGAAAACTATCAAAATTTTAGGACTAGCCGGCTTCTTTATCATCTTCGGGTTAACGCTTTCCGCCTGCGGACAGAACAACGTTAAAAAAGATATAGCTAAAAATGAGAAAAGAGGTTTTGCCGTAATGGAGTTATTTACTTCAGAAGGGTGTTCAAGCTGTCCTCCGGCTGATGAGGTGCTGGCACAAATACAAAAAGAAGCAGCAGGAAAACCCGTTTACCTGTTGGCTTACCATGTTGATTACTGGGACAGACAGGGCTGGAAAGACATCTTTAGCAATGCAGCCTATACACAAAGGCAGGCTAAATACGCAGAATGGCTGCACACACCGCAGATCTATACGCCACAGGTGGTGGTCAACGGCAGGACTGAATTTGTTGGCTCCGAAGAAACAACCGTTCGCCGCGTGATCTCATCTGCGCTTGCAGGCAATGCCGCCGTTCAGTTAACCCTTCACGCCACACAGGATCAGCGCAGGCTTAATGTACATTACGAGGCTGCAGGTGCACCTTCAGGAAGCAGTATTTTGATTGCTGTTGTAGAAAAGAACGCTAAGAGTAAAGTAGAACGCGGTGAAAATGCAGGCCGTTTGCTGTTGCACGCCCAGATCGTCCGTAAACTGCAAAGCAAACCTTTAAGTGTTACGGGAGAGGGAACTGTCACTGTTGATTTGCCAAAAGATTTTGGCCCTCAGAACTTTGAAATACTGGGGCTGATACAGGATGAAAAGACCGGAGAAATTGCAGGTGCTTCCAGAGCGGAATTGGATACCGCTCTTGTACAGAAATAAGGTGCAAAACTCTTCATTATAACGTGATGAATAAATTCAGCAGGTACAGGAAAAGCAGGCTGTTGGTGGGGTTGGTTGCATTGGTTGCGATGTCGTTCCTAACCAGTGCTCCCTTTGAGAGGGACCCTCAGAGCTGCGGAATGATCAGTGTAACAGAGAAAAAGAAGAAAAATAGCCTGCCTGTTTAATCAGCCAGGCTATTTTTTCTTTATACGGAGTGAAAGGTAATAGTGCCACAAAATCATGGTGGCTACTGTCCGGTAAGGCTGCCAGTTGGAGGCTATGGCCATAAGTTCTTCACGCGGGGTTTCCTTTGGCAGCTTTTTCAGTTGCTTTAAGGCATTCACCGCGGCCAGGTCTCCAACCGGAAAAATATCCGGTCTTTGCAATACGAACATCAGGTAAACATCAACTGTCCAGTTGCCAATGCCCTTTAACTTGTTCAACATGGTGCGTACTTCGGCATCCGGCAGTTTTTCTGCCGAGGCCAGGTCAAGCTGCCCTTTTACTATCGCCTCAGCAAGATACCTCACATAAGCTGTTTTCTGGCGGCTGAAATAACAGGCCCTCAACTCTTCGTCGGTCAGTAGTAACAGTCCCTCCGGGCTGATCTCCTTTGTTTTTTCACGCAGCTTATTTAAGGCTGCAAGTGCTGAAGCAAGGGATACCTGCTGTTCCAGGATAATGTGAACCAGCGTTTCAAAAGTATTTGCTCTGGTCCACATCGGCGGATACCCGTAGGTCCGGATAATGAACATCAGGTCAGCATCAGCCGCTGCCAGTAAATCACAGATCACATGGAAATTTTCGGAAGAAAATGTGCCAAATGCAGCATCAATGGGCAGGAGCTGATGATTTGTCATTTATGTTGAAAGCAGATGTGATTAAAATTTAATCAGCAGTTTTTCAGCAGTGAGCTTTCCGTTCTTATAATATTCGAAGAACCAGGTTTCATTCCTTTTGTAAACTATACCGTTAGCAGATCCGTTGTCCGCAATAAAATAATCGTCGGCAGAGGTTTTATACAGGGTTAGGATTTTTTTCGGCGTAGTATCTATCAGCTGATATCCATTGGCCGTTGGCTGTGCATATAATGTTCCGGCAGTTTGAGCAGCTTCTGCTGCAATCACTTTTGCCGCTGCCGGCTGAGTTACCACTGTTGGTTGGCTTGCCGCTGCCGGCTGGCCTGCTGTTACTGGTTGGTTTGCAACAGCTGACTGAGCTGCAGTGGCCGGGCTGGCAGAAACCGCCTGGCTTGTTGCTGCCGGCTGGCTCACTACGGCCTGACTTGCTGCTGTAGCGGCATTTGTTGTGGCAGCTGTCTGTTGTGCCGCTGCATTCGCGGGAGCAGTATAGGCATAAGGAAGCTCATTCAGGGAGCTGAAAGCATCTTTTAAAGCAAGGTTATAGGAGAGCTCAAATTCTTTCTCCCTGCTTTTGCCCTGTTTACCTGTGAAAATTACGTTACCTCTGCAATCTTTCAGTTGAATGGTGAGATTGGTGCTGAACATACTGTTTTTCTCAACAATGTCAAAATTGAGCGCACTACATTTATTATTGAAGATTTCAGCAGGCAGTTCCGCATTATCAAAATATACGGTAAAGCCCTTATCTTCCAGCAGGCCTTTTGCACGGCTGTTGAGGTTGTACTGGTCTACTTGTTTAAGGAAACTGAACTTTTCAGGTACGATCACATATTTGTAGTTATTGATCGTGTTCTGTGCATAACCCGAGAAGGAAAGGAGTACAAGGAATAGTAAAATGTATTTTTTCATCTGTTTATTTTTAATGGCTCCATATGGAACATGGGTCTTTATTCTTTAAGGTACAAATATAGTTTTTATAGTATCAAAGCATCCTCCGCAGGTTCAAAAAATGTCTGCAGGATGAGATGACGCAGCATCTTCCGTTCTTCTTAAACTATTGCGCATCTCAGGCGTTATTAAAATATAACCTAAACTCCGCCTGAACACAGCAAATGAAAATACTCCTGAAATACCTGAGCCCGCGCAGGGGGCTCATTATTATATCTCTCCTGCTCGCAGGAAGTGCACAGCTGCTCACCTTACTGGACCCCGTAATATTTGGAAAGATCATTGATGATTATTCAACCAATAAGTACCATTTAAGCGAGCAAAAACTCATCTCAGAAGTAACCTACTGGTTAGTTATAGCGCTTGCCATTGCATTTTTTGCCAGGTTATTCAAGTCCGTGCAGGAGTTCACTACCAGGAAGGTAGTGGCAAGGTTTGGCATGGACATCTTTAATGATGGCCTGAAACAGACTTTACGTTTATCCTTCCACGAATTTGAAGATAGCAGGAGTGGCACTACGCTTTCTGTACTTCAGAAAGTGAAGACCGATGCAGAGCGTTTTATCAATTCATTTATCAATATCCTGTTTTCCTCACTCGTAGGTGTGGGCTTTCTGTTGTGGTACAGCCTGAACAAGAACTGGCTGCTCGTGCCTGTATTTTTTATCGGTGTGCTGGTTCTGGGGTCCCTGACGGGGCTGCTGTCCAAACGGATAAAAGCCATACAGCGTTCCATCAACCGGCAGGTAGACCGGCAGGCGGGCGTAATCACCGAAAGCCTGCGGAATATTGAGCTGGTGAAAAGTCTTGGCCTTACCTTTTCCGAGATCAGGAGGCTCAACCTGCAAACGCTGAAGATCTTTGATCTGGAAATGATAAAGGCAAAAAAGGTTAGCATGTTATCCTTTTTCCAGGGCAATCTGCTCAACGTACTGAAACAATCCGTGCTGTTTATTCTCTTGTGGCTGATCTTCCGGCGGATCCTTAGCAATGGCGAGCTCATTGCCATGCAATTTATATCGTCAGCCATCTTTACGCCCCTTCAGGACCTTGGCAATATGATCATCCTTTACCGCGAGGCCGACGCATCCCTCAAGACCTTTGACAACCTGATGCAAAAACGCATTGAGGTGCGGCCTGACGATTCTGTTGAGCTTGACGGCTTGGAGAGGCTGGAGTTCAGGAACGTAGTATTTCGTCACCGCACTGCGGGGTACAATGCAATAGACGATATCTCCTTCGAGATCAGCAACGGGCAAACCGTAGCATTCGTAGGGCCATCAGGCTCAGGAAAATCAACACTGGTGAAGCTGCTGGTAGGGCTGTATCTTCCCGTGGACGGAGATATCTATTTTAACGGCATCAGTGCCAAGCGCATCCGTTACAATCCATTGCGCAGGCAGATAGGATTTGTCACCCAGGACACCCAGCTTTACGCCGGTTCTATCAGGGAGAACATGCTTTTTGTAAATCCAAAGGCCAGTGAGGAGGATATCATTGAAGCGCTCAGGAAGGCTTCGGCAACTGCCCTCATCGCAAAGGCTTCGCACGGAATTGATACGATATTGGGAGAAAGCGGAATGAAACTCTCCGGCGGGGAAAAACAGCGCATATCAATCGCGAGGGCACTCCTCAGAAAACCAAAGTTATTGATCTTTGATGAGGCTACATCTGCCCTGGACTCCATTACAGAGGAGGAAATATCGGGAACTATCAGGGAGATCTCAGGAAGAAGGGAGCAGATGACCATCCTGATTGCGCACAGGCTGTCAACCATCATGCATGCCGACCGGATCTATGTACTTGAAAAGGGAAAGGTCTCTGAGATGGGCAGCCATGAAGATCTTATCCAGATCAAAGGGCTCTATTATTCCATGTGGCGGCAACAGATAGGGGAGAGAAGATGACAGTATAAGTCATTAATCTTTCTCAAACTCGTACCTGATACCAAGTTTTTTGATCTTTGAGTTTAGTGTTGTAGAGGGAATGTTCAGCAGTTCGGCAGCTCCGCCGGGCCCAAAGATCTTCCCTTTGCAGATCTTTAAGATGCTGAGGATATGTTCCCTTTCCATTTCTTCCATTGTCTTTATTCTGGATTCATCAGATCCGGTACTTTTTGGTAAGGTAATCAGGGAAGGAAGATCTACCTCGGTGATGGTATCGCCGGTCGTCATCACCATGCTTCTCTCTATCAGGTGTTCCAGTTCCCTGATATTACCGGGCCAGTCGTACTGACTGAGTTCCTGTAGGGCTTCAGGTGATATTCCGGTGATACCTGCAGATGACCCCCTGTTATATTTTTGAATGAAATGTCTGACAAGCAGTGGAATGTCCTCTTTGCGGTCTCTGAGTGCAGGAAGTTCAACAGGAAAAACATTTAATCTGTAGTACAGGTCAAGCCGGAACCTTCCTTCGGCTACCTCTTTCTCCAGATTTCTATTGGTGGCGGCAATGATCCGCACGTTTATCTTTTTTGTATAATTTCCGCCAACGCGCTCTATTTCCTTTTCCTGCAATACCCTTAGCAGTTTAACCTGTGCTTCAAGCGGGAGTTCGCCGATTTCATCAAGGAAGATGGAACCTCCATCGGCCTGCTCAAACTTGCCGGTCCTTTTTTCGTTCGCTCCGGTAAATGCCCCTTTCTCATGGCCAAAAAGTTCGGATTCGATCAGTGTTAACGGAAGTGCGGCACAATTGACTGTTACCATTGGCCTGGATTTCCGGGGGGAGAGTTTATGTATGGAATGGGCAATCCGTTCTTTTCCTGTACCACTTTCTCCCAAAATGAGCACAGAGGTATCGTCCGGGGCCACAAGGGCAATCTTGTTGAAAATAGCATGCAGAAGGCTGCTGTTTCCTATTACACCGTTGAAATCATTTGATTCCGTCTTTGTTTTTTCTGCTATGCCAGCCTCCTTTATTGCGGTGCTTTGGAGCATATGCCCGGTGGCTGGTTCTTTTCCCTCCACTATCATATCCAGAATAAGGCGTAAACTCTGTTTGAACCGGTGCACAATGCTGGTATGGACAGTGTTGTATAAGTCTGGAGAACGGTTAAAGAAAACCAACTGGAAGATCTCTCCTTCACGTTCTGTCTCAGTCAGCAGTAAGGATTCCAGTTTAAAATGATTAGCCAGGGATTTTACCCAGATGTTATCCATTTTAAGTTTTTTAAAATCATAATCATTGAAAACAGATTTTCCGGTGTTCAACAACAAAGTTGTGTTCCAGGATTTAAAGTCACGCTGCGAAACTGACATCTGTTCAAGTAACCCCTCATTGCTGAGCAGCTGGTAATTGCTGGCTGAAATCCTTGACAGGTTGACGTCTTTAGCACCGGCCTTTTCTGATCTTGTGATCCGCAAAAAGTCAAAGGGCACTAGTGTGTACAGCACATCACCGATCTGTTTAAGCCTATTCTCAATTGATTCTTTCTGTTCGATGATCTGCGCAATCTGCCGTTGCGGGATGGATTCTTCAAAATCTTTGTATTTCTGTTGCTGCTGGTGCCTGTAACGCGCAATATCCAGCATAACCATCAGGTCTTTTTCCCTGAAGGGCTTAACCATAAATCCGTAAGGCAGTGTAGCTTTTGCAGATTCCAGTGTAGCCTGATTGGTATTGGCAGAAATGTAGATGAACGGAATATTCATCTCTGTCAGCTGCCCGGCCAGTTCAATACCTGTTTTATCGCCCTGCAAAAATATGTCGAGTAAGATCCAGTCGGGTTGTTTTGCGGCAATCAGTTCCAGTGCTTTCACAACAGATGGGGCTATTCCGCAGACAGCGTAACCGGCTTTTTCAAGCATAATCCTCAGATCATTTGCTACGATAAATTCATCTTCTACGATTAGGATCTTCTCTTTCATCTTTTAATAAAATCTAAATGAATGCTGCATATATATTTAGCGCTCATTACCGGAACAGGAGGTTAACAGGTATATATGATTTAGCCTACTGATCAACAATTGCACCGGCTTCTAACCTATTTATTTTCAACTGCTTGCCCGGAACTGATATTTCAAATGTAACGACAGGCCGTGAATTTACGAAAACGTCAGCATAACTGGCTGTGCAAGCAGCCGGATGGCGAAATATCGTGATTTAAAAACATAAAATACGGATCGTAAATCAACGATATGCAGTTAGCCTTCTCCGGTGTGTAACGGTTTAATCTTCTGATTTTTAAATATTTATATGATGGTCTGTTTCTTGTTTGCCTGATGGGAAAAATAAAACCAGGCTTTAGTGCTGTGAAGCAAACAACAGCAGGGGGTATATCAAGATGTTGCTTGCAGATCATGAAAGCATTCTGATTGATCATAAATCATCACCAAATGGAAGAGAAACACGATAAAATCTGGTTTGTTACCCTTGTACTGACAATCATTGCCGGTTATTGTGACGCCATAACATTTGTTGCTGCCGATAAGATATTTTCAGCACACGTCACTGGTAACTTTATTGTCTTTGCCTATCAAATGGTAAAAGGATCTGATGGAGATGCGTGGATAAAGCTGCTCACATTTCCTGTTTTTATGTTGGCGGTGATGGCTGGCGGATGGATAGCAGGAAGGTTTTCCAGCAGGCATTTCCTGCTGTACTGTGAAGGAATTATTCTGATCATAGGCGGGATCATAGCCTATTCGCTGGGTTATATTGAAAATGCGGCCATTACCTGGCCCATGTACCTGATCACGATGATCATTGTTTTTGCGATGGGACTGCAAAATGCATTCGGGAAACTTTTCGCAAAGGAAACCTATGGCCCTACAACTATGATGACCGGAAATGTGACGCAGTTTGCACTTGACATCAGGTTGTTTCTCGGTTCCGGATTTAAGAATGCTGATTTTCGTACAGCAATCGGGAAGGGGATGGTTACACTCGGCGGCTTTTTAACCGGGAGTATTCTTGGTGCATATGTGGCTAAGCTGTTTGGCCTGGCGGGAATTATCCTTCCGGGAATCGCGATGGTGATCTGCTACTATTATACACGGTCTGCAGAGGAAAGAGAAATTAAACCCTAAGGTCAATGTCAGGCAGCAGCAGTAATTTTTGCATCATCACTTCTGTTTCGGGAATAATCATCCTGTTGGCGATTGTTTTTTATAACCGGTATGTGCTTAGAAAAGGGTATCATCTCAAAGTAAAACAGATGAAGGAGGAAATCAGTTCGCGGGACCTGCTGCTGAAGAAAGTGATAGGAGAGAAAGAATGGCTGCTGCGGGAAATACACCACCGGGTAAAGAACAACCTGCAGATTGTGATCAGCCTGCTGAATACGCAATCGGCCTACCTGCATAATGAGGATGCCCTGGAAGCCATCAGAAAGAGCCAGCACCGCATGTATGCCATATCACTGATCCACCAGAAGTTATATCAATCTGATAACCTGGCGGAAATTGATATGAAATGGTATATAAAAGAACTGGTGGCTTATATGGAGGATAGCTTTATTACAGGTGGTAAAATCCGCTTTGTCCTGAAAAAAGATGCTGTAAAGCTGGATGTTGCCCAGGCTGTCCCGGTGGGACTGATCCTGAATGAGGCCATCAGCAATGCAATAAAATATGCCTTTCCGGCTAACCGGAAGGGATTGATAGAAATTTCCTTCACAGAAGGTCAGTATAATAACGTCCAACTGAGGATTGCAGATAATGGAATTGGCCTGCCTGCAACCTATGATGCCGAACACACAGATTCGTTAGGAATGAGCCTGATCAACGGACTGACAAAACAACTTAATGGCGAGATCAATATATCAAACGCCGGCGGGCTTAGCCTGGAAATCCGTTTTAAACGCCATAAGGGGCTTCCTGAAAGATCAGACGGGAATATGAATTAAAAAACAATAATAAACATATGAAAAATAGCATATTAGGGCTGCACCACATTACCGCTATAGCCGGTAATGCACAACAGAATTTTAACTTCTACACCAAAACTATTGGACTGAGGCTCGTAAAAAAGACCGTGAACTTTGATGATCCGGAAACTTATCATTTGTATTACGGAGACGAAAAAGGATCTGCCGGTACTATCCTTACGTTTTTTCCATGGGAAGGCATTGGCCAGGGAACGGAAGGTGTGGGGATGGCAACAGAAATCGGCTACTCGGTTCCCCCGGGCAGCCTGGATTTCTGGAAGGACAGATTCAAAGAAAAACAGGTGAGCACAGCCGAGATCTCGGAACGCTTCGGAGAGCAGCTGCTTTCATTCCGTGACCCTGACGGTTTATCTTTCAGCCTGATCGTTCCGGCCGGAGAAGACCTGAGGACTCCATGGGAAACGGAAGAAATCAAACAGGACACGGCCACAAAGGGATTTCACAGCACTACGCTTAGCCTTCAGAGTATCGATGAAACAGCAAAGGTACTTACCGATATTTTTGGCTACCGGATGCTTTCGCAGGAAGGCAACAGGTACCGTTTTATTACCGATACGGTAGACAACGCTGCTATCGTTGACCTGTTGGAGCTTCCTAACGGACCAAGGGGCAGAAACGCTGCCGGTACCAACCACCACGTAGCTTTCCGCGTAGAAAACGAAGAGATCCAGATGGAATTCAGGGAAAAAATCCTGAGCAAAAACTTAAATATTACCCCAAAGATAGACAGGGATTATTTTTTCTCGCTCTACTTCCGTGAACCGGGCGGCGTGCTGTTCGAAATTGCAACTGATAATCCCGGCTTTACCGCTGATGAACCGCTGAATGAACTGGGTACACATCTTATGTTGCCCCATCAGCATGATCATCTGAGGGAACACCTGGAAAATGCGCTTCCAAAATTAACATGAGTTATACAGTAAAACCGGAATTCAAAAGATAACATTATGCAAGAAATATTAACATCGGGAAAAGATACTGATCAGGCCAAAAAGGTGCTGATCATGATCCATGGCCGCGGCGGATCTGCACAGGATATTTTGTCGCTCGCAGCAGACCTCAACGTTGGGTCATTTGCGCTGCTGGCGCCACAGGCAAAAGACAACAGCTGGTATCCACAGTCCTTCCTGGCACCCAGAAAGGCGAACGAACCCTATCTGTCTGAATCTCTCGAAGTACTGGCGGGTCTGGTCCGGAGCCTGAAGGATAAGGGTTTTGCAACAGACCAGATCTACTTCCTGGGCTTTTCCCAGGGGGCATGCCTGGCGCTGGAATTTGCCGCGTCAAATGCAGTGCGTTATGGCGGAGTGGTTGCTTTTACCGGCGGCGTGATCGGGGATCATATCGACCACCGCAATTATCATGGTGATTTCGACGGAACACCGGTTTTCATTGGCAGCAGCGACCCTGATATGCATGTACCGGTAAGCAGGGTGAAGGAAACTACGGAACTGTATGAAGGGATGGGGGCCAGTGTAACTGAGATCATCTATGAAAACAGGGGGCATACCATCAGCCATGCTGAGATCGTACAGGTCAATAAATTAATTTTTGCGCTTTAAGGAGTAAAGATCAAAATCAAACGCAGAAGGATTGAAATAGAAAAGGAAACCCCCAGAATTGAGGCTTTCAGCGATGGTGTTTTTGCAGCTGATATCGTCAATTGACGAAATACAGTGAGTTGTTTTTTGCTTATTAAGTATTAATTATTTGTATATTAGGGTGTTATCTGAAATGGCATATTCTTTGAATAAAACATGTTCAGACATGTATCTTTACCTGTACTGGACATCCGGCCGGAGATAATGAAATGCGGGCAAATAATTTGTTAGACAATGAGTGATCAGAAAACCGATTTTAATGCAGGCTTAACTTCAAATGGAATACCCCGGTCAGTGCCAGGCTTTCCTGTTGAGGGCCTGCAGCATTCCGGCAGAAGGAAAAGCTTTAGCCTGCCACAACTCCTTGAGGGAATATTCTCAAAATTATATCCGCTGTTCTCGGTTGACTGTGCAGCACTGGTCGTCTATGAGCATGGCTGCATTACACATTCATATGTTACGCAATGTAATGCCTGCGGTGAATGTACCTGCCAGGACACCCTTTCCCGGCCGGTCAGTTTATGCCCGATGACCGCCGAAATCTCAGAATTTCAGTTTCCGGTACTCAAATCTGCGGCAGACTGGACTGAACAGTTTGGAGAAAACCATCATCTCCTGAACCACCCTGCTGACTATCTTTTTCATTGTTATATTCCCCTTGAGAGCAACAATCAGGTGCTGGGTACCTTTGAACTTCATAACCTCAAAAGCGGGTTTAGTGCTGAGGTGCTCAGCTTTTGCTGCAATATATCCGATTTACTGTCAGGGCTGCTGGCCACAATGGATAAGGAAGAAGAATTGCCGGAGAAGTTTCAGCATGAGTCCGCTGCTAAGGATCATCATTCCGGTGGCGATGAGCTGGAGGGGATACTGCTTTCTTTTTTGCCGGTGTTAAAATCCGTATCGGCAACAGGTTCACGCAATGAATTTGTTGCCATCATCAAACAACACTTAACAGGATACCTGAAAGCTGGGCATGCAGACATCTATCTCTTAAACAATGACCACACAAAGGTGATGGATAACTATGCGGAAGGCGAGGGTAAAGCTCCTGCTGATATTGCCATGTTTCCTTTTGATAAAGATTCCATTGGGAGGGAGGTTAGGCTATCAGCAGTTGAAACGCTAGCCGGCTCGGGGATAGATAAAGAATACATAGATCTGTTGATAGAAAAAGGAATCAGGACATTCATCACGCTCCCATTATCCAAAGGGGATATCGTGGCCGGGGTAGTTGCTGTGGGATTAACCAGAGAGGTAAAACCAGGCAACAGCCTGATGAATATACTGGAGGCGGCAGCCACTCAAATCTCGCTTGCACTCTGGAATGTATTTGCAACGGAGCAGATCAGTGAGCAGTTGATTGAGATCCAGAAATACAAAGAAAAAATCAGCGAACATACACTCCATGCAGAGGAAGAACTTCCCGGAACGTACCATCACCCTGAAATTGCGGGGAGCAGTGCCCCGATGCAGCAGGTATTCAGGCTCCTGGAAAGAATTTCGGCAGCTGATACTACTGTGCTCATCCTGGGCGAGACCGGCACCGGGAAAGATCTGGTAGCAAAGGCCATTCACAACGGCTCTGACAGGCGTCAAAAGCGGATGATCAAGATCAATTGTGGAGCTATACCCCCTAATCTGGTTGAATCAGAATTGTTTGGTCATGAAAAGGGAAGTTTTACAGGTGCAACTGAACGAAGGATCGGGAAATTTGAGCAAGCCGATAAGAGCACGATTTTTCTTGATGAGGTGGGTGAACTCTCAGCAGACCTGCAGGTAAAGCTACTGAGGGTACTTCAGGAAAAGGAGATAGAGCGCATAGGCGGGAAAAACAGCATAACAATTGACGTGAGAATTATTTCTGCAACAAACCGGAACCTGATTGAAGAGGTTGAAGCAGGCAGGTTCAGGACTGATCTTTTTTACAGGCTGAATGTATTTCCTGTTACACTTCCGCCACTGAGGGCAAGGAAATCTGATATTCCTGCATTGGCGGCATTTTTCCTCGCACAGTTTAATGCCAGGTCTGGCAGGAAAATCATAGGATTTTCAAAAAAACTGGTTTCGGCCATGATGGCCTATAGCTGGCCCGGCAATGTCAGGGAACTGGAACATCTGATTGAAAGGCAGGTGCTTTTAACACAGGGGCCTATGATCAGTGAGCTGGACATTCCGGATGAAGAGAAAGGTTCATTGGCTCATCATATCACAGGATCGCCCGTCAAAACGATCCTAGAAAACGAAAGGGATCATATCCTGTCCGTGCTGGAACGCTGTAATGGCAAGATCTCGGGGGGCCATGGAGCTGCAAGATTACTGGGTATACCTGCCACGACCCTGAACTCGAAGATCAAAAGACTGGGTTTATCAAAAAAACACAGTTATTAGTTGTGGAATCATTAATTTGAGCAACAGAACTAAAATATAATTATGAATAAGTTACCCCTCTCTCCAATAACCGGTAAACTGGCGGTTATGCTACTCCTTTTCTGTTGCCGCATCAGTATTGCCAGCGGCCAGCAAATTCAAAAGATGATCACCAATCCCATTTTGCCGGGCTATTATGCAGATCCTACAATTGTTGAAGACAGGGGCACGTATTATATTTATGCTACTATAGATCCATGGGGAAAAGAGGAACTTGCCGTTTTTGAAACCAAAGATTTTATCAGATTTGAGCAAAAGCATATCAACTGGCCTACAAAAAAGGACTGTACCAGTTCTACATCCAAAAATTCTATGGTATGGGCACCTTCAGTAGTGAAAGGTAAGGACAACAAGTTTTATATGTATGTTGCTGTTGGCAGTGAAGTATGGGCAGGAGTTAGTAATACACCGCTGGGGCCATGGAAAAATATCAAACCAGACCAGAGCCCGCTGATCAGGGCCAATGAGTACCCTGGAGTACACAATATAGACCCTGATTGTTTTATTGATGAAGACGGCCAGGCTTATTTATACTGGGGGTCCGGGTTTAACTGGGTGAACGGGCACTGCATGGCCGTAAAACTGAAAAAAGACATGTACACTTTTGATGGCAAGCCTGTTGAAGTGACAACCCCGCACTTTTTTGAAGGCGCGCATATGATCAGGAGAAACAATAAATATTATCTGATGTTCTCAGAAGGTAAAGCCATAGATCCCACGTATCAGGTCGGTTATGCCACAGGTGCCAGCCCCATGGGGCCATTCAAGGAGGATGATCACCGTGTGATCCTGAAGACCTCTGCCGATAGCTTAGTGTATGGCCCTGGGCACCATACTGTATTCCGCAGGAAGAACCAGGATTATATTTTGTACCACAGGATATTGCCACAGGATAAGGCCTATGTTTTGAGACAGTTATGTATCGACAGCCTGAATTTTGACCGCAAGGGAAATATACTCAGGATCAGTGGAAGGAACGGCGTAGCGGTGATCAAATAACAATTTCTTCATCCTGCTGCGGCAGGGAAGGGGGAGCCCATATGAGCTCCCCGTTAGTTCTGCGTTATAATTTTAGTTCTGCGTTATAAATTGCCGGGTACCAGCTTTATAATACAGTTCGGCAAGTGATTTCTGATAGCCGGAGATCATACTCTCCCGTTTGATCTTCATGTCAATCAGCTTTGATTCGCGGCTATTGATGAGGAATAAAGTGCTTTCTCCCAGCTCAAATTTTTGCGTTTCCCCTTTCAGCAGGGCTTGCTGATTGCCTATACTTTGCACCTGCACATTCAGCTGCGTAGAATAGGCAGACAGATCATTATAGGAAGCAAGGATGTTATTCCTGATCTCGCGCCCGGTTTGCTGGAGGTCATAATCCAGTTCCCTCTGTTTGATTTTTACTTCCCTCAGCTTACCGCGTTCTGCCCGTAAAAACAGCGGGAAGGCAAACTCAATCCCCAGCTTATAATTACTCCAGTTGAAATCATAATAATCAGGCACATTCCCTCTGAAGCTTGTGCGGTTTGATATCAGGGTACCGCTGACGTTTAACTTGGGCTTGAGCATTTCCTGGCGGTAACTCCTCTCAATGGCCAGCTGCCCTCCTTTACTGCGTAATTTTAACAGTTCGGGGTGCTGTCCGGAAGCCTGCGCAATCAGCGTGTCCAATACTGACTGATTGGGCCGGGTTATATTTTCGTCTATCTCCGGCGGAGCGGCATTTGCGGGCAGCTCAAGGGGATTGCCCTGTTCGCTCCACAGATGGTTTGACAATACCAGCCTGGCGTTTTGGAGCTCTATCTTTGTTTTTTCTTTCTGAATGATGCGTTCCTGCACGGTAATATAAGCCTCGACAGAGTCGATGGCAGGTTTATCTCCGATGGCAGTCTGCCGGCTGAGGGCCTTAAACCTGCGCTCGGCAAGCTCAACGCCTTCGGTAATCAATGCGAACTGCCGGTAGGCATAGTACCAGTTCCAGTAGTCTTTAACAACCGCGTACCAAACGCTGTTGATTTGTTTTAGCTGTTCGGCCTCTGCGTATTGTACCATTATTTTCGACTGCCGTAATGTATTGCGGCGGGCATCAATGATCAATCCCTGCCCCAGGGGAATGCTCAGCCCCACGCCAGACAAACCCTCGTGTGGTGTACGCGTCTCCGGGTTGGTATAAGTGCCCACACTGCGATCGTACCCCACCTTCAGGTCGGCCCCGGCAAGCCACAGGGGCACTTTAAGTTCACTGTTCCAGTTGTTGTAGTATTCAGTATCGCCAAACAGCTTCCTGCCAAACCCGGCCTTCAGTGCAGGGTCAAAATACCCGAGTGACTGCAGCACATTGGCCCGGGCAGACTCACTGAGCAAAGCCGCCTGTTTTACTATAGGATGGTACCTGAAAACCAGCAGCTGCAGATCTTCGGGTGCAAATACCCTGGCGGTATCCTTTACAGGTTTTATTTGGGCAATACCTTTAGTTGTGATAAACAGCGACAATACCAGTATCGCTGCAGCAGGAAACCTCCTGAAATATTTCTTCATCTGATGACCTCCATAATTAACCCTTCTTCTCTTTATTATTCCCGGACGGCTCTTTTTCCAGACTTGGCGGGAATCCGTTGAGCTGGCGCCAGATCTCGTACCATAGCGGTACAGATCTCAGGATGATACGGCCATATACTCCCGATCCCTGACGCAGTTGCGGCGGCCAGGGCTCGTCTTTGGTTGGAACCGGGCTCGTCTGGCTGATGAGGAGCCTGTACTTGCCTCCGGTACTGCTCACACGGTCTATTGCAGATACTTTGCCCGCAAACGTACCAACGGCAACTGATGGCCAGCCGGCAAACTGTACCGAAGGCCAGCCCTCAAATTGCAGGCGTACATCACTGGTATCCAATATCAGGGGCACATCCATTGCGCTCACATACAGCTCGGCAGCCACCAGCGGTGATTTAGGCTGCAGCGTAGCTACTGATTCTCCCTCTTTGATATTTTCACCTATACCGGCCTTGAGTGTTTTTACAACAAATCCGCTTTGCGGCGCCCTTACAACGTACAGGCCACGCCTGATAGAGATATTGGAAATATCGTTCCTCAGCTTGGCAATATCACCCTGTGCACTGGCCCTGCTTGAAATTGCCGAGCTCATGTCAGACTGTGCCTTGGCAAGCGACTCCTGGTATTTGGCCCTGATGTTGTCCAGTTCTATGCTTGAATTCAGCAGGTTCTGAGTGGAATTGCTCAGCTTGTTTTGCTGGCCTATCACTTTTGCATTGTCTTCCTGCAGTTTAAGCCTCCGTGTTTCAATATCGGTCAGGGAAAAAAGGCCATTTTTATAACCGGCCTCGTAACGTTCCAGGCGCACCTTGGTAGTTTCGTAAAACTTCTGTACTGCAAGCAGGTCTGCGCTGTCAATCCTGACATAGTTTTGTGCCTGCCTGACCTTGTTCTCTGCCGCACTCAACTGAAAGCGGAGACCATTGCTCATTGCCCTGATCTGGGAGTTAGTAGCTTCCATCTTTTGCGATGCTGCGGTTTCGCTGCCACGTTTGGCATTCAGCTGCTCATTTAAACGGAGGGGCAGCTCGGGGTCAAAGTACGACTGGCTTGTTTCCGAGATCACTAAAATAGTATCTCCTTTTTTAACTTCCTGTCCTTCGCGTACTGCCCAGTGCTCTATGCGGCCGCCAATTTGATTCTGTACTGTCTGGGGCCTGTCTTCAGGTCTCAGTGCTGTCACCGTACCACGGCCGGGGATAGTTTGCCTCCAGGGCATCAGCAGCAATACAATAAACAGGAACAGTACGATCAGCATGATACGTCCTAACGTTTTCGGGCCTTTTGCCTGCAGGATTTTACTGTTGGACTGAACGGATAGCTCCTCCCAGTTTTTAATCTGGGCTAAATTTTTACTCATCTTACCCATGTGCTGTATCTCCTTCTTCCAGTTCAAGATCGGTTACCACGGCAAGCTTTTCACTGGCGGTTACCATATCAAAAACGGTATTTAAATTGGTCATTAGTTTTTCAATCGCATAGCTGATCTGTACGATGATCACCTCGGCAGCCACAAACTGTCCGAATGTCATCTGGCGCTCTACAACAAAGTAAGAACCCAGCAGGAGCAGTGCGCCCATCAATATGGTACGCATGGCTACGGCACTGACAAAAAACCTCCTGAGTACGCCAAAGTGGTCGTTACGCGCCTGAATATAATTGGCCGTAATCTCGTCAGTGCGGCTGAGCACTTCGTTGCGCTTAGCGGTATCATGGCGATAGGCATCCAGATCGCCGGCCACCTCTTCGAGATAAGCCACCACTTCATATTTATATTCCGATTCTTCAATACTGGTGTTCACACCCTGCCTGTAATACAACACCAGCACTAACACCATCACCAGCAATACAAAAATGCCGAAGGCCATAAATACCGGATGATAGAAAGACAGCAGGATAACGCTGAAAAATATCAGTACTGCTGCAGCAACAATGTCAACAAGTAATTTTGTCAGCCCTTTTTGTATGGTCAGGATATCAAAGAAACGGTTAACCAGTTCCGCAGGGTTTTCGCCCTCAAGGGCCTGCTTTTTTATACGTGGTAAACGGAATGCAAATTCCAGCGATGCTTTGGTGAAAATCTTTTGTTCTATGACCTCTACCAGGGTGAGCTGACCTATAAGCAGCAATCCGCCGATGACTATACCAATTAAAATAACGGCGATAAGTATATACGTTGAACTGTACATGGCACCATTAGACAATAGATTGAAAACGGCACTTGTGCCCAGTGGCAGGGTAAGCCCTATCAGGCCACTTAACATGGCATAGATGTAAATATAATTGATGGTAGAGCGCTCGTAATAGAGTATACGTACGAGCCTTTGCCAGGGCGTTGGGGCTCCGGCAGCATGATTTTTCTTCATTCTGATAAAATATAAAATGATAAATTATTTCGTGAATCGCATGCAATAGCTATGCATACGGTTTTGGAATAGCAACACTATAATTTATACCAAACGGTCAGGAGGAGGGGTTGGGACTGTTTTCAGCGGATGACTGCCAATTTGAATTTTGTAGGAATACGCATTGAGCGGCAGCTGGCTGATCCACAAAAAATGCCTGTGATCTGTACATGAAAATTCACAGGTAAGCAGCTTTTTCTCATTTTTATCCAAAGCTTCTTCCTTGGTATCTTTTCCTTCCTCCGCGTTTTTTTCAACAGCAAAAGGATCAGCAGAAGACCTGAAATGAGCAATGGAGATGGCACAAACTTTCAGGAGCATGATACTGAGCAGTGTCATGCCAAAAATGGTTTTCAACAGATTTTTCCTAAATAGCTCCATCATCAGATGTTGCGAAGATAGGGATTAATATTTTTTTCGGCTAATACGTTTAAACATATTAATGCAATTCTTGTGGAGCGGGGAGATGTTAAGCCATTGTATACCGGCGTTTCCGTGTATTGATGAATGCTGCGGAGGTTAATCAGCCGATGCTGTAGCTGCGGGGAATTGCAGGCTGATGCAGACGCCGTCATTTGATGAAATCTCTACTTCGCCGCCAAGTTGTTCCCCCAGACCTCTAATGAGCGTCATCCCCAGGGAGGAGGTATTCACAACTTCCTCATTCTGAAAGCCCACCCCATTATCTTTGATACGAAAGAGGTAGCACCCGTTTTTTAGATCGGCGAGTGAAATCATTACTTTCCCTTCCGAATTGTACGGAAAAGCATATTTAATGATATTGGTAATGGCTTCATTTACAATAAGGCCAAGCGGTGTTGCCTGTACAATGTCCAGCTCAATTTTTGGTATATCCACCACAAACCGGATTCTCTGGTCAACATGGAAGGTGTCACAAAGAAATTTCAGCAGTTCCGTAATATAGCTGTGCATACAGACCAGGGCCAGGCTATCAGATTGAAACAGTTTCTGGTGGACCAGGGAGATAGACTGGATTCTGTTCTGGCTATCTTTTATCGCAGCAAGAGCGGCATCATTATGTAAATAATAGCTCTGTGCATTTAGCAAACTGGTAATCACCTGCAAATTGTTTTTTGTGCGGTGGTGTATTTCCTTGATCAGCCATTCTTTTTCCGTCAGTAGCCTGCCCTGTTTATCAAGCAGGTTTTGCAGCGATGTGTTCTTTGACTGAATCTCCTTCTGATGCAAAATCAGTAACTGATTTGCCTTTTGCCGGTTGCGGTAACCATACAGAGACAGCACTACGATAATTAAAAGTGCGATCAGCCCGATCACAGTAACCTTGGTTAACCACGCTGCACGTTGTAATTTAATCTTTTGTAAGGCTGTTTCTTTTCTTAAAAGCTCGTTATCCTGTTCTTTTTGGTTGGCCTGGTACTGAATAAGAAGTTGCTGTATATCGCGGTTATTTCTTGCGCTGGAAAGCGAATCACTCAGCCCCTTAAATTTTTTGTAGTTTTCAATGGCCGAATTGAGATTGTTCTGCGCCGAATCAGCCTGATAGAGGCTGTAATAGATATTGCGGATGCTGGAAAGTGGTGTTACACCTTTCGGAAGCGCTAAAACTTTGTTGTAGTAATAGTTAGATTTAACATAGTCCTTTCTTTGGGCGTAAAAGGAGGCTATGGTATAAAAGCTTTCGGCAGAATGAAAAAGATTGGACTGCATTTTCGATTCCCAATAGATCATCTGCAGGTAGTAATTCTCCGCTATACGATATTTTTTCAGGCTGTTGTACGCATTTCCCCGTATGGTTGCGAAAATCACTTTGGCAAGCGGTTGTGTGTGGTCCGAATCATAGATGTCAGAAAGTGATAATACCTCGCGAATGTGCCCGCCCCTGATCAATCCATCTGATAACATTTTCAAACTGGTAAGCCGGGCTTCCGGATTTTGGTATTGCATGGCATCCAAAGCTTTTTGAAAAGCTTTTACGCTCTCCGCTGTATTGCCAAGTTCCGCATATGCGCTTCCTAAATTATTCAGGAAATAGCCTTTGGAGGCATCACTGCCAGTGATTTTCATATACTTAATTGTGGACAGTGAACTTGAAAGGGATTCCTTTAATTTTCCCTGTAAACGGTAAGTTACCGAAAGCAGGTCATAAGTGAACTGCAGGTTTTTATAACCGAGTGTCTGGTATTGATCCAGTACAAGGAGCAGGCCTTTTTCAGCTTCTTTCAGCATGCCCATATTCAATAGCACATCGGCAATTGCTTTTTTCATGCCAATATATTCCTGGGTATCGCCGGCATTTTGGTACAAAGCTGCTGCAGACCGGTAATAAGCAAGTTTTTCTTCTGTTGGCGGGAGGTGATCTCCCAACCTGGAGCTTGCTGCTGCTGCGTTTTGGTTGTCCCCGCTAGTTTTGCACTTTTCAATTAAATTTGAAAAGGCGATTCTTGAACGCACATCTTGGCCCCTCTCTCTGTATATATCGCAAATGTAAAGTTCGGCAAGGTGCACTAATTTTGGCAGCGAAGCCGAGTTTGCTAATTTAACAGCTTTATTCAACAACAGCACCGCACTATCCAGGTCTCCGGTTTTCTCTTTAGGTTTATAGAGGTAAAAAGAGCCGGTTTCAATTAATATCCGGATGTGAACATCCGTTCGCTCTGCTTTTATCTGATTCAGTACAAACTTTACGTCATTTACTTTAAGTTTAGCCCTGGCCAGTGCAAGCTGGCTCTCCCCATATAATAAGCTCGCTTTATCACCTGAACTTTCATCCAGTGCGGCAGTTGCAAAAAATATGGAGGTATCTATATTCGCGGGGCTAAAGGATTTATTGTTTGCATAAAAGTTGCTGATCCTGTTACTGTAGTTGACCCTGTCTTGCGTGGTTTTACTGTTTTTTAGCAATTGATGAAGTTCCTGCAGCGTATATTTTAGCTCAATCTGCGCATAAACTCCTTCAAAGGATAGGCAAATGACGAAAAATACCATAAAAAATCTCAGCTTCTTCAACATAATGTTATTGGGGTCAGATCATTAGTGTCTCCGAAAGGGTGTTTCAGGCGGAAAACTTCAGGATTCTAAGGTAGAAAAAAACGCAGATTTAATTTCTTTGATCAGAAAGGTCATGAAAATTTGCAAAAGGACGGGTTATTCTTCCAACAGAATGCCTTTTGCTTCTTCCTTATTGGAATTTTCCTTCCTTTTCTATCTTCCTGAAGGGCCTGGCAAAAAAGGCGCCAACGGTTTGGTTAAATAGATCTTTATATACGATGGGTGTTGAATGACCTGAGTTGGGCAATATCCATAAATATGCATTGGTTATATGTTCAAAGATCTCCAGTGTGTGCCCGGGTTTAATTACATCATGGTCTCCGCCAATTATCAGCGCAGGGCAGGTTATTTTTTTCAGGTCATCTGTTGTAATATTCGGTTCATATACCAGCATATGCATCAGTTTATACCGGTTTTTCATCCTAAGCGTTGGGTTTTTCATTTGCTTTAAGGAATCAGTACCTTTGATGTAGGCGGCCTTAACCAAATTCCGCACATAGGGATCTATAACCGTGGTATCGGGTTGCAGGTTACCCCCTGTTACAGCCAGTTTCTTTACCTTATCCGGATGTTTTATGGCTAATAATAACCCTTCAATAGCGCCGTCGCTCCATCCAATTACATTTACGTTTTTCAATTTAAGGTGGTCCAGTAGTGCATTAAGGTCATCACTGATCATTTCATAACTCAGGGAATCGGCATTATCTATAGTTTTGCCCTGTGCACGGTTGTCTGCCACTATCACCTGATAATTTTTGGCGAAATAGGGTATCTGGTATACGAAATGTTTTATAGAGCCCCTGTTGCCATGTATAATAAGCAGGGGTTCTCCTTTCCCATAAACTTCATAGTATATTTTTATACCACGAATATCGGCATACTTTCCAACAGCTTTGTTACGGCCATACATGGTAGTATCCATATCCTTTTCCCAGGTTTGGGCAAAACAAGTCGAAGCCGTTAATAACAGCATAAGCAAAGCGATAAATGTTTTTAAAAATTTCATATTTATTATTGATATTAATTTAATTGCATATTAATTATTTCTAATATATGTATTTACTTGAAAAATAGGTATTATTTATTTAATAAAATTAATAATACCGACTTGTATTTGCATAAATTGAGTTGGTGTTGCTGAGTATAAATTGGTCAAAATACTGTAGGTAATTGGTAATAATTGTGATGTCAATTGGGGTTTTTGCCTGTATTTTTAGTTAAATAAAACCTGTTTACAGGATTTTACCCTGTCGTTATTTTTGGCAGGCGACTAAATCATCAATTGGCTTATAGTAATCATCTATAGATATGAAAAGAATCTGTTGCGTGTTATTTATATCATTTTTGTTCATCGTTGTTCCGGCCGGACGGTTACATGCACAGGGAAAAAGCAGTGATTTTGAAAGAGCCGGATTAATTAAGAATGCCATGGAGCGTAATGTTTTACATGCCCCTAATATTTTTAAATGGCTATTGAATGAAAATAAGTTCTGGTATTTGCAACGCACAGAGAAAGGCAATGAATTTACCCTGGTTGATGTTAAAACCGGGAAACGCGGCGCCGCGTTTGACCAGCAACGAATTGCGTTAAGCTTAGCGAAAGAAACAGGGAAAAAAATCGAACCCTACGAGCTTCCTTTTCAGGATATCAATTTCCGAAAAAATGATCAGATCATAACATTTGCTATTGATGACACGATATGGCAATTTGATCTTGGCACCTATCAGTTGATGAATAAAAGCGAAGCCGGTGCTTCCGCAATATCCGAAAACAGCACACAAAACCGCACACCCGTCATCTCCCCCGACGGTAAATGGGAAGCGTTTATCAAAAACTACAATGTATATGTCAAATCTGTAACCGGAGCAGATACCTTGCAGTTAAGTTCTGACGGATCGGCAGCTGAATATTATTCTTCCGACCTGAAATGGTCTCCGGATAGTAAGAAACTTGCTGATTACAGAACAAAACCGGTCAAAACCAGGCAGGTCTACCTGATTGAATCATCACCGAAAGACCAGCTGCAGCCAAAACTCCATTCGCGCAGTTATGCCAAACCAGGTGATTCATTACCGGTCAGTATCCCTTGTTTATTTAATGTTGAAAAGAAAAAACAGGTACCTGTTACCGGTGTACCCATTGATATGGCCTATAACCTGTCAGCCATTAAGTGGCGGCAGGACAGTAAGGCTTTTACTTTTGAATACAATAAACGTGGGTTTCAACTTTTTCAGGTGCTTGAGGCAGATGCGGTATCGGGCCAATTGAAACCCCTGATTACCGAGACAAGCCCAACATTCATTGCAAGCCAGAAACGATACCGCTATGATGTGAATGACGGGCAGGAAATTATCTGGGCGTCTGAACGTGACGGATGGAACCATTTATATTTATATGACGGAAAAACAGGGAAGGTTAAGAACCAGATAACCAGGGGTGACTGGGTTGTACGAAAGGTAATCAGCGTAAACATAAAAGACAGAACCCTCATTTTTGAAGGAAGCGGCCGTGAAGCAGGGCAAAACCCTTACCTGATTCATTATTACAGGGTTAATTTTGATGGCAGCAGATTGCAGTTGCTTACGCCTGAAAATGCTGATCACACTGCTTTCTTTTCAGATGATGGCAACTACCTGGTAGATACTTATTCACGTATGGATCTGCCGCCTGTTGCCGTATTACGTAATGCCGCTGATGGAAAGGTGATAATGCCTTTGGAAAAAGCCGATATTACCGGTCTTATCAGTACTGGCTGGAAAATGCCGGAAGTATTTCATGCAAAGGGGCGTGATGGTGTTACTGACATATGGGGAACGATCATCAGGCCAAGTAATTTCAATCCTCAAAAAAAATACCCTGTGATTGAATACATTTACGCCGGGCCACATAATTCTTTTGTTCCCTCTAAATTTATCGGAGAAACCCAATCCGGAGATTACCGGTCAAAAACAGCATTGCATGAGCTGGCTGAACTGGGCTTTATTCTGGTGCAGATGGATGGAATGGGCACTTCAAACCGTTCAAAGGCTTTTCATGATGTATGCTGGAAAAATCTTAAAGACGCAGGGTTTCCTGACCGTATACGCTGGATAAAAGCTGCCGCGAAACAGTACCCCTATATGGACATCACCCGCATGGGGATCTATGGTAACTCTGCCGGCGGGCAAAACTCTGCCGCGGCGTTGTTATTTCATCCTGAATTTTACAAAGTGGCAGTATCCTCGTCAGGCTGCCACGACAACCGTATGGACAAAATTGGCTGGAATGAATCATGGATGGGTTACCCGGTAGGCCCGCAATATGAAGCATCATCAAATGTTACCCACGCAAACCAACTGCAGGGTAAGCTGTTATTGATAGTGGGGGAAATGGATACGAATGTTCCGCCTGAATCTACCTATCAACTGGTTGACAAACTGATTGAAGCTGATAAAGATTTTGATTTTCTGATGATCCCCGGGATGGGCCATTCACTGGGGGGAGATTACGGGGAGCATAAAAGGCGCGATTTTTTTGTGAAAAATCTGCTGGGCATTGCCCCGCCGGCCTGGCATAGTAAATAATTGATTTGATGCGGTACATCGTTAGAGATTGATTTTGCCCTTGGTAAAATATCAATGGCAAATGAATAAAGCGCTGACACGTCTTTTTGGTGAATACCACCGGGGCAATATTCTAACTTCATGAATTGTGCTGCCGGGTAATAATTTCATACATTTAAAACAGCGAGTTAGCCCGGTCAAATGCAACGGAAAATACAGTCGATAAACACCGCAAATAATGATGAAGCAATCAATTTTACTTTTTTTAATTAGTATTACCTTCCTAAATGCTGCAGCGCAGCAACCTGTAGAACAAGTGTTCCAGCATACAGCAGAGCTTCACGGAGACAGTATCATTTTTCCCTTAACCCTGGTCAATGCTTTTCCTTTTGTATCTGTGGAGGTCAATGGTGTAAAGGGAAAATTCATGTTTGACACAGGACTTAACGGAGGAGTTGAGATTAATGACAACGCTATAAATTTACCAGGTAAGAAACCGGTAAAAAAGGGGCAGGTTGGCAGCGGACAGTCCTTTACGAAAAACGTGAATGACACCATAGCAGAAGTTAAGTTCAGGAACGGGCTGACTTACCGTAACCTCTTGAATATCACCAGTGCAAACTTTGATTTTCTTCAGAATAACATCACGCCTGACTGTATAGGTTATATCGGGTACGATTTTTTTAAGGGGTATCTGTTTAAGCTTGACTATGTAAAAAGGAAGCTCACATTTTATAAAAGCACAGCAGATAGGAAATCGTCAAAGGATTTCTTAAAAGGTGAAAAAGTAATGGCAATCCTCAATTTCGAAACCAGAAGACTGCCAAATCATCCAATGATCCGCGTACAGATCGGGAAGGTTAATTTACTGGGCTCATTTGATACGGGACAATATGGTTTGCTGCAATTGGATGATGAGGCGGAGAAAGTGTTAAAAAAGAGTTCGCTGGTGGTCAATGCCGGCAACGATGGCTATAATGATCCGATAGTTAATGCGAATAATATTGTTTTAGACGGAAGCTTTAAAGTGAGCCTGAAGGGTATTTACCCCTTCAGCTTTGAACAAACAGCTCCATTTCGAAAAGGAATGCAAATTAGCGAAGCCAGCTATATATGTTTCGGGTACCGGTTTTTAGAGCAATACAAAACGGTTTGGGATTATGATGAAAAGAAAATCTATGTGCTTGAAAAATGACCTCGTTGCATGAGTGGCTTTTAATCTTTGTGGCAGGGCTAACTGCCATCGGTTTTCTTTCCGCCGTGAGGCATACCGAATGATTTACGATGTTTGTTTTTTTAGTTTTTATCAGGCAGCTTGAGTAAATTGCAAATTATTATACACTTGAACAATGTCCAACTTTGAAGCGCTTTTCGATTATATTGAAGAAATATCAGGCAAACTGCTTTCGGAAGATGATAAGCATCTGTTGATGGTACATTTTAAACCCAAAAAACTTAGAAAACGGCAGTACTTTCTACAGGAAGGAGACGTGTGTAAATATATTGGATTTATTGTAAAAGGATCTGCCAGGACCTTTACTGTGGATGAAAAGGGGCATGAGAATGTATTGAAATTGTCTGTGGAAAATTGGTGGCTGTCTGATTTTGAAAGCTTTTACCTGCTGACGCCAAGCCGCTTTAATATTGAGGCGCTGGAGAATCTGGAGGTTCTTCAATCAACCAATGCTCAGATCGAGGAGTTCCTTAAACATATCCCCGCCTTTTCAGCGATGCAGAATGTGATCAGTCAGAATTACACCATTGCAACCCAGAAAAGAATGCAGGCCGCTTTTAGCTATACAGCTGAAGAGCGTTACGAGGACCTGGTTAGCAATTATCCGCATTTTCTAAAACGCTTCCCGCAAAACATGATCGCTTCATATCTGGGTTTATCTCCGGAGACTTTGAGCAGGATAAGGAAAAACTCTTTTAAATAAACTCAGCAACCCCCAGCGGTATAGCTTTTGAAAGCAAAGAAATTGCTCAACAGCGCAAAATATGCCGTTGTGATCTTTGTGGCCTTTTGCTTCCCGGGGTTTTTACTGTTTGCTTAAACTACTTTTTTACAATTAGTTATCTGATTAACCTGATTTAGGTGGGGTCAATAAGTTGATCTAAATCAAACTTACTTAATGATTCATGTCAATAATCAGTCCGGCGCGGGGCTGCACCTTTGGATATACTTCAGAACGGAAATACACCTGAGGCATATGAAATATTAACATATAGAAAATCATGAGTAAATTAGAAAACAAAGTAGCGGTAGTTACCGGTGCGGCAAAAGGAATAGGTGCATCTATCGCAAAACACTTCGCGGCAGCAGGAGCAAAAGTAGTTGTGAATTATGCTTCAAGTAAAGAAAGCGCAGATAGGGTAGTGAAGGAGATAACTGACAACGGAGGCCTGGCCATTGCCGTACAAGCCGACGTGTCAGACGAGGCCGATGTGACCAGGCTGTTTGAAGAAGCCAATTCAGCTTTTGGCCCTTTGGATATTTTGGTGAACAACGCGGTCCATCAGGGATACTTACCTGTTGAACAGATATCAGTAGCAGCTTTTCATCAGCATTTCAACGTTAATGTTTTGGGCCCAGTACTGACTATTCAGGCATCTTTAAAAGCGTTTGGTGATAAGGGTGGCAATATCATCAATATCAGCTCAGGTGCGAGCAAATACCCTCTTCCGGGCGCCTCGTTGTACTCAGCCACTAAAGCGGCATTAGACGCCATGACGATTGCTTTATCAAAAGAACTGGGTGTAAAAAATGTTCGTATCAATTCTGTTTTGCCGGGCGCTACGGATACAGAAGGTGCAGCCAGCGCAGGTGTAACCCCGGGCAGTGAATACGAAAAAATGTTCGTTGCCAAAACACCGCTTGGCCGCAGAGGCCTGCCCGAAGATATTGCGAAAGCTGTTTTATTTCTTGCTTCGGATGACGCAGCCTGGATCACGGGAGAGCAAATTGGCGTTTCGGGTGGTATGTATGGTTTTTAAATTCTTTGTTAAAAATCCCTGTTTCAGAAAGAAACAGGGATTTTTTAGTTGCTGATTACTTAGCTAAGTAGGTCATGCCACCATCAACAAGAAGTTCGGAGCCAAGCATGAAAGAGGAATCTTCGGAGGCAAGGAAAACTGCTGTTTTACCAATATCTGATGGCTGCCCGATCCTGCCTATAGGCATTACACCTGCAAACTGTGTTTTCACAGCTTCGATGTGTTCTGCAGGAACGAACTTATCAAATGCAGGTGTGTCTGTAGTACCCGGAGTAATTACATTTACCCTGATCTTTCTTTCCAGCAAGTCGTTTGAGAAGCTTTTCGCCAAAAAGATCACGGCAGCTTTTGCTGCGCCGTAAAGCCCAAACGATGGATATGCCCGATGTGCGGCATTTGACCCGATAAGAATTACAGACGCCCCGTCATTCAGATAAGGCAGCGCTTTTTGTACAGTGAAATAAACGCTTTTCAGGTTAAGATCCATGGTCTTGTCGTAATCAGCTTCGCTCACATCTGCTACACTTCCGGTTGTTCCTGCACCAGCATTGGCTACCAGTACATCTATTTTACCAAATTTTTCGGCTGTGTCTTGAAATACTCTTTCTAAATCTGCAAGATTAGTTACATCTGCATTGATGGCTATAAAATCATTGCCCAGCTGAGCAGCTGAATTTTCCAAAGTTTGTTGGTTTCTGCCAACAATAGCTCCGGCAGCGCCTTCACTTTTAAATGCTTCGGCAATCCCAAATCCAATACCGCTATTGCCGCCTGTAATTACGGCTACTTTGTTTTTTAATTTACTCATGATCTTTACTATTTAATGTTCATCCAAAGATGCACCTGCGCGAGGAACTGCATCTTATGATAAGTCATTAAATACACTTGACAAAGATCATCTATTTGGAGGAGTTCTTCCTGATCCGGCTCAGGGTTTCCGGTGTTAAGCCCAGGTAGGAAGCAATTAAATTTTGCGGGAACCGCTTTATAAAGTGCGGATAATCGTTAACAAGTTCCTGAAATCGTTCTTCACCAGTTTGGCTGATGGAAGACTGCATTCTTTTCTGGGTAGCTATGGTATTATTCTGACTAAGCACATTTTGCATGGCTGAAAAGGCAGGAATGGGCTTTATGAATTCCTCTACCAGGCCATGGGTTATTTGTAAGATCTCCATATCCTCCAGCGCTTCTATGTTAAAGCGGCTTGGTGTCAATTTATAAAAACTTTCAAAATCGGCTAACCACCAGTTTTCAACACTTAATTTTAAGATATGCTCATGTCCCTTTTCATCTACCGTAAAAGTTTTGGCAGCGCCTTTCACAATGAATCCAGTATATTTACATACATCCCCTTCCTGTAAAAAGTATTGTCGCCTGCGGATTTTTTTGGGTTTGAAATGTGTGATAAATACTTGCTGATCATCCGCTGAAAGCGTCATGCCGGAAAGTTCTTGTACGTAATCAAACAGCGCCTGAAAATTATGCATCTTTAGAGTTCTTAAGTAGAATCTTCAAAAATAAAAATTTCAACTTGTTTATTGCTGCTTTTTTAGTATTTCAAAGCATAAGACAGTGCGGTAGGTAAGTCCAATGTAAGTCCAATATACGTCCAATGTGAGTCCAATTTTGTCCTTAGAAAAAATTGGACTCACATTGGACGTATATTGAAATTCAGATGGAGATGACCTAATGTCATATAGAACCTTATCCGACCTCTGTCTTCTCCTTGGGGCATACTATATGGTGCATGAGGTATTGCCTTTTATTTCAAAGCGGTGAAAAGGTGATATCATCAATATTGCCTCAACCTCAGGACAAAAAGGCAATTTTACCGATGGTCATGTAGAGAAGGCTTTTCTGAATTTTATAAAGCTATTTCAGCGAGGAATAGGGGTTCGAACACTTCGTGAATCAATAATTTCTAAAATTGTAGAAACCCTCGTTGCACTCATAATAAGTGTTTATAAAACCAGTAAACGGATTTGAGCCTTTGATATTTAATGAAGGTTGTCTGGCCTTATTGTTTTTCTGTTACAGATTCAGGCAACATTAATAAGAATGGTAAAGCTTTGGTATAATCTAAGATGGGATATTCCAATCCTAGCGCCCTGATATTATTATAATAAATCTCATGCTGTGTATAATAATATTTCTCAGACTGAACGAACCAGGCTTTGCTTCCCAGTTTTTGAGCAAGGAACCATTTCTCAAACAAACGTCCACTACGACCATTACCATCGTTATATGGATGTATTTTTACAAATACAAGATGGATCATACTGGCAAAGAAGAAAGTCTCTGAAATAGTTAGTTCAGTATCTAGTAATACTTTTAGATCCGCATATAACTTATCCATCTCAGAAGGTACCTCAAAAGGGGAGGCTGCTACATATTCTATGCGCCCATCTTTTGTGGTAACGAACATGTTCTGATTTCTGAATTTACCAAGCCAGTTTGTGGATAAGATATGCCTTGATAAAAGCGTGTGCATCTCAGCAAACGTTTTTTTATCTGGTCTGTTTTCTGAGGCAAACTGATACGCCAGATACAGATCATCTACTTTACGGGTATAATCAGGTTGAAATTCAATATGAAAACGTTTGTGTTTTATGTAAGAGTCTAATTCTATAGCTTCCCCTTCAATTTTGCTTGAATAAACGGAGGCGACAGAAGTATAAAAACTAAACTCAGTTGTTGAAAGTTCAGCATCTTCCAATTGGTTAAATGAGGTAAACAATGCCTCTTCAGAAACAATCCTCTTGTATTGCTCGAGCAGACCAGTAGGTATGATTTGTAAATCCTCAATTATTGGCATGTTCCTAAATTTAGGAATATAACAAAAAAAGCTTTAAATCTAGATTTAAAGCTTTTTTTGTTAATTCAGCGGAGGAAGAGGGATTCGAACCCTCGGTACCGTTGCCAGTACGACAGTTTAGCAAACTGTTCCTTTCGGCCACTCAGGCATCCCTCCGTTTAAAATTGTTACCCGTTTTTCGGGATTGCAAATATAGTAATTCAAACATATCTGCAAAAATTATTTTACACGTTTTGCAGGTAATCTATACGCACGTGATAGATGCTCATGAGCATAGTCTTGAATATCAGCTTTATAGTTTCAAGATCTTTTAACGTTAAATCGCAATTATCTAACTGATTTTGTTCCAGTTTGTAGTTTATGATGCGTTCTACCAGGTCATTTATGTTTTGAGCGTCCGGATTTTTGATACTTCTGGATGCTGCTTCTACCGAATCGGCCAGCATGAGTACCCCTGTTTCCTTCGAAAAGGGGATAGGGCCGGGGTATCTGAAGATATTTTCATCTACGAATTTCTCCGGTGAATTTTTAAGGAAGGACTGGTAAAAAAAGTCTACCCGCGTATTTCCATGATGCGTTCTGATAAAGTCGATCACACTTTCCGGCAGCTGGTGCCTTCTGGTGATCTCGATGCCCTTGTGCACATGTTTGATGATGATCTGTGCACTTTGCTCGTAAGGCAGCTTATCATGCGGGCTGAGCGAGGTATTTTGGTTCTCAATGAAATACTGCGGGTTTTCAATCTTACCGATATCATGGTAAAGGGCGCCCGCCCTGACAAGCAATGAATTTCCTCCGATCTTGAAGATCGCAGCCTCTGCCAGGTTTGCTACCTGCAGTGAATGCTGAAAGGTTCCGGGCGCTTTAAAGGCAAGCTCCCGCAGCAGCTTGTTATTGGTATTGGTGAGCTCTATCAGTGCTACGTCAGAGGTGATACCAAACACCCTCTCAAAGGCGTAGATCAATGGGTAGGCCAGCAGGGAAAGCAAGACGCTGATCACAAACGGCACAAAGTTGATCCACTCAATTTCCTGGAATGATCCTTCGCGCAGTAAGGCTATGCCAAGGAAACAGATGAAATAAGCGGTGAGTATGAACATTGCGGAAAGCAGCAGCTGCTCCCGTTTGATCAGGTTCCTGATACTGTAAATGGCCACCATTCCGGCCGTAGTTTCATAAAATACAAACTCAAAGCTGTTGGGCACAAAAAAGCCCGCGATCAGGATCACCAGTAAATGGAGATACAGCGCCAGCCGGGTGTCAAACAGGATCCTGATAATGATTGGAACTATACAAAAGGGGATGTAGTAGACGCTTGGCAGGTTCAGCTTGATTGACCAGGTTAAAGCGAGCAGCATCGTGGTGATGACCAGCAATAATAAAGATAACTGCCTGTTATCGGCAAAAATATCTTTTCTGAACATATAGAGGAACACCATTTGCAGGCTCAGCACAAAAGCAACCAGCAAGATCTGACCGAGATAGACCAGCTTACTATCACCAATGGTTTTTGTCTGTGCCTCGTATGTTTCTTTAAAAGATTGCAGTTTCTGAAAGGCCTCATCATCAATCACATTGTTCTTGGCAATGATTACTTCACCTTTCTGAACCATGCCACGCGTGGTGGAAAGGCTGTTGATGGTATTGTCCTGCACAATAGCGGTCAGCTTTTCATCAAATACAATATTTGGCTGCAGGTGGTCTTCTATCAGGTTCATGACCACCTCTTTCTCCTTCAGATTGATGGAGGTGAAGGTATTGTTGAAATAATCCAGGGCTGTTTGTACGGTAAAAACATCCTGTGTACTCACCGTTGTGGAAATATTGTTGTCCAGCATGGAGATATCGTAATATTTCCTGCCTTTCTGATGTTTGGGATTAAGAGCGATGATTCCCTTGTCGTAAATGCTTTTGAGCAATCTCAGTGAGGCCGCTTTATTGGGCTCTTTACTTTCTTCAGGAAAGGCATTGCCGCGCCATTTCACATCAAATTCATTGAGATATGCCTCCTCTACATTGTTAAACAGATCATGGTCATAACGGTAAATGGGAAGAACATTCTCCAGTGCGTCTTTCTTGTCTGTATTTACCTGGGGGTTTGTTTTCAGGATAGCAAAGCTGAATGGTGAGATCAGGTCTTTATTGAGCCAAATCCTGCCTTTCTGGAATTCATATCTGAAACGTGGTTGCTTCGGTAGAAAAAAGGTGATGATAAGTACAGTAAGGGCCATCATAATATATTTAATATTAGAAGAATACTTCCTGTACAGGATCCTGTGAGAGTTCTTTTTGATCTTAGCCAAAATGATGAAATTGATTTGTTCAAAAATACGAAATTTTATTCATCGTCTTTTCATCCTGAAATACTGTTTATTGGATTTCAGCAAAAAGGGAAAACAAAACGCCCGACTTTCAATAAAATATAAATTAAACACAAACGGCGCATCCGGTTGATTCCTCTAAACACTGTGCCTGCCGGTGAACGTAAAAGTACTCAATATAGGATAGAATAAGGACTAAATTATTTAATAAGATTGACTCACTCTGTACTGACGCTGAGGGGGGAAAAAGGCTCATTTGAGATTAAAACCATCACCAAACAATTTTTTATAAAAAATGTTTGGTTTAGTTCTGAAATTAATTACCTTCGATTTACTAACCAGATAATTAATCGATATGATCACAATTGTAATAGCTTCAGTTTTAGGGATAATAGGCCTTACTCATTTGCAAAAAAATGAGCGTTAATTAATTTAAGACGTACCTCTTTTTAAAGCCTCTGTCAATGACAGGGGCTTTTTATTTGGTCTTCATTTCGCAGAAATTCATATAATCAATGTATTTTTACAAAAAAAATTAACGATGCAGCAAAGTGTCCTGATTATTGACGACGAGAAGAAGATCTGTAGCCTCCTTGCGAGAATTATTGAACTGGAAGGATTTACTGTTTTCCAGGCAAATACAGCTAAGGAAGGACTGAAAATCCTGGCTGCCCAGGAAATCCATGTTGTGATCAGTGACGTGAAACTTCCGGACATCAACGGTATTGAACTGGTAAAGCAAATCAAAGAGATGAAGCCTTATGCAGAGGTGATCAGCCTCACCGCTTTCGGTACCATTCAGGACGGCGTAAAAGCCATGAGGAACGGGGCTTTTGATTACATTACCAAGGGCGACGATAATGATAAGATCATTCCGCTGGTTTATAAGGCAATGGACAAGGCAAAGCTGCAGTTCCGCGTATTTGAACTTGAATCCAGGATCCAGAAACAATATGATTTCAGTTCTATCCTGGGGCAGTCGAAATCTATCCTGCAGGCTATAGACCTGGCCAGACGCGTTGCACCTACAGATACCACAGTCCTGCTGCTGGGAGAAACAGGTACCGGAAAAGAAGTTTTTGCACAGGCTATCCATTACGAAAGCCCAAGGAAGTTGAAACCTTTTGTGGCATTGAACTGCAGCGGCTTTAACCCTGATCTGCTGGAAAGTGAACTTTTTGGCTATAAACAGGGCGCATTTACCGGTGCCCAGAAAGATAAAAAAGGATTGCTGCAGGAAGCCAATGAAGGAACACTCTTCCTGGATGAAATAGGAGAGATGAACCTGGACCTGCAGGCCAAATTATTACGCGTGCTGGAAAGCCAGACTTTTATTAAAGTAGGAGACACCCAGACCACGAAGGTGAATGTGAGAATCATTGCCGCAACCAACAGGGACCTGAAGGCTGAAGCCGAAGAAGGGCGGTTCAGGCTGGATCTCTTCTACAGGCTTTCGGTATTTTCTATTGAACTTCCATCGCTGAAGGAGCGGAAAGCAGATATCCCGATGATCGCTAAACATTACCTGAAACAGTTTGCCGCTAAGGTGAATAAACCTGATTTTACCATGGATGAGCAGTTTGCTGAGCGTTTGCAGAATCATAGCTGGAAAGGAAATATCAGGGAACTGAAAAATGTGATCGAGCGGGTGGTGATCCTTGCCGACGGGCCTGTGCTGAATGCGGCCCTGCTTCCGTATGAATTCCACCAGGGAAACGCGGAGGGAGATGCGATGAAGATGGAAACTGTGGAAAAGATGCATATCATTAAAGTCCTGAAATACTCGCGGAATAATAAAACAGAGGCTTCCAGGTTGCTTGGAATAGGGCTGACCACACTCTACCGCAAGCTGGAAGAGTACCAGATCAGCTAAGCATAATTAGATTCATTCTATACTGTATTTTCTGCGTTACGGCAGGGGCTTTCGTCAAACAAATCCCCGAAATTGGTAGTTGATAATATCAAACTATAATTTACCTGAATGATAGAAAATAAAACCCGGGAAAAGGAAGAAGGGGGATTAGCCGGCAATTCGCGCCGCGATTTCCTGAAGAAATCTTCTGTGATCACTGCCATTGCTCTTACCCCGGTGGCTGCTGTAAAAGCATCTGATCTCAAATTAGACGAAAGACTATCTGAAGCCATTGAACAGATGCCCCTGAGCATCGAAATCAACGGGCAGCAATATAACCTTAAAGTTGAACCACGACTAACCTTACTGGACCTGCTCAGGGAAAGACTGAAGCTGACGGGTACCAAAAAAGGATGTGACCAGGGGCAATGCGGAGCCTGTACGGTGCATGTAGACGGGGTAAGAACAAACTCCTGTTTGTCGCTCGCTGTGATGAACGATGGCGCTAAAGTTACTACGATTGAAGGTCTGGCTAACGGACATGAGCTGCACCCCATGCAGGAGGCGTTCATCAAACATGACGGCTTTCAATGCGGGTACTGTACTCCCGGCCAGATCATGTCAGCCGTAGCCTGTATCCATGAAGGCCATGCCAATTCAGAAACCGAGATCAGGGAGTTTATGAGCGGAAATATATGCCGCTGCGGAGCATACGCAAATATTGTGAATGCCATTAAAGAAGTTAAAGCAGGAGGCAGGGTATGAACAATTTCCAATACAAAAGGGTAAGCAGCCCTACGGCGGCCATTACTGAATTGGCTAAGGACCCTGCTGCCAAATTGGTTGCAGGCGGGACAAACCTGATAGACCTGATGAAATATGGTGTAATGTCCCCGGATAAACTGGTAGACGTAAACCATCTGAATTTTAACGAAATAAAGAAACAGGACGGATCATTGCATATTGGTGCTACAGTAAGAAACGCGGTAGCTTCGGCCAATGCAGATGTACTGAAATACCAGCCTTTGTTATCGCAAGCCATGCTTTCGGGTGCTTCGCCCCAGTTGAGAAACAAGGCCACAATGGGCGGCAATCTGCTGCAGCGTACGCGCTGTGGTTATTTTTATGATATCTCTGCTCCATGTAATAAACGGCAACCCGGATCAGGCTGTGGTGCCATGGAGGGATATAACAGGATGCATGCTATATTTGGTGCAAGCAGCTCCTGTATTGCCGTAAATCCCAGCGATATGAACGTTGCACTGACAGCACTGGACGCTGTGATCCTTGTTAAAGGGCCAAAAGGCGACAGGAAGATCCCGATAAGTGATTTCCACCGTTTGCCAGGTACTCATCCGGAACTGGATACCACACTGGACAGAAAAGAGATCATCACGGGGATCGTTATTCCTGATAATGCTTTCGCTGCCAATACAACTTATCTGAAGGTGCGCGACCGCGCTTCGTATGCATTTGCGCTGATCTCAGTAGCCGTTGCAATGGAACTGGAAGGCACTACTATTAAGGATATCCGGCTGGCGATGGGTGGCGTGGCACATAAGCCATGGCGCTTAAAGGAGGCGGAGCAAATGCTGAAAGGCAAACAGGCTTCAGTAGAGAATTTTAGAATGGCCGCAGAACTGGCAATGACGGGCGCTAAAGCCTATGAGCATAATGCTTTTAAGCTAAAATTAGCACCCAATACAATGATCCAGGCATTAAAAACAGCTTCAGGCATAAAAGCGTAGATTATGAGCAAGAAACATTTAGAAAACGCGGATATGGAATTGGCAATGTCACGCGTGGACGGAAGGGTAAAAGTAACCGGTGCGGCTAAGTATACCGCGGAAGTACAACTTCCGGAACTTACTTATGGAGTGCTGGTTGAAAGTACCGTGGGCCAGGGGGTAATTACCTCGATGGACACCAAAAAGGCAGAGTGGGCACCAGGGGTGATTGCCGTGATCTCCCATTTAAACACGCCTGGTGTTCCGGAATATAAATTACAGAACCAGGACGTCATTCAAAAACAATTGCGCGTTTTTAATGACGCAAACATATATTTCAATGGTCAGCCTATCGCTGTTGTTGTGGCCGATACGCTGGAAAGGGCGCAGTACGGAGCTTCACTGGTAAAGGTTACCTATTCAAAAGAAAAGTCTTTCAGCAATCTGAAAAATAATATTTCCAGGGCCACAGTCCCGAAAAAAGCCAAAGCAGATCCGAAGGGGATGACCTCTGATTTTGTCCGCGGCAGGGCAGAGGCCTATAAGGACGCCGAATTCCAGGTGAATGAAGAATATATCCAGCCATCTGAGGCACATCACCCAATGGAGCTGCATTCAATTATCGCAAACTGGGATGCTGAAGATAAACTCACACTGGTAGATAAAACACAGGGCTCACAGCAAACGGCAGCAAGCATTGCAAAGTCCTTTCAGCTTCCTGCAGAAAATGTAAAGGTGCTCTCCACCTATGTGGGTGGTGCTTTTGGTTCTGCACTGCGGGTATGGCCACATGAAATTGTGGCAATTCTTGCAGCAAAGAAAGTGCAAAAACCGGTGAAGCTGGTTTTACACAGGAACCAGATGTCTTACATGGTGGGCTACCGCCCATATACCCTGCAAAAGGTTGCTATAGGAGCATCCAAAGACGGAAAGATCCTTGGTTTATCTCATGAATCTTACGGCAAGACCTCCATGTATGAGGAATTCACGGAGAATGTGCTGATCATGTCTCGAATGATGTATGACATTCCCAATGTGGATACCAAATACAGAATTGTTCCGCTGAATGTAAGTACACCTGCACCAATGCGCGGCCCGGGAGAGGCAACAGGTTCATTTGCACTGGAATGCGCAATTGACGAGCTTTCCTATAAACTGAAGATGGACCCCATTGAACTGAGGCTAGTAAATTATGCGGCAGAAGATCCTGATAAGAAAATGCCCTGGTCAAGTAACTTCCTCAGGGAATGTTACCAGTTGGGAGCCGACAAAATAGGCTGGAACAAGCGTAAAGCCGAACCAGATTCCATACAGGAGGGGGAATGGAAAGTGGGTTATGGCGTGGCTACCGGTACCTTCGGCGCTTTCCGTGGCGGTGCCTCAGTAAAGGCCACATTTAAACCTGACGGTACATTGCTCCTGCAGTCTGCTATAGCGGATATCGGGCCCGGAACGGCTACCTCCATGACTGCTATTGCGGCTAAAAACCTCGGCATTCAGCCAGAAAACATCGCCTTCCAACTGGGGAACTCTACCTTTCCAAAGGCACCTATGCAGGGCGGTTCAAATACAGTTGCTACCGTGGGCTCGGCAGTGGTTGCAACATGTGATAACCTGAAGGTAGAACTGGCCAAACGTGCTGCAAAACAGAAACCGGAATGGAACAATGCTATTCCTAAGAATATCAAAATTGCGGGTACACAACTGGTAAATTCAGATGAGCCTTCTTCAAAAGTGGAAATTGCTTCGCTCTTTAAGGATGATAATCTTTCTGAACTGGTAATCAAAGGTGATGCCGCCCCCGGCGAGGAAAGCAAAAAATATTCCTTCTACTCTTTCTCTGTCCATTTTATTGAGGCGCATGTACATGAACTGACAGGCGTGGTACGTATCAAAAATGCTGTATCAGTGATCGATTGCGGAACGGTAGTTAGCCCTAAAACTGCGCGTAGCCAGTCAATGGGTGGGATTGTTGGAGGAATAGGCATGGCGCTAATGGAAGATGTAGTGATAGATGACCGTACAGGACGTACCGTGACAGCCAGTTTTGGTGATTACCATGTTCCTGTGCATGCAGATATCCCGCAAATGGAGATGATGTTTGTGAATGAGAAAGACCCATATCTCAACCCCATGGGATCTAAAGGGCTTGGTGAGATTGTGATCATCGGCGTGGCGCCAGCTGTGGCGAATGCTGTTTATAACGCTACAGGAAAACGAGTGAGGCATTTGCCGATTACACCGGATAAACTGATATAAATTAGCCGGATAAGTTGATATAAACTATTAAATCCTGCTTTCAGAATTTTGGGAGCAGGATTTTTTGATACTCAGCATGGTGCTTAAGGTTCTTCAAGCTTCGCTGAAAAAAATGGTACTCTCTTTCGATGCTGCCGGCTGCTGAAGCGCAGCCGAGAAGGCATCGAAAGAGAGTACCATTTTTTTTTAGATGATCTGTAGCGCGGTGGTTTAGAAGATCCCATAGATAAATCTTTAAAAAAATTGTGGTATTATATTCCGGCCTCAGCGTTCTTTTGCGTTAGCAAATTAATGCAGCCGGAATATAATACCACAATTTTTCCAATGAGAAGAAACCATTGATCCTTTAACCATGCATGCTGAGGATAATCTATTTTCAAACCATGCATTGCCATTGATCCTTCAAACCATGCATGCTAAACGATGGGCTACGCTATTCTCCCTTTGAAAATAATGCTTTTTTTGTTAGTTTTAGTGCTGATTACACCACTATATGAGCAATCCCGAAGAAGAAGCACACAGTTATCCTATAGGCCGTTTTGTCCCTGCAGAGACCTATACGCCACAATTGCTGGAGAGATGGATAGGTTCCATCAGGTCTGTTCCTTTATTGTTTGATTATTGCATAGAGAACCTGGATGAAGCGCAGTTGAATACGCCCTACCGTCCCGGAGGATGGACTATTATACAGGTAATACACCACGTTGCCGATAGTCATATGAATGCCTATATCAGGCTGAAACTGGCACTTACTGAAGAACGTCCTGAAATCAAGCCCTATAATGAAAAGTTATGGGCAGAGCTTCCTGATGTTGCAGACGTTCCGCTGAATGTTTCTATTACACTCATCCATGCGCTGCACCGCCGCTGGGTATCTGTACTGATGCAGATGAAGGAGGAGGATTGGACACGGGAGTATTATCATCCCGGGGATAAGGTTTATGTCCCGCTCTGGCAAATGACAAACAATTACAACTGGCATGGCAAACACCATGCAGAACAGATCCTTTCACTGCGGAAGAGAATGGGCTGGTAAAGCTGAAGGGCTGCTTCTTTTACGAGGTTTGGGGATAGATCAGTAAGCGGGATTGATTTTCAAATAATTGTTCCAGTTTGCTTTGCGTATAACCCGGTGTTGACAGGTAGGTGGCTTCGGCTTTGCGGTCAAGCACCACAATCAGCAGGTCTTCGGGGTTTAGCCTTGATTTGAGCAGCTTCCATTCCTTCCAGACCTCTGTAGGGCTAAAAATGAAATTGGCGTTTGATCTTGTTGCAGAGAGGAACTGCTCAATAAGCAGTTGTGTAGGCTCGTCACAATAGCAGGTTACGGTAAGGCTGAGTTCGGAGCTCAGCCGGCAAACTTTTGACAGCCATACATTGATGGTTTTTTCCATCAGATAGGCAGGCGGACAAACCAGCTGGATGCTTTTATGTACGGTTATGGGTCTGTTCAGATGCAGGATGAACAGGTTGGCCGGAGAATTCTCTATCAGTGCCGAAGACTTATCACCGAGGAATTTATCAATCACTGTTGTTCTTCTGCGCCATCCCGTGATGATGATATTTGCCGATTTTTCTTTCGCAATACGCAGGACACCACTGGGTACATTATGGTCCAGTGTGGCAATGATCTCCACTTCAGTTCCGTTTCCGGAAGCATACTTTACAGAATCATTTAGTTTTTTGCGGGCGGTCAGCAGGTTTGACTGTGCATTGTCGCTATCGGGGACCACAGAAAGAAGGCTGATGGGCTGCATGCCGCCTTTGTCTTTAAAGAGAACGGCCAGATCGAGCAGGGAGTCCATATTGTTGAAATCTGCGATGGGTATCAGTATGTTTTCAGTATAATGCAGGGGATCAGGGCCGGTGATCTCCTCCTCGGAAACAATTGCACGGCTGGCCCTTTCGGTAGCAAAAGAGGCTACAACGCAGGTCACCAGGATCAGGATAATTGTCCCGTTCAGGATATTGTCATCGATGATTTTTGCCTTATAACCTACCAGGATGATGGCCAGGGTAGCTGCGGCATGGGCGCTGCTGAGGCCAAATATCAGCAGGCGCTGGTCTTTGGTGTATTTAAAGATCCATTGGGTAAAAGTTGCTGACAGGTACTTTCCTGCAATTGCAACCAGTGTGAGTGAGCCGGCAATGATCAGGGCATCCGGTCCTCTGAAAAGTACCCGCAGGTCTACCAGCATGCCTACGCTGATCAGGAAAAAAGGGATAAAGAGTGCATTTCCAACAAATTCAATCCTGTTCATCAGGATAGAGGAGTGCGGGATCAGGCGGTTCAGGGCAAGGCCGGCTACGAAGGCTCCGATGATGGGCTCTATCCCGGCAAGCTGGGCCATGAACGCCGAAAAGAAAACAACGGACAGGACGAAGATGTAGTGTGAGGTCTTTTCGCTCTCCAGTTTGGTAAAGAACCACTTTGCAATTTTGGGGATCACAATAAAAACTGTGGCAGTAAATATCGTCAGGGAGATGCCCAGCTGAATCCAGAAACTGCTGTTGAGCTGTCCGTGTACCGAACCCATGATGACGGCGAGAATGATGAGCACCGCCGTATCCGTAAGGATCGTACCTCCAACGGTGACGGCTACGGCCTCGTTTTTTGAAATGCCGAATTTATTAACAATGGGGTATGCCACAAGCGTGTGCGTAGCAAACATGCTGGCGGTAAGAATAGAGGTGAGCAGGGAGTAGTGCAGCAGGAAATAACAGACGGGGAAACCAATCAGGATGGGAACGGCGAAGGTGAGGAAGCCGAATATGAAACTCTTGTGTTTCTTTCGTTTAAAGTCTGCCAGATCAAGCTCTATTCCTGCGATAAACATGATGTATAACAGGCCTATGGTTGAAAAAAGTTCTATTGCGGAGTTCTTTTTGAGGATATTGAAGCCGTTAGGGCCGATAAGGATACCGGCAATGATAAAACCTACAATGCCGGGAATCTTGATTTTTCCAAGTAAAATGGGGGCAATTAAAATGATAAAAAGGATCAGTGAAAAGATAAGGACCGGATTGGTAAAAGGGAGGTCGAATTGTCTGGAAATATGATCAAAAAAATTCGTCTGCATAAATGTTTTTAGTTGCTGTAATAACGCATGTATACGTTTAAAAGTTTACATATGAGCGTCTGTAGTTTTGTTTACCAACCTTTCATACGTGTAGCCTCAGGGGCAAAATAGGTTTTTTTTTATTCGTTTCCATCTGTTAAATGTCATTCCCCTCTTTCCGGTGCCTGTTTTAAGAGGGCGAGGGAAGAATTTTGGAGGCCGGATGATTCTTCAGCCCTGCGGGGCGAAATTATTCAAATTAATTTCTTTAGCTAGCCCTAATATTATAAATTGCAATTGAGCCGTTGGACATATTTTATGATCAGGACGATAGAAAATTTTGTTAAATGAGTTTTCAAAGATACCATTGGGCATTATTTGGGCTACCTTATCATTGTTCAACAATTAAATTGAGTGACATCAAATGCAGTATACAACAATAGGAAAATCTGATCTTAAGGTCAGCAGGATCGGCTTCGGCTGTATGTCCCTTACCGGGAGCGCAAAAGAAAATGAACTGGTGGTCCACCGGGCATTGGAAATGGGGATCAATTATTTTGATACTGCCGATCTGTATGAAAAAGGGGAGAACGAGAAAAAAACGGGAAGTCTCATCCGTTCAAAGCGTGATCAGGTGGTGCTGGCTACTAAGGTGGGCAACCAGTACAGGGCAGATGGCAGCGGATGGGACTGGAACCCTTCAAAAGAATATATCCTTTCCTCCGTAGAAGGAAGCCTGAAACGTTTGCAGACCGACTATATCGATCTTTACCAGTTACATGGCGGTACAATTGATGACCCGATAGATGAAACTATAGAAGCTTTTGAACTGCTAAAAGAGCAGGGCAAGATCAGGCAGTACGGAATTTCTTCCATCCGGCCAAATGTGATCAGGGAATATGTAAAGCGGTCTGCCATAGTGAGTGTGATGATGCAGTACAGCCTGCTGGACAGGAGGCCTGAGGAGGAATGTTTTGAATTGCTGCAACAGCATGGGATCAGCGTATTGAGCCGCGGCAGTATTGCACAGGGCTTGCTGGTGGATAAACCTGCGAAACCCTATCTGGGATGGTCTGCAGAGGAGGTTAGCCGTGCTGCGGCTGCCATACAGCAGGTAACGGGCGCGGGGAGCAGGGCACAGACAGCCATCCGTTTTGTGCTGCAGCATCAGCCGGTAAGCAGCGCTGTCATTGGGATCAGAACCCTGGCACAGCTGGAAGATATCAGCGCTGCTTCAGATCTTCCCCCCTTTACTGCGGAAGAAATGAATTTGTTAGCTGGGGTCACGGCATCGCAGCGTTATGCAGAACACAGGTAAATATGAAATTATCATTTGGTACAGAAATAAATGATCAGCCCAATTATTTTTTAGAGAAGATATGGAAAGGCCTTTTAGAGGGGCCCGGCAATCTTGAAGAAAGTTATTTCAATTACCAGGGACGTCATATTGCGAAGTTTGGCAGAAGCTGGGACGGTGATCGTTTTGGTGATTTCCTTGAACCGAAGATCCATACGATCCGCAGGGACCTGGACAATGAGTGGACAGCGGGAATGGATATACAGCTGGTTGTGAATCTGAACACACTGGAGGAGTTTCAGTTTGCGCCGACGTTAAAATGCCAGTCTGTACAAAGGATACAGATCGACTATTCAAGGCTGATCAACCCACTGGGGCCGGCTGTTTTTATTGATTACCAGTTATTGGATAAGACTTCCCTGGTGGAGATGGTCAGAAACGACGGTTTCCCCACGGTAGCGGATTTCTTTATGTACTTCAGGGAAGACTTCAGCGGAAACCTGATCCACTGGACTTCGCTCACCTACGATTAGCTTAGCGGTATCCCATTGCCTGGAGATTGAACAGGTCTGCATATCTTCCGTTTTTCAGCAGCAGTTCTTCATGGCTGCCAATCTCTACCAGTTCTCCCTTCTCCAAAACCAGTATCCTGTCAGCCATCCTTACCGTTGAAAAGCGATGGGAGATGAGCACTGCCGATTTACCCTTGGTAAGTTCAGCGAACCGCTGAAAGACCTCGTACTCGGCCCTGGCATCCAGCGAAGCTGTAGGCTCATCCAGAATGAGCAGCTGCGCATCCTTCATATAGGCCCTGGCCAATGCAATCTTTTGCCATTCTCCCCCGGAAAGTTCTACACCCTGTGCAAATCGTTTACCCAGCATTTGCTCATACTGCTGCGGTAATTTTTCCGCCAGCAGGTCGGCCATGCTCTGATGTGCGGCAGAGCGGATGAGGGAACTGTTTTCTTTTTCTTTGATGTTGCCCACGGCGATATTCTGCGAAAAGTTCATCTGGTAACGGATATAATCCTGGAAAATAATACCCAGGTTCATCCGCAGATCTGCAAGGTCATATTCTTTGAGATCTCTGCCATCCAGCAGGATGCGCCCTTCAGTAGGGTCGTACAATCTCGACAGCAGTTTTACCAATGTTGTTTTTCCTGCCCCGTTTTCTCCTACAAGTGCCAGCTTTTCACCCGGCAGGAGGGTAAAGTTGAGGTGCCTGTTTGCCCAGCGCTCGGAATGCAGGTACTGAAAGCCTACATTTTCAAATTTAAAGCCTGATTTCAGGGGCTTAGGGAAAGGAATAGGTTTCGGGGCAGTAGTGATCCTGGGTTTGATCTCAAAGAAATCGAAGAAGTCGCGCAGGTAAATGGCGCCCTGTGATACGGAGGTGAACCGGTTCAGAATTGTCTCTAGCAGGGAGCGCAGCTGACGGAAAGACCCGGCCAGGAAGGTAAGCTCTCCGATTGTTGCCCTTCCGGAAACGGTATCGAGGATAATAATAATATAGGCACCGTAATAACCTGCGGTTCCCAGGAGGGCGAAAATGGTGCCCCATGCAGAACGGTGTATGGATAACTTCTTATTTGCCGCGTAAAAGCGGTCAGACAGCATAGAAAAGCGTTCAATGACAAAACCGGAGAGGTCAAAGATCTTCAGCTCTTTTGCGGTTTCATCGCTCGCGCCCAGGAAGCGGAGATAATCAAGTTCCCTTTTCTCGGGTGTTTGTGTCCGGGTGAGGGCATAACTCCGGTCATTAAAATGAGACTCTCCCAGGAAAGAGGGGAGGATAGCCACGAAGAGCAATAAGATCAGCCAGGGGTTAAAAACTACCAGCCCTGCTGCCAGGAAACCCATAGTGATCATGTCCTGTACCTGGCTCATGACCTGCGAAAGCAATACCGTGCGGCCTATAGTCTGCTGCCTTGCCCTTTCAAGTTTATCATAAAAAACTGAATCTTCAAACTGGTCGAGATCTAATGTTGCCGCGTGTTTAAGTATCCTGATGGAGGTGTATTTGGAAAAAAGGTCACCCAGGAGGCTGTCAATCAAGGTAATGACCCTGTTCAGGAGGTCAGAGCTGATGGCCAGGGCAAATTCAAGCGCTACCAGTTCCCATAATACAGTAAGGTCATGGTGCTGCGGTGTTTTGCTCAGCAGAACAACATTGTCGATAATAAGTTTACCTACATAGAGCATTGCCAGGGGCGTGGCCGATCTGGCAATCCGCAGCAGCATATTGCTGAGGGTCATTGCGGGGCTGGTACGCCATACCATTTTTAAGAACAGGGGCAGGTTGCTCAATGCGGCAATCCGTTCCCTGAAAGTAAGGTTAGTTTTGCTGGTGGCCTGTAAAGAATCTTTATTGAACAGCCTGCTCGTTCTCATGTTTGCAAACATACACAAACTCATCATATAGATAAGCATCTTCGCCGGGTTGCAGACCCTCATGCGGAATGGCATAATATTTTCCGCTGATCTGGTGCCCATCCTCTGTTTTCTGCACCTCAAGGTTCAGGAATCCATGCTGCATGGCGCAGAAGTTTTCGAGTTTCACGGTGTCAAAGATCTCGCTGTTGCTGGTATAGAGTACCTCATCCGCTTCAGCCAGCCAGTGTAATTCATCAAATCCGCCGGCACCGCAAACAATATAGGGTGTGATCTTCCCTCCGGGATAACTTTTACTGAAACGCTGGTAGTTGTGCACGTGTCCGCTCATTACGAGATCAGGATGAACTCCGGCTTCGTCAAAAGCACTTTCAAGGAAGGTGATCATCGGCAGGCTGGAACTGTGGTTAAAATCTGCCGAGTAAGGGGCATGGTGTAAGGCAATGATGATTGCTTTTTCAGTATGCTCTGCTGCGGCATGTTTAAGTTCTTCAATAAACCAGGTCCTTTGTTCTTCGGTAACTACACCGTATTTGGGCACATTGGTGGCCAGGCCAATGATATTGGCTACCGGTGTTTGCAGGGTCCAGTAAACATTTGGCTGTATGCCGCTTTTGCGTGAGGTGTCTGATCCGAAAGGGACAGGTCTTGGCTCTACACCGCAAAATACGCTGGTGAAGGGGGCAAGACTTGAATAAGGGTTCGGATTTGCGGGGTTTACATCGCTGTCATGGTTTCCGGGAATGGCGTATATAGGGAGCGGGTAATCTTTATAGGGTTTGAAAAACTGTTGTTCGTATTGTTCGGCTTCGCCAAAGTGGTAAACAATATCGCCTACGTGGTAGAGGAAGGATGGCTTGCCGGCAGGATCTTCGGGGTGTAAATATTGTTTGGCCATTTGCCCGGCAATGAGTTGCTGGAAGGCTGGTGATTTTAATCCGCCGGTATCACCCACAACCTGGAAGGTCATTTTATCGGGGTCCGGGGTTTGTATGTCTGGCTTCAGGCGGTAGGGGTATTCGCCAAATGGCTTGGGCAGGGGCTGGAACTTGTAATTATCGTCTGGTTGATTTAATTTGAATAACGGCTTTGTAGGTATACTTTTCTTTTCTGACAACATGTTGGTTTACGCGTTTTTAATCAGGATAGATTCCAGCACATTAGCAACATCGTCACATTTATCTGTGGCCATTTCCAGGCTCTGGAGGATCTCCTTTTGTTTGATGAGCTCGATGGCGTCTGTTTCGACTTCAAACAGGTGCGCAATGGCAGCATTGCAAAGATGATCTGCCTCGCTCTCTCCTTTGTTTATTGTGATGCAAATATCGGCAATAATTTTGATATTTTTAAAGTTACGGAGCTCTAAAATTGCGATTTCCAGATCTTTGCACATCGTGTTGATCAGAATAGCCAGCTGTATGATCTCTTTGCTAAAACTATTTATGCGGTAAAGCTCAATGTTGAGTGAAGTGGCGTAGATGTAATCTGCAATATCATCTATAGCGCTCACCAGTGCATGGATATCTTCCCTGTCAAAAGGGGTAATGAAATTCTTGCTGAGCTCCAGGAATATGATATGGGAAATGTCATCCCCTGCCTGTTCCAGTCGCTCGGTTTCCCTGAAATGGACCTCCCTGAGTTCTTCATTTTCTTCCGTTACCGTCTGCACCAGGCTTTGTGAGATGTCTACCAGGTTTTTGATGTCGCGCTCAAATAAAGGCTGGAACTTTTTGTCCCGGGGGCTGAAGAAGTTAAATACGGAATTCATGATCATTCTTTTAGATAGGTAAATGTAAAAGAACAATGTTAAGTCATCATCAATTCAGGATGAGATTACAGCTAGCCGGGCGTCTAAGCAGCGATAGTGTCTTTTGCAGGCATTTTTGCGATCAGGAGAAGATCTGATTCTAAAACGAGTTCGGGATCTTTAAATTGTCTGTTCAGGATAGCTTTCCGGATTCTTACTTTTCTGGTGGTAGTAATGACCACTGCTCCCGTAGTATTGAAAGTGTGGGACTGATAAGACCCAACAGAGGGATCAAACTGCTGAATTCTCAGCAGTAATTCATAAATAACGAAAATAGGTATCGGCACCCGGCAAAGTTAAGTTTACAATTTCGTAATATATAATTATCATTCTGTTAATGACACCGGGGAATTAACATAGATTTAATATCAGAGATAAAATGATTTAGCTTTCTTGTAATGAAATAGTATAAGGTTTAAAATAAAAAACACAGGATGACAATATGGATTGTATTTATATAAAAAAATAAGGAAAATAGTGCGCGTCAATGACTTAACAAATACCTACATTTGCGCCACTTAATTTTAAAATAAAAGAATGGGAAATCACAAAGATGTCAATAAACTAACAGCAGCTGGTTTATTAATAAGCTTAGGGATCATTTACGGAGATATCGGTACTTCTCCACTGTACGTATTTAAGGCCATCATTGGCGACAGACCAATTACATCAGATCTTATTTTAGGAGGATTATCCTGCATCATCTGGACGTTAACCCTCCAAACCACTATCAAATATGTGGTAATTACGCTTCAGGCAGATAATAAAGGTGAAGGCGGGATCTTCTCTCTCTATTCCCTGGTGAAGAGGAGAGCGAAATGGCTGATCATTCCGGCGATGATTGGCGGGGCCGCTTTGCTTGCCGACGGGATCATGACCCCGGCAGTAACGGTTTCCTCGGCCATTGAAGGTCTGGGCATCATTTACCATGACCTGCCTACGGTGCCCATCGTTATCCTGATCATTACTTTTCTTTTTGGTATCCAACAATTTGGTACCTCCTTTATCGGTAAAGCTTTTGGCCCTATCATGTGGCTGTGGTTTACCATGATCGCCGTGCTTGGAGGCGTATATGTTGCGCACTTCCCCGAAATTCTCAAAGCAATTAATCCATACTATGCCTATCATATCCTGACCACAAACCCCGAAGCATTTTTAATCATCGGTGCCGTTTTCCTTTGTACTACGGGAGCTGAAGCGTTGTATTCAGATCTTGGGCACTGCGGACGATCTAACATCCGTGTCAGCTGGGTATATGTAAAAATATGCCTGATCCTGAACTACATGGGGCAGGGCGTATGGCTGCTTCAGCTGCAGGGCAAACATCTGGGAGATATCAACCCTTTCTTTCATATCATGCCGCAATGGTTCCTGATCTACGGCATCCTGATTGCAACAGTGGCGGCAGCAGTTGCCAGCCAGGCACTGATCTCAGGGTCTTTCACGCTGATCTCTGAAGCGGTACGTTTAAACTTATGGCCAAAAGTAAAGATCAACTACCCAAGTAATTCAAAAGGGCAGCTGTATGTGCCTTCTATGAACTGGGTGTTATTTATAGGCTGTATCCTGGTGGTGCTGATCTTTCAGAAATCAGAAAACATGGAGGCAGCATATGGGCTGTCTATCACAGTAGCGATGCTGATGACCACAATTCTTGTGTCTATATTCCTGATGCGAAAGAAGGTACCCAAATACCTTATTGTGATATTCCTTACAGTGTATGGCATAATTGAGCTGACCTTCCTGGCCGGTAATGCAGCCAAGATACTTCATGGAGGCTGGTTTACGCTGATATTGGGTGTTTCCCTGTTCTCTATCATGTGGGCATGGTCTAACGGAAGAAGGATCAGGAACCGTTATATGCGTTTTGTAGATATTGAAAAATTCTACCCGATCATCAGTAAGATCAGCGAAGACGAGTCTATTCCGAAATATGCTTCGCAGCTGGTATACCTCACGAGCGCCAATTTTAATTCGGAAATTGAATCTTCTATCATGTACTCTATGATTCAGAAACATCCTAAAAGGGCCGATGTATATTGGTTACTGCATGTGGACGTAACGGATGAACCATTCACAATGGAATATAAAGTAGAGCAGCTGATCGATAAAAAACTGGTGAGGATAGACTTCCGCCTGGGCTTCAGGGTTGAACAGCGGGTGAACGTCCTTTTCAGGAAAGTGGTGGAAGAGCTGGTGAAAAATGGTGAAATTGATATCACCAGTAAGTATACCTCGCTGAAAGAACACAAAATAGCGGGTGATTTCAGGTTTGTTGTGATAGAAAAAGTGCTTTCTACATCCAATAGCCTTCGTTTTATTGAGCGTGTGACGATGGTTTATTATTCAGTGCTCAAAACATTCAGCGTGCCCGAAGAAAAAGGTTTCGGACTGGATCTGAGTTTTGTGGCGGTGGAAAAGGTCCCGTTAATTGTAGACCTGCCTACAGATTTTTACCTGAAGCGGTTGAAATAAGTATTTCCCGGGAGCAGGGATAACTGACCTGCACTCTTCCTCGATGAATGAAGGCGAAGCCGGAATATACCGGACGTTAAGAATTATGCCTGGCAAAATCGGAAGGCCTGATGTTTGTGAGCTGGAAAAATGCCTTGCTGAATGCCGCCAGGCTGTTATAGCCGGTGAGGTAGGCGATCTCAGTTGTAGAGAGGTCATCCTGAAGGATCATTTCGATGGCCCTCACAATTCTCAGCAGCTTCAGGTATTGCAGAAAGGAAATGTTCATGGTGGACTGAAATAAACGGGATAAAGTCCGTTCACCCATTCCAAACCGGCTGGAAATGCCTTCCAGTGTGATCTGCTGTCCAAAATTCTGCGCCATATACAGCACAATGGGCCTCAGTCTGGAATTGGTGGTGGTAGGCAGGGCAATAGGAAAAGACCTGGTGCTCATCTGGGGCAAAATATTCTTTATGGCAGCCATAAAGTGATAGCGGCTGTCTTTTTTCTCTATGTAACCATTCCAGTCATTCGTAAAACCAATCATTTCATATAACAGGGTACTTACCGGATAAATGCCCAGTTTCCTGTAGAAAGGCTCAGCGTTGTCATCTTCAGTATAAAAATATAAGTTTCGGGTAATGGTGGCCGAGGTCCTTACTTTCAGAAAATGCGGCAGCCCCTTTGGGATCCATACGTAATGCCTGGCAGGAATAAAATACGTTTTGTTTTCCGTATAAATATAAGCAATACCACCCTCTACATAAGTAAACTGGCTCTTGGTATGCGTATGCAAAGGCAAAAGGCGCTCTAGTTTTTCATGAACGATATACACACTTTTTGGCTTAAGTTCAATTGCATGTAAATACGCGGTGATCTCTAAATCTTGCATTGGCTGGAATGGACAAATAATTGGTAATATATGTAAAATAACAGGTTAAACATAGGTGTAATTTTGTGTAACATTTTAATATCATGTACTACAGTAATAAAAGTTTCGTTCTCTCCTGTTTCCTGCTCTTCCTGTTAAACACCGCCAATGCCCAGCAACCGGAAGATGTTCACCTTTCTCTTCCAGAGATATGGTCCAGGATAGCTGCTAACAGTAAAGCATTAAAAATGCAGGACCTCAAAGTACTACGGAGCCTGGAAGGGGTGAAGGACGCGAAAGCCGAACGCCTCCCTGAGATCTCCGCAGAAGGCGAGTATTCTAAAATCACTAACCTGCCGATCTACACTAATGGCTTGTTTCATACGCCAGACCAATATGAGCTCCCTACACATACCGTTTACAGCTTTGGGGCAGAGGCTTATCTGAATTTATATAACGGCGGAAAAGTAAACACCAATATCGCAAAGGAAAAAAAGGAAAATGAGATTGCTGTGGAGCAGAAAAATCTGACCACTGAGGAAATCAAGCTCAGGGCTACAGCTTATTATCTTGATTTACAGCGAAGCCGCATTTTTAAAGCGCTGCTGCTGAAAGATATCAGTACCCAGGAAAAACAACTGGCTGAAATTCAGCAGCTCCTTAAAAACGGCGTAGTGCTGAAAAGTGATGTGCTGAGGGGAACGTTAAAATTATCCAGACAAAAAATGTCACTCATTCAGCTGGACAATGACATCCTGATTGCCAATCAGAAACTCAATATCCTCACAGGCCTGCCAGACCAGTCTGTGATTGAGACCGACGATGGTGATAGTGCTGACCTGCCTGTCCTGAAATCCTATGCTGACTATCTGCATGATGCAATGGAAAACTCTCCGGCTTACAGGATCTCTGAAAAGGAAACGCAGCTGAGCAAGTTGAATATCAAAAGTGTTAAAGCAAACGGAGCCATTAAACTGGGGCTTTACAGCAATTATAATTATAGCTATCCTCAGATCCTGATCTTTCCATACTCGATTGGGTTATACGGGCTCGGTTTTAACGGTATCAAGGCCAGTGTTCCGATCTCTGCCCTTTACCACAACAGGCATAAGGTAAAAGCAGCCGAAATACAATTCCAGCAGCAGGAGGTGGAACACGCTGATACGGAAGACAAGATCAGGCAGGAAGTGAATGAGGCCTTTCTGAGATATAAGGAAGCCTTAACCCGAATTGATGTGGCCAAAGAAAATATCAGCCAGGCTACAGAAAATCTCAGGATCGTTAACAATACGTATTTCAATCAGCTTTCATTGATCACTGATCTGCTGGATGCCGACACGCAATTACTGCAAACCCGTTTTGATTATGCCGCAGCAAGGATTGCAGCACAACTACAATATTATCAATTACAAAAGGCCATAGGTAACCTCTAAAATGCAAACGAAGAATAAATATACACAGACTGACCTGTTAATCACGAGAATAACAGCATGGATAGCCGGAGTGATCGCCATAGGACTGGCGGTCTGGGGAGTAATAGCCCTGATCGACCTGTACAGTTACGAGGAAACCAATGATGCCCAGGTAGAAGAATACATCAATCCGGTGACTTCGCGTGTAACCGGATTTATCAGGGAGATCAAGTACGAAGAAAACCAGGATGTGAAGAAGGGCGATACGCTGCTGACCATCGATAACAGCGAATATCAGCTGCAGCAGGAGGAGGGCGAAGCGGCATTATCTAATGCCCAGGCACAGATCCAGGTGCTGGAAAGCAATGTAGAGACCAGCGCCAGGATGTCTCAGGCGAGCCAGTCGCAAATTGCCTCTGCCAAAGCCAAATTAACCCGGGCACAGCAGGATTATGACCGCTACTCTAAGTTGTTTAAAGTAGAATCTGCCACGCAGCAGCAACTGGAGAACAGCAGGGCTGCACTGGATGTAGCCACCTCGGAATACCGCTCGGCACAGGAAAATTACCAGGCTTCGCTGTCAAAAGTGAACGATATCAGGTCGCAGAAAGGAGTTTATGAGGCGGAGATCAAACGCCGCCGGGCATTGCTGAACAGGAACAAGCTGGATGTGGGGTACACGATCATCCGGGCGCCATACAATGGTAAAATGGGAAGAAGAACGATCCAGCAGGGGCAACTGATCCAGGCAGGGCAAACACTTGCCTATATTGTTGACCAGGATGCCGGTAAATGGGTGATCGCTAATTTCAAGGAAACGCAGATCTCGCATATGCATATTGGCGGTACGGCTGAAGTTACGGCTGACGCCTTTCCGGGAAAAACATTTAAAGGAACGATCGTTTCCCTGTCGCCCGCAACCGGAGCGCGTTTTTCTCTGCTGCCACCAGATAATTCTACCGGTAACTTTGTGAAGATCGTACAGCGGATCCCTGTGAAAATCAAGCTCACAGAAAGCCCGGAAGTGCTGGCACAGCTGCGTGCAGGAATGAATGCAAATATCAGTATAAAAAAAGACTAGATGAGTTCGGTATTACCAGTATTCAGATCATGGGTTCCTGTCTGGCTGATCAGGGCTACTATCTTCATTGTGATCGTTCCCGGCCTGCTGCTGTTTGGGCTTTCTACTGCCAGTGCTCCCGGAGCGGCGGGGTATTATGGTATTGAACCCTCAGATGTGCAGTATTCCATGATTGCATTTTATGCTGCTGTAGCGGGTTTCTTTGCGTTGGAAAGACGGTTTTTTGTGTTTACGGCTACCAGGGAGTATTTTCTGATCTGTACCATTCTTCAGATTGTTACCTCTTATGTATGTTATCATACGCATAGCCTTTATATCTTATTTGCATTCAGGTTTTTACAGGGCATGGCCAATTGCATGTCTACCAGCATCTGCATCACGCTGATCTTTGGCAGCCTGCACAGTGAAAGGGCCAGAGAAATAGGTTACTCTATTTTTTACGGACTGCTGTTGTGTATCACACCACTTTCTACGATCATCACGGCCCCGATCATTGATGCATTTGATTTTAACGTACTGTATAAATTCATAATTTTTGCCTACCTGCCGGGAACGGCGATGCTGCTGATAATTATGAATAATGTGCGCCTGAGCAAAAAAATGCCATTGTATCAGCTAGACTTTTACAGCTTCATTATTTATTCCTGCCTGCTCTGCAGCCTGGGTTACATCCTGATTTACGGTGAGCAATATTACTGGCTTCAGGATTCAAGGATCGTCTGGAATGTAGTTGCCAGCGCAGCATTGCTGATCCTGACAATTGTCCGCCAGCTACATTTAAAGCGTCCTTATCTTGATATATCCGTATTCAGGTCCAGGAATTTCAATATCGGGGTGATCATGATCTTTACCTTGTATATTGTGCGCGGCGCACTGGGAATGACCTCCCAGTACTTTGCATCGGTTCTTGGAATGGACCCCCGTCATATTGGTTACCTGATGATTGCCAATATGGGCGGAATTGCGGTCAGCATACTTATTTCGTCCAGGCTGATCATCCTGAAAAGACCTATACGGCTGATCTGGATGTACGGCTTCTTTATGCTGCTCATTTTTCACGTCTGGATGTGGTTCCTTTTCAGCAGTCAGGCAGATTACCCCACCTTTATTATCCCGCTATTCGTACAGGGAATGGGCGCGGGGATGCTCATGGCGCCGATCATTGTTTTTATGATCTCTTCCGTTCCTCCCAATCTGGCGGGCTCGGCATCGGCAATGGGGGTATTCTTCAGGTTTACAGGTTTTTGCAGCAGCATTGCGGTGATCAACTATTTCCAGCTGCAGCATAAGGCTATCCACGTCAACAGGTTTCAGGACCAGCTGAGCGGTGTGGATGGGATTGCATCTGACCGCCTGAAGGCCTACACCGGGGCGCTCACTGCAAAAGGGGTAGCGCCAGACCAGGCAGCAAAAATAGCCAGGGGTTTGTTAAGCCGGACCATCGATAGCCAGGCGTCGCTCAGGACAATGATGGATTACTATCTTTTTATCAGTATTGTCCTGATCATCATTATTATGGTCATTGCCCTGTTCCCTTATCTGAATAAAACCAGGATCAACCTGATGTCAAGCCAGCCATCTCCTGTAGGGTATTAATTCAGTTGATCAATGTTGAAAACGAGAGGTGGTAAACAGTGATCAACTGAATTCATATCAGTTGCTGAGGTTGTACTAAATCTTATTTTTCGGAGAAGATGATCCTGTACGGATGATCTTTTCGCCCTCATCTTCGTCATCATCTCTCTGGCCGGCTCCAAGGTCTGTTTTGGTGTTTTTACCATACAAAGATTCATCATTTTTCGGTGCTGAAGGGTCAGAATCGTCCTCCTTTGCATCGTTCAGATCGTTTTTTGAGTCTTTTATTTGATTTAAGTTTTCCACAGCGGGCAATCCCGGACCTTCGCGGTGTGCCGTTGTGCTATTGAACTGAGGTTGCGTTAAATTTTGTGGATTTTCAACGTCATATTGCTCATTATCAGGAGCTTTGTGTTTTTGTTCTTCCTTTTCGTTTTCCATAGTTTTGCCTGATTTAGGAGGCCGTTTATTTAACAAAAGCTGCTCCAAATGGTTTTAAATAAACCTGTAGGGATATTAAAACCGCATATTCATGCGTTAATGATTTGGAAGAAAACCAATAATTATTACCTTTAAGGCCATAAATCAAATTTAATTAACAAAATATCATGGAAAAATTCGCAAAATTAAAAGAACTAATTGCCGGAGTTGAGGCTGATGCAGACAAGTTTTACAATTCAGGTAACGGCGCAGCCGGAACCAGAGTACGTAAAGCAATGCAAGATTTGAAAACACTTGCTCAGGACATCCGTACTGAAGTAACTGAAAAGAAAAACACTGCTAAATAAAATACTTTAGTTTCGCGAATAGCAAGCTATTACAAAATCCCGGCTGATAAATTATCTGCCGGGATTTTTTATGGAGATGTATTTTCACTTCAGCCCCCTGCCCGGCGGTATTTGAATGAAATCTATTCTATATTTGTGAAACATAAAACGTTTTATTTGAGTTTCAGTAAATATGGTCAATACCTTTAAAAGAAATATACGCTTAGGATTAGGCATTTCTCTTGCCGTTTTAATTATCAGCTCCGCAGCTTCCTACATCAGTATCCGCAAGTTGCTGGAAAGCGACCACTGGGTTGACCATACCTTCCAGGTGATACAGGACCTGGATAATATCATTTCGAGACTGAAAGATGCAGAAACGGGGCAGCGCGGTTTTTTGCTGACCGCCGATCCTGTTTTCCTTGAACCTTATAACGGTTCAAAAGATGATATAGGGGATTTAATTGATCATGTCCAGTTCCTCACTGCCGACAATAAGGTTCAGCAGAAGGATTTTCCCAATCTACGTGAACTGATTGAAAACAAGTACGTATTTATCACTACTACTATAGCTGACCGTAAGCGGGGAATAATGGTGACTGAACGCAAACTGCTCGAAGGGAAAGCGATCATGGATCAGATCCGAAGCCTGATCAGGGTGATGGAGCAGCGGGAACGTAACCTGCTCGTCTCAAGAACATCAAAAATGGATATGTTCGCCACTTTTACACCTGTGCTTATTTTGCTGGCCTCTTTCATTGCCGTCATAGTTACCTATGCTTTTTACCGCCGCATGAAGAACAACCTGGCAGAAAATGAAAGGCTCCAGGGTATACTGGAACAGAAAGAAGAAATGACGGAGAAGAATATTAAAGTGATCAGTGACCTGGCAGAACAGATCTCAAAGGGCAAATATGATGTCAGGATCAGGGATACAGATCTTGAATAGTGCTTTAACGGGGCCAGGTACCGGTTACCTGACAAATAATGATTAAATTACATCCCGGATGTCAGATTTTCGTTTAGAAGTTTTTTATACTGTAGCCAAGCGCCTGAGCTTTACAAAGGCCGCTGCCAGCCTTTTTATTACCCAGCCTGCGGTAACCAAACATATTTATGAACTGGAACAGCAGTATGACAATAAGCTCTTTGAACGAAAAGGGAACAAGATCACGCTCACCAGGGCAGGAGAGTTATTACTCAGCCATACCGAATCACTTTTTGCCATCTACAGGAATATTGATTTTGATATGAACGCGCTGGTGCATAAAAAGGAGGGAGTCCTTCGTATTGGTGCCAGTACAACCATTGCTCAATATGTGATTGCACCACTGCTGGCGGGATTTTATCAGAAATTCAGTGCCATTCAGCTCCATCTGATCAACGGCAATACAGAGCAGATCGAAAGGGCTTTGCTGGACAAAGAAATAGAAATGGGCATTGTGGAGGGGCGGTCAAGGAACCAGGAGATCAGCTATGCCCAATTTATAAAGGATGAGATCGTACTGGTTTGTGGTAAGAACCATCCCCTGGCCGGACGTACTGAACTTCAGCCTGAAATGCTGCGGTCTAACCCCTTTGTGATCAGGGAACAGGGTTCCGGTACATTGGAGGTACTGGACTATGCTTTAAAAGAATTGGGCATGCGCCTGTCTGATCTGAAGATAGAAATTCAATTGGGCAGTACTGAAAGTATAAAATCCTACTTGATGCACTCAAATTGTTTTGCATTTATCTCTGTTCACGCCATTAGTAATGAACTCCACAGCGGCACATTAAGGGTAATTGATGTGGCAGGACTGAACATCTCCCGGAATTTTTATTTCATCCATCTGCAGGGAAAAACGGATGGCCTTTCGGAAGTATTTCT
>Ga0247730_1000067_pt1 | contig 109023 bp, 93 predicted proteins | sample UWRJL073202C2_FD_180959 | JGI IMG/M metagenome (GOLD analysis project Ga0247730, IMG submission 180959) | Plant litter microbial communities from Arlington Agricultural Research Station in Wisconsin, United States - UWRJ-L073-202C-2 | ecosystem: Environmental > Terrestrial > Plant litter >...
TGTTCTACGACGAGCGGTCGTTCATCATATCGTTAGTGCGCAATCGCACCTCCACTTCTCGTCTCGGAACGGTGTTTCCTGCACCCCTTAAACCGGAGATCGAGCCGTTTGAACGTCCGATTCTCGCCCCGCTTCGAACGCGTTGAACGTCTGCTCATGGGTCATCACGACGCGGGCATGCCGGCACAGATCGGCTTATAGGTTTATCTAAGAGGATCCGCAGCCGCTCAGCATCGTTCAGTGTGGCCGGGTTGTGGATGATCATCCCCAGTTCAGGCCTTCCTTCGACGGCAAAGAAGAAACCTCCATTGCCAGCAGCCCAGCGTCCGGATGGTGGATCCGCTTTATGCCCTCGCCATGGGCGCTTACGCATCCTTCACGAAACCATGGGCTGCTCTTACCTTAGTCGATCGGCATCGACTGACGGCGAGGGTAGGGCATGGCTAAATATTGCATCACTGCGGCAAAGTCGAACGACGAGGATCGCGATCTCAAGACCGAGTCTGAGTTATGGAAACTGAGATACGAGACCCGGAATTGAAATGGGTGCTCAAGGGATGAAAAAGTACTGGTGAGATTGACGCGTTACTTGAGGATAGCATAGGGTATTAACTGGAAACATGGAGAGTATGGTATTCGGGTAGTGCGGCTGTAGAAATTGAGCTTCGTATTTACGGCAAGGACAGAAACTATAAAATCAGCGAAATGCCCGATGATTGAAGCTTCGTAGAACCTCCGCCAAACCGCATCGGCGCTATGACGGATCATGCTTTGGCAGTGCGATCCGCGCGGAAGCGGATGGACTGGGTCCGATTTTGCCAGTCCTTCACGACCAGCGGGCCGTTAAGAGTGGCCTCGCAAAGCGCGCGTACATCGTCGTCTTCCGCTGGACTAGGCGAGCGGCGCCATCGCGCCCCGTGCCACGAACAGAGATCGCACGAGATCAGGTTAGTCGAGACCGACCCGGAACGTGAGTTGGGGTAACGGCACTATAGGACCATTGAAAGTCTCGCCGCTGGAACTCTCACCATGGCCAATGTTGCAAGCGTCGCGGCGCACAATAGCGCAAGCCATCAAAAAGGGAGCAAAGCCGCATGAAGCAGTCGATGCGGTTCGGTTTATAACGCGTCTTAGTGAGTAGCCGCGGGGAGATCCTGAGAAGGCATAAAACCAACCGTAAAAAGATGTGCCCCCGACTGTGTCCCCGCAGAAAATAAATGCAATTTTGTCGTGAAAATACAACGCTTCACCTCGCGATGGCATTGCGAAGGTCTGGGGTTCGATCCCCCACGGCTCCACCATCTTTCTAAACAGTTGATTTAGAAAGGAAATTTCCTCACTGCCGAGTCAGACGGGCGCCTGTTACATTCGTAACGGGATCACGTGGATGTGTACTCGCGCATGGCGATTCCAAGATCGTCGACCGGGCTTTTACCCGTGCGGATACGTTGTTCTGACCTGTGCCTCCCGACCCGACCGCCAAGTCGGTCGACAAGGCATATGTCGACTTCACACGACCAGCGACCGAGGCGCTGCAACGTCATGGTGTGAAGTATGTGGTCGATATCACCACGCTTGGCCGCGGGACTCCTTGGGCGGACAAGGGTGGGCTTGCCACTTCCTCGTTCCGGATGGACGATCTCCTCGCCAGCACCGGCGTCGCGTTTCGTGCCGTTCCAAACCCATCCTTCATGGACAATATCGCGCGGCAGGCGGGGCCGATCCGCGCGAAGGGTGTGTTCTTCCTGCCATTCAATGGCGACAGGAAGATGCCGGCGGTCGCAACCTGCGACATCGCGGCGATCGCAGCGCGTCTTCTGGTCGACACGAGATGGACGGGCGTAGGCCACGCCAGGTCGACGTCGGCACCGCGGTGGCCAGCCGATGACACCATGACGACGCGCCGATGAGGGTTCAGCAGCGCCGCCATTCGGTTCACCAGCAGGTAGTGACCAAGATAATTCGCCGCGAAGTGGGCCTCGACGCCATCGGCGATCAGTGCGAAAGGCACCGCCATGACTCCCGCATTGGCGATGACGAGGTCGAATGGGTCGCCCTCGGCCGAGCATGCGGCAGAGCGAGCGTTGACACTTTCCAGTGAGGAAAGATCCAGTTCGACAAACATGATACTGCTAGCCGAACCTGCGGCGCCCATCGCTGCCGCATCTTTTTTGAGATCACGGACGGCACTGATCACAGTGGCGCCATGTATGCACCGGCATCGTTGACGCCGACGGCTGGCACCTCAAAGCAGGTACTCATAAGATCGCATCGGCCGAAGTGTTCCTCCCTTCTGCCGCCGCCAGATTAGATCATAACACTGCGGACGCCCGCAGATAGCGCACGGGCCGCAGACGCAAGTATTGGCGAAGGCGTGCGTGCCAGCAGAACGATCTGCGACGGGCGGATTTCGGGAAGTTCACGCAGCGCGACGCAGCCCGACAGCTGACCTCCGACAATCCGACCAAGAGGGGCAACACCAAGTCCCGCCCGGACGGCGGCGGCTAGGGCCAGGCAGCTGCCACCAACGAACGCCTCGCGCCACGGCAACGCGGCCCGTTCGAGCGCCTTGATTGCCGCCATCCGGACACCGCACGGCTCCGGCAACACGACCAGCGGTAGCGGATGGCCGGTCACACTATAGTCACTCGCTGCCCACCATTGCACCGGGTCTTCTCCCAGCACTTCACCATCCCCCTCGCCGTTATCCCGGCGGATGATTGCGAGATCGACCTCTCCTTCATCGAATAGTTTGCGCATTTCCGATGAAAGTCCGAGCCTGAGCGACACGGACGAGCCCGACGGCAGCGCGGCGCGCAGCTGAGCCAGCAACAGGTGGAACGACGCGCCGAGCGTATGGTCGCTCATGGCGATAGATACGTGCGCCGCCGGTCCGTCCAGCGGTGCCACCGCGGCGTCATGCGCGGCAAGCAAGTGCTGGGCGCGAGCGAGAAATGACGCGCCGCCTGAAGTGAGCCGCACGAAACGCGATGTCCGGTCGAACAGCTTGACGGCCAAGGCGATCTCAAGCGCCTTGATCCGCTGGCTGACCACCGGCTGCACCGTTCCCATGGCCTCGGCAGCCCGCGTCATGTTTCCGTATTGCGCCGCCAAGACGAAGGATCGGACGGATTGAAGATCGAGCATCATAGCTGAACGCTATGGCAGCAACACGTATTCATGCAATTGATATGTGATCCGCCAGGATGCAGATGGATAGTCGAAAGGCGGTGGGCCCATGCCGATTATCCAAGTGCGCTACGCGAATGCGCAGTCTCAGGCCGATGTTCGCGGCGAGGTCGCACAATTGGTCGCGGAGGTCAGCGCGCGGACACTTGGCAAGGCGATGGGCGTGACCGCCGTGATCAGCGAACCGGTGGATCCTGCTGGCTGGTTTGTTGGCGGTATGCCCCTGTCCGTCTCCGGCCTCGCGGCCTTCTGGTTGCAGATTACAATCACCGCGGGAACGAATACGCGCGACCAGACCGCGGCCTTCGTCGCGCAGGCGTTCGCTGGCATGCGCGATCTTCTGGGGCCGCTCGACGAGCGCAGTTACGTGCATGTTCAGACCGCCGATGGCGATGCTTACGGCTTTGGTGGCCGTACCCAGACCGCCCGGCGGGCCGACGTGTCGCCGGCTTGAGCCCAGTTACCCACGTCAAATCAAAGAGAGACCATGTTGGAGACCCTAGTCGCAAGGACTGCCTTATTGCTCACGCCTGCCGCGACCTCTCCGCAGCAACCACCGGTGTCGGCCTCGTTCGAAAGCACCGCGCCGGACCGATCGGCGATCCAAGCCCTTCTCGACACCTACGCTCGAGCGGTATCCACGAAGGATCAGCGCCTGTTCGAGACGTTGCTGTTAAGCCAGTCGATACCCTTCTCGTCGGTAGAAGCTGCCATCAGCGCGGCTGACCGGGATAACGGAACCCGAAACTATCCCGCGTTCCGCAAGGGCGTTTTCGAGGGTGACCGGTTCACGCAGCGCTTTAAGGACATTCATATTAAGCAGGATGGCGCGCTGGCGAACGTGACGCTCGTCTTCGTGAATAGCCGGGAAGGATCGACGTCTTGGGGCTGGAAGACGCTGCTTCTTCTGAAGGTCGCTGGAACCTGGAAGATCGCCAGCGAATTTTACACGTCGCATAAGTGACGATACCGGTGGCCGATCTGACCACAGGTATAATAGCGGAGGGATCCACGTCCTTCGATCTGCCCGCAGCCATCATGGCGATGGATCCTCACGATGCCGCATCGCGGGCGTCCGCCGGTTGCATTCGTGACCCGTGCCACGTCGGGCATCGCGCGGGGTACCGCCGAGCTTCTCGTCGCCCGCGGTTGAAGCGATCGCGAGCCTTCCGTCCGAATTTGGTGAGGTGGACTTGCTCGTCAACAATGCCGGGCTGGCGCTCGGTATAGAGCCTGCGCATCAAGTGGCATGGGCCGACTACTGCAAGGCTCAGTGATCTGTCGCACGCCGACAACCCGCTCTTGTATGTTGCGGGCGCTGCCTCAAGTCTACACATTGCTTGGGGCGCAGCCCGCCAACGCGATGATGGAGGGCAGAAACCACGCGAGAAACGACCAGACTCTCTGGGAAGGCTGCCAGAAGCTGCGTCACGGCTTTGGAGTTGCAGCCTCCAGATATGCCTCTTGCCCTAGGCCCTTCCGTGGCTTCGGCGCACAAGCGTTTTTGTGGAAGCCAAGGGCCTGGTCCCGTCGGTGAATTATGCCGTTGCTGGACGGCTGCCCAGATGTTCCATCGCAAGATCGATGAAGCTCTTCAGCTTGGGTGTTTGTCGTCGATCAGGGTGGAAGAGCAGGTGAATGGGTCGCGGAGGCGTTTCGTAGTTCGGCAAAACTCTGACGAGCCGCCCCGCCGCAAGATGCGTTCGCACCGACTCTTCCTCGATGAGCGCCAAGCCGAATCCTGCGAGCGCCGCCTCAAGCAACGAAGCGGGACTATTAACCTTGAGGCGGCCGTGGACTGCGGCTTTTGAGGTGAGACCGTCCCGCACAAAAAGCCAGTCGCTGAACGTTGGTTCGGGCCAATTGCCGAAGAGCAGGCATTCATGATTTGCCAGATCGGATACGGTCGACGGCATCCCTCGCTCTGTCAGGTATGTAGGCGACCCGCAGACGACAGTCTGAAAGGGTGCGAGCTCGATCGCTCCGAGGTTGGATTCTCCGAGTGGACCGATCCGGAACACCGCCTCAAACCCGTCGTCGATCAGGTCGACGAAGCGGTCGTTGAGAACCAAGTCGACATCGACGCCGGGATAGCGGCGCAAATATCGTGCGACGACAGGTGTCACGCTATGAGCTCCGAATGAGACCGGCGCGTTGACGCGCAATAGCCCTCGCGGTTTGCCCCTGGCCTCATCAGCAATTGCATCCGCCCAGTCGACCTCGGCCAGTGCGACTTTGCACCGATCGTAATAGGACTTGCCGATCGCCGTCAGACTTTGCTTTCGGGTTGTGCGGTTGAGCAGACGCGCCCCCAAGCGTGCCTCGAGATAGGTGACGTGTTTGGCCACCATCTGCGGCGAGATGCCGAGTGCCGATGCTGCCGATGCAAAAGAGCCGCTTTCGACCGCCTTTACGAATGCGACCATGCTGGCGAGGCGATCCATTCCACACTCATAGTTAGGAGAGAAGGTTTCACGGCGCCATTTATCAATAGAAGGCAAGAGCCCAGTTTGACTTTCAGTAATCACCGAAAGGCACAAACATGAAAATCGGCATTGTTGGCGCTGGCAATATCGGCAGCGCACTCGCCCGTCTTTTCCTGGCCGCAGGGCACGAGGTCACGATCTCCAATTCGCGCGGTCCGGATTCCTTGGCAGAACTCGCGACAGAAACCGGCGCGCGGGCAGCTACGATCGAAGATGCTGTCCGCGGCCACGACGTCGTGGTCGTCTCCGTCCCCACCAGTCTGCCCCGCGAGCTGTTCGCGTCCGCGCCCGCCGACGTCGTCATTATCGACACGACCAACTACTACCCACAACAGCGCGACGGTCGTCTGGACGGCATTGAGGCGGGGGATACTGAAAGCGAATGGGTTCAGCAGCACCTTGGGCGCCCAGTAATCAAGGCCTTCAACACGATCGAAGCAACCCATCTTCAACCCGGCGCCAAGCCGGCGGGATCTGTCGACCGTATCGCGCTTGCGGTGGCGGGCGATGATGTCTTGGCTAAATCCAAGGCTATGGCGCTGATCGATGGTATCGGCTTCGATGCGGTGGACGCCGGGACAATCAAAGGCTCGTAGCGGCAGCAGCCCGGTTCGCCCGGTTACCTGAAAGATTACGACGTGCGGGGTGTGCGCCAGGCGCTCGCCGAAGCTCACCCCGAACGTACGTCAGAGTGGCGCGCGACTCCGAACAGCCCAGGCACCTACGACGCTCCAGCTTGAGGCATGACGCCCGCGTGGAGCGCACGAAACAGTTAGCTATAAGAGATGACGCTCATGCCCCTGTCTTACAAAGCAATGCTGATCGCCGCAGCAGGCTTCGCATTTTCCCCCGCGCTCGCGCAGGATCCCCCGCCAGCCAAGGTTGCTACGGCAAAAATACCGACTGGCTCTTGGACCTATGCGGGCGAGGGTACGGTGAACACCTATTGGATAGAGACACCGGGAGGGGGCCTGATCGTGATCGACACGCAGCGCGACACTGTCCACGCCGCACAGGCGGTCAAGGCGGTGCAGGCGGTCGGGAAGCCGGTGCGCGCAATCCTCATCACGCACGCTCATCCCGATCATTACACGGGAATTTCCCAGTTCAAGGCCGCGTTTCCTGACGCCATCGTCTATGCGTCGAAGGCGACCCTGACAGCGGTTCGCGACGACACCTATGGCTGGAGCGCGATCACTCAAAAGGAAGCGCCGGCGATCACGCCTCGCACCTTCGTACCGCCCGACAAGGCTTTTGAGGACAACGCGACCTTACAGATCGACGGAGTCACAATCGTCACGCGCGAGCTGGGCGCGGGGGAGGCGCACGACACGACCGCTTATTATCTGCCCGCGTCGGGCGACCTCTATGCCGGCGATGCAATTTTGAACCGACTGCACGGGCCTTTGGTAGAAGGCAATACAGGACCCTGGCTCGGGATTATCGACCAACTAGACGCCTTTTATCCGAACGTGCGCATTGTCCATCCCGGTCATGGCGTATCTGGACCCAAGCAGCCGATGTTCGATGACGAGCGGATGTATCTGCGGGCGTGTCGCGCGATCGCGGCAGGGGAGATTGCGCGGAGCGGCTTTACCGAGGCAGCCAAGGCGGCAACGATCCGCCGGATCAATGCGCGATTCCGGTACACCAACCCGACCGGCCAGGCCGATATCGTAAGAAGCAGCGTCGATGGCTTGTTCAAAGAGTTCTCGCAGCCGCGTACGATGCCGATCGAATAGTTCGATTCAGCCACGCTTTGACGTCAAGCATTCTTGTTCAGTCAGCCCACGCGAATTGATGCATTCGGTATCGAGCGCCGGGCCGACGCTGGCGGCCGTCAAGGCGGTTGGCAAGCGGGTGCGTGCGATCCTCGTCACCCACACCCATTCGTGGCGAAAAGACAATTAAGCCACTGCGCCTGATGATCGGAATGTCTATTTCGCCAAACTCGCGAGGGCGTCAAGGAACGCGCGCACTTTGGAACTGGAGAGACGTCGCTGGTTCTGAAGAGCCCAGATCTCGACTTTGGCGCCGACGTGCGTACCCCATGAGATGAGCCGGCCCGTCGCGAGCTCATCCTTCACTAGCAATTTCGGCATGAGCGCGACGCCGGCGCCAGCAAGAACGGCGTCGCGGATCATCAGAAACGAGGAGCAGCGCAGATGGAATTGCGGGGCGATGCGCCGCACGCCGTCGCTGGTTTCGATGTCCCACATGATGTCGCCAGTGCTGGCGCCACGACCGACTGCTGCAAGATTCGGGACGGCCTGCCCGGGTTCCTCCCCGGGAAGCTTCAAGCTGGGCGGCGCTACCAGTACCCGCTCATCCTCCATGATGCGCCGCCCGACCAGCCGCTCGTCCGGACCGGGATCCACCCGGATGATGATATCGTAATCGTCCTCGACCGGATCGACCATGCGATCTTCGGCGACAATCTCAAGCTCGACCTGCGGATAGGTCGTCACGTAATGCGCCGCGATCCGGGGCAACAGCACATGCGCCAGCACGATCGGTGCGCTGACGCGCAAGATGCCGCTCGGCACCGCAGCCGCCGCCCCGACGGACCGCTCGGCTTCGGCGATATCGGCAAGCGGTCCCTGCGTGCGGGCATGCAGCGCGCGGCCCTCATCGGTAAGGCGCAACATCCTCGAGCCGCGATCGATCAGCCGCACGCCGAGGCTTTTTTCCAGTTCGGATACCTTGCGGGACAGGGTCGCCTTCGACCGTCCACTGCCGCGGCTGGCTCGTCCGAACCCGCCATGCGTTGCGACCAGATTGAAATCAGCAAGGGCGGCGAGATCCATACCTCGTTCCGAAAATGAAATGAACTGTCTCTATTATGGCGTCTTCTCTCAAATCTGGAACGGCTATTTTGGGGGAGCGACAACGAGCCGCCCAACGCGATCAGGAGATTACGACATGACGATATTGGTCACCGGCAGCACTGGCACCATCGGAACCCAGGTGCTGAAGTTCCTCGAGGGAAATAGAGCCGACGTTCGCGCGCTGACGCGCTCGCCTGAAAAGGCTGAACTACCCGCAGGCGTGACGGCGGTGAAGGGCGATCTGGCCGACATCGACAGCATCCGCGCGGCGTTGAATGGGGTGAGCACCCTGTTCCTGCTCGCCCCCAACGCGCCCGACGAACTCACTCAGGCGATGCTCACCCTCAACGCCGCCCGCGAGGCCGGCGTGAAGGGGATTGTCTATCTTTCGGTGTTCAAGGGCGAAGAATATGCCGACGTTCCCCACTTCGCCAGCAAGATGACCGTCGAGCGAATGATCGAAGCGTATGACCTGCCCGCGACGATCCTGCGGCCTGCCTATTTCATCCAGAATGACACGCGGCAGAAGGACGCGCTGCTTGGTGGCGGCGTCTATGGCATGCCGATCGGCGCCAACGGGATATCGATGGTCGATATCCGCGACATCGGAGAGGCTGCCGCCAAGGAACTGCTCCGGCGCGAGCGGGCCAGCGGGCCGCTTCCCCGCGAAATCTACGAACTGGTTGGTCCCGACGCCCTCACCGGCGCCACGCTCGCCACGCTGTGGGCCGAGGTCCTCGGACGCCCGATCGCCTATGCCGGCGATGATCTGGAGGGGCTGGAACAGCGCCTCAAGGCCTTTAGCCCGGCTTGGCTCGCTTACGATATGAAGCTGATGATGCGTCGCTATCAGCAGGATGGCGCCGTAGCGACCGACGAGGATCTGGCCCGTCTCACCACATTACTTGGCCACTCGCCGCGGTCTTATCGGGACTTTGCCCAGGCTGCTGCTGCGGGCTGGTCTCAGGGCTGACAGATGAAGTCCGCCGGTCAATGGCCGGCGGGCCACTGCCTCCATATGACTCCTGCAAGGACGTGCGTGGTGGCGGCGCTTATGTCGTCGGCTCCGTCCGGGCCCATCGTAATTTCGTGGGGCGAATCGCGGTGCGGGCAAAGGTCGATGCGTTCATCCCCGACTATGGTCGAGCGAAATGGCAGCGAAGTCCCCAATCCTAGCGACCCAGCGCGGTTGTTGGTGCCCCGACGGGCCCCGAGATGCGATGTGAACAGACGACCGCTTTTGGGAAACGCGAATTCTGCTGTGAGCAACCGGAGATGGGTCTCGCCGCCGTCGAACAGTTCCATTGGATGTCGAACACAGGCGAAGTGTGGCATCGCCCGGTGCGGGTCCCCCAAACCAACACCAAAGAACGACACCGCTGCCCTTCGGGGCGGCGGTGCCGTTTATGGCGAAGCTGGCGCGCGTAAAGGTCGGAGCGCCAAGCGGCAATCAATCGATGCACGGGATGATAGGTGATGGGTTTCGCGTCACCCGGACTACAGAGAGGCCGCTTCCTCGGCATGACGAAGCTCGTCACGCCATAGCTTGCGCTAACGCTCCTATCCGATCAGGTAGCGCTTTACTCGCCGCCCCAGCGCTCTTGGCAGATGGTCGCAGCATGACCACACACTGGTTGCTCGAGATTGCTCCGGTTGCGGGAGGATGTGCTTCCCGGTGTTAGGATATGCGACTTCGAGGAAATGGCGTGCTCTTTCCTCGTCAGAGAGCAGAGGGCTTCTCTGGCAACGCAGGATTTGGAAGGGTTCGTACTGGTCACCAACGCGCTGGGCTGGCGTTCTGGTTTTCGACAAGTGTGCGATCGCTACGATGTGCTTTGCGCCGGCCCAAAAAGATGCTTTTGTTAGAATAGGTTGACCGGTGTAGACGCGCCTGCGATCGAGCGGAAAAGTTGAGGATCGTATATGATGTGGCGCCGTCTCCCGTTCATGCTCGTTCTGCTTACCGGAGCGGCAGCGCTGCTTTCGCAAACGTCACCTCAAACGTCCAAGGCGCCTGCGCCTACGTGGGGCGAGAACCCCGCAGCCGCGTTCGCCGAGTTTGGCAGGGTTTATCGGGCGAATTGCGCCGGCTGCCATGGCGAAAATCTCGAAGGCGGCGGTGGGCCGGCGTTGACGCCTGCGCTGATCACGTCGCGGACCGATGATCAATTGCATGCCACGATCGAAAACGGCCATCCTGAAGCCGGCATGCCGCCGTTCAAGGGAGTGATAAGCGATGCGCAGCAGTGGCAGATCGTCAACTTCCTTCGCTCCAAAGTCCTTATATCGGCCGGTCCGCCTCCCGCGCCGGTCGATCCTGCTGGGCTCTTGGTCCGCAGCGCCAAGCAGACGATCCGTTTGGATGTCGTGGCGGCCGGATTGGATGCTCCCTGGGGGCTCGCGTTCCTGCCGGACGGGCGCAAGCTGATCACGGAACGTCCGGGCCGGTTGCGGATCGTCGATAAAGGCGGGCGGCTGTTGCCGGATGCTGTCACAGGCCTGCCCGCACCATGGGTGCGGCAGGATGGCGGCTATCTCGATGTCGCGGTGGACCCGGATTATCGGCGGGACGGCTGGGTCTACCTGTCATACAGCGAAGTGCTGCCGGGCTATGTCGTGACGCCGGAAGAGGCCGCGACGCCGGGGCGCGGCGTCAAGCGCGTCGATCCTCCGTCCATGACTGTCCTCATTCGCGGGAAGATCGATCGGCAGAATCGGTGGACCGATAGTCAAATTGTCTTTCGCGCCCCGGCCTCCTTCTACACGCGCGAGGGATCGCACTACGGCAGCCGTTTCCTGTTCGACGGCAAGGGGCATCTCTTCTTCTCGCTCGGCGAGCGTGGGGACATGACGCAGGCGCAGCGGCTGGATAGTCCGCTGGGCAAGATCCACCGGATCAACACCGACGGAACCGTTCCCGCCGACAATCCCTTCGTCAAAATGCCGGGGGCGATCCCGACGATCTGGTCCTACGGCCATCGCAATCCGCAGGGGATGATGTTCGATCCGGTGACGGGCCTGTTGTGGGAGACCGAACACGGCCCAATCGGTGGCGACGAGGTCAACATCATCGAGAAGGGGCACAATTACGGCTGGGGCGTGGTATCTATGGGCTCGCAGCCCGGCATCGACAAGCGCGAGGCGCCCGGCATGGAGCCACCGATCACCTATTACACACCCAGCATCGCGCCCAGCGGCAGCACCTTCTACACCGGCAATCGCTATCCCGCCTGGAAGAACAATCTCTTCGTGGCGGGGCTAGCCGGCCAACTCCGCCGGATCGAGGTGAATGGGCGAAAGATCACCGCTCAGGAAATCGTCTTCCAGCATCTTGGCCGTACGCGCGCGGTCTATACGGGGCCGGACGGCTTCCTCTACGTGCTGGTCCATCGCTTCGTTCGCCCGGACGGCAAGACGCCACCGCAAGGCTGGCTGCTCCGCCTGCAGCCGGAACGTTAAAAAGGCCGGGTACTCGCGATCGAGTACCCGGCCCCGTTCAGAAGCGGATCGGGCAGCTGCAGCAATCAGCCGACCACCCGCCACGTCAGTCGCGGAAAAGCAACGGTGCGAATTCGCGCAGGCTGCGCCGCCACGACAGGAATTCGTGCGCGGTATCCGGCGAGACATAAAACACGCTGTTGAAGCCGGAGTTCTTCAGAGCATCTGCATTTGCACGTGGATCGACACGAGCGCCGCCCGGAGGTCCGCCCATGCGTCCGCCCTCAAGCTCGCGGCTGCCGAAGCTGACGAATGCCAGTTTTACCTTGTCCTTGAACCCGGGCGTGTTCTTCACATCATCGACCGAGTACGTGCCGCCACTGAACAGGCCCAGATACGCGAACTTGTCGACATTGGTGGATGCGATCATCTTCGTTTCAAAGCCGCCCATGGAAAGGCCGGCCATCGCGCGATGGCGTTGGTCCGAGAGCGTACGGAAGTTTGTGTCGATATAAGGGATCAGTTCATTGACCATGACGGTCTGGAACGGCTTGATATCGAAGCTGGCAAGCCCGCCCGGACGCGTTTCATTTGTCATACCGTAGGTCATCACGATGATGAACGGGCGGACCTTTCCCGCCGCGATCAGATTATCCATGATCAGGTTAGCGTGTCCCTGATTGGACCAAGCGGTTTCGTCTTCTCCCCAGCCGTGCTGGAGGTACAGAACCGGATATCGCTCGCGCGTATTCTTGTCATAGCCGGGGGGCGTGTAGACGAAGGCGCGACGTTGCGTATTTGTGCTGGGGGATGAAAACAGCACCTGATCGACGCGGCCATGCGGAACGTCCTTGAGCGCGTAAAAGTCCGCGTCGCTGGCCGGAATTTCGATGCCGCTTTCCCAGCGCGTTGATCCGTAGAAGTTCAGGGCGCCGGGATCGTTGAACGTGCCTCCGTCCACCGTGAGATGGTAATAGTGGAAGCCCTGGTCCAACGGACCTTCCGTCGTGCCGGTCCACGTGCCGTCCGCCGCTTTGGTCAGCGTGGTGCCGCCCCGGCCGCCGAGACCCAGGCTGACCTTCACGTTCTGGGCCTGCGGGGCGACGACGCGAAAACGAACGTGACCCTGCGAGTTGACCTGCGGAAATTGCTGGCCCGGCTGGTTTACCGATGACGGCTTGAAATCCTCGGCGACGGCCGACGGGGCTGTCTGTGCGGACAGCGCACTAAAACCAGCGGTAGCGGCCAGCATCATACAAATGGCTCGTTTCAACATCTGTCTCCCTTTAGTTCTGTGTTTCCACGGCACCTTACTCGGATTCATTACGCCAGTGTGTCAGCGTGGAAACACGGCCTTACAACAAGAGCTAGCGACTGACCGCGAGCATAACATCGGCCAAGCACGATGATCATATGCCGCCATAGTATGTCGCCCTACCGGGAAGATGCGGGCGTCGCGGGTGGCGAAAAGCGTCCGGTTCGGCGAAGCTCATCCAAAACCTCCCGCGAACGTTTATAGTAAGCGCCCTCTTTCTGAGGGGTGATGTGGTTGTGATCGCTTTCGACCATCGACACGGCTTCCTTTGATCCCGGGATCTGCGCCAGCGCGGTGAAGATGCCGTGCGGTGTCGAAACCGTGTCGATGAAGCCGACACCGGCGACAACCGGCGCGGTGATCCGAGAGGCAAAGTTGACCGTATCGAAATACAAAGCGGTGCGCGCGACGGCCGGCTTTTCGACGTTCCAGTTGGGATAAGCGGGCGCACGGCCGTAAAGCGCAGCCTGGCTGTCGGCGCCGGAAGGCACGTTGACCAGGACGGCCGTGACCTTGCCGGGGTTGAGCCCGGCGGTCACGAGGCTTTGCTGCCCGCCCATGCTGGTGCCCATCAACACCACGGTGTGACCGTCCCAATCGGGCCGGCTGCGGATATATTCGAGCGCACGCGTATCGCGCAAATACATGTTCAGGAAATAGGATGTCTCGCGATCCTGGTCGCCTTGTTCGGCATAGTCGCTTGGCGCGTTCGCCTCGGTTGGCGCCATGTCGTGGGAATCCACGTTGAAGGTGAGCCAACCCTCCGCGGCGCGTGCGGCGGACGTATCGGGATTGAGCGCGTAGACGCCGGCATATTGATAGATGAGCAGCGCCGGATATTTGCCGGGCTTAGAAGGCTTCGCAAGATAACCGCGCACATGGCTGCCGACACTGTCCAGCGTTACTGAAGACATTTCGACTTCGGCGCGGGGGCTTTGCACGGGATTCAGCTTGGGATTTACCGGCACCTTTCGAAGCTGGGCCAGCTTGCCTGCCCACCATGTATCGAAATCGGCCGGCCGCGGCGCGGCTGGACGCAGCGAGAGGGGTGCCACGGCGGCGCCAACCGTCAGACGGTCCAGATCCGCAGCAGAAAGAGACGCATTCTTGTCGACGGGCAAATCCGTGATCGGCGTCAGGCGGACATAAATCATCGCCGGATGATCGACGCTCGTTTCGATCACGCTTTGGCCGGACGACAAGTCCACTTCGCCGGACTTCAAATCGAAGGCGTTGTTTTCGCGGATGGTATAATGAAAGCGCTGGCTGCCGAGACCGAGCGGCGCATGCAATGTCCAGCCGACCCGCTGGCCCACCGCATAGATACCGCTCGGCTGATAGGGTTCGAACGTGACGGCCGGATTGTAACTCTGACTTAGGGCTGCGCTTGCCGCCACTGCTGCCACGATCAAAGCCGCCGACCTTCTCAGCATATTTCTCTTCCCGCGATCGTTGTACAAGGCCGAACCTTTGTCCGGACGTGCGTCCGAGTTCTACCGGACGCGTCCGGCGCGATTTTCAAGGACAAGGTTCGATACCGTCGCAACTTCGGCAACGGCCGGCAAATGCGAGGTGAATCCGATGCCGACGTAGAATGGCGCCTCCAGCTTCAGGGTGATCGGTGCGCCATATTGGTGCATCGGCTCCCCTTGCTCGCTCACCCACAAGGTGAATTGATCGCCCTTCTTCTCGATGCCGATGCGCTTCGCGTTCAGCGTCACCAGGCTATCGGGGGACTTGCCACCCGGCAGACCACCACGGCTCCCGATCCGATATTCCATATCGCTGATCCGCTTGCCCCGCTCTGGGCGCTGCGCGAGATGGATCATGCCGTCGCCATGCAGTGCGACCAGTGCTTCCTTCGCGTCGTCGTCCAGTGACTGCCGGATGATCAGCACGGCCTTGTGATCGCCGAAGCCGCCTTCCGGATATGCGAGGTCCGCCGCCATCGAGACATCGCCCGACATCTTCTTGAACACAAACCGGAATTCGTCGCGCGTGTACCATACGTTATAGCCGGCGGAGCGGATTGTGTAGACGCCGTTCGCGAAGCTCGCACTGCCCGGAGCGACGGCTGCGCCGACATCGGCCTGTCCTTCGAAAATGCCGATAGGCGTCTTCTCGATCCGGCTTTCCCGACGGAAACCCGGAGGCGGCCCCACCTGATTGTGCGTCGTCGATTGCGGATAAGACCAGTCCGGCGCGACCGGAGCGCCGGGCGGGCTGTTCTTGAGAGAACTTCCGGGTACGTCGGCGTTCTGCTGCGCCCGCGCGGGCAGGGCGGCGAGGGCCAGTGCTGCCACTGCGAGCGACCGAACGATCTTCTGCGTCATATCTGTTACGCTCACTTTTCAGGGTCCGGTGCCAGGAACGGCGTGCAGCAGGGCTTGCCGATGGCGTGCAGCTCCATGATTTCCGCACGCGTTCCGTCCGGATCGAACAGATTGAGCTGCCATTTGGCGTCGCGGCCGATCTTCGGCGCCTGCTCCTGCCCACGCAGCCGATCGCCGTTCCACAGCAATGTATAGGCAGTGCGCGTATCGGGTACGCCCAAGGCGAAATGGTTGAGCGTGCCGAGGTTTGTCTGGCTCATCGTCGGCGGTATGCCGGTGGTATCGGGCGTACCGACGATCATATATTCGATCCAGTCGCGTCCGTCCGGAAGTTGGAGCGAAATCCACGTCGGACGATCCTCGCGCATACCGCCCTCCCAGTAGGGGCGGAAGCCGAGAACGTCCTTGTAGAAGCGGTCTTCGTTGGCGCGATTATGGATGATGAAGCCCACGTGCATCATATGGCTTGAGAGAGGGTTTTGCGGAACTGCCGGTGGGCTGGTCGGCGGCTGCATGAATTGTACCGAGACACCCTCCGGGTCGATCACCGCAAACCAGCGGCTGCCATCTTTCGCGCTCGTCAGGCGCGCAGGCACCTTGATGCCTTTGGACGCCAGATATTTGCGCATGCCCTCCGCGTCCGGCGTATCGAACGCGACATGGGCAAGCCGATTGATCGATGGCGGGCCTGCGGGCAGCGGCAACACCTCTACAAACTGGGTCGGGGCGAAATGGTAGCGCACCCCGTCGGCAGCCTCGGGATCGGGGAGTTTCACCGCGCCCATGTCATGGACATAGAAATGCTCCGTCTTCGCAGCATCGCTGGAATAGACGGCGATGTGCGAGACGCTGGCCAGCGGCGGCCGCGCAGGCGTCTGAGCGCCGCCCGGCGCCGACACGGCGAGTGCGAGCAGCCCTGCGCCCCATTTGATGGCCTTCACAGTGCCCGATCCTCTCTGTCCGTTATTCTGTTCGATCGACCGAACGCTAATGATGGTCGTCTGTCAGCCGGTATGCCGGCAATTTACCTGAGACGCCACCGCTGCCGCATCATTCCGCCAAAGATTTCGGGAGCTTACCAACGTTGATGCACGTGCGGTGCGATTCGCTCGTCATAGATGGCCCGCGCCGCCGCCATCATATCCGCCGACAAGGGCGGCAGGCTCGCCGCCGCCGCATTGTCCGATGCCTGCGCAGGGCTCTTCGCTCCGGGAATCACCACCGATATCGCATCGTTCATCAGGATCCAGCGCAGCGCGAACGCCGCCATCGGTGTGCCTTGCGGGACGAGCGGCCTCAACGCTTCGACGGCGTCCAATGCCACATCGTATGGAACCCCCGCGAACGTCTCGCCAACGTCGAAGACTTCGCCGTGGCGGTTGAAGGTCCGGTGGTCGTCCGCCTCGAAATGCGTGTCGGCGCGCATCTGGCCGGTCAGGAGCCCGCTGGCCAGCGGCACCCGCGCGATGACGGCGACGCCGCGGCGGCGCGCCTCGGCAAGAAACAGGCTGGCGGGGCGCTGGCGGAAGATGTTGTAAATGATCTGGACGGAAGCGACGCCCGGATATTCGATCGCCTTCAGCCCTTCCTCCACCTTTTCGACGGAAACGCCGTAGCGGGCGATGCGGCCTTCCTCGATCAGTCGGTCCAGAGCGGTGAATACTTCCGGCCTGTAATAGACGTCGGTCGGCGGGCAGTGCAGCTGGACGAGATCGAGTGTGTCCATGCCGAGGTTGGTGCGGCTACGGTCGACGAAGGCGCGCAGATTGTCTTCCGTATAACCGTCGGCGACGTGCGGAGCCAGCCGACGGCCGGCCTTCGTGGCGACGAAAGGGCGTGGTCCTTCCCGCGTGGCCAGCACGGTGCGGATCGCCCGCTCCGAACGCCCGTCTCCGTACACGTCGGCCGTATCGATGAACGTCATCCCGGCATCCAGCGCCGCGTTCAATGTCGCCTCGGCGGTGGCATCGCTTACTTCGCCCCAGCTGCCGCCGATCGCCCAGGCACCGAAACCGATGGCCGATACGTCAATGCCCGTACGGCCGAATGCGCGCTGTTCCATTCTCGTCCATCCCCTCAAGCCTCGGGCGGATTCATCCGCACGAGCCGTAACGCATGATGCCCTAAGCGCTCTCCGCCGAACGCACTAGCGGCGATCAACTTTCGCGGAGCGCTTCGTCAGTGGGGTACGAGGCGGGTCAAGCGGCGTCCCATCACGTCTGCCACATAGAGCGTGCCATCCTTCCCGGTCGCGATCAGGTGTGGGCCGGAGAACTGCCCCGCGCCCGTGCCCCGGCCGCCGATCACGCCGATCGCCGCCAAAGTCGATCGATCGAGGACCACGATCTTGGCGTTGCCGAAATCAGCGACGTAGAGATAGCGCTGTCCGCGATCGGCGGAGAAGGCGATCCCCGATGCGGTAGCCGGTGAGGGCTGGTTGCGATCTACGAATGTCTGCCGGAGGTATTTGCCCTCCTTGGTGAAGACCTGGATGCGCTGGTTGCTACGATCCGAAACGTAGACGAGGCCGTCCCGCGAAATTTCTACGCCGTGGACGCCGTTAAAGCCGGCGGGGCCATCTCCCGTCTCCGGCACGAAGGGGGCGTCAGCCGTGCGGACGGGTGGCGTGGGCGTGGCGGGGGGAGGCGCTCCAAACGCGCCCCACATTCGTTTGAAGCGGCCCTTGCGCGTGTCGAACACGATAACCCGGCGGTTCAGATAGCCGTCCGCGACATAAAGCGCATGCTCCGCATCATCGACGAACAGATCCGCCGCCGCGCCGACCCTGCTCGTATCTGCATTGCCCTTGCCGTCACCACGACCTCCGATCTGGCGGACGAACCGTCCTCGCCTATCGAACTCCAGAAGCGCATCGTCGTTCGTCGCCGGATCGGTGCGAAAATTGCCGGAGATCCAGACGTGGCCTTCACCGTCCACGGCGATGCTGTGCTCGGTCAGCGGCCAATCATATCCGGGTCCGTCGCCGCCGAAGCCGCTGAGGTATGTTCCGTCCGGCGCGAATTCCATCACCGGAGGGGCTGCATGAGCGCGATCGGCCGAAGCAAGTGTGCGCGGGCGCTGAAGGATCCAGATATGACCCGCTCGATCCACATCCACCCCGCTCACTTCGCCCAGCATCCAGCCATTCGGCAGTTTCAGCCAATCATTCTCGGCGCGAAACTGCGGCATTGGCAGGGATGGGGCTGCGCTGGCGCACACGGAGCCTGCTGCCGTCGAAAGCAGCGAAAAACGGAGCAGACACGAGATCACGTGCTTCGATCGCAACGGCCACATCAGATATCACGCCTCTCAGGTCGCTCGGGCAGAACATCGCTGACTGCCGCCACTTATCGGTTCTGCCCGTATTCACGGCGCGCGTCACGTTCGTGTAGGAAGAGCGCTTAGGAACGTCGGGAGGGCGAAAGAGAATGACCACGCGAACTCCGGAGAACGTCGGCGGCCTTGCGATGGCGTCGGGCCGCTTCCTGGCTTTCGGTGAGATCATGCTTCGCTTCTCGCCGCCGGGGCGGGAGATGTTATTGCAGACTCCGAAGATGGACATCTGGGTTGCCGGCGCGGAGGCCAATGTCGCGACGGCACTTGCTCGGCTGGGTCACGATGTCGGGCTCGTCAGCCGTGTGCCGGATAACGATCTCGGGCGTGGAGCGCTGATGACGCTTCGCGGACATGGTGTCGACACGCGCGGCGTTCAGTTCGGCGGCGATCGGATGGGGCTGTACTTCGTCACGTCGGGCGCCGGTATGCGCGCAACCGACGTGGTCTATGATCGGGCGGGCTCAGCCTTTGCCGATGCGCCGGCAGACACCTGGGACTGGAGCGCTTTGCTTCAGGGCGTAGACCGGCTGCACCTCTCCGGCATTACGCCGGCGCTTGGGCCTGATTCAGCGGAGGCGGCAATCCGGGCGGCGGACGCGGCGACGGCGCACGGCGTGCCGATCTCGTTCGATGGCAATTATCGTGCGAAGCTGTGGGAACGGTGGGACTCCAACCCGCGCGAAATCTTGACCGAACTGGTGTCGCGCGCCGATATTCTGTTCGGCAATCATCGGGATATATCCTTGCTGCTGGCACGGGACTTTGGCGGCGAAGAACAGGATCGCCAGCAAGCTGCTGCTGAGGCCGCTTTCGTCGCCTTCCCCAAGCTGAAATTGATCGCGTCGACGACACGGCATGTGGAGACGGCGGACCAAAACCGCTTGTCCGCACGGATCGACGGGCGGGAGGGCTGTGCGCAGACCGACGAGATTGTCCTGTCCGGCATCGTCGATCGGATCGGTGGGGGAGACGCTTTCGCCGCCGGCGTGCTTCACGCGCTGCGGCAGGGGCACGACATCGCCCAGGCGGCCGAGACCGGACTGGCGCTGACAGCGCTCAAACATTCCCTGCCCGGTGACGCCGCTTTGTTTCGCCAGGCCGACATTGATGCTTTCCTGTCCGGTGGCCGCGACGTTCGCCGTTGACGGGCGGTTGGGCGAGGCAGTGATCGACAGGCTATCGTTGGAGAAATCAAAATGATCGTAAGCCGCCGCGAAGCCTTGATCGGTGGGTTGGCGGCGGGAGCGCTGGCCGCTCCCGCCGCTTTTGCACAGACTCCGGGAGTATGGCCGGAGACGCCCGCCGAGACGATCGAGCTATGGCCGGGTGTGCCGCAGGGCATGCCGGCCAAACGGCCGATCGAAGAGGTGATCGAGCGCGGGACGTCCACGCGCCACAGCCGCATGGTGAAGGGCATTTCGCGCCCCCGGATGAAAGTCTTTCGACCGGCGGTGTCGAATGGCGCTGCGCTGCTGGTGACGCCCGGGGGCGGCTATTCGGTAATCGTGATCGATGCCGAGGGTTATGAGATCGCGCCGAGGCTGAGCGCTAGGGGCTGGACGGTGTTCGTGCTGTACTATCGCCTGCCCGGCGAAGGTTGGGCGAACCGCGCCGACGTGCCACTCGCCGACGCGCAGCGCGCCATGCGGCTCATTAGATCGAAGGCGTCCACCTACGGCATCGATCCCGCCAAGGTCGGCGCGATGGGCTTCTCGGCCGGCGGCCACGTCTGCGGTGAGCTAGCGACGCGTTTCGATGCCGATGTTTATACGCCGGTGGACGCGGCCGATCGCCTGAGCGCGCGCCCTATCGTCGCCGCGCCGATCTATGCGGTGCAATCCATGTCCGCACCGCTGGCCCATGCGGGTTCGCGCGAAATGCTGCTTGGGGCGGATGCAACGCCCGAAATGGAACGCGCGCACAGCCCCGCCCGCCATGTTTCAGCGACGACGCCGCCTTTCTTTATGGCGCATGCCGAGGATGACAATGTCGTTTCCGCCGACAACACGATCGAGATGCGCAATGCACTGAAGGTAGCCGGCGTGAAGGTGGAGACGCATCTGTTCACGGCGGGCGGGCATGGCTTCGGCCTGCCAGGCAGCGCGGGTGAGCCGGCGCGGCAGTGGCCGGACCTGTTCGCGCTTTGGGCCAAGGCGCAAGGCCTGGGCTGACTTGCGGAGCCCGTCATTGGCGGGCACGGTGATTGCGAAATGAGCCTTGGCGACAACAAGCAGGGCAGGGTTGAAGGGGATGAATACTGTGGGATGCTATACGAGCGGGCGTGCACGGGCCCTCGGCCATGTTGTCGCGGGGCTTTCGATCGCCTGGGCCTCTCCCGCCGTGGCTGCGCCTGCCGCGCCGGCACCCGTAGGCGCCATCGGCATTTCCGCCAACGACAGCATCAGCCCGCTTGCTGCGCCGGCTGAGCCCAATGCCATTTCGCTTGGCACCGGCAAGGCCGCCGCAGCCAGCGTGCGGGAATCCTGGTTCAGGCAATATGGCAGCGCCTTCACGCGCAACGTCACCAATGCGACCATAACGCCGTTCCTGCCCGATCCCGCCAAGGCGACGGGAGCCGCCATTATCGTCGCGCCCGGCGGCGGCGGCATGTTCCTGTCGATGGAGGCCGAGGGCTGGCGCGTCGCGCAGGCCTTTGCGAACAAAGGCGTGGCCGCTTTCGTGCTGAAATATCGCACGCGCCCGACGCCGGCCGGCGAGACCGAATTCAAGGCGGCAATGGACGCGATGTTCGCCAACGCCGTCCGCCGGGATACGCGGATGAAGCCGGACGCCGCTGCCTCTCGCGTCAGCGATTCGATGGCGGATGCCGCCGCTGCTTTTGCACTGATCCGCGCCCGTGCCGGCGAATGGCATGTCGATCCGCAGCGGATCGGGATGATCGGCTTTTCAGCAGGCGCGATGGTCACGATGACGACGACCCTGGGGATGCCGGAGGTGAAACCCGCCTTCATCGCCCCGGTCTATGGCTCCATGGAAGCGGTGACGGTGCCGGCCGATGCCCCGCCGATGTTCGCGGTGCTGGCGTCGGACGATCCCCTCTTCGCGAAGAAGGGCTTCGGGTTGATCGATTCCTGGCAGCAGGCCGGAAAGCAGGTGGAGTTCCACCTCTATCAGCATGGTGGGCACGGCTTCGGCCTCGGCAAGAAGGGCACCACCTCCACAGGGTGGTTCGACGCCTTCATGCTCTGGCTCGATACCAACGGATTCCTCAAGGGCGCGTCCTAGTTCGGGACGCGATGCGGCGATCTACCGGGTCGGCCCGATGATCGCCGCGACGAGCGCGATGCGATCGACGTCGGCATACGCCGGCCGCGCCAGCTCCTCCCCGAACACGTCGGGGTCTAGTTCGCGATAGCGGAGCGTCCGGCCGGCTTGCTCGGCCAGCTCCGCAAGCGCTTCTTTCAGCGGATCGCCGCCATCGATGATCGCGCTGCCCGTATATAGGATCAGGCGTCCATCGGACGCGAGCCGCTCCACCGCCATTCGCGCCATATCCAGCGCGACCTCCGTTCCGTGCATCCCCCTGCCGTCCCGATATGCCCGGCCGGCATCGTCGATGATGTAGGGAGGGTTGGCGACGGAGAGACGGACGTTTTTCGGCACGGCGTCCAAATCGTCTGCACAGACGAAGCGCGCCGTGCTGCTTGCCGCGCGGGCGTTGATTTCGGCAAAGCGGAGCGCATCCGGGTTCACATCGACCATCGTGACAGACGATCCAGGACAAAGCCCGGCCGCAACGATCGCGCCGACGCCGGCACCGGATCCGATGTCCACGATCAGTCCGGGTTCGGGCAGAGGACATGCGGTCAGCTCTGCCGCGATTAGGTCTGCGAAGCGATAGCTGTCCGGCCCGAAGAAAACGGCATGCTTGGACTCCGTCGGAAAGGCCGAGTGGATGAACAGGAGATCGTGCAAGCTGGATATGCGGATGGTCGCTTGCAGCAATTCATTACCGACAGGGCGGATCACCTGCCCGGCATAAAGAAGATCCATCACGTCGTCGTCGAGCAGATCGGATCTGAACGGGCGGGACCAGCCCAGCACATCCTCTATGGACCGGCCTTCGGCGCGCTCCGGGCGTGAAACGACGCGCTCGTGCGTCGCGGGCGTCGGCGTCACGAAGCGATAGCCCCGCCGCTCCAGCAGGCGGAGCAGTTCGAGCAGAGCTCGATCCGTTCGCATGTTTTGCCGGGACGCGGTGACTTTCGATGATGGTTCGGCGTCGACACGCTCATCGGACGCAAGATCGATTTGTGAACTCAAAGACTTTCCCCTCGCATGTCAAAGCTGGAAAGTGAGGCTAAGTTCCAGATCGACCCTGCAAGGCGTTCGTGCTCGGCGGCTAATCGGGTTGCAATGCGTTGAGCGGTGTTGACGCGCTTCCCCAGCGTTTGTTCGGAGACGCGGTAGATGAAGGTACCTGGCCAATCGCTTCGGATCTTCGGAGGACTCGTCGTCGGCTTGGCGTTAGGCACGGCGCTCGCTGCCAGCGGTTCGCGCTGGCTTGGCCCCGCTCTCGCGGTCGCCGCACCGATCGGCCGCTTGTGGCTGGATGCGTTGACAATGACGGTCGTGCCGCTCGTCTTCGGGCTTCTGGTTACAGGTATCGCCAGCGCGGCGGAGAGCGCTTCGGCCGGCGGGATCGCGCGGAAAGCGCTCGTCTGGTTCGCGGTCCTGCTGGTCGCTGCCTGCGCGCTTGCTGCATTGCTGACCAGCGCGCTGATCGCCTTGTGGCCGATCCGCGCCGCAGCGGCGTTGATCGGCGGCGTTGCCCCTGGCCCGATCGATACCGCATCGAACGCGAATTGGGTGGCGGGCATCATTCCGACAAATCCCATCAAAGCGGCTGCGGATACCGCGATGGTTCCGCTGGTGGTGTTCGCACTGCTGTTCGGCTTCGCGCTCGTTCGCATTGCAGAGCCGCTGCGTCGGGCGCTGATTGCGCTTCTCCAGGCGATCGTCGAAACGATGCTGGTAATCGTGCAGTGGGTGTTGTGGCTGGCGCCGATCGGCGTTCTCGCCCTGGCGCTCGGCGTTGGCAGCCGGCTTGGCGTGGGTGCGGCGGGGACACTGCTGCAATATGTTCTGATCGTCGCGGCAAGCTGCGTGGCGGCGGCTGTCATGACATCGCTCTTTGGGATCGTCGCGGGGCGCATCTCGCCGGCAGCCTTCTTGCGCGCCGCCTTCCCCGTACAGATCGTGGCAGTCAGCACCCAGTCTTCCCTAGCGTCGCTGCCGGCGATGATCGAAGCGGCTCCGGCCTTGGGCGTCAGTCGGGAGGGAGCAGGGGTGGTCCTGCCGCTTGCCGTCTCCATCTTTCGCGCGGCCAGTGCCGCCGCAAACATGGCCGTGGCGATCTACATCGCCCATGTTCACGGGATCCAACTATCGGCCGGGACGATCGCGGTCGGCGTTCTCACCGCAGCGGCGGTCAGTCTCGCCGCGGTCGGGCTCCCAGCGCAAGTATCCTTCTTCGCGACGATCGCCCCGGTGTGCGTCGCGATCGGAGCGCCGATCACGCTGCTTCCCGTTCTGCTTGCCGTGGAGTCTTTGCCCGACATCTTCCGAACCTTCGGCAATGTAACCGCCGATCTTGCAGTCATGCGGCTGGCCGGACGGGCCGCATCGGACGATCGGCAGCTTGAAGAAAATTAAGGTTAGCCGGTACCACAACAGTTAAGCGGGAAAATCGTTATAACTTGGATCAACATCGTAAACGTTATGCAACGATCGCATCTCGCGAATGTTTAAGGTTTCCAGTTGTCTGCTGTTATCAGCGGCCGATATCTTGTGGGCGATCAATATCGCCATCGATACTGAACAGGAGGGTTGTATGAAGAAGTATTCCGCAGTTCTGATGGGCATGTTCCTGGCCGGCGCTGCCTCCGCGCTTCCGCCTGCCGAGTTCGTCAAGAAGGCAGGCGCTTCGGATCTCTACGAGATCACGTCATCGAAGCTTGTGATGAATAGCACGAACCCCAAGCTCAAATCCTTCGCCAACATGATGGTGACCGATCACACGAAATCGACGGCAGACGTAAAAGCCGCCGCTATGAAGTCTGGTCTGAAGCCGATGCCGCCCAAGCTCGATGCGAAGCAGGCGTCGGATGTCGCCGCCTTGAAGAAGGCAAGCGGCGCTGCGCGCGATAGCTTGTACATCAACCAGCAGAAGGCGGCGCACCAGGAGGCGCTTGCTCTCCACAAGGATAACGCTGCTAACAGCACTGCTCCTGCTTTGAAGGCCGTTTCCGCTACCGTGGTGCCGGTCGTGGAGCATCATATCAGCCAGCTCTCCAGCATGTGAACGAAGGCGGGCTCGATCTGTCCGCCTCATCGACAATGCTTGGTTCCCGGGATCGCTTGAACGCGATCTCGGGAATTTTTTTGGCGCCAAGTACTTCGGCCAATTAGTTTCGCCGCTAAAGTTGCCTCAACGCCCGCGATGGTCTTGCCGCCAGGATCGGCCAAGTCCCCGCCACGCCGATCCCGAGCGTGATGGCAATGCCGGCGAGCAATGTCGCTCCGATGGCAACGGGATTCGGCAGCCATTGGAAGTCGAATAGCTCCACGACGATGTACCACGCGCCGCCGAGGCCGAGCGCCAGCGCGATCGCGGCGAGGATCGCGCTCAGCAAGGCATATTCCAGTGCCTGGACGATCAGGATCTGAGCGCGGGTGGCGCCAAGCGTCTTGAGGATCACGCTGTCATACATCCGCGCTTCGCGTGCCGCCGCGATCGCGCCGACCAGCACCGCGATGCCGGCAAAGATCGCGACCGATGCCGCTGCTGAGATCGCGGCTGCCATGCCGGAAACGATGGTGCGCACCTGCGCGAGCACGCCCCCAACTTCGATGACCGACGCCGACGGGAAGACGGGCGTCAGCGCACGGATCACCGTCGCCTCGCGGCCTGGCGGGATGTCGATCGTGGCAGCAAGGTTGTGCGGAGCGTCCGCAATGGCATTGGGTGAGAAGACGAGGACGTAGTTGAAGCCGAGCGTCTCCCAATCGATCCGGCGGAACGATGCTATGCGGGCGCTGCGCTCGACACCGAGCAGGCTGTAATCCAGCTGATCGCCGATCTTCAGATGCAACGCGTCGGCAAGGCGCTGATCGATCGATACGAGTGGCGGCCCGGTATAATGGTCCGGCCACCACTGGCCCGCTGTGAGCGTGCTGCCTTCGGGAAGGCGTTCCGAATAGGTCAGCCCCCGTTCGCCCCGCAATGCCCAGGCGCCTTCCGGTATTTGCTTGAGACCGGCCACGCGGATGCCGGCATAGCCGGTGATTGTACCGCGCATCGCCGGGATTGCCTTCACGACCGCAGCGGGCTCGACGCGGCGGACAAGCTGCCGGAACTCCGCCTCTCGCGACGAGGGAATATCGAGCGCGAACAACGCCGGGGCACGGGCCGGGACGGTGCGCGAGATGTTGGCGTCAATGCTGGTTCGAACGGCTGCGAGCAGCACGAAAAGCGTAAGGCCGAGGCCCAGTGCCACGACCAGCGTACTGGTGCGGGCGCCGGGGCGGTGCAGGGAGGCGAGGGCAAGGCGGACGAGCGGGCGGCGGGGGCGGGGAAAAGCCGCAGCGGCCGCGCTAACTCCCCGTCCGAACGCGGCTAGGATCAGCAGGATGCCTAAGACCGAGGCCAGGAACGAAGCGGTCAGCCAGGGTTGTGTCGCGGTGAAGATGGCGAAGGCCACGACCGCCGCCACCGCTATCCCGGCCAGCAGCCATCCGCGCCGATCGCTCCTTCCGACTTCGAACGTTCCCCGCAGCAGGCCGGCGGCGGGCACGTTGCCGACTTGGCTGAGAGGTCTGGCGACGAAGGCAAGCGCGATCAGCACACCATAGAGCGCCGCGAGCGCAAGCGGCGCTGTCTCGATACGAAAACCGGGCGATACGGGAAGCACGTCGCCTGCCAAACGGATGATGATCGGCGTCGCGGCGGTGCCAGCGATCAGGCCGGCGACGATGCCCATGCCAGCGACCACGCCGATCTGGAGCAGATAGATCTGCGTGATCAGCCCCGATGTCGCGCCGAGCGCCTTCAACGCGGCGATGCTGCTGCGTCGGCTGGCGAGGTAGGACGAAACGCCGTTGGCGATGCCGATCCCCGCGATCACGAGCGCCGACAGCCCGACCAGCAGCAGGAACTGCCCCATCCGCTCGATGAACCGGGCCGCGCCGGGAGAGGCCGCATCGCGCGTCTTCGTCTCCCACCCGGCGATCGGGAAGTGCTTCTTGAAGGCGCTCGCCGCCGTACCGGGATCGATCTGCGACGTCAGGCGGACACGATACTTCGTCTTGTACAGGCTACCCGGCTGCACAAGCCCGGTCCGCGCCATTTCCGCTTGCGAGATGATTGCCACCGGCCCCAGCGTGAAGCCTTCGCCGAGACGGTCCGGTTCATCGGCGATGACCCCGGCCACCCGGAATGTGGCGGTTCCAAAGCGGACGGTCTGACCGAGGCGGCCTCCGATGCGATCGGCCAAGGCCTGTGCCACCCAGACCTGACCGTCTGCCGGCATGCCCACGCTGCGGCCATCAGCGAGCGTCAGGCGGCCATAGAGCGGATAAGCGCGATCGATGCTCTTCAGCTCGACCGGGATAGCCTGATAATCCTTGCCGCCGGTGATGGCTGTCGCCGGCATACCGATGGTGGCGGAAACGGTGCCCAACCGCAGCATTGCCGCACGTTCGGCGGGCGAGGCGGCGCGCTGCGACGTTGCGAACTCGACATCGCCGCCCAGCAGGGAACTGCCCCGCGCGGCGAGTTCGCGCTGCATGCTCTGAGTGAGGCTGCCGATCCCGGCAAGTGCCCCCACGCCCAGGAACAGGCAGACGAGCAGCAGCCGCAATCCGCGAAACCGGAAATCCAGTTCGCGCCGCGCGAGCCGCCATGCCAGCGCCCAGCCGGTCAACGGCGGCTGTCCTGAACGATCCGCCCGTCCGCGAAGGTGATGATTCGATCGCATCGCTCGGCTAGAGCGGGATCGTGCGTGATGACCACCAGTGTCGCGCGGGCGGCGGCGCGGCGATCGAACATGATGTCCATCACGGCCAGCCCGGTCGCCGCATCCAGATTGCCGGTGGGTTCATCGGCAAAGACCAAGGCTGGTCGTGGTCCGAGTGCGCGCGCGATCGCCACTCTCTGCTGCTCGCCCCCCGAAAGCTGTGCGGGATAATGGTTCAACCGATGCCCGAGGCCGACCGCGATCAGTTCGGCCTCCGCACGCGCGAAGGCGTCCGAATGGCCGCACAGCTCCATCGGCACCGCAACATTCTCGCGCGCCGTCATCGTTGGCAGGAGATGGAAGGCCTGAAGCACGATCCCGATCCGGCCACGGCGCGCGCGGGCCAAGGCATCCTCGCCCAGAATGCTGAAATCCAGCCCGTCGACGACGACCCGTCCGCCGCTGGCGCGCTCCAGCCCGGACAGCACGGCCATCAAGGATGATTTGCCGGAGCCCGATGGGCCGAGCAGCGCCACGCTCGTCTCCCGAGCGATCGAGAGATCGATGCCCTTCAGAATTTCCGTCGGCGCGGCGGCATTGCCGAGTGACAATCTTACATCGTCGGCGACGATGACCATATCGGCGTCAGTCTGCATCGGAAGGATCGATCGATTGGAGCGACGAGGGAAGCACCGCCTGAAACTCGGCGGCGTGGCGCTGCAGATCATGCTGCTGACGGCCTGTGGCAAGAGCCCGGAGGCGAGTACCGGAGAAAATCGGGAGAATGACGTGGTGGCGAGGCCGACGGAGGCCGCGCGGCCAGCCGGGCCGGAGCGGCTGATCCTGGCGCTCGGCGATAGCTTGTATGCTGGCTATGGTCTGGCTCGGGGTGAGGATCTGCCGGATGCGATCCAAACCCGGCTGCGTGCGCAGGGCATAAACGCCACGATCGTCAATGCGGGTGTGTCGGGCGATACCAGCGCCGCCGGGCGGCAACGGCTTGCGTTCACGCTCGACAGCCTGCCCCGCAAGCCCGATCTGGTGTTGCTGGGGTTGGGGGGCAACGATGTGCTTCGCCAGATTTCGCCGGACGAAACGCGGGCGAATATGACGGCGATGATGGCCGAGCTTCAGAAGCGGCGCATTCCCGTCGTGCTGACGGGAATGATGGCGCCGCCCAATCTCGGCCCGGAATATCAGGCGCGCTTCAACGCGATCTGGCCCGATCTCGCCAAGACATATGGCGCCGGCCTCTATCCCTTCATCCTGACCGGCGTAATCGGACAAGCGGGTTTGATGCAGTCGGACAGGGTTCATCCGACGGCGCGGGGTGTCCAGAAGATCGCAGAGCAGCTGCTGCCCACCGTCTCGCAAGCCCTGAACAAGCCCGGCTGAGCAGCTATCGAAGTGCCCTGTTCGTGCTTGTCGAGGCACGATCCGATCGCCCCAGCGGAACGATCAGCGGCTTGTCGCCGTCCAGGTCGATCCGGGCATCGATGCCGTAGGTGCGGGCGAGCCGGTCGCTGCTGAGCACGTCGCGGGGCGGGCCGTCAGCGATGAAACGACCGTCGTCGATCAGCAGCAGCCTGTCACAATAGCGGGCGGCCATCGTAAGATCGTGCAGCACCGCGATAACGAGGCGTCCACTGCGGGCTTCCTGCGCCAACAGCTCCATGACGTCGATCTGATGCCCCGGATCGAGAGAGGCGAGCGGCTCGTCCGCGATTAGCGCGGGTGCGCCGACAGCAAGGGCGCGGGCGAGCATGACCCGCGCTCGCTCCCCGCCCGAAAGCTCCGTCGCGATCCGCGTCCGGAGGCGCTCTACATCTGCTCGGGCCATTGCCCGTTCGACGATCGCCATATCGTCCGGGGACATGCGTGACATCGGCGCGAAATGGGGCAGGCGGCCGAGCGCTATCAATCGCTCTACGGACAACGGCCAGTGCACTGTCTGGCCCTGGGGCAGATAGGCCAGTGACCGGGCAATGACGGGCCGGGGCAGATCCTGAATGGAGCCGCCGTCCAGCAGGATCGTGCCGGCGCTCGGGCGGGCCAAACCGAGGATGGCGCGCACGAGCGTGGATTTACCGGCGCCGTTGGGGCCGACGATCCCGATCAGCGATCCCGGCGTGAGGGTCGCGCTGATCCCTTCCAGCACGCGACGGCGCCCTAGGCTGACATCGACCTGCTCAAGAACGATGCTCACCACAGGCGGCGCTCCCGCAGCAGATGCACGAGGAAGACGGGCACGCCGAGAAATGCGGTGAGGACGCCGAGCCTCAGTTCGTTCTGCGTCGGGATCAGGTGCACGGCGATGTCCGCAAAAGTGAGCAACGCCGCCCCGCCCAGCATCGAGGGAAGGAGGACGGCGGACGGGCTGCGGTCGGTTAAGGGGCGGACGAGGTGAGGCACGATCAGGCCGACGAAGCCGATCGCGCCGGACACGGCGACGGCCCCGCCGACGCCGATGGCGACCCCGAGGAGCAGCCGCAAACGGGTGCGCCCGAGATCGACGCCCAGCGCCTGCGCGCCATCCTCGCCAAGCGTCAGCGCATCCAGCGCGCGTCCATCGAACATCAGCAGGGCCGCACCCGCAACGATGCAGGGCAAGGCGATCCAGACGTGGTTGATCGACCGGTTCTCGATCGATCCCAGCAGCCATGTCATGATCTCCATAGCCGCGAACGGATTAGGAGAAAGATTGAGGGCAAGGCTGATGCCGGCGCCCGCGAGCGTGGCGACGGCAATGCCGGCAAGGATCAACGTCAACGGGCTTTCGGATCGCCCCGCCAGCGCGAACAGCAGCAAAAGGGCCGTCAGCGTGGTTCCGATGGCCAGCGCCGGCAACACCAGCGGGTGCCAGCCGGCGAGCCCGTAATAGAGCGCGGCGACGGCGCCCAAGGCGGCGGCGTTCGAGGCGCCCAGCACGGAAGGCTCGGCAAGCGGATTGCGCAGATAACCCTGGAGAGCCGCGCCGGCGAGGCCGAGCATTCCGCCGACCAACAGGCCGATCATCATCCGGGGTAGCCGGAGATCGATGAGGATCGCCGTCGCGATCGGATCGCCCCGGCCGGCCAGCACCGCGAAGAGCCGTGCGGGCGCGATGGCGACGGCGCCGATGCCGAGCGATCCGATCGCCGCGACGATGACGATCAGCAAGAGGCCGGGCAGCAGCGCCGGATGGCGAGCGGCGGGAAGGCGAGACACGGCAGGCACCCCTTGGTGGATCGGTCGCTCCCCTGCTTGTATCGCGGGTTCAGCACGCTACGGGTGGCAGCACTATGCGAAGGTGGAAAGCCTTTTTCGCCGCGCTGCTGGCGTCGGGCCTCGCCCTGGCCGCAGGGGCTTCACCGGCCCCCCCGAAGCGCATCGTCTCGCTCAACCTGTGTTCCGATCAATATCTGCTGGCACTGGCGGATCGTGGGCAGATTGCCGGCCTCACTCGCAATGCGCGGGATCCGGAGCTTTCGGCGGCGGCGGCGCAGGTGGGGCACATTCCTCTGCTCTCCGGCTCGGCCGAAGAGTTGCTCGTCATCCGGCCCGATCTGGTCATCGGCATCGCGCCGCAATTGACCCCGGCGGTCGTGGCGCTGCCCGGCCAAAGCTTTCGCTTCTTCGATCTGCAAGATGCCGCGACCTATAACGAGATGGTCGTGCAGATCCGCAGGGTTGCCGCTGCCGTCGGTCATCCCGAACGGGGCGAAGCGCTCATCGCCCGGATGGATCGGCGGCTTGCAAGGCTTCCGAAGACGAAGAACAGCGGCGTCGCCGCTTACTATCAGCGGCGTGGATTCCTGACGGGAGCTGGCACACTGGTAGACGATCTCATGCGCCGTGTCGGCCTCACGAATCTAGCCGCCAAGCTTGGCAAGCCGGCCTTTTCCCAGATGAGCCTGGAGGAGCTGCTGGCGGCTCAACCGGACTATCTGATCGTCGAAAGCGCGGCCGAGCGGGTGCAGGACGAGGGAACGGCGATGCTCCATCATCCGCTGCTGAAGACCATCAGGCGTCTGCGTATTCCGCAAGCGTGGACGGTCTGCGCGGGGCCGGCCTACGTCTTGGCGGCGGAGAGCCTCGCGGCGCAGTTGCGCCGTTAAGTTGCGGCGCCGTCGCCTAGATCCGTGCCAACGCCGCCCGGCCCAGCCGGTATAGCAGGGCGGCGGCGAGGCCACCCGCCGCCAGCGCGGCCGCGATCAGGATGACCGACTTCACATCATGAAGCCACGGTTCGACGGCCCTGCCGAAAGCATAGCCCGCCCACGCCATCGCCGGACCCCAAATGGCCGCTGCGAGCATGTTCAGCATCACAAAGGTTCGTGACGGTATGTCCGAGGCGCCGATCGCGATGGGGCTGACGGTGCGCAATCCGTAAATGAAGCGGAAGGACAGGATGAAGGCGGTTGGATACCGGTCCAGCCACCGCATTGCGCGAGCGAAGGCGGGCCGGGCCTTGGCTGCCTGAACCCTGGGATGATCCCGGAAGCGGCGGGCTAGCCAGAACCACGTTTGATCGACCAGACAGGAGCCCGCCGCGCCCGCGATAGCGACACCCCAGATGGGGAGCAGGCCCTTCTGAGCGAGCAAACCGCCGGTGACGACTACGGCCTCTCCTTCGATCCCGGCGCCGGCAAAGATTGCGAAAAGCCCGTAGCGAGCGACGAGCGCTTCAATCGCCACGTGCGAGCCCGGTCAGGTCAAAGGGTTCGGCGGCGCGGCGAGGCATCGCGCCATCCTAGGCGGGAAAATGGCCGGGACGGAAGCGAAGATCGTGAACGTGTCTCTTTCGCCGTAACGAAGATCAGCTTGCGCACCGGCGCAAGTCATAGGAAGGTGTGGCTCAGGGGGACGCATGATCAAGACCGGTTTCCGGCAAGCATTGCTGCTGACATCTGCGGTCTGGTTCGTCTTCGTCTATGGCAGCTATTGCGTCTCGGAATTGATCGCAGGGCGGACCGGCTTCCTTAGCGATCTTCCGCTGGACCTCGTAGCCGTAGCGCTTATCGCACTTACGGCGCAGATGCTGTACCCGCTGGCGCTCTATACCACCGGATGGTCGCCCGTGCGCCGATGCGCGGGTATCGGCGCGGTGGTCGTTCTGGTCGCGTTCGTGCAGGCGTTGATCAATCTGGTGGAGAACCGGCTGCTTGGCGTCGTCCCGGCTTTTGACGCCGCTCATCTTGATCTGATCCGCGCGCGCTTAGCGTCCAATTTCCTGTCGCACGCTTATCTCAGCCTGGCCAATGCGGTGCTGTTGGTCTTCCTGGTGGAGACGCGGCGATCGGCCCGTCAACGCATCGGGCTGGCGAGAGCAGAGGTGGCCGCAGCGGAAGCACGCAGCGCGGCGCTTCGGCTGCAATTGAACCCGCACTTCGTGTTCAATACGCTGAATTCCATATCCAGCCTGATGGTCACTCGCCGTATCGACGATGCCGAGGAGATGATCGGCCGGCTTGCGGAGTTTCTAAGGCAATCTCTCGAGACGAATGCCAATGGCCTCGTCTCGCTTGAGGAGGAATTCTCCACGATCGAGACCTATTTGGCGATCGAGGCGGTTCGGTTCGGGGACCGGATGCTCGTCGAACTCGACTGCCCCCGTTCTCTGGCCGGGATAGAAGTGCCGAACTTCATTCTTCAGCCGCTTGTCGAGAATGCCGTGAAATATGGCGTCGCCCGCTCGACCAGGCCCGTCACCGTCCGGGTCACCGCCCGTTCGGATGGGCAGATGCTGGTTATCTGCGTTCAGGACGATGCGGCGCCGGATGAAGACGCCCGCTCCCCATCAGGGCTGGGCGTCGGCGTCGAGAATATCGTTCAGCGGCTGGCCCTGCGCTACGGCTCGTCCGCGACGATCTGCCCTGTTCAGGATCCGCAGGGGTATAGCGCGACTGTCACGCTGCCGATCGAGGGCCAACTGCTTGAGGGCGCCGACGGGTCGCGGTGACGTAGCTCGAACAACATCGGCTGGCAGTTTCGTCGCGCGATGCAGGTTCGTCGCACAAGCGGACGGCTTGGTAGCGGTGAGCGTGAACGCGGCTGCCGCCCGGCCTAACAGCCAGCATCGGCTCAGCGCCGGATCCAATCAAGCGGAAGATATCGCCATGCAGGCAGCACGCGCCTTTGCCAACGAGAACATGCCCTCCGTTCAGCGGCCTCACCTTCGGCTCGTGCCGGTGGAACTGGGACTGTCGGCAGCGGAGCGGCAGGCAGCGGAGATCGGTCGCGACGATGCCTTTCGGCATGGTTGGGACGCCAGCATCGCGCGAACGGCGTGGCGCAGGCGTTTGGGCGGACTTTTCGTCCGCATGACGGGACTGCCCGCAGTGACGCCGCTTGCCGATGAGCGGCTGGAGCGGATCCGCCTTTTCGCCAGCATGATGCGGCGGGATGATCGGCGGGTGCATGCACAGGCGGAGGTTCTGCTGGCCGAAGGGCTGAGCCGCACGGCACTGCGCCAGGTCATCGACGTGGCGCTAGGCTGACCGCCCGTCAGGCGAGCCCCAGCGCCGCTTCCAGCCCGGACACGTAGCTCGGGCCAACCTGAACGCTGGTTCCGTCCGTCAGCAGCAACGTCGTCGCCCGCTGGACCCGTCGGATTTCGGCCACCTTCGATGGGCGGACGAAGGCGGAGCGGTGCACGCGGATCAGCGGCGTTCCAGCCAGCTTTTCCTCCAGCGCTGCCATCGTGATCCGCAGCATGAAGCTGCGTAGTTCGGTGTGGAGCAATACATAATCGCGCGCGGCTTCCACCCAGTCGATCGTTTCGATCGGCACGCGCCGCTGCCCGTTCCGTTCGGGCACCCAGATTTCGGGATCGTTCGCCGACGCGCGGACATCCGAGCGTAGCGCCTCCATCTCCGATTCCAGCAGGCCCGCGCGTGCCGCTGCCTCGCGCATGTCCCGCCGCCGACGGGCGCGATCGGTGGCGAGCCGTAGCCGATCGAAGCGGACCGGCTTGAGGATATAGTCGGCGGCCTCCAGATCGAACGCGTCCGGGGCATAATGTTCGTGCGCGGTGACGAAGACGAGTTCGGGACGGGGTTCGATCCGGATGTCAGCGGCGGTGCGCAGGCCGTTGCGGCCCGGCATCTGGATGTCGAGGATCACCAGATCGGGGCGCAATTCCTCAATGCGCTCCAGCGCTTCGTCGCCATTGCTGGCCTGCCCTACGACCTCGATGTCGTCCAGTTCGGCGCAGAACACGCGAAGCCGATCGATCGCGAGAGCTTCGTCGTCAACAAGCAGTACGCGCATGGAGCCCCCTTGTGCGATCAGGCCGCGATCGCCGGCAGGCGCAGCGTCGTCTCGACGGCCCCCCGGTCGGTTCGGACGCTGACCGCTGCTGCCGACCCATATAAGGCGCGCAGACGCGCCCGGATGTTCTCGATGGCACCCAGTGCGTCGTCCGTCATCTTTCTGGACGCGTCGTCTGAGACGCGCAATTCAAGATCGGCCTCGTTCCGGCGCGCCGATACGCTGAGGTGCACGGGCAGGCGGGAGGGCTCGACCCCGTCGCGGATCGCGGCTTCCACCAGAGGCTGAATGAGCAGGGGTGGCACGGCAAGATCGGCGACGTCATCCGAATAGTCGATCGTCACGACGAGTCGCTCGCCGAATCGCATCTCCTCAAGATCCAGATAGTGGCCGACCAGTTGGAGCTGATCCTCCAGCGGGGCCGCTGCGTCGGGATGGCTGGCGATCGAGGCCCGCAGGAAGCTGCTGAGCATTTCGAGACCCTGTTCTGCCTCGGCATTGCGGCGGGTGACCACCATCGCCGAAATGGCATTCAAAGTGTTGAAGAGGAAATGCGGGTTGAGCTTCAGCCGGAGCGAGTCCACCTCCGCCTGCTGCGCCGTGGCCCGGAACTCTGCGAATTCCCGTTCCTGCCGCGACGCGCGCCGTCTGGCCGCCGCGAGCTGAAACAGGGAGCAATTCACGCCGAACACGCCCGTATAATTCAAGGCCGAGCCGTAGGTCACGCGCAGGTCTTGCGGGAGCGTCAGCCAGCGCTGCTCCAGATTGTGCGCAACGAAGCCGGTGAACAGCAGATCGAACGCCGATTGCAGGACTGCGATGGCCAGCACCGCCAGGATCATTGCGACGACGCGGACGCGCCCCGGCAGAGGGACGCTCGCGCGGAACAATGCGAACAGCGCCATCCCGAACATCATGGAGACGAGGATCGTCGAGCTATCCAGAAGGATGCTTCTCGCGCCCATCCCATCGTACCGATCGATGATCGTCGGCAGGTAGATCAGAAGCGTGAAGAGCCAGAGCGCCACCGTTATGGCGGTGCCATCCCGCCACCTGACATCCTGATAGCCCCGGTTTCCGTCCGCAACGGTCGAAGTTACTGTAAGATCGCCTGTTTCGGCAGAAGAGTCACGCATCGTCGCAACCGGTCATACTGGTTCGTCCGGCGATATGGGGCCGCGACCAATCTGCATTCCGGCGCGACGGACATGCTCGGCGCGCCGAAAAGATACATCACGTTGCTGCCGACAAGTGCTGCGAGGCGGATTAGAAGCGGATCATGGAAGGTCTCAACCGCATCGTCGACGCGCTCACCGCCGCCGTGTTCTTCAAGCTGCCGATCAGCGGCATCCAGATCGAGGTGATCGTCCTCTATCTCGCTCTGCCGATGCTGTTCTTCACGCTGTGGCTGGGATTTCCGAACCTCCGGCTGGTCGGCCGCGCTGTAGCGGAATTGCGCCGACAGCCAGCCGAGGGGCAGGCGCGAGGCGACACCAGCCAGTTCGGCGCGCTCGCAACCGCGCTGGCCGGGACTATCGGGCTCGGCAACATTGCCGGCGTCGCCGTTGCCCTGACGATGGGCGGCCCGGGCGCGATCCTGTGGATGTTCGTCATCGGCTGGTTCGCCATGACGGTGAAGATGGCCGAAGTGATGCTGGGCCTGAAATATCGCATCGTAGACGAGCGCGGGCATGTGCATGGCGGGCCGATGTATGTGCTACGGGCCGTGCTCCGCCGCCGTGGCTGGCATCGGCTGGGGAGCTTCGCCGGCGGCCTCTACGCCTTCTTCGCCTTGTTCGGCGCGATCCCGATGATCCAGGTCAATCAGAGCTTCGCGCAGATCTCGGCCGTCACCGGCTTCGATAATGGATGGGCCTACGGGGTGTTCATCGCCGCTGCCGTCGCCTGCGTCACGTTGGGCGGCGCGGGCTGGCTGGGGGAGGTTTCGAAGCGGCTAACCCCCTTTAAGGTGGCCGTGTATCTGGCCGGCGTCCTTGCGATTTTCGTTCTTCACGCCGACGCGATCCCATCGGCGCTCGCGCAGATCTGGGACGGCGCCTGGAGCGGCGATGCGGCGCGGGGCGGGGCGATCGGTGCCTTTGTCGCCGGTATGCGCCGGGCCGTGTTCGCGAGCGAGGCCGGGGTGGGATCGGCGGTGATGGCACACAGCCTCGCGCGGACGGACGAACCTGTGTCGGAAGGGCTCGTTGCCTTGTTGGAGCCGCTTCTCGGCACGATGCTCGTCTGTTCGCTCGGCGGCCTCGCGTTGGTGGTCGCGGGCACGTGGAGCGGCGGATTGCAGGGCATTGCAATTACCTCGGCAGCCTTCGCGCAGGTATCGCCCTGGTTCCCCTATCTCCTTGCGATCGTAGTCTTCCTCTTCGCTTATTCCACGTTGGTCGCGTGGGGATTTTACGGTTTGCAGGCGTGGGGTTATCTGTTCGGCAATGGGCTCCGGGCGCAGGGCATCTACAAGATCCTGTACGTCGCCGCCTTGCCGCCAGCCGCCGCGATCGACCTGGGACACGTGATCGGCATCGTCGATTGCAGTTTCTTCCTCATGGCGATCCCGAACGTGATCGCCTTGTTCCTATGTGCCGGCGAGTTGCGTCGGGATCTTCGGGCATTTGAGCGGAAATCCCGATCGCCGCGCATGGAGACGAATGAGCCCGCGCTCGACTGACCGCTGTCAGCCTGGCATCGCCTGCCCCTTCTGCCGGAGCGCGACCATGAATTCCTCCTGCAATTTGGTCGGGAACCAGTCCCGTCGAGTGATTGCGCCGATCGTGCGCATTGTATCGGGCACGTCGGAATCGATCCGCACCAGAGTGCCGGCCTCGATTTCTGCGCGGACTTGATCGGTCGAGAGCAGGGTCAGGAAGTCCGTGCGGATGAGCAGACCGCGAATGAGCGCTACCGAGCCGCACTGGATCGGCGACTCCGGTCGAGGTTTGCCAGACCGATCGAACATCTGCTGCCACCGATCCAGCAGGCCCGATGCGCGGCGGGCAACGATCCAGGGATAATCCGCCAGCTGTTCCAGACCGGCCACCGCGCCGGCCAGCGGATGTTCGGCGCGGCCGATGACTGTCAGCCGATCCGTGAACAGAGGTTCCTGAAACAGATCCCGGCCCGGGGCATCGCGAAGGGCACCAATCAGGATATCGATGCGGCCACTGCGGAGCAGCTCGACCAGTTCGAGATAGGATCCCTCGATCACGTCTACCCACACATCTGCTCGGCGATTGAGCAAGTCCGCCAATGTCGCGGGGAGAAGCTGCGATCGGGAGAGAGCCATCGCGCCGATCGACAATCGGCCGCCACTATCGGCCGTTTCCTCCATCGCGGCCCCGAGTTCGGTCACGGCGATCATGAAGCCCCGCGCCAGCTTGGCGCCAGCGCGCGTCAGTCCGACGCCCCGGCCACGCCGCTCGACCAGCGCCGTACCGGAGAGCTTTTCCAGATCGCGCACGGCGCGATGGAGCGACGGCACCGAGACACCGGCGTCATCGGCCGCCCGCAGGAAGCTGCCGGTTTCCGCCAGCGCCATGAGGCCGCGGACGTGCGCCGTCGTCAGATAGGTTTCGAAGGAGGCCGCCGCGGTAGTGCCGGAGCAGCGCCGGCACGCTAGCGCAAAGCTCTTCAGCGCCCGAACCACGCGCTGCAGGACGCGCCGGCCCCCGGGCGTGGGACGCACCCCGCCGGGCGTGCGGTTAAACAGTGCGGTTCCGAAGCTGGTTTCCAGCTTGGCCACGGCTTGGGTGAGGGCCGGCTGCGATATTCCGGTGGCCTTGGCGGCGGCACTCAAGCTTCCGGTTTCCGCGATGACGGCGAGCATCCGCAGATGCCTCAGGTTAAGATCATAGACGCTGGCCATTTTCCACGTTTAGCCTGTGCTTATAGGTTTCCGATAAACATATTTGTCGGCGGCGCAGGGAGAGGCTAGCTTCCACAAAAGATTACCCATCCTCGGAGAGGAACCTTATGCTTATGCAAGCGGCGGACGAGCGCACCAGCGTGTCCAATGAAGCACCGACCGGACACCGTGCCCTGCTGGACTGGGTGGCGCAGGTTGCGGCCCATGTGCAGCCCGATGCCGTGCGGTGGTGCGATGGCTCCGATGCCGAGTGGGATGCGCTTTCGGCGCAATTGGTGGAAGCCGGCACCCTCGTCCGGCTGAACCCGACGATCCGTCCCAACTCCTTCTATGCGCGTTCCGATCCCCGCGATGTCGCGCGCGTCGAAAGTCGCACCTACATCTGCTCCGAATCCGAGAATGATGCCGGCCCCACGAACAACTGGGCCGAACCGGGCGAAATGCGCACCCGGCTGGACGGCCTGTTTGCCGGCGCGATGCGCGGGCGGACGATGTATGTGGTGCCATATTGCATGGGGCCGCTCAATTCGGACAAGAGCCTGATCGGGATCGAGATCACCGACAGCCCCTATGTCGTGCTTTCCATGAAGATTATGACCCGAATGGGTAAACCGGTGCTGGATGCGTTGGGCGAGGACGGCTTCTTCGTGCGCTGCGTCCACTCGGTCGGCATGCCGCTGGCCGAGGGGCAGGCCGATGTCGCCTGGCCATCCAACGATGAAAAGTGGATCGTCCATTTCCCGGAAACCCGTGAAATCTGGTCGTATGGTTCGGGCTATGGCGGCAATGCATTGCTCGGCAAGAAGTGCTTTGCGCTTCGGATCGCGAGCGTAATGGCGCGCGATGACGGTTGGCTGGCCGAACATATGCTGATTCTCAAGCTCACCAATCCGGAAGGCGCGAGCCATTTCATTGCCGCCGCTTTCCCCAGCGCCTGCGGCAAGACCAACCTTGCCATGCTGGAGCCGACCATTCCCGGCTGGAAGGCCGAAACGGTGGGTGACGATATCGCCTGGATGCGCTTCGGCAAGGATGGCCGGCTGTACGCGATCAATCCGGAGGCGGGCTTCTTCGGCGTGGCGCCGGGCACCGGGCCTTCCACGAACAAGAATGCGATCGATACGCTGACGGGCAACTGCATCTTCACCAACACCGCGCTGACCGCGGATGGCGACGTGTGGTGGGAAGGCCTCACCAAGACACCGCCGGAAGGCCTGACCGACTGGACCGGCCAGCCTTACGATCCCGCCAGCGGCAAGCCCGCCGCGCATCCCAATGCCCGCTTTACGGTGCCAGCCGATCAGTGCCCGGCGATCGCGAACGAATGGGATTCGCCGGAAGGCGTGCCGATTTCGGCGATTCTGTTCGGGGGGCGCCGTGCGAGCGCGGTGCCGCTGGTGACCGAAGCGCGCGATTGGGAGCATGGTGTCTACCTGGCGTCGAACATCGCCTCCGAAGGCACGGCGGCGGCCGAGAACAAGGTGGGCGAATTGCGCCGCGATCCCTTCGCGATGCTGCCATTCTGCGGCTATCACATCGCCGACTATTTCAATCACTGGCTGCGGATCGGCGCTTCGGCGTCGTCCGATCCCAGCGTGTTGCCCAGGATCTTCCTGGTGAACTGGTTCCGCAAGGATACGGCCGGAAAGTTCGTGTGGCCGGGCTTCGGCGACAATGCGCGCGTACTAAAGTGGATCGCGGAGCGGATCGAGGGCAAGGCCGGCGCCGACGAAACGCCGATTGGCCTGCTCCCGAGCGCCGGCAGCCTGGATCTGAACGGATTGACGCTGACCGATGAGCAGATCGAGATGCTGCTGTCGGTGGATGCTGAAGTGTGGACGGGCGAAGCCGAGCGTAACGGCGCTTATTTCAACAGCTTCGGCGATCGTCTGCCGCCCGCGCTGAAGCGTCAGCAAGTGGCGCTTGAGGAGAGAGTCGCTCAGGCAGTCGGTAAGGCGGTCGAGCCCGCTTAGGTCATGTCTCCACAGCTAGCCATGGCTAGCGCGCGCTGAAACCGAAAGGCCCGATGCGGGAGCACCGGGTCTTTCCCCGTCGTCAGGCGCGGATCTTCTGATCGTTCATTCTGCAGGCAGCGACAGTTTCAAGACAGCGGACGATCGTGGTGGCGGCAGTCGGCGGCTTTCTGCATAGTCGATGCCGAGTGACGCCGTGGCGGCGTTCGCCCTGCAAGGGCAGGGAGCGCGATAAGGACGATCATGCCCGGCAAAATTCACGTTCTGAACGGCCCCAATCTTGGTCTGCTCGGCCAGCGCGAACCTGACATTTATGGCACGGCGACGCTGACCGATCTGGAGCGCGAGTGCCGCGCCATCGCCGAGCCCGAAGGCTATGAACTCATCTTTCGGCAGACCGATGCCGAATATGAGATGGTGCATTTCTTCCACGATGCGCGACTGGGTGCGGCCGGCATCGTCTTCAATCCCGCCGCCTTCAGCTATGCGGCCTATCCGGTGCTGGATGCGCTGAAAATGTGCGACTGCCCGATCGTGGAAGTCCACATTTCGAACATCCATCGGCGCGAGGCGGAATGGCGTTCGAAATCGATCATTACGCAGGCGGTGACGGGCATCGTTAGCGGTTTGGGCATCGACGGTTACGTATTGGCGGTGCGCCATATCATGCGCCTGCGATCCACGCCGGCATGATCTGCGGAGCGGTACCGGCGGCCACCCTCGCTGCCGCCAGCCAAATCACGCGCGTTCTTGCGGGCCTTCGGTTCGATCACTGAACGTTAGCTCGACCTTCAGGCCGTTGGGGTCGGTGATGTTGAGCTGGGTCAGGCCGCGAGCTTCGATGCGGAAGCGCTCGAACGAGATACCTTGTTCGTCCAGCCGGGCGATGCAGCTATCGAGCCCGCTGCAATCCAGCGCGAAATGATCGAACCGGCTCGCCGCGCCTTCAGGGTGGACGGTCTCGCCCGGCATCGGCCCGTTGACGTGGATTATCGCGTCGCCCGCTTCGTCATAGAGCCAGACATTTTGCAGGCGGGCATTTGCGGAAGCGGCCGGCCCCGCACGCAGACCGAGGGCCGCTTCGTAGAAGGCGATCGTGTCGGCGAAGGCAGGCGTGCGAATGTTCACATGGCCGAGCCGGTCTACACGCATGTTGCTACTCCTTCAGCCACGACATGCAGTTCCGATCCGATGTCAGTCCGACCAGTAGAGCCGCATCGGATTATCGACCAGCAGCTTGCGCTGCAATTCATCGGTAACGGCGATGCGGGGGATCACGTCCACCAGCCCGCCATCGTCGGGGATCCGCGTTTCCATATTGGGGTGTGGCCAATCCGTGCCCCAAAGGACGCGATCCGGATAGGCCTCCACGAGCGGGCGGACGGCAGCGACGAAATCATCATACGGCTCGCCCGATGGATCGAGCCGATCGGGGCAGGTGACCTTCACCCAGATGTCCGGCCTGCTATCCAGCAGCGCGCGGAAGGCGATCATGTCGGCACCTTCAGGCCCCTGCGTGACATCGGGCCGGCCCATATGATCGATCACAACGGGCACGGGGAGGGCGGCAATGAAGGACTGCATCTCCGCGAGGATATCCGCCTCGAAATAGATGACGACATGCCAGCCCAAGCGCTTGATCCGCTCGGCAACGTCCAGGAACTTGTCCTTCGGCGCATCGTCCACCAGCCGTTTAAGGAAATTGAAGCGGATGCCCCGGATACCGCCGGCATGCAGTGCATCCAGTTCCTCGTCCGAGATCGCCGGATCGACGACGGCGACGCCGCGCGCCAGCCCGCTGGACTTGGCGATGGCGTTCAGCGTCGCGGCATTGTCCGTGCCGTGGCAGCTTGCCTGAACGATGACGTTTCGCGCGAAGCCGAGCCGATCCCGCAGCGCGAACAGCATCTCGGGCGTCGCATCCTGCGGCTGATATTTGGCCTTGGGGCTGAACGGGAAATCGGCGGCGGGGCCGAACACGTGGCAGTGCGCATCCACCGCGCCGGCCGGTGGTACGAAAGCGGGCTTCGAGGGGGTGAGCGTCCAACTGCGGACGCGGCCATATTCATCCGTACTCATGCGAAGATCGTACCGTCCATCAATTTGCGTGCCGTGCGGAGCAGAGCTGCCGTCGCCACCTGCCCCTTGTCGTCCAGCGTCAGCACGCAGCTCATTTCGCCGGTCGGATGCTCCACAGACAACGTCTTGGTGTCTCCCTCGGACACCTTCGCGACCTTTGCGGCCGGAGATCCCTCGATCAAGCAGGCGGTGGCGACGCTTACGGCGCCGAGCACGCCAATCGTGGCGTGGGCGCGGTGCGGGATGAAGCTGCGCACCGTGACCGCTCCGCCGTTCTTAGGAGGGGCGACCAGCATCATCTTCGGAACCGATTTGTCCTTCACATCGCCAAGGTTCATCAGCGGCCCGGCCTTCAGGCGGATCGCCTCGATCCGCATTTTCAGCGACGTCCAGCTATCGAGCGTGTCGCGATCCTCATAGCCGGAGGCGCCGACATCCTTGGCGGCGAACACCACACAGGGCATGCCATTGTCGATGAGCGTGCAGGCGACACCCTCGATCAGATCGACAGGATTGCCGGTGGGGAGAAGGGCGCCGCAGGACGAGCCGGCCGTATCGCGGAATTCCAGCGGAACGGGCGCGGAGGTGCCGGGCACGCCATCGATCCGCGCATCGCCCTCATAGGTTGGAACCCCGCCGGGGGTCTGACATGTGGCAACGGCGACCTGGCCGGTATTGACCATAAAGATCGCCACCTTCGTTTCGTTGCCGGTCGCGGGGACGAGGCCGCGTTCGATCGCGAAGGGACCGACTCCGGCCAGCATGTTTCCGCAATTCTGGGCGTCGGTGACGATCGCCTGATCGACGAACACCTGCAGGAACAGGTAATCGACGTGGACCCCATCGCGATCCGATTTCGAGACGACCGCGACCTTGGAGGTCAGCGGATCGGCACCGCCCATGCCGTCTATCTGGCGAGGGTCGGGCGAGCCCATCGCGTGCAGCAGGAAAGCGTCGCGCGCTTCCGTTTCCGCCGGCATATCGGACGCGAGGAAGAAGCCGCCTTTCGACGTGCCACCGCGCATCCACATGCAGGCGATACCGTCACTCATAGACAAGCCCCATCGCCTCCAGCTTGCCGCGCATATCGTAAATGTCGAGGCCAAGCTCACCAGCGGCCAGGCGCTGGCGCTTCGCTTCCTCGGCGGCTTCGCGCGCCTGCGCCTTTTTCAGCACATCGGCCGCATCGGCCCGCTTGACGACGCACACCCCGTCATCGTCGGCAACGATGACATCGCCCGCCTCGATCGCGGCGGCCGCACACACGATCGGCACGTTGACCGATCCCAGCGTTGCCTTGATCGTGCCTTGCGCGAACACGGCGCGCGACCAGACCGGAAAGCACATCTGCGTCAAATCGCGGACATCGCGGACACCGGCGTCGATCACCAGACCACGGCAGCCGCGTGCCATTGCCGACGTCGCCAGCAGATCGCCGAAATAGCCATCGAAGCATGGCGATGTCGGCGCGAGGACGAGAATGTCGCCCGCTTGCAACTGCTCGATCGCGACATGGACCATCCAGTTGTCGCCCGGAGGCGCGGAGATGGTGACGGCCGAACCCGCAATGCGCGCACCGGGATAGATGGGACGCATGTAGGGCGCGAACAGGCCGATGCGGCCCTGCGATTCATGCACCGTGGCGACGCCGGCTTTGGCGAGCCCATCGATGATATCGCGCTCGGCCCGCTGGATGGTGCGGACGACCCGTCCTGCCATGTCTCACTCTCCTTGCTTCCCCAAACGCTTGGCCCCCATGACATGTGCCCTCCAATCATAATTGGACCTTCCTCATAAGCTTTTGCTAAGTGATGCGCGTGACGCTGAAGCCCTTCGATCTAAATCTGCGTCACCTCCGCGCGCTTTCGGCCATTGTCGCGCATGGCAGCATGAGTGCTGCGGCGCAGGCGGTCAGCCTCTCGCAGCCGGCGCTGACCCAAGGCCTCGCCAAGATCGAACGCCAGTTGGGGGCGACCCTGTTCGATCGCCGGGCGGATGGCGTGCGGCCGACGCCGGCGGGATTGGTGATGGCCGAGCGCACGCGCGCAGCACTGGACCATCTGGCGGAAACCACCCGGAGCGGGCTGCGGGGCGGTGGGCGCGGTTTCGCCCGGCCGGACCTGTTGATGACCGGAACGCAACTACACGCCTTCCTAAATCTCGTGGAGGCGGGAAGCTTCTCGGCAGCGTCCGTGCGGACCGGAATCACGCAGCCCGCGCTGCACCGCGCCGTACGGGATCTGGAGCAGCTTTGCGGGGTCGCTCTGGCAGAGCGATCCGGGCGGGGGCTCGTCGTTACAGTCGCCGGACGCAAGCTTGCGCGGGGCGTGCGGCTTGCCGCGGCGGAAATCGTGGCGGCGATAGAGGAGGTTTCCCCTGATCCGGGGATCGGCAGCCGCATCACGATCGGCGCGATGCCGCTGTCGCGTGCCCTACTACTGCCGACCGCGATCGCGGCGCTCGTGCGGACCGAGCCGCGCGCGGCGGTCGATATCCGGGAGGGATCGTGGCGGGAGCTGGCGGATCCGCTGCGGGATGGCGCGATCGATCTGATGGTCGGCGCGTTGCGCGATCCGGCGCCTCCTGGCCTGCATCAGGATTATCTGTTCGAGGATCGGCTGGTGGTGGTGGGCCGTGCGGGGCACCCGCTTGCTTCGGTGCTGGAGCCCACGCTGTCCGATTATGAGCGGTACGACTGGATCATCGGCCATCTTGAAACGCCGTTGCGCCAGCACTGGAACGATCTGTTCGGGGATGCGCCGCCCCCCGCGCCGATTGAGTGCGGATCGGTGATGGTCATCCGGGGCATCTTGCGGGAGACCGATCTTCTGACTTTGCTTTCGCCCGAGCAGGTGGCGATGGAGATTGCGGGCGGGGTGTTGCGGCAGATCGGGCCGCCGCTGGACAATGGAGGCCGGGCGATCGGCATAACGACCCGCACCGGCTGGCGACCTACCAGCGTGCAGCAACGCTTCATCGAGCAGCTGCGGGCGGCAGTCGAAGCAAGACTTCGAGAAAGCGAATAGCTCGACCGCATTTGGATTGGCGGTGAGCAGATGCGGCTCCTAGCCTTCCGGGCGTAATGGAGAGACCGGACCTGACATTCCTCGGCTTCGGCGAAGCCGCGCAGGCATTTGCCGATGGGATGCCGGTCACGTTCGGCGCCTATGACCGAAAGACGGGAATGGACGCCGCCCGTGGAGCGAAGCTCGCCGACTATGCGCGGGCTAGTGCGACCGGCTTTTCGACCAATGCCGACGCCGTTAGGTTCGCTCCAATCATCCTTTCACTGGTAACGGCGGATCAGGCGCTCATCGCGGCACGGGAAAGCGCGGCCGCCATCTCCGCTGGGGCGCTTTACTGCGACATGAATTCGGTCGCGCCCAATACGAAGCGGGAGGCGGCGCTGCTGATCGAGGCGGCGGGCGGCCGCTATGTTGACGTGGCGATCATGGCGCCCGTTCATCCGCAGCGGCAGGGCGTGCCCCTGCTCGTAAGCGGTGCTCATACGGAGGCCGGATGTGCGGCGCTCGCTTCGGCAGGCTTCACCAATGTGCGCGCCGTTCCGGGCGGGATCGGAACGGCCTCATCCATCAAGATGCTGCGGTCGGTGATGGTGAAGGGGCTGGAGGCGCTGACGGCGGAGTGCGTGCTGGCAGCCCATCGCGCCGGCCTGATCGACGAGGTGTTCGGCGCGCTCAACAACAGCTGGCCCGGCGTCGATTGGCTGGAAAAGGCCGACTATAATCTGGAGCGGATGATGGTTCACGGGCTGCGCCGTGCCGAGGAGATGGAGGAGGTCGTCAAGACTCTGGACGGTCTCGGCACGGGGTCTGCGATGACGCGGGGCACCGTGGAGCGCCAGCGCGCCATCGGCAGCATGGGTTTGACAGGGCAGGGGCCGCTCGACGCGAAGCTGGCGGCGGTCCTGCAGGAACGACAGGGGCAGGCGGCATGACGCTCATCATCGATTGTCACGGACATTATACGACGGCGCCGCCGCAGCATGACGGATGGCGCGATGCCCAGAAGGCGGCGTTCAAGGCGGGCACGCCGGCGCCCGATTATCCCCACATCTCCGATGACGAGATCCGGGAGACGATCGAGACCAACCAGCTGAAGCTCCTGAAGGAGCGCGGCGCGGACATGACGATCTTCAGCCCGCGCGCCTCGACGATGGCGCCGCATGTCGGCGACGAAGCCGTGGCCAAGGCGTGGGCGCGCAACTCGAACGATCTGATCGCGCGCGTCGTGGATATGTATCCGGAGACGTTCGTCGGCGTCTGTATGCTGCCGCAATCGCCGAAGGCGGATCTGCAAGGGTCGATCGAGGAACTGGAGCGCTGCGTCAACGAACGCGGCTTCATCGGCTGCAATCTCAATCCGGATCCGGGTGGTGGGCATTTCGCGCATCCGCCGCTCACGGATCGCTATTGGTATCCGTTCTACGAGAAGATGGCCGAGCTGGACGTTCCGGCAATGATTCACGTCTCGGGCAGCTGCAATCCGGCGATGCATGCGACGGGGGCCTATTACATCGCCGCCGACACGATCGCCTTCATGCAATTGCTCCAGGGTGATCTGTTCGCGGATTTCCCCACGCTGCGCTTCATCATCCCGCATGGCGGCGGGGCGGTGCCCTATCATTGGGGGCGTTATCGTGGCCTGGCAGACATGCTGAAGCAGCCGAACCTGAACCAGCATCTGATGAACAACGTGTTCTTCGATACGTGCGTGTATCATCAGCCGGGCATCAACCTGCTGGCCGACGTGATCGAAAACAAGAACATCCTGTTCGGATCCGAGATGGTGGGCGCGGTGAGAGGGATCGATCCCACCACCGGCTTCTATTTCGACGATACCAAACGGTACGTCGATGCGCTGGAGATCAGCGCCGAGGCGCGACACGCCATCTTCGAAGGCAATGCCCGGCGCGTCTTCCCGCGCCTCGACGCCAAACTTACCGCAAGGGGGCTATAAGCCATGACCAGTTGGATGGTGGATCGCTGGTATGTCGCCGCATGGGACGCCGAGGTGGATCGTACGCCGATCACCCGCACGATCTGCGGTGTGCCGGTGTTGTTCTATCGGACGCTGGACCGCCGCGTGATCGCAATGCGGGACGCCTGCCCGCACCGGCTGCTGCCGCTGTCGATGGGAATGCGCGAGGACGACAGCATCCGCTGCCGCTATCATGGCCTGAAGATCGGCCCGGATGGCGTGGCCGAGGAAATGCCGCTCAAGACCGAGAAGCTCAACAAGGCGATCTGCGTCGAAACCTACGCGGTTGCCGAGAAGCATCGCTTCGTCTGGCTGTGGGTGGGCGACAAGGCCAAGGCCGACCCGGCGTTGATCCCCGATTTCTGGCCCTGTTCGGCCGATGGCTGGACGTTCGATGGCGGCTATGATCGCGTCGGCTGCGATTATCGTCTGCTGATCGATAACCTCATGGATCTGACGCACGAGACGCATGTCCATTCGGGCTCGATCGGCCAGCCGGAACTGATGGAAGCGCCTATCCAGACGACGAGCGACGGCGAGGCGGTGACGGTCAGTCGCTGGATGCCGGGCGTGAACGCGCCGCCTTTCTGGCGACAGGCGCTGAAGCAGGATGGGCCGGTCGATCGATGGCAGGTGTGCCATTTCGTGGCGCCATCCTCGGTCATCATCGATGTCGGCGTGGCGGCGGTCGGCGCCGGTGCGACGCTGGAAGATCATGATCGGCAGGGCGTACGCGGCTTCGTGATCGACAGCATGACCCCGGAGACGGAGACGAGCTGCCATTACTTCTGGGGCATGGCGCGCAATTTCGACGTCGCCGATCAGGGCTTCACCGTGCGGTTCAAGCGCCAGCAGGGCGGCGTATTCGCCGAGGATATCGAGATATTGGAAGCTCAGCAGCGATCGATCTCCGCGAACCCGGATCTGAAGCTGCGCGCTTATGCGATCGACAGCGGCGGCGTCCGCGCCCGGCGGGTGATCGAGCGCGACATCAACGGTGGTCCCCGGACCCCGTCCGGCCAGAGCATCGCCGCATGAGCCAAGATCGCGACATCCATGCCTATCTGGCGGAATTCGACGATATTCCGGGTACGCGCGTGTTCACGGCCAAGCGCGCGCGGCAGGGCTATCAGCTCAACCAGTTCGCGATGAGCCTGATGAAGGCCGAGAACCGGGAACGCTGGAAAGCGGACGAGCGCGCTTATCTGGCCGACTGGAAGCTCACCGACGAGCAGAAGCAGGCCGTGCTGGATCGCGACTATACCAAGCTGCTGGATCTGGGCGGGAACATCTATTTCCTGTCGAAGATCTTCTCGACGGACGGAAAGAGCTTCCTTCAGGCGGTCAGCACGATGAGCGGCATGAGCCTGGAGGATTATACGGCGATGATGATCGCGGGCGGGCGTTCGCCCGAAGGGCTTCGTTCGATCAAGGGGAAGAATTGATGGCCCGCATCACCGCCGGTGTCGCCTCGAGCCACATTCCCGCGCTGGGCGTCGCATCGGATCTCGACAAAACGGCCGAAGATTACTGGCGGCCGGCCTTCGCGGGATACGAATGGACGAAGGCGTGGGAAGCCGCGGCGAAGCCCGATGTCGTGATCCTCGTCTATAACGATCATGCGTCCGCCTTCGACATGAAGATCATCCCGACCTTCGCCATCGGCTGCGCGGAGGAATTCCAGCCCGCCGACGAGGGCTGGGGACCGCGCAAGGTGCCGGTGGTCAAGGGGCATCCCGATCTTGCCTGGCATATCGCGCAAAGCTGCATCCTCGACGAATTCGACATGACCATCATCAATGAGATGGACGTGGATCACGGGCTGACCGTGCCGCTGACGATGATGTTCGGAAAGCCTTCGGAATGGCCGTGCCGGGTGATCCCGCTCGCCGTGAACGTCGTCACCTATCCCCCTCCCTCCGGCAACCGCTGCTGGGCGCTGGGGGAGGCGATCGCGCGGGCGGTCGCCAGCTTCGATGAGGATCTGAACGTGCAGGTCTGGGGCACGGGCGGCATGAGCCATCAGCTCCAGGGGGAACGCGCCGGCCTGATCAACAAGGAATGGGACAATCGTTTCCTCGACGGTCTTATCGGGTCCAGCAATGCGCTCCGCTTCATCCCGCATATCGAATATTTGCGCGAGACCGGATCCGAAGGGATCGAGATGGTCATGTGGCTGATCATGCGCGGCGCGCTGGGCAAGGAAACCCGCATGCTGCACCGCCATTATCATGTGCCCGCCAGCAACACGGCCGTCGGCCATATCGTGCTGGAGCCGGTCGACGGGGACGTGCCGCCGACCGAGACGATCGAGGGCAAGAGCGAAGAAGCACAGCAGCTGATTTCGTAGAGCTTCTCCCCACCCCTAACGCCTCCCTCTCAAGGAGGGGAATGAAGGACGAAGAACCATGAAGATTGCCCTCGCCGGTGCCGGCGCCTTCGGTGAAAAGCATCTCGATGCGCTCAAGCTGATCGACGATGTCGAGGTGATTTCGGTCGTCGGCCGCTCGCTGGAGCCGACCCAGGCGGTTGCCGCCAAGTACGGCATCGGCCATGCCTGCACCGATCTGGCCGAGGCGCTGGCGCAGCCTGGCCTGGACGCGTTGATCCTCGCCACGCCGACGCAGATGCACGCTGCGCAGTCGATCCAGTGCATGGAAGCCGGCAAGCATGTGCAGGTGGAGATCCCGCTGTGCGACAATCTGGAAGATGGCGAGCACGTGCTGGCGCTTCAGGAGGAGACCGGCCTTGTCTGCATGGTCGGCCACACGCGACGCTTCAATCCGAGCCACCAATATATCCATAACAAGATCACGGCCGGTGAGATCGACGTTCAGCAGATGGACGTTCAGACCTATTTCTTCCGCCGCAAGAACATCAATGCGAAGGGCGAGCCGCGTAGCTGGACCGATCACCTGCTCTGGCACCACGCCGCCCATACGGTGGACCTGTTCGCCTATCAGGCCGGCCCGATCGTCACCGCGCACGCCGTGCAGGGGCCGCTCCATCCCGAACTCGGCATCGCGATGGACATGTCCATCCAGTTGAAGGCGGAGAGCGGCGCAATCTGTACGCTTTCGCTCTCGTTCAACAATGATGGGCCGCTCGGCACGTTCTTCCGCTATATCTGCGACAACGGCACCTGGATCGCGCGCTACGACGATCTGGTGACGGGCAAGGAAGATCCGGTGGATCTGACCGGCGTCACTGTCTCGAATAACGGGATCGAGTTGCAGGATCGCGAGTTCGTCTCGGCCATCCGCGAGGGGCGTGAGCCCAATTCCAGCGTCGCCAAGGTGATGCCCTGCTATCGTGTTCTCGCGGATCTGGAAACGCAGCTTCGGGCCGGCCGCTGATTATGAAAACGCAGGTCGCTATCATCGGCGCGGGGCCGGCCGGGCTGCTGCTCGGCCACCTGCTGCGCGCCGACGGGATCGATGTCGTCGTGCTGGAGCGGCAGTCGCCGGATTATGTGCTGGGCCGCATACGGGCGGGCGTGCTGGAGCAGGTGACGACCGATCTGATGACGCGCCTTGGGCTGGACGCCCGGATGAAGGCGGAGGGGCTGCCGCATGGCGGCTTCAACCTCGCCGATGGCGATCGGCTCATCCACATCGATGTTGCCGGCCTCACCGGCAAGCAGGTGACGGTCTATGGCCAGACCGAGGTTACGCGCGATCTGATGGAGGCGGCGCCCAGCCGGGGGCTGGAGATCGTCTACGAAGCAAAGGACATTGCGCTTCACGATGTGGAAGGCGACACACCGTACGTCACCTATACCAGGGACGGCGCGGAGCAGCGGCTGGACGCCCGGTTCATCGCTGGGTGCGATGGCTTCCACGGGCCCTCGCGCAAGGCCGTGCCCGACAGCGTCGGCAAGACGTTCGAGCGGGTCTATCCGTTCGGCTGGCTCGGCATTCTGGCCGATGTGCCGCCTTGCAATCACGAACTGATCTACGCCAATCACGAACGCGGCTTCGCGCTCGCCTCGATGCGGTCCGCCACCCGCAGCCGCTATTATGTGCAGGTGCCGGCCGACGAGAAGATCGAGGATTGGCCCGACGAGCGCATCTGGGATGAACTTGCCACCCGTCTGGGCCCGGAGGCGGCGGCGAACATGACGCGTGGCCCCTCGATCGAAAAGTCGATCGCGCCGCTGCGATCGTTCGTGTTCGAACCGATGCGACACGGTAGCCTGTTCCTGGCAGGTGACGCGGCCCATATCGTGCCGCCGACCGGTGCGAAGGGGCTCAATCTTGCCGCGTCCGACGTCGCCTATCTGTCCGATGCGCTGATCCGCTTTTTCAAGGCGAGCGAGCGGGATGGCATCGATGGCTATTCGCAGAAGGCGCTGGCGCGGGTGTGGAAGGCGGAGCGGTTCAGCTGGTCGCTGACATCGCTGATGCATCGCTTCCCCGATACGGACGAGTTCGGCCGGGCGATGCAGGTGGCGGAGCTATCCTACATCGCCTCGTCTAAGGCGATGCAGACTGCGATTGCGGAAAATTATGTCGGGCTGCCGCTGTAGCGCGTTGTGCTGCCGTGAGGATCGCGATCGGTGCGTTGATCCTGTCCGACGAACTGTGAAGGCCGTTCATCATGCTTCCCACCCGTAAACTCGGGCCGTTCGACGTCTCGGCCGTCAGCCTCGGCTGCATGAACCTGAACCATGCTTATTCGGGCTTCCCGTCGGAGAGCGAGGCGGTCCGGCTACTCAATCGCGCGCTGGGTCTTGGCGTTACGATGCTGGACACCGCCGCCCTATACGGCGACGGCGAGAATGAGCGGCTCGTCGGCAAGGCGGTGATGCACCGCCGCTCCGAATTCGTGCTGGCGAGCAAATGTGTCCTGGGCGTGTTTGATGGCAAGCGCGGTCTGGACGGGCGGCCGGAGGCGATCACGGCTACGCTCGAGGGCGCACTGGAGCGGCTCGGCACGGACCATATCGATCTTTATTATATGCACCGCCTCGATCCGAGAGTGGCGATCGAGGAGTCGATGGGTGCGCTGGTGCGCGCCAAGGAGGCCGGCAAGATCGGCGCGATCGGGCTGAGCGAGATGTCGGCCGAAACGCTGCGGCGCGCCCATGCCGTCCATCCGATCGCGGCCATGCAAAGCGAATATTCGCCGGTAGCGCGCAATCTGGAGGTCGCGATCCTGGATACGTGTCGCGATCTGGGCGTGAGCGTCGTCGCCTTCTCACCCGTGGCGCGCGGCCTGCTCGCAGGCGCGATCCACAATGATGACTATCCCGCAGGCGATATCCGCCGATCCTTTCCGCGTTATACGGGCGACGCATTGCAGGCGAATTTGGCGCTGGTTCGTCAGTTCGATGCGATCGCCCGGGAGGCCGGATGTAGCCCGGCGCAACTCTCGCTCGCGTGGGTTCTGGCCCAGGGCGATCATGTGATCGCGCTGCCGGGGACGACATCGATCGTGCATCTGGAGGAAGACGTCGCGCTGCCGGCTATATCGGCGGACGCCATCGAGGCGGTCACGGCGCTGTTTCCGCCGAATGCGCTGAAGGGCGCGCGCTATGCCGCGCTCCAGCAATCACAGGTGGGAACCGAATTGCTTCCCGGCGAGGAACTCGCGGCGGCGTAGCATCCTTGCTCGCGCCGCCGCAGACCGACGAATATGTCAGACGGTAAAGAGCTGACGGCGCGCCGGCCTCAATCCGCCAAGATCAGAGCATCCAGCGCGACGGCGCCCTGCCCCGCCGGGTAGACGACCACCGGATTGAGATCGAGCTCGCGGATGGACGGGGTGCCTTGCAGCAGGCGTCCGAGCGCGTCGATCATGTCCGCCACCGCATCCACGTCCAGCGCCGGCGAACCGCGCCACCCGTCGAGCAGTGCGCCGCTCTTCAGCAAGCGCAGTTCCGCAACGATCTCGGGCTTTGACAGGCCGGGTGGGAGCAGGCGAACGTCCTGCAGAATTTCCGCCTGCACGCCGCCGAAGCCGACCAGGATCACCGGGCCCCATTCGGCATCGTTGCGGGCGCCGACGATCAGTTCTGTGCCGCGCGCGCCCATGGCCTCGATCAGCCCGCCATCCAGAAGGATGTCGGGCGCATAGGCTTTCACGTTGGCGAACAATCTCGCCCACGCCTCTTCCAGCGCCACATCATCGGCGATGTTGAGGATGACACCGCCGGCATCGCTCTTGTGGCTCAGCGCCTGCGCCTGTGCCTTCAGTACGACAGGATAACCCACATCGGCGGCGACGCGTTTCGCAGTATCAAGATCGGCCGCGAAACCGCCGCGCGGGAAGGCGACGCCGATCGGGCCGAGCAGATCCTTGGCGCGATATTCCGGGATGACTCCGCCATGCGGCAGCGTCAGCGTGACAGGCTCGCTCGGCAGGTTTTCCGATGCCGCAGTGGCGGCCGACAGCTTGGCGATCGCCCGGAAGGCGCGATCGGGCGACGGGAAATAGGCCACGCCGAGTTCCCGCAACGCCGCGATGTAAGCCGGCGGCACGGCGGCGCCATCATCCAGACCGGCGAAGATGATCGGCTTTTCGGCGCGAAGATTCTTTAATGTCTCGATGATCGGCTCGAACTTCAGCCGCGCGGTGGTCTCATCGGTCTGGATGATCGCGAGGACGACGCTGCCGTAACGATCGTCGGCCAGCAGCGGCAGCAACGTGCGACGGTAGAGGTCCGGATCGACGAGCGATTGCGCGGTGACGTCCATCGGATTGCTGACGCCGATGAAATCTGGAATGGTCGCGCGCAGTGCCGCCGCCGTCGCGTCCGCAGGCGCCGGCAGATCCAGACCGATGCTCTCGCAAAGATCGAGCGTCAGCGCCTTGAACGCACCCGATTCCGTGAGCACCGCCGTACCTGCGCCGATCCGGCCCGCACGCGTGGCGAGATCCAGCACGTCACCCAGTTCCTCGATACTGTCCACCAGGACGACACCGGCCCGCGTCACCAGCGCCCTCATCACTTGCCAATCGCCGGCCATGGCGCCCGTGTGGGTCGCGGCGGATTCGCGCGCGGCGCTCGATTTGCCGGGGTGGAGGAGAATGATCGGCTTGCCAGCCGCGCGCGCCTTCTCGGCCAATGTCAGAAAGCGCCGGGGTTTGCGGAACTGCTCTACGATCATGCCGATCGCATGGGTGTTCGGCTCATCGAGCAGATACTCGAGATAATCCTCGACGCCGCTGGCCGCTTCGTTGCCGGTGGAGACGGAGATGGAGATCCCCAGATCCTTGGCCATCAGGACTGTGCCCAGCACCACCGCCATCGCACCGGACTGCGAAACGATGCCAATACCGGATCGGCCATCCAGACGCTGGGCCGGCGTTTCGACGAAGGTCAGCGGCACCCCGTCCAGATAATTGACGAGGCCGAGACAGTTCGGCCCTTCGATGACGATGCCGTGCGTCTCGGCGATTTCGGCCAGTTCACGCTGCGCCGCCAGCCCTTCTTCGCCCCCCTCGGCAAAGCCGGCCGAAAAGATCACCGCCGCGCCCACGCCGCGCGCGGCGAGCGCCCGGATCGACGGCAGCACCGCCGCGCCGGGGATCGCCAGCACGGCCGCATCGACGCTCTCGGGCAGATCATCGATCGACCGCAAGCAAGGGCGCCCTTCGATCTCGTCGCGCTTGGGGTTGATCAGGTGGATCGCGCCGGCAAAGCCGTGTCGCTCCAGATTACGGAGTACGGAATTCCCCAGCGCGCCGGGCGTCGGCGAAGCGCCGACGATGACGACGGAGCGCGCCCGAAGCAGGCGATCGAGAGGGCGCGCCTGCATAGGGGCAGGCATGTCGGCAGCGGTCATGATGCGTGCTCAGCCCTTCTGCTTCGAAAGATCGTACGCGCCGAGACCGGGCTTGTAGGTCTTGTCGTCGATGAACTGCTTGATGCCTTCCTTGCGACCCTCGCTGTCGTAGCTGTTCGCGGCTTCCTGCGCGCGGATCAGATAGTCCTCGGCATTGTCATAGGTCATCTCGCGGACCCGGCGGATGGCATCCTTGGTCGCCTTGAGCGCGACCGGGTTCTTCTTGAGCAGGACTTGCGCGACTTCGTTCACGCGCTCCTTAAGCTGATCGAGCGGCACGGATTCGTTGACGAAACCCCACTCCACGGCGGTCTTGCCGTCGATATTCTCACCCATCATCGCGTGATACATCGCACGCCGGAACGAGGTCAGCTCGGTCGCGACCTTCGCCGCGCCGCCGCCCGGCAAGATGCCCCAGTTGATCTCGCTCAGCCCGAATTGCGCATCGTCGGCCGCGAATGCGAGATCGCAGGCGAAGAGCGGGCCATAGCCCCCGCCGAAGCACCAGCCGTTGACCATCGCGATCGTCGGTTTCTGATACCAGCGCAGGCGGCGCCACCAGCCATAGCTTTCGCGCTGCGCGCCGCGCGTACCCTTCAGGCCGAACGCTTCGGTGTCCCGAAAATATTCCTTCAGATCCATGCCGGCGGTGAAGGCCGTGCCTTCGCCGGTAAGCACGAGGACGCCGACTTCGGAATTGAATTCCAGTTCGTCCAGAACGTCCATCATGCGGCGGTTGAGCTTGGGGCTCATACAATTGCGCTTTTCGGGGCGGTTGAACTTCACCCAGGCCACGCCATCCACGATCTCGAAGGCTACGGTATCGGCTTCTGAACGATCGGACATTGAAGACTCCTTGAAACGTAAGTCAGTCGACGGCGAAAACGTCGATCTGGACAGTATCGGGATTGCGGATGCCGCGGCCGACGAACACCGTTCGCCGCAGCCAATCATGCTTGCCGTCCGCGACGCTGAAGCGCGGCGCGGTGCGGAAATAGTAAGTGTCGGGCGCCACCGGCTCACCACGCGCCATGCGGGCGGTTATGTCGGGGGATGCGACGCGCACACCGGGATTGACGATATCGATCACCGTGCCGTCGTTGGCCTTCAGCGAATAGCGCGTATCGACGATCGTCAGACCATCGGCGCCGATCGTCTGCCAATCGCCGCCGCCCGGCAGCACGATGCCTTCGAAGCGGGGGCCGCTGATCGTGCCGCCGGTGATCGGGACGAAGCGCTTGCGACGCCCGTCTACTGTGCCCTGCTCGATCGGCGCCGCCAGCGTAACGGCAATCGTGAAGGCGTAGTGCAGCCCCGGCGGGGAGGGCGGCGAGGCCGCGCCAGTGCTACTGGCAATGGCGGCCGCGGCGATCATGCTCATGGCTAACAGCATCTGCCGGATCAGATCGGATAATGGCCCGGCTGCGTCTCGATCGTGATCCAGCGCAGTTCGGTGAAGCTATCGATCCCCGCCTTGCCGCCGAAGCGGCCGTAGCCGGACGATTTCACGCCGCCGAACGGCATCTGCGCCTCGTCATGCACGGTCGGCCCGTTGACGTGACATATGCCGGATTTGATCCGGCGTGCCACGCGGAGCCCGCGCGCCGTATCCTTCGTGAAGACAGCGGCGGACAGGCCATATTCGGTGTCGTTGGCCAGTGCGATCGCCTCCTCTTCATCCCTCGCGCGGATGATGCCGACGACGGGGCCGAAGCTCTCGTCGCGGAACAGGCGCATCGACGGCGTAACCTTATCGATCACATGGGCGGGCATCAGCACGCCGTTCGCCTCGCCGCTGACGAGTTGCTGCGCGCCGGCCGCGAGCGCATCATCGATCAGGCCGCGCACGCAATCGACCGTCTTCTGATCGACCACCGCGCCGAGCGGCGTCTTGCCCTCCCGCGGATCGCCGACGGGCATGGTCGAAACCTTGGCTTTGAACTTCTCGGCAAAGGCATCGGCCACGGCATCGACGACGATGATCCGCTCGGTCGACATGCAGATCTGGCCCGAATTCATGAACGCGCCGAACGCGGCGGCCTTAACAGCCTCGTCCAGATCGGCATCTTCCAGCACGATCAGCGGCGCTTTGCCGCCCAGTTCCAGCAGCACGGGCTTCAGATGCTCCGCCGCGCGCTTGGCGATGATCCGGCCGACATGGGTGGAGCCGGTGAAGTTGATGCGGCGAACCTCCGGGTGATCCACCAGCGCGCCGACGATCTCGCCGGCATCGGCCGGTGCGTTGGTGACGATGTTGACCGTTCCCTCCGGGAAACCGGCTTCAGCGAACGCCTCTACGATCAGGCTGTGGGTGCGCGGGCATTGTTCGGATGCCTTCAGCACCACCGTATTTCCGCACGCCAGCGGAACGGCGATGGCGCGAACACCAAGGATGATCGGCGCATTCCATGGTGCGATGCCGAGGATCACGCCCACCGGCTCCCGCAGCGCCATCGCGATGCAACCCGGCTTGTCGGAAGGGATCACCTCCCCGCTGATCTGCGTCGTCAGGGCCGCAGCTTCGCGGACCATGCTGACCGCCAGCATCAGATTGAAACGCGCCCAGCCTTCCGTCGCGCCGATCTCGCCCATCATCGCGGCGACGAAATCTTCGGACTTGGCAGCCAGCGCGTCGGCGGCCTTCATCAGCACGGCCCGCCGTGCATTGGGGCCAAGGGCAGACCAGACGGGAAAAGCGGCGGCGGCGGCGTCTACTGCGGCCTTGGCATCGGACAGACTGGCGGCCGGCGCGGTGGTCGCGACTTCCCCGGTGACGGGGTTAAGGCGATCGAATGTCGCGCTTTGACGCGCAGCCTCGGTGATCGTTGCCACAGCAAGCTCTCCTCTGATTATTGTTATGAGAAATAACGAACCACGAAGGTCGAGGCAAGGGCTTTGAGACGGCCCGTGTTAATCGATCGCCGGTTCCTCGCGCGCTTCGATGCGGCGTATCAGGCCGATCAGCGTCTCGCGCTCCGCCGCCGTGAAATCGCCGAGCAGCCGTTGCTCGTGCGTAAGCAGAAGGCCCACGCAACGATCCAGCGTCACCTGTCCGTCTGCGGTCAGATACAGAGCGAAAGCGCGGCGATCATCATCGGCGGCACGTCGATCGACATGGCCGGCCTCCACCAGTTCGTTGATCAGCGCGACCATGTTGGCGCGCTTGATGCCCAACATTTCCCCCGCCGCGCCCTGGCGGATGCCGGGATTGGCGGCGATGACGGAGAGGATCGCGAACGGCACCTGGCGGAGGCCTTCGTCCGCCATCGCCCGGCCAAAATCGTTGCCGAACACCGAAGAGGCGCGGCGAATGTGATAGCCGACAAGTTGATCGAGCGCGCCCAGCGCTTCGTGTCGGCCGGAAGGGGCAGTGGGATCGGTCATGCCATTCCCTCGGCAGGAAGAGGCACCGGGGTGGTGTCGGCAGCGTCCGGGTTCGATCCGCGGGCGAACAAGAAGATGGCGAACGCGGCGACAAGCGAACCGAGCGCCATCAACATGGCCACCGATGGCAATGCATAGCCGGCCGCGAACAGGAGCCCCGCCAGCGCGGGAGCCAAAGCCGATCCGCCGCGTCCGACGCCGATGATGAAGCCGGTTCCACTCGCGCGTACGCCGACCGGGAAGGCGCGGGCGACAATCGCGTAGAGCGCGACGACCCCAGCGTTGGTGCAAAAGCCCGCCGCTCCGGCAACGGCGGAAAGCATGCCGAGCCCGTTCGTGACCCGGCCGAAAAGTGCTACGAGGACCACCGAACCCAGCATGGCCACGATCGCCAGACGCGTGAGCCGGACCCGCGCTGTCATCAGGCCGAGCAGAATCGAACCGGCGGCGCCGCCGACATTCGCCCAGACGAGGACTCCTGCCGCAGCTGAGGGCGCGAACCCCATATCGACCACGATCTTCGGGATCCATTTCAGCGTGAAATAGAAGGTCATGATGTGCGTGAGGTAAGCGAGCGTCAGCAGTATGGTCGGGCGGAGGAGCGTGCCTTGGAACAGCTCCGCCAACGGCACTTTCAGGCCGCTGCGTTGCGGCATCGGCGCCAATTCGGCGACCGGCGCATGGCCCATGCGCGAGAGAGTCGCATTGATCCGCGCCAGTGCATTGGGGCGTCCACGCTGCGCCAGGAAAGCGATCGATTCAGGCGCGCGCCATAGAACGAGTGGGACGAAGCATAGGGTAGCGATAGCGCCGAACTGGAAGACAGCAGGCCAATCGTAACGCGCGAGCAGATAGGCCGAGATCGAACCGCCGATGATGGCGCCGACCGGATAACCAGCGGCCATCAGGACCACCGCGAGATTACGATGCCGGGCGTTGGAAGCCTCCGCAACGGCGGCGTTTGTGGCGGCGAGCATCCCGCCGATGCCGATCCCGGTGATCACACGCCAGATCGAGAGCGTCACCACATCGCCGGACGTGGAGGCGCCGAACATGCCGATCGCCATCACGCCAAGGCAGCCAAGGATGGTCGTACGACGGCCGAGCCGATCCGCGACGCCACCCAGCAGGAAGGAGCCGGCCGCCATGCCGAGCAATTCCATCGACAGCACGAAGCCGAGCGCGGCGCGATCGATGCCCCATGCCTTCGAAATGCCGGGCGAGGCGAAGCTGATCGACAGCACATCAAACCCGTCGAGCGCGTTCAGGCCGACCATGATCGATACGACGATCCACTGGAACCGAGACATCGGCTCCCGATCGATGATCATTCGTGGATCTTGCACTGCTCTCTCCCCATTTATGGGCCGGTGTAGCGATGGCTATGCCGCGCAACAATCCATGCGTGCGAACGAGCTTTAGGAAGTGGCCACTGCCGGGCGAGAAGTGGCGCGAAGCGCGGGGACCGATCGGCCGGCCGGCGCTTCGGATCGGGCGAATGTGACGAAGCTCAGAACGAGCGAGCTTCTCACAGACTTGTCGGCCAGTCGACGGGCCGCGAGCCGCAGCGCGGGGATGGGGGTCGCCCGCCAGCGGCCGATCAACAGAGCTTCGTCAGCCAAGCCTGCAATCTCCCGCGCCTCGACCAGAGCGAGCAGCGGCGGCGTATCCAGAATGACGAGGTCGTAGGTGCCCCTCAGCGCCGCGATCACGTCGCGCAGCTGACCCATCGCATCCTTGGACCAGAAATTTCGGACATCGGCATCCGCGCTGTGGGCGAGGATTTTCAGAGATGAATGCGTGTCGGTGGCGAGTGCATCGTCCAGCGGGGTGAGCCCGTCCATCACTTGGATGAGACCCTGCCGACCAGCCAGGCCCAGGGTCTTGCTTGCCGTGCGCACACGCCCGTCACAGTCGACGAGCGCCACCCGGTGGCCCTCGAGCGCGGCGGTCCGCGCAAGCGATATGCCGAACGTGGATTTTCCCTCGCCCGCGAGCGCCGAGCATATGGCGATTGTGCCGCTGATCCGCCTGTCCGATGCAAGCAGCTGGCGAAACGCGCGTGCATAGTCCGATTGGGGCGCTGTGATCGGAAGCTCGATCAAAGCGGCGCGCTCTCCTGCCGGGATGAACGGAACGACGGGGATCATGCCGATAACCTTCAGACCCAGCTGTCGTTCGACCGTCGCGGGGGATCGTGGCCCTTCCTGTCGCCATTCGCGCAACGCCAGCATCACGGCGGCGGCAAAAGCGCCGCTGAGCAGCGCCATCAGAACAGGCGCGAGCAGGGATCCATCCGGACGGATCGGATCGGTGGCGGACGACACGATGCGCGCGTGGATCGTCGGGGAGATGGCGCTCGCCGCGCCGATCCGGTCCGCCAGGTCGTTGACGATGGGCGCCGCCAGTCGGCGCGATCCGTCCGTAAAGCGCAGGAGAAAGACGTTCGTCAGGTCGGTCTGTTCTACCCGAAGCCCGGCCCAGACATGATCGATGGCCTGCTGCCGGGCCGAGGGAATGAGCTTTTCGGTGGAGGCAACCAGCCCCAGCCTGTCGACGGTGCGACCGATCCGTTCTGGGGCGGCGATGAAGGCCTCCAGCCGCTCGACCGGGATGATCCTGTCACCGGCGTCGAAGGCGATCTGTGCTGTCGCGGTGAAGCGCGCGGCGCGGCTGCCGTAGATGCCAAAAATCAGGAGCGCGGCAACGAGCGCACTGCCAACCATCCAACGCCAATGGATGCTGGCGGGCGACCGGAGCGCGGGCAGGGCCACGCTTTCGATCGCTGCCGACCGGGGCTCACCGTCCGGGCTGGTGGACATCCTCTGCGCAACCATCCCGGATCTAACATCCTGTAAACCATATCCGCATTAAGCCCCTCGGCTCAATACGGAAAGCCCGATGGCTTCGGTTGGGGATGGCGCAGGGGCGGGCTGCCTCAGGCGATGGCGGGGAGGCGCTCCAGATGTTTGTCGAGCGTGATCGGATAATCGCGCACGCGCACCCCTGTGGCGTTGTAGATCGCATTGGCGACTGCCGCACCGACGCCGCAAATGCCGAGTTCGCCCACGCCCTTGGCCTTCATCGGTGACGAGACCGGATCGACTTCATCGAGGAAGATCACTTCCTGATGCGGAATGTCGGCGTGGACGGGCACTTCATAGCCGGCAAGGTCGTGATTGACGAAGAAGCCGAAGCGCTTGTCGACAGCAAGTTCCTCCATCAGCGCGGCGCCGGCGCCCATCGTCATCGCGCCGATCACCTGACTGCGCGCGGACTTCGGATTGAGGATTCGCCCGGCGGAGCAGACCGCCAGCATCCGGCGGATGCGGGTCTGGCCCGTATAGGCATCTACGGCAACTTCGACGAAATGGCTGCCGAAGGTGGATTGCTGATAGGTCTTGTCCAGGCTGCCATATTCGATGCCGTCCTCGACGACGATCTCACCGTCCTTGGCGGCGAATGCCAGCGGCGCGCTGCGATTGCCGGCCGTCACCTTGCCGTCCGCGAACGCCGTATCTGCGGAATTGAAGCCCAGCTTTGCCGCCACTGTCTCGCGCAGCTTCACGCAGGCCGCATAGACGCCGGCGGTGCTGTTGTTCGCGCCCCACTGGCCACCCGATCCGGCCGACACCGGAAAGGCGGAGTCGCCCAGCCGGACGACGACCTTGTCGAGCGGCACGCCCATCATCTCGGCGGCGGTCTGCGCGATGATCGTGTAGCTGCCCGTGCCGATATCGGTCATGTCCGTTTCGACCGTAACGATCCCCTTACCGTCCAGACGCACGCGCGCCGCCGATTTCATCAGGAGATTGTTGCGGAAGGCGGACGCCACACCCATGCCGATCAGCCAGCGGCCGTCCCGCACGGAAGCGGGTTTCGCTACACGCTTGTCCCATCCGAACTTCTCGGCGCCGATCTGAAGGCAGCCGATCAGGTTGCGATAGGAGAATTTGCGCTCAGGCTTCTTGGGATCGACCTGCGTATCGTTGGCGATCCGGAAGGCGATCGGGTCCATGCCCAGCTTTTCCGCCATTTCGTCCATCGCGATTTCCAGCGCCATCAGGCCGGGCGCCTCGCCCGGCGCGCGCATCGCATTCCCTTCCGGCAGATCGAGCACGGCGAGCCGGGTTGCGATCAGCCGGTTGGCGCCCGCATAGAGCAATTTCGTCTGATCGGGCGCCGTCTCCGGGCCGCCGCCGGGCAGATCGCCCGACCAGCTTTCGTGCGCGATCGCGGTGAGCGTGCCATCCTTGGTGGCACCGAGCCGAATACGCTGGATCGTTGCCGGACGGTGCGTGGTGTTGTTAGCTACCTGAGGGCGGGCGAGGGCCACCTTGACCGGGCGTCCCGCCGCCTTCGCGCCGAGCGCCGCCATGATCGCATCGCTGCGGATCCACAGCTTGGAGCCGAAGCCGCCACCGATATAGGGCGAAATGACCCGGACCTTGTCCTTGGGGATCATCAGCGTTTCGCTGACATCGCGAACCGCCCAGCCGATCATCTGATTGGACGTCCAAAGCGTGAGCTTGTCCCCGTCCCAGGCGGCGATGGTGGCGTGCGGCTCCATCATCGCGTGGCTCTGATCCGGCGTCGAATAGGTCGCGTCCAGCTTCACGGGCGCTGCGTGGAAGGCGCCATCGAAATCGCCGGTGCGATCGATCCCTGGGGACTGCGCGCCTTCGCCGCTGTCTTCGGCCTTCGGCGGGGCATTCTTCATCTCCGCTTCCAGGTCGAAGCGCCCCTTAGCGCGCTCATAGTCGACGCGGATCAGCTTGGCGGCGGCCCGCGCCTGCTCGAACGTCTCGGCGACGACGATCGCGATCGCCTGATCATAATGCTCGATCTCGGGGCCGCCGAGCATTTTCGCCGTATGCGCTTTCGCCTTCACGTGCGGCCCGGCATTGGCGGCGTTTACTACTGCGATCACGCCCGGCGCGGCTTTGGCGGCGGAGGTATCCATGGCGGCGATGCGGCCCTTGGCGATGCCGCTGCCGAGAATGACGCCATAGGCCTGGTTGGGGACGGCATCATGCCGTTCATAGGCATAAGGCGCGCGGCCGGTGGTCTTCAGCGGGCCATCGATACGATCGGTGGGGCGACCGATCACCTTGAGCTGATCGATCGGATTTGTGGTGGCTGGCGTGTCGAATTTCATGCGACCCTCGCTTCGGCCAGAACCCCTGCGAGCGTGCGCTCGACCAGCGGTATCTTGAAGGCATTGTCACGGGATGGCTTGGCACCCGCCAGCAAACGCGCCGAGACCGGCTTGGCGCCCTTGGGCAGATCGGCCTCCGCTGCTTCGACGCGCCACGGCTTGTGCGCCACGCCGCCGACCGCGACCCGGCCGGTGCCGTCGGGCTGGATGATCGTCGCCACCGAAATTATCGCGAAGGCGTAGGAAGTGCGATCGCGCACCTTCCAATAGCCCTGCTTGCCGCCGATTGGCTTCGGCAGGGTGACGGCGGTGATGAACTCTCCCGGCGCCAGCGCGGTTTCGATGTGGGGGGTGGAGCCGGGCAGGCGATGGAAGTCGGCGATCGGGATCGCGCGCGTCTTGCCGTCCGGGCTCACCGTTTCGATGGTGGCATCCAGAATCCGCATCGCCACGGCCATGTCGCTCGGGTGCGTGGCGATGCAGGCGTCGCTGGTGCCGACGACCGCGAGCTGACGGCTGAAGCCGCCGATTGCTGCGCAACCCGACCCCGGCGTGCGTTTGTTGCACGGCTGGTTGGTGTCGTAAAAATAGGGGCAGCGCGTGCGCTGGAGCAGATTGCCCGCCGTTGTCGCCTTGTTGCGAAGCTGGCCGGACGCACCGGCAAGCAATGCCCGGCTGAGCACCCCATAATCGCGGCGGATATTCATGTCGGCGGCGAGATCGGTGTTGCGGACGAGCGCGCCAATGCGGAGGCCACCTTCGGCTGTACGCTCAATCGTATCCAGCCCCAGACCGTTCACGTCGATCAGATGGGGCGGAACTTCGATCTGCAGCTTCATCAGATCGAGCAGGTTGGTGCCGCCGGCGATGAACTTTGCGCCCGGTGTCGCCACCGCCGCTGCCGCGGCCTTGGCCGGGGAGGTAGCGCGTTCGTAGGTGAAGGGCTTCATGCTTTTGCCTCCGCCACTTCGGCCATCGCTTCGAGAATGTTGGAGTAAGCGCCACAACGGCAAATATTGCCGCTCATCCGCTCGCGCATCTCATCATTGGAGAGCGGGGCTCCCGCCGTGAGATCCGGAGTGACATGGCTCGGCACGCCGTGCTTGATCTCGTCCAGTACGGCCACGGCCGAGCAGATCTGGCCCGGTGTGCAATAGCCGCACTGATAGCCGTCATGTTTGATGAAGGCCGCCTGCATGGGGTGGAGGCGATCCGGCTCCCCCAATCCCTCGATTGTGGTGACGCTATCGCCCTCGTGCATCACCGCCAGCGAGAGGCAGCTATTGATGCGCCGTCCGTCGACGATGACCGTGCAGGCACCGCACTGGCCGTGATCGCACCCCTTCTTGGTGCCGGTCAGCTTCAGATGCTCCCGCAACGCATCCAGCAGAGTGGTGCGCGTATCGAGCGTCAGTTCATGCCGCTTGCCGTTCACCTTGAAGGCGACCTTGGCGGTCGGCGGCATCGCGGAGGGCGTGGCGGCGTTCACGTCAGCGGACGGCACGACGGTGAAGGCCGCGGTCACTGCGCCGCCGGCAAGGATGCCCCGCCGTGATATTTCGAGTTCGCCGGCTTTTCCCACGTCCGTCCGGTCCTTTTCCTACAACCATGTCGGGCCACCCGATCCTGTGTGCCCATCGCGCTGCCTGATCCACAACGCATGGTAGCCGCATCTCGCGCCGCCGCCCAGCTATCGCGTTGAAAGAAAAACGCATAGTCCGCTCAATAGCTCTTCTTGTAGCGCAAGCTCACGTTGGATCCACCGAACGATCCGGTCTGGCTTAAGACGCTGAGCGCCTTGGACAGGGATATCTCCAGCTGCGTGGCGGTAAAACCGCGCGCGTCGGTGACTATCTCCACGTAGATATTGTTGCTGATATACTTGCCGGCGGCGAGAGACGTGCCACGTCCGGCGTTTTCGTCCGCACCCAGCACCCGCAGGCGATCGACGCCGGCCACCGAGCGCAGCTTGCCAAGCGGGTTCAGCCCGCCACCGGACCCGCGCAAGGAGTTGAGCGCTGCGGCCAGCTGGATCGCCTGCGTCGGCGAAAGCGACGTAACCGACGTGCCGAACAACAGGCGCGACAGCACTTCGTCCTGCGGCAGCGTCGGACTGGAGGTGAAGGTGATGCGTGGCGCCTGCGCATAGCCGCCGATCGCGATCGTCGCGGTGACGCTGTCGACCGTCGTCGTCGCCGAAATGTCCAGCGCGGGATTGGTCAGGCCGCCCTGGAAGGTGACGTTGCCATGATCGATGTCGAAGCGGCGGCCCGCAAAGCTATACGTGCCGCGCACCACTTCCAGTTTGCCGACCACGTTGGGCGCCGTCGACGTGCCGGATACGCGCATGTCGGTGCGCCATTCGGCCTCGAGCCCCATGCCGCTGACGAAGATCTGGTTGTCGGCGCGGATGTGGATATCCAGCTTCCAGTTGCTCGGCAGGGTCGTTGCGCCCGGTGTGACCGGCGGGGCGCCCTTGCGGCGGATGCCGGTGAGCTCCGGAATTGCGGCAGCGCCCTGACGGACGATCGCGTAGCGCGCCTCGGGAATGTTGATCTCGCCCTTGATCAAGCCACCCGCGGACTTGCTGTTCGTGATTGAGATCGTGCCCGAAGCCGTGGCGTCCAGATCGTCACCGCGCGCAAGTCGCGCCCGATCGAGCTTGGCGGTCACGTCGATCGGAAATCCGCTCGCGGCATCCAGGCCCACCCGGCCGCTGGCCTGAACGCTGCCTTCGCCCGCCCTGGCGCTCAGGCGGGAGAGGACGAGTTGCGATTGCGAGAAGCGGCCGTCGACCGCCATGTTCGACAGCACCGTGCCGAACGCCTCATTCTCATAGCGGAGCGCGTTGGCGCGGACGAGACCGGTGATCGTCGGCTGGTTCAGGCGTCCGCCAAAATCGGCGCCGATCGCGACCGATCCGGAAAGCTGCTGCTTGGCGATGCCGGTGAGCGTCCAGAGCACCTCCGCCGGGCCGTTGTAGCGGATCCCGCCCGAAAGCGGCGCGCCGAACAGACGTTCGCTGAGCGAAGCACCACCGCCGAGAGGGGCGAGGCGGGCTTGCATCCGGCCGACGACTCCGCCGCCCCGCCGAATGACCGCGCGTAGGTCTCCGCCAGTTTGGCCAAGCGTAGCCAGTGTCGCAATATCCACCGGCTGCGACACCACCAGAGATGCCGTGCGCGTAAAGCCGGCAATGTCAATGCGGGCGCGCAGATCCGGCACCGTGCCCGCCGCCTTGTAATCCACCGTGCCGCTCGCCTTGCCACCCAGCCCAAGGCCCGAGACGAAGGCATTGACGATCGACAGATCCAACGTCCGGATACGCGCCTGCAAGGCAGTGTGCGCCCCGTACGATCCGGTCACGTCCACCTGACCCTGCGGCACCACCAATGTCGCCGGGGCCAGCGTCCAGCCATTGGCGCCCTTGGTGGCGACGGCGGGGCGGGCGAGACGCACGTTGATGCCATTGAGCGTGCCGCGCAGATTGGCGACGACGCGCGTCGGCTCAAGCGCCGCCTGCGCCGCGATGTCGAATGGCGCGCCGGCCTGGCCGCCCTTGGCGATCAGGGCGATCTTGCCTTTACCGCTGGCATAATCGATCCGCCCCTGCGCTTGCGCGACCTGAAGCGTGCCGCTGCGCACGTCCGCCAACGCGAAGTTGCCGGTGACCGAGGGCGCTCCCGGTGTGACCAAGATCGTCGCCCGGATCGTGCCGCTGCCGATGGTGATCGGCGCCGGGCCGGGAACGCGCGCCGCATTGGCGCGAACGTCCAGATTTGCCTGCTGGATCGATCCTGCCGCTGCCAGCCTAACCGTGCCTGCGAGGCCGGAACCGTTCATCGTCAACAAGCCCGAAAACGGGCCGGCCGGCGTCTGCACGATATGCCCGCCGAAGCGGATGCCGGCGAAGATGGCGGACGTGATGTCGAAGCTCATCGGCCCGCGTCCGGCGTTGATCAGCACATCGGCGGAGAAGGGGCCATAATCCGATTTGCCGTTCGCGCGGACCCGATAGCCGCGCCCGGTACCGGTCAGCGTCGCCTCCAGATCGGCGATGTTCGCGCCCAGGCCGGGGCGGGCGGCACGCAGCCGCGCGACAGGCTTGGCGACGGTGCCCGACACATCGACAGCGACGGGGCCATAGGCCTGCGACACAGCGGCACCCTTGAAGCCGATTCGGCCATCCAGGCGATAGAAGCCGTCACCTCGCGTCACGCGCAGCTTCGGCGCGGTCAGCCGCAGATTGGCGATCGATGCGCCGCCAGCGAGATCGTAACCGACGTCGGCGGTGATCAGTGCGTTCCCGCCCAGTTGATCGCGGACACTAGCATTGGTCAGCCGGCGCGTGACGATGCGCACCTTGCCCTTCACCGCGAAACCACCGTTCAGGCCGGGAACCAGCCTGGCATCGGTGACGAGGTTGATCCGGCCTAGGCCGTTGACATCATAATCGTTGATCCGGCCCTTGAGCGCGCCGGTGTAAGTGCCCTTGCCAAGATCAGCCAGGACGAGCGCGGTCGCATCGATCCGATCGGATCGCACGCGCAGATTGTCGCTCGCGACCTTGCCATCCTGATAGGCGATGTCGCCGTCGATCCGGATGTTGGTCAGCAATCCGCCGGCTGCGGCGTTGAGCCCGGTGACGGCGCGGGCGGTGGCGTGGATCGGAACGAGAATGCGGTCCGTGCTGATCGTGGCTTTGCCGTTCGCCGCCAGCCCTTGCACCATCGTGGCGCCGAAGCCGATCGCGCGCGCCGTCGCGCGATAGTCGATCGTCGGCGTCGCGAAGGCGCCGTCGAGCGTGGCGGTCAGCCGCAGATCGCGCGCAACGACGTTAGGCGCGATCGCGCCTGCCTTCAGCAAGGTTGCGTTGACGCGGAGGTTGCCGAGCCGGCTTTGGCCGAGATCGATCAACCCAGCCGCGTCCAGAGCAAAAGCCGCCGATCGTGCCGTCAGCTTCGTATCCGCCTTGCGATCGGCCAGCGTGGTGATCAGATCGATATCGATCGCCGGTTCGGTCAGGCGTGCTGCGGGGCCGGTCAGGATCAGGCCGGGGCGTATCGCGCCGATCGAGTGGAAAGTGCCGTTTTGTCCGGTCACGTTCAGATCGGCCAGCGGCTGTCCGCCCAGCGCTCCCGTCAGCCGGCCCTTCCAGTCGGCCCAGTCCCCCTGGCCCTTGGCGGCGAGCGACAAGGGCTTGCCGAGCTTTGCATACCTATCGATCAACCCGCCCTTCGGCGCGTCGAGCCGTCCATCCAACCCGAAGCGGTTCGCATCCGGTCGTGCATCCAGCGCGAGATGCAGTCGGTCTCCGCCCGCAAGTCCCGCCGCGCGCAGCGCTGCCGCGTCCACGTTCAGTTGAGCCCGCCCGTCGGCGATCTCGGCCGATCCTGCCAAGCGCGCGACATGCCGCTGCCCCGTAACCGCCGGCTGCACGATGAGGCGATCGATCCGCAGCTTGCGGAGCGACAGATCGATGTCCGGCAGCAGCGGCGCGTTTGGATCGGACGGCACCGGCTTCAACACCGGATTGCGGGCAAGCACCATCAAAGGCGCTGTGAATTCCCGCACGTCGATCTTCGAATGGGCATAAGCGAACGGGCGCCAATCGATGGCGAGTTCGGGCACGGTCAGGAACGCGCCCTTCGTGTCCCGTACCTCCACGCCGCGCAGCACCATTCGCCCGTAGATCGATCCCGTAATCCGAGAGACACGGAAGTTGAGGCCGGATGCTGTGCTGAAACCGCCCAATTGCGTGGCGATCAGCCGCTTGCCCGGCTGGGTATCGAGCACGAGAAGCAGGATGCCGACCAGCGCGACCAGGCTCAGCAGCCCGACGCCGATCCATTTCGCGATCCGTCGGGCCATCAGAATGCCTGGCCGATCGAGATATAGACGCCGATCTTCGATTCACCGGGCTTGCGGCCTAGCGGCGTCGCCACATCCAGACGGAACGGGCCGAAGTTGGTGTAATAACGGGCGCCGATGCCGACGCCGTAACGCATGCCGCTGATCGACGGTGTCGATTCTTCGCCCACGCGCCCGCCATCGAAGAAAGGCACGATCCCGTAATTGCCGAACCGGTAACGCGCCTCGACGGCGAATTCGGTGAGCGAGCGCCCTCCGATCGGATCGTTGTTCACGTCCTTGGGGCCCAGTTGCTGATAGCCGAAACCGCGAACCGAACCGCCACCGCCCGAATATAGCCGGCGGGACGGGGCGATGTCGTCCCGGCTGGCCCCGACGATCGAGCCGATCCGAACGCGGCCCGCCAGCACCAGACTGTCCGTGATCGAACGATAGGTGCTCGTCTCCACCAGCATCCGCGCATAGGTATCGAAGCCGCCGCCGCTGCGTTTTTGCGCCTCGGGGCTGAGCTTGCCGTTCACTCGCAAACCGCGCGTGGGATCGAGCAGGCTGTTCGACGTATCGTAGCCAAGCTGAGCCGGTATCGCGGCGATGAAGTAGGTGCTGTTCGGGCGCGTGGCGGACGCCGCGTTGAAAGGCGTTTCGCGCGTGGCGGTCAGTTCGCCGCCAATCGAATAGGTCCACCTTTTCTGCCAGATTGGCGTGGATTGGCGGGAGATGCTGCCGGCCAGGCTGACGGTCTGCGCATTATAGGCGTCGAAACGCTGGCGGCTCACGGTCAAGCCGCCTTCCACCGTCCGATCGCGCTTGCCAGCATTGGACCGGCGGAATGTCGTGCCGACAGACTGCAATTGCGTGCCGGCTGTGGCATCCACGATCAGCGCACCTTCGGGTGCGAAGAAGTTGCGATGCTCCCAGCTCCCGGTGAGCTTGATGCCTTCGCCCGTGCCGTAGCCGCCGGTCGCCGCGAGTGCCCGTGCCGGCCCGCGCGTCTGGCGGATCAGCAGATCCACCGTCTCGGTGCCATCGGCTGCGATCTGACCGGTCGGCACCGGCTCGACGGAGACGGTGGAGAGGAGATTAGTGCCGATCAGCGCCTGCCGAAGATCGTCAATCTGGCGCGCATCGTAGATTTCCCCGGCATCGAAGCGCGGGAAGACGGCGAGATGATCGAGCGCGAAGACGGGATCGCCCGCCGTTCGCAGGGTTCCATAACGCGATTTGCGGCCGGATTCGACAGGCAGCGTGTAGTCGCCGGTGGCCAACGCCTCATCGACGAGGATGTCGCGCTGGCCTACCTTTACGAACGGATACCCCTGCTCTGGCAGGCGGAGCGCCACCCGCGCTTCCGCCTCCTCGATTGCTGGGGCCGCGACCGGATCGCCGGATTGCAGCTTGAGCGCCTTCGTCGCCAAATCCAGCGGCTCGGGCTGAAGGCCGGTAATCGCGACAGCCCCGAGCTTATATCGCGTTCCCGGCACGGCAGTGATCGTGACGGGAATTGCGGCGCCCGGCTCGCCGGTCGGCGGGATCGTCGCGGTTGCCGTCGCGTCCAGAAAGCCTTCGGAGCGCATCAGTCGGCCCGCCAGCGCTATATCCTCGTCCGCACGAGCGCGGATCTGGGTGGCGTTGGCGGCCTTCTTACCATCGTGAAGCAGGGCCGAAAGCTCCCGGAAGCGGCCTTCCAGGTCCAGCGTCTTCAGCCCTTCTATCTGCAGTGTATAGGGAATTTGGCGGGGCTGTTCACCCGCATCGGCGGCAATCGTGGGCGCTGGCGCCGCATCGAACGTTGCCAAGGGCGGGAGAGGTTGTTCCAGTTCCGGGGCAGCCACGGTGGCGGCAGGCGGGGCAGGGGCATCGGCCGGAGTGATCTCGTCGAGCGGTGGAAGGGCCTGATTGAATTCGGCATCCCCCAGCGCCTGAGCGGGCGGATCGGCAATCGCAGCAGGTTTTTGCGCCGCGAGCGCGCCTGTCCACAAGCCGCTTGCCAGCAGTATCGCGCGCAACCTCTGCGCGCGGCAGAGGCGATTCCGCCCCATTATCGCTTTTTTGATTGCCATCCCTTGATGAATGAAACTGCAAAAGGCAGGTCGGGTTCCTTGGAAATCGACGAGCCGATGACGGCGCCTTACCGGACGGCCACATAGATGCCGTAGCCGCTGGTGGCGATCAGTACGCAGCCGACGAGCACCATGAGCGGCTTCGTCGGCACGCGCTTGGCGATCACCGCTCCGAACGGGGAGGCGGCAAGCCCGCCGATCAGCAAGCCCACCGTCGCGTGCGTGAACGCGGCAAGGCCCAGCGTGGCGATGAAGGTGGCCGAAACGGTAATGGTGAGGAAGAATTCGGACGTGTTGACGCTGCCGATTACCTTGCGCGGAGAGCCGCCCTGGACCAGCAGATTGCTGGTCACGACCGGTCCGTAGCCGCCGCCGCCCGCCGCATCCAGAAAGCCGCCTGCAAAGCCGAGCGGCTCGATGATCTTCGGCGTGCGCTCGCGGGGCGGATAGGCGATGCCCCGGATGACGATATAGACGCCTATGCACAGCAGATATGCCAGAATGAGCGGCCGTGCTGTCGAGGCGCTGATCGAGGTGAGCACATAAGCGCCGAGCGCTCCGCCGAGCATCGCTGGAATCACCAGGCGGGCGAAGAGTTTCCAGTCGACGTTACGATGAAAGATGTGGCTGGCGGCCGACGCGGCGGTCGTAAACGTCTCCACGACATGCACAGTGGCCGACGCTGCCGCCGGTGGCAGACCCAGGCTGATCATCAACGTGCTGGAAATAACCCCGAACGCCATGCCGAGCGCCCCATCTACAAGCTGGGCGGCAAAGCCGACGGCGATGAAGGGAAGCAACACGGACAGATCGATCGAAAAGAAATCCTGCACCCGGTCGCCCTTGTATCTGCCTGCATGCTCCGCAACGCCTGATGCGCCGCGAAGATGCTAGTCTTTGCCTAGCGGGCTGCTGGGGTTTGTGCCCGCACTCTTCTCTATCAGCGCCGAAAACGTTGCTATGCTGGCAGCGGACGGCGCTTGAGGCGAACCAGCGCATCATCCAGCGCCGAAAGAAAGCGGGAGCGATCCGCTTTGGAGAAAGGCGGCGGGCCGCCGAGCTGGTCTCCGCCTGCGCGCAGATCGGCCATGATCGCCCGCACCGCGATCGCGCTGCCGATCGAGGCCGCCGTAAACGGCTTCCCGCTCGCCGAAAGAACCGTGGCGCCCACTTTGATGCAGCGATCGGCGAGGAGAATGTCGTTCGTCACCACGATCGTAGCGGGGCCGGCCTGCTCCGCGATCCAATCGTCTGCGGCATCGAAGCCGTCGCTGACCACCTCCCGGCGGATCAGCGGATGAGCGGGCACCCGCAGGTGGCTGTTGCTAACGATCGTGACGGGCACGTCGTGGCGATATGCCGTCCTGTAGATCTCTTCTTTGACCGGACAGGCGTCGGCATCAACGAGGATGGAAAAGGGTGAGGGCATCGTGCGACATTATCGGATCGACGGGCCTGTAGGAACGCTGCTCCTCCGAAGTTGCGCACGGGCGGTCGGTGCCACGCCGGACGCGCGTCGCGGAGAGCCGCTCGTCGTCGACCTGCTTTGATAAGGTGGGAACGGCCCTGCTGCCGTCATGCGTCCCGTCTACGATGTCCCCTGACCGCATTGCGGAAAAATCGCATATCTGTCGGGAAACGCTGGAGCGGGCGAAGGGATTCGAACCCTCGACCCCGACCTTGGCAAGGTCGTGCTCTACCCCTGAGCTACGCCCGCTCGGCGTTGTTGGAAGGGCAGTGCCCTCCGGGGAGCGCGGCTGATAGCCGCATGTTTTCAGCCGCGCAACCCCTGCCTTTCACGATCCTAAAAAGATCCCCGGAAGCATCCTCATCTGCGACGAGGAGGGGCGCCCAAGGTTGCATCGCGGCCGAAGCTGGGCATAACCGCGCCGCCTCCAATAGAAGAGACTTGAACCATGCCGAGCCAGATCGCTCCCCGCGGACGCAAGGTACGCGTTGTCGCGACGCTTGGGCCTGCCTCTAGCTCTCCGGAGATGATCCGGGCGCTTATGCTGGCCGGAGCGGACACGTTTCGCATCAACATGAGCCATGGCGGGCACGAGGATAAGAAGCCACTGATCGCCGCGATCCGCGAACTCGAAAAGGATCTCAAGCGCGCGACGACGATCCTGTTCGATCTGCAGGGACCGAAGCTGCGCGTCGGGCGGTTCGCCGACGGGAAGGTCCTGCTGGAGACGGGAAGCGAGTTCGTCCTCGATATGCAGGACGAGCCGGGCGATGCCACGCGCGTAAAATTGCCGCACCCGGAGATTTTTCAGGCGCTGGAAGTCGGCGCGCGACTGCTGCTGGACGATGGCAAGATGGTGCTGCGGGCGCTGTCCGTATCAGACGAGCGAATCGTCACGCGCGTAGAAGTCGGCGGTATTCTCTCGAATTCGAAGGGGCTGAACGTCCCCGATGTGGTCGTGCCGATGGCGGCGTTGACCGAGAAGGACCGCCGCGATCTGGTCTTCGCGCTGGAGGAAGGGGCGGACTGGATCGCTTTGTCCTTCGTGCAGAGGCCGGAGGATGTCGCCGAGGCGCGGCGCCTGATCGGCGGCAAGGCGATGCTGCTCGCCAAGATCGAGAAGCCGGCGGCGGTGGAACGGCTGGAAGGCATTCTCGAGCTGGCCGACGCCGTGATGGTCGCGCGTGGCGATCTGGGCGTGGAATGTCCGCCGCAGCAGGTGCCGCTCGTCCAGAAGCAGATCGTCGCCGCCGCGCGCGCGATGGGCCGGCCGGTCGTCGTGGCGACCCAGATGCTAGAATCGATGATCATCTCGCCCACGCCGACGCGGGCGGAAGTGTCGGACGTCGCAACCGCTATCTATGATGGCGCCGATGCCGTGATGCTTTCGGCGGAAAGCGCGGCGGGGGCATGGCCGGTGGAATCCGTGGCGATGATGGACAGCATTGCCAAGGCGGTGGAGAACGATCCCGGCTATGCGGCGCGCCTGCATTTCACGGAGACGTTGCCGGATGCGACGACCGCCGATGCGCTGAGCCTCGCCGCGCGCAGCATCGCTACGACCGTTTCCGCCAGCGCGATCATCTGCTTCACGCTTTCCGGATCCTCGGCGCGTCGTATCGCGCGTGATCGACCAAGCGTGCCCGTTCTGGTGTTGACGCCGAAGCTGCAGACCGCACGGCGGATGGGGCTGCTGTGGGGCGCCCATGCCGTGCAGACGCGCGACGTTTCGAGCTTCGAGGAAATGGTGGGCAAGGCGAAGCGCATGGCGCTCCGTCACGGTCTGGCCAAGGCCGGGGAGCGGATCGTGATCATGGCGGGCGTGCCGTTCGGCACGCCGGGGTCCACCAACGTGCTTCACGTCCAGCGGCTGACCGGCAAGGAACTGGACGGGTATCGCGACTGAGCGCGGCCGCTCTTGATCGTCAGGGTCGGGGAGGGCGAGCCGTCGTCCCCGACCTACTTCGTCTCGCCGCTTGAAAGAGCGGCGATCTGCTCCGGACACACGAAAACGGCCGCGCAGTCGCCTGCGCGGCCGTTTCAGCGTCGCACGATCGACTTAGCCCTGGCGGGCTTTGAAGCGGCGATTCGTCTTGTTGATGACGTAGGTGCGACCGCGACGACGGATCACGCGGTTATCCCGGTGCCGGTCCTTGAGCGACTTCAGTGAATTACGGATCTTCATGGCCCGGTGCTGCCTACCTGGTCTGGATTGTCGAAAGAGAGGGGTCCGTTAGGTAAAGCGGGGTACGGAGTCAAGCTGATGCGGCTGCGGTGGGACGATGCAGCTTATTCGACGAATGGAACGTTGCACCTCCGGTACGGGCTCCTTATCGGGCCGCGAGGGAGAAGTTTTATGCACCTTAAGCCGCTTGCCGCATTCGCCGCCGTGCTCGCGCTCGCCGGGTGCGCGACGACGCCATCCAGCAGAGTGACGCGCTTCCATCTCGGCCAGCCGATCGCGCGCGGAGACATTGCGGTGGAGCCGCTCGTTCCGGCCGACCGGGACAGTCTGGAATTCCAGACCTACGCGTCTATCGTCGGCGCGGAACTGGTGCGGAACGGTTTCACCGAGGCGCCGGGCCTCAAGCAATCCGAGCAGGTCGCCGTCCTGTCCGTCGAGCGCGGATCGCGTGAGGCGCTTTCGCGCAGCTCGCCAGTCTCGGTTGGCTTGGGCGGCAGCACCGGCGGTTATGGCAGCGGCGTCGGCCTGGGCATCAGCTTCCCAATCGGCAAGCGCCGTTCGGGCGAGATCGTCGTCACCCGCCTGTCGGTTCAGATCAAGCGCCGGTCCGAAGGTACGGTGATCTGGGAAGGGCGCGCGGAAAGCGCAGCCGAAGCCGGATCCAGCGGGGCGGAACCGGCAGGCACGGTCAGGACGCTGGCCACCGCCCTGTTCAAGGATTTCCCGGGCATCTCCGGCAGGACGATAACCGTAAAATGACCGCACGCATTTCTTCGGATTTCGATGGTGGTAACATCCGCGTCGTGGCGGAGCATGGCGACCGTTTCGATCTGGAGATCGTGCCGGATTCGAACAGCGACTTCTATCAGTGGTTCTTCTTCCGGCTGACGGGAGCGGCGGGCCGATCGATCGAGATGGGGATCCTGAACGGTGCGGGCTCGGCTTATCCTCTGGGATGGCCGGGTTACTCCGCGCGGATTTCCGACGATCGCCTGCACTGGCGGCTGGCGACGACGGATTATAGCGATGGCGTGCTGACGATCCGGCACGAAGCCGCTTCCGACACTCTGTGGGTTGCCTATTTTGCCCCCTATTCGATGGAGCGGCACCACGATCTGATTGCGCGCGTGGCCGCGCTGCCCGGCGTGTCGTATCGTTCACTGGGGCGCACGCTGGACGGCCAGGAGATGGACTGCCTCACGATTGGGGAGGGCAGGCGCCAGGTGTGGCTCTATGCGCGCCAGCATCCCGGCGAGACGATGGCCGAATGGTGGATGGAAGGCGCACTCGCCAAGCTGACCGACTCCCATGATCCGGCCGCGCGCGTCCTGCGGCGGGATGCCACTTTTCACATCGTACCCAATATGAATCCGGACGGATCACGCCGTGGCCACCTTCGCACCAATGCAGCCGGGGTGAACCTCAATCGAGAGTGGCACGAGCCCACCGCCGAGCGCAGCCCGGAAGTCTTGGCGGTTCGTAATCGGATGGATGAAACCGGCGTCAATTTCTCAATCGACGTTCATGGCGACGAGGCGATTCCGTACGTCTTCCTTGCGGGTTTCGAGGGCATACCCAAGTGGACCGATCGCCAGGGCGATCTTTACCGCCGGTTCCGGGAGACGCTCGCCCGGCGCTCGCCCGATTTTCAGGTGGAACATGGTTACGCCACAGCCAAGCCAGGTGCGGCCAACCTGACGATGTCAACCAATCAGGTAGCCAACCGTTTTGGCGCCGTTTCGATGACGCTGGAGATGCCGTTCAAGGACAATGATAGCCTGCCCGATCCTGCTTATGGCTGGTCGGCGGAACGATCTATGCGGATGGGAGCGGACTGCCTCGGCGCGCTGCACGAAATGATCCGAGATCTTTGAACACATCTGTCGGCGCGACGGTCCTTTGCGCTGCGCTGAGACAACGCCCCCTGCCGGGGCGTTAAACCTTCGAGAGAGTTGGAGGCCCGACCGGGAATCGAACCCGGGTGCAAGGATTTGCAGTCCTCTGCGTCACCACTCCGCCATCGGGCCGCTGCTTGAAAAAGCGCCGGCTCTCTCGAAGGAAGCGGGCTGATAGCGGGCGAGGGCGCACCCGGCAAGCGGCCAGTCAGCCGGCCACCAGATCGGCCTGCTCCGGATGCCGTTCCAGATAGGCGCGTACGAAGGCACAGAGCGGAACGACCTTCTCGTGACGCGCGCGCACTTGATCCAGCAGCCCCGCGACGAGCGCGGAGGCGATGCCCTGACCCTCCAGCGCCTCCGGCACTTCCGTGTGGGTCAAAATTAGCGTGTTTCCTTCCCGCCGGTAGGCCGCAATGGCGATCTCGTCATCCAACGCCAGCTCGAACCGGTTGTGGTCTGGTCGATCGATGACGTGTTTGCTGTCGGGCACCTGCATCTCCCTGCGATTTCCTGTTGCAACGCGCCGGCTGTCTCCGCAGGTTCCGCTGCATGAAGAAAGCCGTCCTGCTCACTGCCTCCGCTCTCCTGCTCGTCGCCGCCGCGCCGGCGCCCGACCCCGCCGCGCTCCGTGCGACGATCACCAGCCTCGTCGGGTTCGGCACGCGGCACACGCTGTCCACGACGACTGATCCCAAGCGCGGAATCGGCGCCGCGCGGCGCTGGGCCGCCCGCCAGTTCGAAACCTATTCCAAGACCTGCGGCAATTGCCTCAAGGTAGAGACGATCGGCGATATGTTTACCGGGCCGCGCGCGCCGAACGGTGTTCGCGTGGAAGACGTGATCGCGATCCAGACGGGAACCGGCGATCCCGATCGCGTCATCATCGTTCAGGGACATATCGACAGCCGCGTGAACGATGTGATGGACATCACCACCGCTGCGCCCGGCGCGAACGACGATGCCTCCGGCAGCGCGCTGGTGATCGAGACGGCACGGCTGCTCTCACGGGAGAAGTTCGCCGGCACCATCGTCTATGCCCTATTGTCCGGGGAGGAGCAGGGGCTGTGGGGCGGCAAGCTTCTGGCGGACACCGCGAGGGCGCGGGGCTGGAAGGTCGCCGCCGTGCTCAACAACGATATCGTCGGCAACACGCACGGCATAGGCGGCGAACATGTCGACAATAGCGTGCGCGTTTTTTCGGAAGGGATCCGCTTCCTTGGCGATGCCAAGCTCCAGCGTCAGATCGGCGAGGAGGATGACAGCCCCTCGCGCGCACTGGCGAAGGCGGTCGCGGCGACGGCGGCGGCGAACCCCGGCATCGGCCTGGACGTTCTGGCGGTCCGCCGCCCGGATCGTTTCCAGCGCGGCGGCGATCAAACGCCCTTTCTGGAAGCGGGCATCCCCGCGGTGCGGTTCACCGAGGCCGTCGAACATTATGATCGCCAGCACCAGACCGTGCGAACGGAGGGTGCGCGCCGCTATGGCGACACGATCGAATTTGTCGATTTCCCCTATCTGGCTCGGGTGACGGCTCTCAACGTGGCGACCATTCGCCGTCTGGCAGCTGCGCCTGCGGCGCCGACGTCGGCGTCGATCTCAGGTGCGCTCAGCGATGACACCAAGGTGAGCTGGGCGCCGGTTGCGGGCGCGGCTGGCTATCGCATCCGCTGGCGTCGCGCGGACGGCCAAGCCTGGACGGATAGTAAAGACGTGGGAGCGGACGTGACCAGCGTGGATCTGGCGCGCACCAACATCGACGATCATTTCTTCGCGGTCTCCGCGCTCGCATCGGGTGGAGAGGAGAGCATCCCCACCTTCGCCGGAGCGCCTCTACGGCCGACACCCGGAACGACGGCGCGCTGATCCCACCGAGCCCGCGCACGAGAATCGGGCAAAACACATGATGGATGGCACTATCGGCGGGTGGGGTCTGGCTGCAGGCTTTCTGCTCGGAACGATCGCTGGCAGCTTTCTTTCGACGCTGGCGGTTCGCTGGCCCGCCGGACGATGCGTGGCGCGCGCGCGGTCCGCCTGCGATCAGTGCGGCGCGACGATACCTTCCTGGCGGTTGGTGCCGCTCGTGAGCTTTGCGTTGCAGGCGGGGCGGTGCGGCGCGTGCGGCGGCCGGATCGATTGGCGGCACCCGACGATGGAGCTGGGCTGCGGGCTAATCGCCGCCCTATCGATCGCCTTGCTGCCGAATTGCGACGGTGTTGCGGGGGCCTTCTTCGGATGGATGCTGGCGACGCTCGCGCTCATCGACCGAGACCATTTCTGGCTGCCCGATCGGTTGACCTTGCCGCTGGGGCTGATTGGTCTGGCGATCGGGCCTGCCGCCTTGCCGGATCGGTTGATCGGCGCGGCGGCAGGGTATTTCGCACTCGCATTAATCGCCGCCGCTTATCGTTTGGCGCGTGGTCGGACGGGGCTCGGCCAGGGGGACGCGAAACTGCTGGGCGCGATCGGGGCGTGGCTTGGCTGGCAGGTGCTGCCGTGGGTCGTTCTCGCAGCCTGCGCGATCGGGATCGTGTGGGCCGCCTGCGCGCGAAAGAGGCGGCTCGATCGTTTGCCGTTGGGAACGATGCTCGCAGCTGCCGGCTGGGGGACCTGGGTGATCGCCTTCACCTGATATCCCACAGCACGCAGACGTTTAAGACACGCGATTGGCGATCAGATCGTCTACGACGCTTGGATCCGCAAGGGTGCTGGTATCGCCGAGGCTGGAGACGTCGCCCTCGGCCACTTTCCGAAGAATGCGGCGCATGATCTTGCCCGAGCGCGTTTTTGGCAGGCCAGGCGCGAACTGGATCGCATCCGGGGTTGCGATCGGCCCGATCTCCTCACGAACCCAGGCGCGCAATTCGTTGCGCAATTCCGGGCTTGGCTCCGCATCGGCGTTCAAGGTCACATAGGCGTATATGCCCTGTCCCTTGATGTCGTGCGGGAAGCCGACGACGGCAGCCTCGGCGACCTTGGCATGAAGGACGAGTGCGCTTTCCACCTCCGCCGTTCCCATGCGGTGGCCGGAGACGTTGATAACATCGTCCACCCGGCCGGTGATCCACCAATAACCGTCGGCGTCGCGGCGGGCGCCGTCACCGGTGGTGTAGACGCCCGAATAGGTGGTGAAATAGGTTTGGAAGAAGCGATCCTCGTCGCCCCAGACCCCCAGCATCTGCCCGGGCCAACTGCGCGAGATCACCAGATTGCCCTCGGCGGCTCCCTCCAGCACTTGGCCCTCCGCGTCGAGCAGCTGGGGCTCTACGCCGAAGAAGGGCAGGGTCGCCGATCCGGGCTTCAACGCGGTAGCGCCGGGGAGGGGCGTTATCATGTGCCCGCCCGTCTCCGTCTGCCACCACGTATCCACGATCGGGCATCTTTTCTGCCCGATGACATCGTAATACCAGCGCCACGCTTCGGGGTTGATCGGCTCGCCAACAGTGCCCAGCAGCTTGAGGGATGCGCGGCTCGTGGCGTGCACGAAATCATCGCCGTCCCGCATCAGCGCGCGCAGCGCCGTCGGAGCGGTGTAGAGGATTTCCACCTTGTGGCGATCCACGACCTGCCAGATCCGGCTGCTATCGGGCCAGTTCGGCACGCCCTCGTACATCAGGGTGGTGCCGCCATTCGCCAGCGGGCCGTATACGATATAGCTGTGGCCCGTGACCCACCCGATATCGGCGGCGCACCAGTAGATCTGGCCCGGCCGATAATCGAAGACCGTTTCGTGAGTGAAGGCAGCCCATAGCAGATAGCCGCCGCTGCCGTGGATCACGCCCTTCGGCTTGCCGGTCGATCCGCTGGTGTAGAGGATGAAGAGCGGATCGTTCGATGCCATCGGCACCGCCGGGCAATCCACCGATACCTTGGCCAGTTCGGTGGCGAAATCGAAGTCGCGGCCTTCCTGCATCGCCACGTTCGCGCCGGTCGCGGCGACGACGATCACGGTTTCTACCACGGGCGCGTGCTTGCAGGCCGCATCGACATTCGCCTTAAGCGGCACCGGCTTACCGCCGCGCCGGCCCTCATCGGCCGTAATGACGACTTTCGATCCGCAATCCTCGATCCGGCCCGCCAGCGCCTCCGGCGAAAACCCGCCGAACACGACCGAATGGATCGCGCCGATCCGCGCACAGGCGAGAAGCGCCACCGCCGCTTCCGGGATCATCGGCATGGAGATGGTGACGCGATCGCCCTTGGTGACGCCATGCGCCTTCAAGACGTTCGCGAGGCGACAGACCTGCTCGTAAAGTTCCAGATAGGTGATCGTGCGGGATGCCTCGGTGGGATCATCCGGTTCCCAGATGATCGCCGGCGCATTGCCCCGGCTGGCGAGATGGCGATCGAGGCAATTGGTGGCGACGTTCAGATGGCCGTCCGCAAACCAGCGAATGCCGAAACTCTCCTTGTGAAAGCTGCTCTCGTCCGCCTTCGTGGGGAAGCTCAGCCAATCGAGACGCCGGGCCTGATCCAGCCAGAACGCGTCGCTCTCGTCGATCGAGGCGCGATACAGGGCGTCGTAGCGGCGGGCATCCACTTTCGCATGCGCTGCCCACTCGGCAGGAACGGCATAGGCCTGGTCGCTCATCTTTCCTCCTCGACGGCCCCTTATCCGAGATCCGCATCCAGCACGCGCCTAGCTCGCGGAGCGTGCCCTTCACAAGCCATCCGCCGCTTCAGACCGCTTCGCGTTCTTCTCCGGCCCGGTTGCCGAGCGAACGCGCGATAAAGGCGCATGCCATCAATTGCATCTGATGGAAGATCATGATCGGCAACACCACAATGCCGGCCTGAGCACCCGGGAAGAGCACCCGCGCCATCGGCACGCCCTGCACCAGGCTTTTCTTGGTGCCACAGAATAGAAGCGCGACGCGATCCTCGCGAGAGAAGCCGCAGGCCCGGCCGAGGCCCCAGGTGAATGCGAGAGCGATCACAAGAATGATCGCATTGACAGCGAAGAGGATCGCGAGCGCGGCCGGTGGCAGCTGGTGCCATATTCCGCCCAGCACGGCGGCGGAAAAGGCGCTGTACACCGCGATGACGATCGTGGACCGATCGGTCAGGCTCACCAATTGCTTGTTCCGCGCGATCCAGTCCTTCAGCCACGGACGCAGAAGATGGCCGATGACGAACGGCACCAGGATCTGAAGCGCGACTTCGCCCATACCGCTGAAGCCGCCCCCCCCGCCGTGCGTTCCAGCGAGAAGACCCATCAGCAGCGGCGTGAAGACAACGCCCAGCATCTGGGAGGCCGATGCGGATGCGACCGCCGCACCGACATTGCCATGCGCCATGGCGACGAAGGCAATCGCGGACTGCACGGTGCTGGGCAGGGCCGCGAGAAACAGGATGCCGGTGATGAGCGGGCCGGGCACATGCCCCGCCAGCAGCCACGTCGTCACGAGGCCGAGGATCGGGAACATGACGAAGGTGGAGCCGAGGATCGCGAGATGGAGTCGCCAATGCGAAATTCCCGCGATCACCTGTTCCCGCGCAAGTTTGGCGCCGTGGAAGAAGAAGAGCAGCACGACCGTGAGTGTCGCGAGCCAGGACACAACGACCGCGAACATGCCGCGTGCGGGAAGCAAGCTCGCCAGCACGACGGTGCCGATGAGAATGATCAAGAACGGGTCGGGGATGATCTTGCGGAGCATGATACGGGCTTTGGCAGGCCATCCGACGATTGAAAAGCCAGGGCCGATCAGCCCATCGGTGCCGGCCGCAACCCATTAACGGCACGTTATGAATAACTATGCGTGCCTAATGTTTACATTGTGTAAGACTTGGGTGTCCCGTAATGGAAAGCGTGTAAGATCTGCATATACGGCCGTGATGGGCCAAAATCTACAATGTATCGAGGACAAATGCAATTCACAGTATGCAAATCTGTACATTACAATCCGTAAATATAACAAAAGGATGACACTTTCTATCTGGAACGAGTATGTAGATTCGTTGTTACCATTAGGTGGTAACTCTCGGAGTGCGTATGTCCATGGGCGTGGAGGTCTGGCACAAGGCGCTGCCGAACAGCGATGCGATGCGTCTGCCCGCCGACTCCGCAGACCTGGAAGGTCGGACGGCCGCATATTGCGCCTTGAACTTAAGCACCGTGGACCTCGCCCGAAAATCAATTGCAGCGACACGTGATGAACAGGCATCGGCGAGCCGGGGCGTATGTTCACCGGGCGAAGATCGAGGTTTTGCGGATGCCGGGCAATTGCAGCTCGATCTCGGAAATGCTCCTGATCCGGTTATCCGGCAATGGTCTGCGCCCGTGCGGCTCTCGCTCCTGCTGGGCGGCGCGGTCGCATCTTGGGCGATGTTTCTGATGATCGCTCGGCTGGCCGGTTGATGCGATGTCCGAGGGCTTCCTCTCAGCCATCGGCATGACGATCGCGCTGAGTGTCGGTGTCCTGACCGGGTCGGAGCCCCGCGCGCCACAGCCGGTTCTGTCGACTCCCGATCTGCAGCTACCGGCTGATCCGCGACGGACGATCGAGCGCAGCGCCGATGGCCTCTTTTACGTCGAGGCACGACTGAACGGGGTGCCGGTGCGCTTCGCGGTCGATACTGGCGCGAACGTCACCATACTCTGCGCGGCGGACGCGCGCCGGGCAGGGCTTACAGAAAAGCTCACCTATGACGAGACGATCTTGACGGGCGGCGGGCATGTTTCGACGGCGCGGACGAAGGTCGCGAACCTTAGCGTCATGAGCGTGGATTTCGCGGATGTGCCAATCGTCATCGGGCGCGAGCCCTTTCCGATCTCCATTTTAGGCCACGATTTGATGCGGCGGATGGGGCCCATCTTGATCGACGGAGACAAGATGACGCTGGGCCCGACTATGTCAGCGTTAACTATGGCAAGATCGTAACGGGGGTGGGCACCCGGAACTTTCCAACTCAGGGCGCCGTTCATCCGGCCATATCATCCTGTTAGTTTGGAGTTCCACGATGAATACTATGAGCCGCTTTTTCCGTGACAGTAGCGTCGCCGCTTCGATCGCCTTGGCCGCAGCCCCTGGCGCCTTGATCGTGCTGGCCGCTCCGGCGTTGGCAGAAGGCAAGGGGGATCGCGCCGACAAGGCGATCGCCGAGGCCCAGGGCAAGGTGGATATCGCCGCCAAGCTGCCCACCGTGGGCGACGTCGCCCACATGCAGGCGGATGCATCGACTGCCCTGCGCGAATCGCGTGAAGCACGCTCGGCCGGGCACAAGGACCAAGCCATCGAGCTTGCGATGAAGGCCAGCGAGATTTCGGATCGTGCCGTGGCCGAAGCGAAGACCGCCCAATCGCAGGCGGCGGCCACCGCCAGCGCGGATGTCGCATCGGCCCAAGCCAATGCCGCGGACGCCACTGCGCGTGCCGAGGCGGCCGAGCAGGCGGCTCGTACTGCCGCAGCCGACGCCGCTGCCGCGCGCGCGGCACCGCCCGTCATTGTTGCTACAGCGCCTCAGCCGACCACGACCGAAGTGACCACCACCACGACCAAGGCAGCGCCGGTCGCCACCGCGACCCGCAAGCGCGTCGTCCGCAAGACGACTGTCGCACGTCCGGCAGCCCGCGCCGTGAGCGAGACCACCACGACCAAGGTCACGACCTCTCCGAATTGAGATCGTCCGGGGTGTCATCGCAATGGATGACGCCCCGTTTTGCGGCTGCTAGGTGCCGCAGCCTATCATGGCAGCTTCCCCCACCCCCCCGCGTCGTACCTTCGCGATCATCTCTCACCCCGATGCGGGCAAGACGACGCTCACCGAGAAATTGCTGCTGTTCGGCGGCGCCATCCACGCCGCTGGCGAGGTCCGCGCGCGCGGGCAGGCACGGCGTGCCCGATCGGACTGGATGAAGATCGAGCAGCAGCGCGGCATTTCGGTCACCTCCAGCGTAATGACGTTCGAACGGGAAGGAATCACCTTCAATCTGCTGGATACGCCGGGCCATGAAGACTTCTCGGAAGACACGTACCGCACGCTGACGGCGGTCGATTCCGCCGTGATGGTGATCGATGCGGCACGCGGCATCGAGGCGCAGACGCGCAAATTGTTCGAAGTATGCCGCTTGCGGAACGTGCCGATCATCACCTTCGTCAACAAGGTGGATCGCGAGGGGCGGGACGGCTTCGCGCTTCTCGACGAGATCGCCGATGCGCTGGCGCTGGACGTCTGCCCGATGAGCTGGCCCGCCGGCATGGGCGGCGAGTTCGAGGGAATTTACGATCTCGTACGCGATCGGATCTACCTGCCTGCTGATGACGCGACCGGTGCGTATGAGGGCCGGCAGGAGCAGGTCTCCGGCTTGGGCGATGCCAAGCTGGAAGGTGTTTTGTCGGCTCAGGCTCTGGCCCGGCTGCGCGAGGAAGCGGAATTGGCCCAGGGCGGCTATGCCAGCTTCGATCTGGCGGCCTATCGTGCCGGCGATCTGACGCCCGTCTATTTCGGCTCGGCACTCAAGGATTTCGGCGTCGAGCAATTGATCGACGCACTCGCCGAACACGCGCCTCCGCCGCGCGCCCAGCCGGCCGAGCCACGTGAGGTTTCGCCGGACGAGACCGCGGTGTCGGGCTTCATCTTCAAGGTGCAGGCCAACATGAACCCGCAGCACCGCGATCGCATCGCGTTCATGCGGCTATGCGCGGGGCGGTTCCGGCGCGGGATGAAGCTGTCCCAGATCGGCACCGGCAAGACGATCGCGGTTCATTCGCCCTTGCTGTTCATGGCGCGCGATCGCGAACTGGCGGACGAGGCGTTTCCGGGCGATATCATCGGCATCCCGAACCACGGCACGCTGCGCGTCGGCGATACGCTGACCGAGGGCGAGGAACTGCGCTTCACCGGCCTGCCCAATTTTGCGCCGGAAATCCTGCGGCGCGTGCGGCTGGCGGATCCGACGAAGACCAAGCAGCTTCGTAACGCCCTGAACGATATGGCCGAGGAGGGGATCATGCAGGTCTTCCACCCATCGATCGGATCGCAATGGATCGTGGGCGTGGTGGGGCAGCTGCAGCTGGAAGTGCTGATCTCACGGCTTCAGGCCGAATATAAGGTGGATGCGGGCTTCGAGCCTTCGCCCTGGGATACGGCGCGCTGGGTAATGGGCGACCCCAAGCTGATCGAGAGCTTCATCGGCGATCATCGCTCGGCCATGGCCGAGGATCGCGATGGAGCGCCCGTGTTCATGGCGCGGGATTCGTGGGAATTGAGCTATGTCCAGCAGCGCAATCCCGACGTGCGCTTCGCGGCGACGAAGGACCGGCGCTAAGGCTTCACCAGCCCGCGAAACGGAGCTTCGTCTCCATCGATGTCCGGCTGCGGTGGCAGGCCGATCAGATGGCGAACCAGCGGATAGACATCGACATTGTCGAATTGCGGCAGGCGCACGGGGCGGGTGAAGACTGGCCCGGCCGCGACGAACAACGCCGCCATATCGGGATCGTCATTGTCATAGCCATGATCGCCGACATTGTGGCTGGCCGCCGCCTTGTCGGAATAGGCATAACCGCGATCCGGGACGATGCAGTAAAAGGGCGGCACTCGTGGGTTGCGTCCGTAGTGAAACCGCGCAGGAAGATGCTCCCGCCGCCAGCATTTCAGATGCGGGTGCGGGCGCAGCAGCATCGCCGCGACCTTCGCGTCCTGCCCAGGCTTCGGCCAAACCGATATGGCAGGGCCGCCAGCGGTCATGACATCCATGATGGCCGGATCGACGATCTGGCTTATTGGCAGAACATGGTCCGGCTGGATCGTGCCGAGGCCGTGATCCGATACGAGGATCACGTTGGCCGCCTGCTTCATCAGGGCAAGTTCGCGCACGAGCAGCCCGATCGCGGCATCCACCGTGCGGACCGCCGCATCCACCTCCGGCGATCCGGCGCCGCCGGCATGACCGGCCTTGTCGACCGCATCGAAATAGACGGTGATGAGCCGAGGGCGGATCGCCGCTGGGCGCCGCACCCAATCCAGCGCGAAGTTCACGCGTTGATCGCTGGTTATCGCTGTATCGTAGGCCAGCCAGACGCCCGGCCGCGTCTTGCGGATCTCCTTGTCCGAGCCCGGCCACAGGACGGCGCCGGTGTGGATGCCAGCCCGCTCGGCCGCGACCCAGATCGGTTCGGCTTCGTCCCACCAGAAAGAATCGGCGGCGGACTTTTCCTTCGAATTGAAGAAAGCGTCCGGGTGCGCCGGATCGCGCATCTTGTTTTCGACGATGCCGTTGCGATCGGGGCGGAGTCCCGTCGCCATTGCATAGTGGTTAGGAAAGGTGAGCGTCGGGAAGCTGGGCTTCATCGTTCCGCTAAGCCCGCGCGCGGCCAGCGCATCGATGTTCGGTGTCAGACCGTGGCCGAGATAATCGGGCCGGAACGCATCGATGGAGAGCAGAATCGTGACCGGGGGTGATGGCGCATCGGTCGATGGCGAAGCCGCAACGGGCGAGGGCGGGGGAATCGTTTGTGCGCACGCGGCCAGAGCGGTGATGACGGCGAAAGCCGCGAATCGTATCGAGGAGCGCATGACGATGGCCTGCATCAGGATCGTGACAGGCGGAAGGGGGCAGTGTGCTGCGGCGGCACTCCGATCGTCAGGCCGGACGCCTCGGCACGAAGATGGTGGCGACATGGGACAGGACCGGCTTGTCGTCCTGATTGAAGATGGTCGTGCGGGTGCGGACGATGCCGACGGCAGGCCGCGAAGCGGACGTGCGCGTTTCCAGGATTTCCGCCTCCGCGCGGAGCGTATCGCCGGGATAGACCGGGGCGACGAAGCGCAGTTCGTCGATCCCGGCCGCACCCAGCGTCTGAAAGCCGAGTGGCTCCCAGTAATCGATCGTCATCCGCATGCCGATGGACGCGGTATGCCAGCCGCTCGCCGCCAGCCGGCCGAACAGCGGGCTCTTGGCGGCTGCCTCGTCATCAAGGTGGAAGGGCTGGGGATCGAAGGCCTTTGCGAACGCCAGCACGTCTTCCCGCGTTACCGGGTAGGCGCCGAAGCGATCGATGCGGCCGACTTCGAGATCCTCGAAATACATCCCCGATCCCTCGATTACACGTTGAAGCGGAAGAGCATCACGTCGCCATCATGGACGACATATTCCTTGCCTTCCGACCGAAGCTTGCCGGCCTCGCGCGCGCCGGCCTCGCCCTTGAAGGCGACGAAATCGGCAAAGGCTATCGTTTCGGCACGAATGAAGCCACGCTCGAAATCGGTATGGATCGCGCCCGCCGCCTGCGGGGCCTTGGCGCCCATCGGGATCGTCCAGGCGCGCGCTTCCTTGGGGCCGGCGGTAAAGAACGTTTGGAGGTGGAGCAGCTCGTAACCCGCACGGATTACGCGGGCGAGGCCGGTTTCCGTCAGGCCAAGATCCGACAGGAAATCGGCACGGTCGGCGGGATCGAGCGTGACGATCTCAGCTTCGATCGCGGCGGAAACGATCACGGCCTTCGCGCCCTCGGCTTCCGCTTTCGCAAAGACCTTGGCGGAGAGAGCATTGCCCTCGGCGGCGGCGCCCTCGTCCACATTGCACACGTACAGAACGGGTTTGGCGGTTAGCAGCTGTGCTTGATCGAAGATGCGCTGTTCGTCCTCGTCCTTCGGCTTGGTCAGGCGGGCGGGCTTGCCTTCGCGAAGCAGATCGAGCGCCTGGCCGAGCACGGAGGCGGCCGTCTTGGCTTCCTTGTCGCCCTGCGTGGCCTTTTTCTGAAAGGCGGGTACGCGCTTTTCCAGGCTCTCTAGATCGGCGAGCATCAGCTCGGTCTCGACCGTGTCGGCATCGGCAATCGGATCGACCTTGCCCTCGACATGCGTCACTTCGCCCTCGAAGCAGCGCATGACGTGAATGATCGCGTCGCATTCGCGGATATTGCCAAGGAACTGATTGCCAAGGCCTTCGCCTTTGGAGGCGCCCCGGACGAGACCCGCAATGTCGACGAAACCCAGCTGGGTTTCGATGATCTTGGCCGAGCCGGCGACTCTCGCGATATCGTCGAGGCGTGGATCCGGCACGGCGACCTGGCCGACATTGGGCTCGATCGTGCAGAACGGATAATTGGCAGCCTGCGCCGCCGCCGTCTCGGTCAGAGCATTGAAAAGCGTCGACTTGCCGACGTTCGGCAGGCCGACGATGCCGCAGCGGAATCCCATGGGGAGCCTTCGTCTAGGAGGAGTTTGAAGGCGGCGCTCCTAGCCGGTGGCGGCCAAGTTCGCAAATGCGGCGGCGGGCGCGAGATGCGCGCGAACGATCCTGGCGATGCGCTGGGCGGCTTGCCCGTCGCCATAGGGGGATATGCCGGGGGACATGCTCAAGTGTGCATCGTCATCCTCGATGATGCAGGCGGCGGCGGGCACGATCGTCTGCGGATCGTTGCCCACGAGCCGGGAGACACCGGCGAATACGCCCTCCGGGCGTTCGGTCTCGTTACGCAGGACCAGCACGGGCGTACCGAGCGCGGGAGCCTCCTCCTGAACGCCGCCGGAGTCCGACAGGATCAGGCGCGCTTCGCGCATGGCGGCAACGAACGAGCGGTAGGGAAGAGGGCGCGTCAGCTCGACCCGGGGATGATCGCCAAGCGTGGCATGGATGATGGTGCCGAGCTGCGGGTTGGGATGAACCGGCCAGCGAACATGCAGATCGGGGAAGCGATCTAGCAGCGTGCGGACGGCAGCGGTGATCGCGGGGAGCGCTTCGAAATTCTCACGGCGGTGCACCGTGACGAGCATGGTGTGCCGGCGATGGGGGCTGGGTGGCCCGAACGAATTCGACAGGGATAGCAACGTATCGATGGCGGTGTTCCCCGTCACATGGATCGTCTCGGCCGCTATGCCTTCGCGCAGCAGGTTCGCTTCGGCAGCGTTCGTCGCGCAGAAATGGTGGCGGGCGAGCAGGCTCACCATCCGCCGGTTCATTTCTTCGGGGAAGGGCGTGTCGGATCGTGTCGGATCGGCCGCTGCGAAGGCCGGCCTCGACATGACCGAAACCGATGCGGGCATGAAAGGCGGCAAGGGCGGCGACGAACGCGGTGTTCGTATCACCTTGACCGATCACGTAGTCGGCGCGGTCGCGCTCAAAGAGGTGACCCAGCGCTTGTAGGCAGGCAGCGGAGAAAGCGGACAGCGTCTGCCCGGGCGACATGAGATCGAGATCGATATCGGGCGTCAGCCCCGTTTCGGCCAGTGCGGCATCGAGCATATCACGATGCTGAGCCGTGGCGATGATCCAGGGCGATAGCGCCCCATCCTCGCGGAGTGCCTGTATAACCGGTGCGAGCTTGATCGCTTCCGGACGTGTTCCGATGATGACGGCGACGCGCTTCAATCCCGACACGCTTGCCCCCGCAACTTCGTGTTCGGGCAACTATGGCGCGGATTTCTCTATAAAACACAAACAATTTGCCGATGAGATATGCGTCACGACTATTCCGCGGCAGCCGGATTAGGCGGTGGGCCGGCGGGCTTATCCGCGAGCGCGGCTTCAAGCCGCCGCGTGACGGCCAAGGGCGATCCGGTGCGGCGGGCCATCCAGCCATAAAGCAGCGGGATCATGAACAGTGTGATGACAGTGGCGATGGCGACGCCGAAGACGATGACGACGCCGATCGCGCCACGCGCGCCCGCACCGGCGCCGTGGCTGGCGGCAAGCGGCACGGCGCCGAGGACGGTGGCGACCGAGGTCATCAGGATCGGGCGTAGGCGGCGGACCGAGGCGAACACGACGGCCTTGTGCAGCGTCTGGCCCTCATCCCGCAACTGATTGGCGAATTCCACGATCAGGATGCCGTTTTTGGCCGCGAGGCCGACGAGCATAACGATCCCGATCTGGCTGAACAGATTGATCGAGGTATGCGTGATCGCGAGGCCGATCACGCCGCCGGCCACGGCAAGCGGCACGGTGCTGATGATGACGGCGGGGTGGACGAAGCTTTCGAACTGGGCGGCGAGCAGCAGATAGATGATGAGGATCGTTACACCGAACACGATCCAGATCGAGCTGCCGGTCTGCTTCAGCGACTGGCTTTCGCCGCGATAGCCAACGGCGAGCACTTCGGGGCTCTTGGCGGCTTCGTCCTCCAGGAATTTGACCGCCTTGCCGAGCGAATAGCCGGGGGCAAGGCCGCCCTGGAAGGTGATGGAACGGATCTTGTTGAAACGGCCGAGTTCGCGCGCGGTGGAGCTATCTCGCATCTTCACGAGGTTCGAGAGCGGCACCAGCGCGCCGCTGCGCGAGCGGACGTAGACGCTGGCGAGACGGGATTGATTGTCGCGGCCGACCAGTTCGGCCTGCACCATCACCCGATATTCCTTGCCGTTATCGGCATAGGTGGAGACGCGGCGCGAGCCCATCAGCGTCTGCAAGGCCTGGCTGACATCATCGACGGATACGCCGAGATCGCCGGCCCGCTTGCTATCGACATCGATCAGCACCTGCGGCTTGGATTCGACATAGTCGGCATCGATGTTGACGAGGCCGGGATTGTCGCGCGCGGCCGCCATGATGCGATCGCGAGCGCGGGCGAGATCCGGATAGGTGGCGCCGGCAATGACGAAATTAACCGGCTGGCCGCGCCCCCGGCCGAGCGAGGACCGAACGGTGGCGTTGCCGCGCACCGTCGGCAGATCGGCCAGTTTGGCATTGATGGCCTTGGTCACGTCCAGCGAGGTGGCCGTGCGCTCCTCCCACGGTTTCAGGAAGACGGTGATGCTGGCGGCGTTGAAATCCTCCGTCGCGCTGGTGGAAAGCGGCAGGCGAGAATTGAGTCCGCGCACCGGGCCGTTGCCGACCATCGGCATCAGCATGTCCTCACCCTGCATCGTATAGCGATCGAGCTGTTCGAAGCCGGTGCCTTCGGGCGCATTCAGGCGGACTTCGATGACGCCCGTATCCTCGGGCGGGACGAGTTCGCTGTCGATAGTGGTGAAGAGGTAGGCCGATCCCGCCAGAAACAGGCCGACGGCGAGCAGGATCGGCAGGGGCTTGGCCAGCGTCCATTCCAGCGCACCTTCGTAGCCGGATTCGATCCGGACGAAGACGCGGTCGATCAGGGCGGCGAAGCGTCCGGGCTCGCCCGTCTTCATCAGCTTCGAACAGAGCATCGGCGTGAGGCTGAGCGCCAGCACGCCGGATATGGCGACGGACGCGATCATAGCGACGGCCAGTTCGCGGAACAGCAGCCCCGTCTGCCCGGCAATGAACATGACGGGCAGGAACACCGCGCACACGACGAGCGTGGTGGAGATGACCGCGAAACCCACCTGTCGCGTGCCGAGAAAGGCGGCAACCAGCGGGGATTCCCCGCCGACGATCCGGTGGTGGATGTTCTCCAGCACGACGATAGCATCATCGACAACGAGGCCGATGGCGAGGACGAGCGCGAGCAACGTGAGCAGGTTGATCGAGAAGCCGCACAGCCACAGCACCGCAAAGGTGGCAAGCAGGCAGATCGGCACGGTTACGGCGGGGATGAGCGTGGCGCGCCAGGAGCCCAGGAACAGGAAGATCACGGCGACGACCAGCACAGCCGCTTCAGCCAGCGTATGATAGACGCCCTTGATCGCCTCCTCGATGAATACGGACGTGTCCGAGCCGGTGAGGATCTTCACGCCGGGCGGCAGATCCTTTTGCATCTCCCGCGCGAGCTTCTTGGCGGCTTGCGCCACGGCGAGCGTATTGGCCCCGGACTGGCGGACGATGCCCATGCCGATGCCGGTCTGCCGATTGAAGCGGAAGGCGGTGTACGGGTTTTCCGGGCCCTGCTCGACGCGGGCGATATCGCCGAGGCGGACGAGATAGCCATCGGCGCCGCGCCCGACGACGAGAGCACGGAAATCGGCGGGCGATTTGAAGCCGCGATTGACCCGCAACGTGACGTTTTGGGATGCGGATTCGATCCGTCCCGCAGGCAGCTCCACATTCTGCGAGCGCAGCGCCAGTTCGACGTCCTTGGGCGTCAGGCGGAAGGCGGCGAGGCGATCGGCATTCAGCCACACCCGCATGGAGGGGCGGGCGAGGCCGCGCAGATTGACCTCGGCGACGCCATCGATGGTGGAGAAACGATCGCGGACGTAGCGCTCGACATAATCGGAGAGCTTCATCTTGTCCCAGCCCGGCGCCTGCACCGACAGGAACAGGATGGGCTGCGCGTCAGCATCCACCTTCTTGATGACGGGTGGCAGCACATCTTCGGGCAGATCGTCGAGCGCGCCGGAGACGCGATCGCGCACGTCGTTGGCCGCGGAATCCACGTCGCGATCGGCGCGAAATTCGATCGAGATGTTCGACAAGCCGTCAGACGAGGTGGAGGCGATCGTCTCGATCCCCTCGATACCGGCGAGCGCTTCTTCCAGAGGCTGGGTGACGCGGCTTTCCATGATCGCGGCGGCAGCGCCGGTATAGTTGGTCTGGACCGAGACGACAGGCGGGTCGGTCTCGGGATATTCGCGGACGGACAGGTTCAGATATCCGACAATCCCGATGATCGTCAGCAGGATGGCGCCGACGGCGGCGACGACCGGCCTGCGAACGGAGAGATCGGACAGGAACATCGGTTCAGCCGCCCCCGCCTGCGGCAAGCTTGTCAGGCGCGCCTGCGAGGCGGACCGTCTGGCCCTCCGCAACCTTCACCACGCCTTCGGTGATGATCCGCGCGTTGGCGGGCAGCCCCTTGATTTCGACGAGTCCGCCGTCCCGCAGGCCGACGACAACGTTGGTGCGCTTGGCCTTCATGTCCGGCCCGACGACATAGACGAAGCGATCCGATCCATCGCCCACGATGGCCAGTTCGGGCACGGCCAACGCCCGGCGGGTCGCCGCCTCGATGCCGACGGTGAGCAACATGCCGGGCTTCAGCCGATTGCCCGGATTGGGCAGCACGGCGCGGATGGTGGCTGCGCGGGTGGAAGGATCGATAACGGGATCGATCGTCTCGATCGTGCCGCGAACCGGCGCATCCGGGTAAGCGGCGGCGGTGGCGAGCAGCGGCTGGCCACTATGTACCGACGCCAGCGCGGTCTCCGGCACAGTGAAATCCAGCTTGATGCGGGACATGTCGGAAATGGTCGCGACCGGCGTGCCTTGGCTGACGATAGCGCCTTCCGAGATGGTCCGCAGCGAAACATAGCCTGAGAAAGGCGCGCGCAGGACGCGATCGGCGATCTGAGCGCGGGCGTTGTCCGCATCCGATCGCGCCCGGCGCGAGGCGGCGATCTGCTGATCCAGGGTCGTACCAGTCGCGAAGCCCTGCGTGCTCAGCGCCTGAATGCGACGGAGCTGGGACATGGCTTGTGCCTCATCCGCCTGCGCGGCGGCGAGCGATGCCTGCTCCTGGCCCTGCGCCAGGACCGCGATGACCTGTCCCTTGCGGACATAGCCGCCGTCTTCGAAGTACAGATGGTCGACGCGCTCGGTGACAGGCGCGGCGAGCGTCACCTGCTCGTTCGCGCGCGCCGTGCCCACCGCTTCGATCCTGTCGATGAAGATGTGCGGAGTAGGTGAGGCGGCGGTGACCAGCGGCGCCTGCTTCTTGGGCGCGCTGACCCCCTTTCCGCACCCCGCGACCGCCAGGAACAGGCCAAGCGCGAGCGCGCGGCGGCGACCCCGCCCGGAAAGGCGGTGGCTCATTCGTCTAACTTCGCGCGGTTCATCGCGCACCGCAATGTCCTTCGGGCGCCGGTGTCGGCTTCACAGCGCTCCCATCCATTCGTCCTCGGGGCTGCTGCCGCCGATTGGCATGCCCGGCGGGATCGCCGGGGCGACCTGCTTCTTGGCGAATTCGCGGGCGAGCATGTCATCGTCCGTCAGCAGCTTGGCCACGCTGCGGCTCCAGGCGCCGTCCTCGCCCGCGCCACCCTTGGCCAGACGGGCGGCAATGGTGCGCAGCCGATCGCTGACGATCGCGACGACATCCGGCGAGCTTTCGGGATCACGGGAGACGCGGGCCATCGTGATGAGCGTTCGATAGGCGACCCGCCGTGCAACGGCGTCTCCACGCTGATCGATTGCGGCGGCGGTGATCTTGTCGAGGAGCATATCCAGCCCCGGCAGCGATGCGTCCCGGCGATGTTGCTCATAGACGCGGATCAGCCGCGTCGTATCCAGAAGCGCGTCCAGCGTGATCTGCGCGGCGACATCTGCCGCGACCAGAGGATCGAAGGCGGTATAGGCCGCATTCTTGAAAATCTCCTGATCGAACTGGCGGTTGCGAGGGCCGGTCGACGCCGAGGACAGCGGCATGACCAGCTGATCCGGTACGGTCAGTTCCCTGGACGACAATGTTTCCAACAGGGCATCCAGCGCGGCGGTCTGCATCGCGGCCGGAGCCGGCTTCGCGAAATCGCGACCGTCCCCGACGACGAGATAGTCATAGTCTATTCCGCCGATCGCCTTAGCCGCCGAATAGACGTTGTAGCGGTGCAGCAGCCACACGGGGACGAACACGCGCTGGAGGTTCGCCATCGGCTCGCCCGCGTGCAGCACGCCGGGGCCGAAATTCGTGAGCGCGACGCGGCGGACGGCCATCATCTGCTTGAGCGATGCGGTCGGATTTGGGCCGTCGTCCCACATGCTGGAATAGGGGCTGACCCCTTCCGGTCCCCGGCTGCCATCGATCACGTAGCGGACCTTGCCCTGGATCGCCTGCGCTTTGTCCCACGCCCATTTGTCGGGATTCACGCCGGCGGGCGGGACCGAATAGAGCCAATCGACGGCAAACTTGTCCCAGGCGCCGCCGCCTTCCTTATAGGCGTCCGACAGATCGATCTTGCCGTCCGTCAGCTTCACGCGCGGGCCGGGATATTCCATTACGGACGTGCGATCCTCGGTAGATCCGATGAAATTGTGCTGGAAGCCGAGCGCGTGGCCCACTTCGTGCGCGCCGAGCTGGCGGATGCGCGAGAGCGAGACGCGCACCGGATCGTTGGCGGTGCCCTTATTCTCCTCAGCCGTGCCGACCAAGCCTTCGAACAGGATCATGTCCTGCCGCACGCGCAGCGCGCCGATCACGACATTGCCCTTCACGATCTCGCCCGTGCGCGGATCGGTTATGCCGCCGCCATAGGACCAGCCGCGCGTCAGCCGGTTCGTCCAGTTGACCATGTTGTAGCGCACATCCAGCGGATCGGCCCCGGCGGGAAGCAGCCGCGCCTCGAACGCATCGATGAAGCCGGCGGCGTCGAATGCGGCCTTCCAGTAATTGACGCCGTCCAGCAGCGCGGTGCGCACCGGATCGGGCGCGGCGGTATCGATGTAGAAGATGATCGGCTTCTTCACCTTCGATCGCGCGGCGCTGGGATCCACCTTCTCGAGGCGGAAGCGATTGGCGACCAACTGGGCGACGTCCTGCCCGAGCGGCATGCCGTAATCGTAGTGCAGATCGCCGAACGTGCCCGAACGCTGATCATATTTCAGCGGCACGAAGCCGGGGGCGGGCAGCCGGATGAAGCTGTGGTGGACGATGAAGCTCACCTGGCGCGGATCCGGCGCGATGCTGCTCACTTCGCGGCCGGGCGTGTCCGATGCGAAGGTCTGCAACGCATCCACTTCGATATTGTCTGGGAAGGCCTTGAGCGAGCTAGGATCCGCCGCGCTCAGCGCATCGACCAGCCGAAAGCCTTTGCCGGCGCTGGCATTGGCGCCGAAGCCGCCATTGCCGTTCAGCCGCTCCGCGATGCCGACAACATCCTTGGCGAGAAAGGGCGCGATATCCACGACCAGCCCGCCCGATGCATCCGTGGACGCGATATCAAGCATGGCGACGACGCTTGTAGGGAAACTTTCGATACCGCCTTTAACGACATCGGCATCGCCGGTTGCCTTGAACTGGTGGTTTTCGAACAGGACGGCCACTTTCTTGCCGATACGGCGAAAGGCCAGAATCTGCTGGTTGCCGGTCATGCCGCGATCCAGCGTGAGATCGGCGGAGCCCAAGCCTTCACGGAGCGAGCTGGCATAGAGGAAGCGTCCGGCAACGCCCCGCGCATCGGGAGCAGGGAGCGTAAAGAGAACCCGGCCCTCGGCAGCGATCGCGCGAGTCGGCAGAAGCGCTGCGCCGCTTGTCTGAGCGGCCGCCGGAACGGCTGCGAAACCCAGCCACACGGACCCCATCAGCGCGCCGATCGCGCGTGTCGAATATTTCATGCTGCCCCCATTGGTCTGCCGGTCCGTGCCCGCGTTGCGACGAGGCTAGCATGTTTCCTGCTTGTGCATCCCCTCAATTTTCGACAGAAATAGGCTCTGCCGTGCAGGATTTCCAATTAGGGCGACGAAAACCATGGACGAATCTGGTAGCTATTCGATTGATGCCACAGACTTTCGCATATTGCGTGAATTGAGCGCCGATGGCCGGGCGTCGGACGTAAATCTGGGTGAGCGGGTCCATCTTTCCAGCACTGCCGCCGCACGGCGGCGCAAGATTTTGGAAGAGCGTGGCGCCATTGCGGGATATACCGCCAACCTGGATTTGCCGAGGCTCGGTTTTGGCATCGTCGTGATGGTGGCGATGGAGCTTTCCAGCCAAGCCGAGCAGGCGCTGATGGAATTCGAGACGGCCGTCGTGAAGTGCCCATCCATGTCCTATTGCAGCTTCGTCTCCGGCGACACGGACTTCCTGATGTTGGTCCACGTCCGCAGTCTGGAAGACTATGATCGGGTTTATCGCAGCGAGCTTTCGACACTTCCGCATGTCGCGAAGATCCGCTCCAGCTTCGTGATGCGTGAAGTGATGCATCGCACGGTCGCTCCCATTGTATTCGGCGGGCCGGGTGAGGCGCGGTGATTTTTCACGCTCGATGAAGCGCTGATGCTGGAAACCATAGCGATCAATCGATGTAACAGCAGGAATCGAAACTCGAACGGCGATTTCGTGCAAACAATGATAGGATCGAAAGCGTCCCATCTGTTACAGTTTGATTATCGCGGGAGAATCGGACGATCGGGCGGATAGTGATGTCCGCCGTGAATTAGAGCCGGATCCAAGTGCCAGTAAGAACAAAATAGAAGCACGAATAAGAACAAACATAAGAATATAAAAAGTGGAGAGGTTGCCCGGCTAACAATTCCTTGAAGGGGGCAATCGATGACAGTTCTTAACGGCGATATCGCGAAGAGCGACCCGAAGACTTCGACCGCAACCAAGCGGGCGATTCTGGCGACAGTTGGTATCATGGCGCTTTGCCTGGGTGTCGAAGCGGCGCATGCGCAGGCGACGACGTCCGATCCGGTCGTGACCTCCCCGATGAAATCGACCCCCGCAGAGGGCGAGACGATCAACACCGGCGGTGACAAGCCCGGCGAGACGGTCGGACGCGCGACGCTTGCGCCCGGCGAGGAGCCGAGCCCGGCAAATGAAGGCGAGATCACCGTGACCGGCACGCGCATCGTCCGCGATGGTTACAGCTCTCCGACGCCCGTTTCGGTCATCAGCACCGAAGAAATCAGCCGCGAAGCCCCGGCCAACATTTCCGATTTCGTGAATACGCTGCCGGCCGTACGCGGCTCGGCCACGGCCGCAAACTCCAACGGCGCCCTGTCGAATGGCCAGGCCGGCGTCTCGACCGTCAATCTCCGCAATCTCGGCGCGAACCGCACGCTGGTGCTGCTCGACGGGCAGCGCTCCGTCGCATCGACGACCGACGGCACGGTGGACGTCAACACGATCCCACAGGCGCTGATCCAGCGCGTGGAAGTCGTGACCGGCGGCGCCTCGTCCGCTTACGGTTCGGACGCTGTCTCGGGTGTCGTCAACTTCATCCTCGACAAGGAATATAAGGGGCTGAAGGGCGAGTATGAATACGGCGTCACCACATATGGCGACGGCGCCAACCATAAGGCATCGCTCACCGGCGGTATGACCTTCGGTGAAGGACGCGGCCACCTGATCGCTTCCGGTGAATATTTTCATCAGAAGGGCATTCAGTCGATCGATCGCGACTGGAACGACAGCGGCTTCTTCCAGATCAATAATCCAAGCTACAGCTCGGCAGCCTGCACGGACAGCAGCGCGGCTACGATCTGCACGAGCGAATATCTGATCCGCAGCGGCGTTGGCTCCGGCAATTTCACGCCGGGTGGCCTGATCGTCGGTGCGCGGACGGCAGCCGGTGGACCAGTCGTCGCACTGACCAACGCCGCGTTGAGCGCGGCAGCGCGTTCGGCACTAACGAACACCTATTTCGGGACGATCGATCCGGCGACGGGCCGGGCGACGACCGGTACGCTCGCAGTCGGCCCGCGCGGTGGCCAGTGGATGGTCGGCGGCGACTATGATTATGCCAGCTCGAGTCACGTCGGCACTGCCACCCTGCTGCCATCGGAAGATCGCCGCAGCGCCTTCGGTCGGGCAAGCTACGAAGTGGCCCCATGGCTGAACGTCTTCGGCCAGTTCGGCTACAGCTATTATCGCGGCCTAAGCTATTATCAGCTCACGCCCTCTCAGACGACCACGACGGGCCCAGGCGCCGGCACCACGAGCGGCGTGGAAATCAAGTCGGGCAATCCATATCTGCCCGCCAATGTCCAAGGCCTGATGACGGCCAACAACATCGCTTCTCTCGTTATCAGCACCGGCAATGCCGGCTTGCCGCCGCAGGGCAGCGACATGAAGCGTCAGGTCTATCGCTACGTAGCGGGTGCAGACGGCGATTTCGCGCTGGCCGACCGCGAATTCCACTGGAGCGGTTACTACCAGAAGGGCATCACCAAAACGCACGAACTGCTCGTCAATGCGTGGAATTACGATCGCATGACGAAGGCCACCGATGCCGTTCGTGCGGCGGACGGCACGATCAAGTGCGCCGTCAACGCCAATGCCAGCGCGGCCGACGACGATGCAGGCTGCTTGCCGCTGAACCGCGTTGGTGTCGGCGGGATGGATCCTGCGGCAGTCGCTTACGTCCTCGGCAATGGCCGCCAGCCGGCACGCGACCAGAAGATCACGCAGGATATCGGCGCGATCACCTTCTCGACCAACAATCTATTCGAGATCTGGGCTGGTCCGGTCAGCCTCGCTTTCGGCGGCGAAGCCCGCAAGGAGAAGGTGAGCGGCTTCGTCGATCCGTTCTTCGCACCACAGGGCTCCGGCAGCACCATCGTCCCGACATGGCGCTACGGCAACTTCCTTCCGGTGTTCGGCTCGTACAACGTGAAGGAGGCCTTCCTTGAGACGGTAGTCCCGATCATCAAGAACATGGACTTCAACGGCGCCGTCCGCGTGACCGATTATTCGACATCAGGTCGGGTGGAGACGTGGAAGACGGGCCTCACCTATCAGGTTATCCCTGACATCAAGCTGCGCGGCACGATCAGCCGTGACATTCGCGCACCCAATCTGGGCGAGCTGTTCAATCCGGGTGGCGGTGCCACGAATTCCGTGGTCCGCCCGGCTGCCGCGGGGCAGGCGAACTCGGTCAACGATACGTACATCAATTCGGTGGTCGGCAATGCGGCTCTGAAGCCGGAAGTCGCCAAGACCTACGGTGCCGGCGCGGTCTTCACGCCTACGTTCCTGCCGGGCTTCGCGGCGTCGATTGACTATTACAAGATCAAGCTGACCGGCGCGATCTCCACGTACTCGGCACAGAACCTGGTCGATCTTTGCTTCGGCGAGCGGCGTGACGCTTCGTCGTGCAGCTTCATCAATCTCGCGGGTGGCGGTACTGCCTCGTCCGGCAATCCGGCCATCGACATTCAAAGCGTGACGATCAAGCCGCTGAACTTCGTCGGCATCAAATCGGAAGGCCTCGATATCGAGACCAGCTACCGTCAGCATGTCGGACCGGGCGTGATCAGCCTGCGAGGTCTCGCCAACCGTGCCATCACCAACGAGAGCGACAACGGCATCGCTCTGATAAACAACACGGCGGGCCAGAATTCGGGCAACCTGCCGAAGTGGACGTTCCGCTTCTCGGCCGCCTACAACATGGACAATGGCCTGTCCTTCCAGGCGGTCGCCCGCGGCGTTACGTCTGGCAAGTACAATAACAGCTATATCGTCTGCGACACCAACTGCCCGGTCTCGACCAACGACAATCGCACCGTCAATTACAACCACATCAACGGTGCGTGGTACTTCGACGTGAACGGCGAGTATAAGTTCGAAGTGATGAACACCAACGGTGCCATCTTCTTCTCGATCCGGAACCTTCTCAACAAGGATCCGGTACTCGTCGCCAACGGCCCGACCGGCGACAATACCGAAGCCTACCCGCAGACCAACCGGAACCTTTACGACGTGCTGGGCCGCGTTTTCCGCGTGGGCGTACGCTTCGCTTACTGATCCGACGACTATCGGGCGGAGCCTCCCAAGGTTCCGCCCGATCTTTTTACGGTGATTACAGCCTTAAGGATCCGGCTCGAGCCGGGCCCATCGATCGGAGATTTGATGAAAGCTTCACGCCTCAAGCTGCTGGCGACCGCCTTGCTCATGGGTACGACGCCCCTAGGTGCGGTTCACGCCGCGGCGCCTGCCGCCATGAAGGCCGAAGCCGCTGCGAATGTGGATGCGCATGCCAAGCTGGTGCAGGAAATGGTCGACAGCGTGTTCAGCTTCGCCGAGCCCGGCTTCCAGGAATTTAAGACCCAGGCGTATCTGACCGACATTCTGGAGAAGAATGGCTTCAAGATCACCAAGGGCGTTGCCGGCATCCCGAGCGCGTGGACGGCGACGTGGGGCACGGGCGGCCCGCTGATTGCGCTCGGCAGCGACGAGGATTGCCTGCTCGGTACATCTCAATATCCCGGTACACCGACGCTGAAGCCGATGGTGGACGGCGCGCCCGGCCACGGCGAGGGTCATAATGCGGGCATGCCGCTGATGATCGCCGCTGCCATCGCGACCAAGGCGGTGATGGAGAAGAACCACATTCAGGGCCGCCTGATGCTGTGGCCCGGCATTGCCGAGGAACTGCTGGCGACCAAGGCCTATTATGTGCGTGACGGCCTGTTCAAGGGCGTGGACGCGAACATCTTCACCCACGTTTCCAGCGATTTCACGACCGGCTGGGGAATGGGCGGATCCAACGCGCTCGTCTCAGTGGAATATACGTTCCACGGCCGGACGGCCCATGCTGCCGGCGATCCGTGGGATGGCCGGTCCGCTCTGGACGGCGTCGAAGTGATGGACACCGCGTGGAATTTCCGCCGCGAGCATCTGCCGATCTCGCAGCGCTCGCATTATGTCATTACCAATGGCGGCGGCCAGCCGAATGTGGTGCCGGACAAAGCGTCGGTCTGGTATTATTTCCGCGAATTCGGATTCGACGCGACCCGCAAGCTCTACGAAACCGGCAACGAAATTGCCGAGGCTGCGGCAAAGGCGACCGACACGACCGTTACGCATCAGATCCTGGGCTATGCGGCGCCGAATTATGGCAACAAGCCGATAGCCGAAGCGGCGTACGAGAACATCAAGATGGTGGGTCTTCCCAAGTGGACCGCCGACGATCAGGCCTTCACCAAAGCGGTGCAGACCGCACAGAAGCGCCAGTTGAAGCCGCTGGCGACCACCATCTCTCCGCTTGGCGGGCCCTATGAAGCGCGTGTGCCGACGGGCGGTGGTTCGGACGATATCGGCGACATCATGTGGACCGTGCCGACGATCACGATCCGCTTCCCATCAAACATCCCCAGCATGATCGGCCACAACAAGACCAGCGCGATCGCGATGGCCACGCCGATCGCGCACAAGGGCGCGGTGGCTGGCGCCAAGGCGGTAGCGATGACGGTGCTGGACATGATGACCACGCCGAAGCTGATCGCGGACGCCAAGGCTTTCCAGAAGAACGTGCAGTTCAAGGATCAGAAATATGATCCGGTCATCACGGCCAAGGATACGCCGGCGATCTGGCTCAACAAAGATGTGATGGACAAGCTCCGTCCGCAGATGGAGAAGTTCTATTACGATCCAGCCAAATATCCGACCTATCTGGATCAGCTGGGCATCAAATATCCGAACCTGAACACGTCGGGCGGCTGATCGGCAGCGCCGTCGGCCTCCTGCAATCTGCCGCCACGCCCTTCCTTCGAGCATGGCGGCGGGACGTTCTCAGGCTGCGTTTAGCCTCGCCAATATCGCTGCGAAATTGCCCTGCGCTTCTGCGTTGCGCAGCGGGCGTACGTTTTCGACGAGAATTTCTTCCGGCGTTGGCTGTTGGCCGAACAGCGACATTACTTCGTCGGCATAATCGTCCAGTGGCATATAGCCGTCGCGCGTCGCCTGGCCGGGCGTGAGATCGGTGCGGACGCCGGGCGGCGCCAGTTCGATGACCTCGACCTTGCCGCGCAACTGCTCCCGCATCGCGACGCTGTAAGAGTGAATGGCGGCTTTCGTCGCGGAATAGGTCGGCCCGCTTGGCAACGGCACGAACGCCAGGCCGGACGAGACGTTGACGATCGCGGGATCGGGCTGCGCGCGCAGATGATCGATGAGGGCGTTGGTCAATCGGATCGGGCCGAGCAGATTCGTGACGATCGTCGTTTCGGCTGCGGTGAGATCGCGGCGCGCGGTGAGGTCTTCCCGATCCATGACGCCGGCATTGTTTACCAGCACGTTCAGGCCGGGGTGTTCGGCGATCATCTTTTTTGCAAACGCCTCGATCGTCGCCGTGCTTTCCACATCGAGCGTCATCGCAAACATGTTGGACCGTCCGGAGATCGTTTCATCGAGTGCCGCCTGCCGCCGCCCCGCAACGATGACGGTGTTGCCCTGATCGTGCCAGCGCTGCGCAAGCGCGCGGCCGATGCCGGACCCGCCGCCGGTGACGAGAATGGTGTTGCCGGTGGCTTTCATGACTTCGCTCCACTGTGATGACGAGGAGCCACGGATCTAGGGTGTCGTTGCGGGATCGTAAGAAGGCACCGGAAAGATTTATGCCCGGAGCTTGGCTCCGCGACCGGTGCAGTGCGAAGCGGATGCACTATCGCTTTTCATGTAAGTCAGGAGCATAGGCCCGCGCGCCCGCTTGTGCGGGTGCGAACGAGGTATTTCAGCGCGTGTCTTCGGCCACCATGCCCTCTCAACCCCATCAGGGGGATGCCGGCAAGCGCACGCTGCCGGTGGCGCTCGGCGCGATCGGCGTGGTGTTTGGCGATATCGGCACGTCGCCGCTTTATGCGCTGAAGGAGAGCTTCACCGGCCATCATCCGCTGACGGTGGATCCGGTGCACATCTTCGGTGTGCTCAGCCTGGTCTTCTGGACGATGATGCTGATCGTCACGATCAAATATGTATTCATCATCCTGCGCGCCGACAATGATGGGGAGGGCGGCAGCCTGGCGCTGCTGGCGCTGATCGCGCGATCGGCGGGAACGCGTACCTGGACCCCGATCGTGGCGACGCTCGGCGTGATCGCCACGGCCCTGTTCTATGGCGATGCGATCATCACCCCGGCGATCTCGGTTCTTTCGGCGGTGGAGGGGCTGACCGTCGTGCAGCCGGTTCTGTCGCAGTTGGTGCTGCCGATCGCGATCCTGGTTTTGATCGGGCTGTTCGCAATTCAGTCTCGCGGCACGGCGCGGGTAGGCGCGCTGTTCGGGCCAGTGATGATCTTCTATTTCCTCGTGATCGCCACGCTCGGCGCGATGAGCATCGCGGCGCGGCCGGAAGTTCTTGCCAGCCTGGATCCGCGCTGGGCGATGCGCTTCTTCCTAATCGATCCGAAGCTGGCTTTTCTCGCGCTGGGATCGGTGGTGCTGGCCGTCACCGGCGCGGAAGCCCTGTATGCGGACATGGGGCATTTCGGCCGCAAGGCGATCAGCATCTCGTGGCTGTACGTCGCGTTTCCCTGCCTGATGCTCAACTATCTGGGGCAGGGGGCGCTGCTGATCGCGCGGCCTGAAGCGATCGAAAACCCGTTCTTCCTGATGGCACCGGACGCGCTGCGCCTGCCGTTGGTTATCCTCGCCACGATCGCGACGGTGATTGCCAGCCAGGCCGTGATATCGGGCGCGTTCTCGGTGACGCAGCAGGCGATCCAGCTCGGCTTTCTGCCGCGCCTGCGGATCGTGAATACCAGCGCGCAGACGGCGGGTCAGGTCTATCTGCCGGTGGTCAACTGGCTGCTGTTGGCGCTGGTGATCTTCATCACGATTACTTTCCGCAATTCGTCCAATCTCGCCGCGGCCTATGGCATCGCAGTGACGGGGACGATGTTCATCACCGCCTGCATGTTAGGCGTCCTCACGGTCACGGTATGGCGCTGGCCGCCGGTTCTGGCGGCAATGGTGACGGGCATCTTCCTGCTCATCGACGGGCTGTATCTTGCCTCGAACATGACCAAGTTTTTCGATGGCGGCTGGTTTCCCCTGCTCGTCGCGGCGATCGTGTTCACCATGCTGACCACCTGGGCAAAAGGCCGCGCGCTGGTGCGGGCCCGCGTGGCGGAAGACATGATGGCGGCCGAACTCTTCATCGCCTCCGCCTCGCCCCGGCTGGAGCGGGTGGCCGGCACCGCGATTTTCCTGACGACGGCGCGGGAGGGCGTGCCGCCGGCTTTGCTGCACAATGTGAAGCACAATAAGGTGCTGCATCGGCGCAATTTGATCCTGACCCTGATCGTGGAGCAGGTGCCCGTGGTTGCGGCGGATCAACGTATCGAGGTCTTCACCCTCGACGAAGGCTTTTACCGCGTCTTCCTCCATTACGGCTTCATGGAGGAGATGGACGTCCCGTCCGCACTCGCGGCCGCTGGTGAGATGTGTGGTGGCCCGTTCCTCAAGATGGAGACCAGCTACTTCCTCAGCCGGCAAACCCTGATCGCTTCGTCCAAGCCCGGAATGGCAATCTGGCGAGAGAAGGTCTTCGCGTGGATGGTCCGCAATGCGGAAGGCGCGATGGAATTTTTCAAGCTGCCCACCAATCGAGTGGTCGAATTGGGTAGCCAAGTAGAAATCTGATTCCGGTTCCGGTCGGCCGCACGGCGCGCTATCGCCGGCCATATTGGTTCTCGTGAAGGATTTGCATGGCCTCCGGTCTCGTAGCGCTGCTCGACGATGTCGCGGCGATCACCAAGCTCGCCGCCGCGAGCCTGGATGACGTGACGGCGGCGGCAGGCAAGGCCGGCAGCAAGGCCATCGGCGTGGTCGTGGACGATACGGCGGTAACACCGCGTTACGTGATGGGGCTCTCGCCCGAACGCGAACTGCCGATCATCGCCAAGATCGCCGTCGGATCGCTTCGCAACAAGCTGTTGATCCTATTGCCGGCGGCTTTGCTGTTGAGCGCCTTCGCACCGTGGGCGATAACGCCATTGCTGATGGCTGGCGGCGCTTTCCTGTGTTTCGAAGGCGCGGAAAAGCTGATCGAAGCGCTGGGCGGCAAGCCGCACGACGAGGCGGCGGAGGCAGCCGCGGATGCCACGGAGTTGGAAAAGCAGAAGGTATCCGGCGCGATCCGTACCGATCTGATCCTCTCCGCCGAGATCATGGCGATCGCACTCAGCGATGTTTCGAACTCTCCGATCCTCACACAGGCCGTGGCACTGATCCTGGTCGCGATCGGCATCACGGTTGGCGTTTACGGCGTCGTCGGGTTAATCGTGAAGATGGACGATATCGGGCTTCATCTATCGCGACGGCGAGGCAGCGCCGTGCAGGCGTTCGGGCGCGGGCTGGTCAAGGGTATGCCGATCGTGATGTCTGCGCTGGCGACGATCGGCACGGCGGCGATGCTCTGGGTGGGCGGCGGTATCCTGGTGCACGGCGCCGAAGTTCTCGGCCTTGCGGCTCCGGCCCACTGGATCGGCCACGTCGCCGATTTGGGGCGGCATACGTTGCCCTCGATCGGCGGCATTGTTGCGTGGACCATAAGCGCGATCGGGGCCGCGATCGTGGGGTTAATCGTAGGCGGTGTGATCGCGCTGGGGCTGCACTTCGCGCGCCCTGCGCACTGATCCGCACGTCTCAGTCGAGGAAGGCGCTGATAGCCGCCAGCACCCCGTCCGGCTTGTCGTGATGGGCCCAGTGGCCGGCTTCGGGAATAATGATGCGATTGGCGTTGGGGATGTCCAGCGGCGTTCGCCCGGGAGCGCCATAGCTTTCCGCGCCGTCGATGAGCAGCACGGGCGCGGTCACTTGCCAGCGTAGCCGTCGCCGCTCTTCGGGAGAGAGATCGTAGGGCGATCGGACGCGGACGCGGGGATCGAACTTCCAGCGTCGCATTCCGTCTTCGCCCACGTGGCTGGCATGTTCGGCCAAGTGCAGGGCAAGATCGTCCGATAGCTTCGGGTTCGTGACCTTCAGCCGCGCGGCGGCGGCGTCCAGCGTGGGGTACGGATGCGGGCGGGCGGCATCGGCCTTCCGCAGCTTCTCGAAATATGCCGTGATGCGCCGCTCGACGGGGACGATCTGCTCTCTTTCCAGTGCTTTCAGGTGCGATGCGCTTTCCAGCAGGATCAGGCGCGTTACCGCAGAGGGATAAAGGCCGGCAAAGCGCAGTGCGACCCAGCCACCGAACGAATGGCCGACAATCGGCGCGCTCTCGATGCCCAGCGCAGCATGGAGCGCGAGCAGATCGAAGACATGGGCAGTGACCGAATAATGGCCGTCGTTCGACCAGCCACTGTCCCCGTGGCCGCGCAGATCCGGAGCGATGACGCGGTAGCGCTCCGATAGGGACGAGGCCAGGCGATCCCAGCTCCGGCAATGATCGTTGCCGCCGTGGATCAGGATCAGCGGCGGAAGATCTTCCCCACCCCAGTCCGCATAATGCAGCGTCAATCGTTGAGAGCGAAAATACCGTGATACTGGACGATCATGCATGGGACCTTCAACCATTGACGTAATGCACTGTCCAGCCGGTACGCCTATTGCTTTCAAAGGGTTGGCGGCCGTTCCGCTGTCACAGTCCGCCGCTCGATAGGCTTTCGACAAAATCTCCCCCGTTCGGGGCATGCCTCTTGCGTTCCCGGCGAAGGGTGCGAAAGCTGCGATGTACCGGGGGCTTGCCATGTTGTTTTCCATATTGCTCGCAGCTGCCTCGGCGGGGCACCGCCCGCCACGGGCGGCACCCATTCCCGATCGTGATACGGCGGCCTGGTGGCAGGCCACGCAGGCGCTTTCCGGCGATGATATGGAAGGGCGCGACACGGGATCGGCCGGCTATGATCGCGCCGCGCAGTTGGTGGCGGCACGCTTCGCACGCGCCG
>Ga0247730_1000068_pt1 | contig 108051 bp, 120 predicted proteins | sample UWRJL073202C2_FD_180959 | JGI IMG/M metagenome (GOLD analysis project Ga0247730, IMG submission 180959) | Plant litter microbial communities from Arlington Agricultural Research Station in Wisconsin, United States - UWRJ-L073-202C-2 | ecosystem: Environmental > Terrestrial > Plant litter >...
TCTTCGACAAAAACTACTACGCCACGGTCGGCTCTACGTCCGCGACCAACTGGTACGGCGACCCACGCAACCACATGCTCACGTTGCGCGGCACCTTCTGGTAGGACGCCACGGTACGCATGAACAGAGGAAGCCAGCTGGCTTCCCCTGTTTTTGCAGGTTGGGGCAGCGTACTTGCGTCAATAGCCCGCCGGGGCGAGCACGGGCTGCCGCTGATGGGTAGCGGCGACTGGAACGATGGCATGAACCGTGTCGGCTACCTGGGCCGTGGGGAAAGCGTCTGGCTGGAGTTCTTCGGCTGTGATGTGCTTGAGCGCTTCGCTCTTGTGGCTACAAGGCACGGCGATCAGGATTTCGCGCAGCGCTGCATCGACAATGCCGCTCTGCTGAGCGCCAGCCTTGAAGCGTCCGCGTGGGATGGCGGCTGGTATCGTCGCGGCTGGTTTGACGATGGGCAGCCGCTGGGCTCGGCGATCAACGATGAGTGCCGCATCGACTCCATCGCCCAGAGCTGGTCGGTGCTCTCCGGAGTCGGCTCGGCAAAACGTCAACGCCAGGCCATGCAGGCGCTGGATCAGCATCTGGTCAAACCTGAGGTCCGGGCCGTTCTGCTGCTCGATCCTGCGTTCGACAAAGGCAAACAGGACCCCGGCTATATCAAGGGTTACGTGCCCGGCGTACGGAAAATGGCGGGCAGTACACGCACGCTACTGTCTGGGCAGCGATGGCGTTCGCGCAATTGGGCGATACCGCCAAAGCCTGGGAGTTGCTGCACCTTGGAATGACGCAACGCGATTGTTTGGAAGCTCTTGGGCGACCACAATCGTTCATGAGCGACGTAGAAAGAGGCGTTCGACGTTTGGATATAATCCAAATTCGGGATCTGTGCAGAATTTTTGGCTGCGACCTCGTTGGCTTGATACAAGAGTTCGAAGACAAACTCAAAGATGGCTGGGATTAGAGTAGCGCCTACGGTAAGAGTGCTTGCCTGTGTCAAGGATTTGGTAAGTTGTCTGGATTTGGAAGGGCTGGACGCACTTCCTGTTCTGGGTCAGGCGTATTCAGTTCCGCTGTGCGAGCCTCTGCCATGGGACTGACTAGCAACGGGCGAAACCCTCGGTATACCCATTCGACAGCCATGCCAGCGAGAAACACCCCAGCGCCTGCTGCAAGCGATGCAAGGGCGGCAATGAAGAATGACATGATTGCAACTCGTGGCAGGTCTTTTACGAGATTGACGTAGCTCGCTTTGCTGGCTGCGATAGCTTCCTCTGTCTGCTTAACCGCTCGCTCACTCCCTGTGCCAGTGTTGACCTGTTTAAGCGTGTCTTCAAGTCGGGCAATCTCGCTGTCATATAGCCCTTTCACGGAGGCCGCTGGATGCATATATGCATCTGACAGGTAGAACATCACCCAAAGCCCGACCAAAACACAGATGACTGTCCAAAGCCTTTGCCATCCGCTCATGGTTTTCACTTCCTAGTTGTGGTTGTTTGGGTACATCTCAATTTGAGGTTTGGTGCAAAACCATCATTCCTACGGCAAATCACGATTTCTACAAAATTCCGCCACCCACCACCAGCCTGTCAGGCGCTGAGCTACGATTTCCGCAACACCCAATCAGGGACGCCCTCCATGCATACCCAGGACCAAGCCGTAGCCGCCGCTGACGCGTTAACGCTGCTTTTGAGCCAGCAACACGGAATAGCTGGCGAATTTTTGGCGCAAGATAAAAACAAAAAAACCGTAGGCACTAATCTACGGAGCTCATTATAATCAGGAAAAATATGAGTTCTACAGGCACACCTTCGACTATCGCTCCAAGACTCCAAACAAACCCAGTGTAAATTCAACATTCCAACACGACAACGCCATAACTACATAGATAACAAACACAACAATGCACGTAATCCAGAAATTCAATTTGACCGAAAACAAAGAATTATCAACGATCTTTTGAAGCTCCTCTGCCGACATATGCGACCTAACTATACCCTTCCAATCTGTAAACAATTTTGTAGAAATCAAACTTACAGAAATTGCTCCCCAGAATCTCAAAATCACAGCCACAACCAAATAAATGGAAAATGACTTGAACAACACCACAGCTTCTGGACTCCTTAGCGCATCCTCCGCAATAAATCTTCGAGATACGACCCCAGCAGTCAGCACAAAGGCCAAAGCCAGCACATCCGTAAGCAAGCTTCCGGTAAATTGATGACTTGCCGAAACATATTTATCAACCACACCAGACAAATCCTTTTGTATATCGGACAATTCTTTCGTGTAATCCTTTTTTCTATCCAAAACCACATATTTATACCTAGACTTTGCCTCTGCAAAAGCAGCAAACACGAGACGAACCGCACCAATCAAAGTCTGGTCATCCTTCAAATCAAGAGTCAACCTATCAACAACAAGTAATATTCTAGTTTCTTCATCACTTTCTGCGTAGCACCATTCAACACAACCAATCACAGCATCAATGTCCCGCCTCGAAAACTCTTGCAATTCGCTATTACAAACACTTAATTCAAGCTTTCTGCGCCCCTTCAAGGTAACTTTATCCCAACCATAAAACTCTTGAACCAATGAGATCATGGCGTAAATAACGCAAGCTTTATTAAAGTAGGCTCCAACGGCATTATCAATATCCCCCCAATTGAACAGAAAACGCTCAGGGGACACCATAACGGCGTTTCTGGTAACAAAATGTACCGATTTAAGAAGCTTCTCCAGGTTAGGAAGCTTCGTTGACATCATCCACTCGACAGGTAAAGCTTGATCGTATTTATTTGTCGGGACTATTGCAATTCTAGGCCCACCAAACGAAGCATCGATACCGCATACAAATATTTTAAGCGGCCTTTCAGATTGAAGACTCTGGTGTAGATCACCACCTAGCAAACCAGAAACTTTTGGAAGCCAACTATCTAAGAAGTAGCCTTTGTCAAAAAATAACAACCCATCTATATCAACATTAATCGCCAAGGAATCCCGTAGCAAAGCAGCCTTGTCGGTTACAGATACAACCCAATCCAGCATACGCTGATCAGTAAAATCCACCTCATCCCAAGCTTCATCTTGCCCATCGACCTGCAAGCGAATGCTTGTTATAGGATGCTCACAAATCAACTTAGACAACTCGCCTAAAACAGTCCGAGAAGCAGAACTAAGAAGGCCAGAATAGTTGGCCCCGAACGTGTTTTCACTACAAGAGATATTAGCCTCCCGCTGCAAATTGACTAAAAGCCCGGATAATAATCCTAAATCAAAAGCCATAACTACTCTCGCTCTTCCACGGTAGTAGCTCTGATGGTAATTATATATGAGCCATCAGCCTGCTTTTCCTTGTCCAAAATACTTGGATTACGCTCTCCCTGCCAAATTATTTTGACCCCTGCATCAGTAATCCACTCACCTTTCCTATCCTTATTCGGAATTGACCCCGGCTTGGGTGAAAACGACACTCCACCAAGCCCAAGCTCATCCATATGCGAATCAAAGCTACTTTTCATACGAGTAACTTCTGCGGGATCAGTATGAGCACAGACGCGATCTTTAATATCGCTATAGGCAATTTCACCATCCGCAAAAGCGTCGAGCAAACCGATTACTGAATGCCTAACGTCTGAAGGAGTTCTACCACCCAAGTCCCCGTCGTACGCTCTTGCCCATCGATGGCACGCCACTACCAGCTGCTTAGTCAAGGTCGAATCATTTACTCTAAGACGTACACCAAGGAATCGCTTAAAGTAATCGGTAATCGCGTCCTCCGTATCAAGTACCGCACCGGTTTTTTTCCGCTCTACTGCCAGCACATCCCAAGCAAAATCGTCTCCAAGCTGAATTAAAGCCTTCTTTTGAACAGCAGCAGTCTGCTCAGAAAGAGCCTCTATAATTTCTTCCAATCTAACCCTAGTATTCTGCACTGCATCTCTTTGCTGACGCAGCACGGTACTATAATCCAACTTAATTAAAGCGACTAGAGACTGCCTTGATGTGCCAGAAATTATAGTCACCCTCGCTACGATTAGGACTCCATCAGCTGTTTGCCCCGCTGAATGCTGCCCCAAAAACAACCTAGCTATTTCCTTGGACTGCTCGACAAACTGAGTGTCGGGATCATCAACAATTGCATTACATGCCGTCACTAGATGGGAAGTTTCTTTATCGACAAAGGTGTACTGAGTACCCTGCCCTGTTTCCGATATGATTTTTTTGAAGAATGCTCTTTGTGTATCGCTTGAAAGAAGAACCTCATCCAGACATTCAGGCTCTTCCTCGCCAGATTTCAGGATATGGTAAATAAAGTTCTCAACAACAAGCTCATTTCGCTGCACTTCAGTCAATACACTGACACGATTTCTCACTATCAAAATTCCCTTTCAAGAGCGACCATTACGAAATTGATGACACATTGCCTTCACGATAATCAATGAAACATAACGTGTCCACGTCGTGGGCAATTTTTCAAGCAGCCTCGTTTCAAATTAACTGTACAAAAAAACAGTATCGAAATGTGAGTGTGCCATAGTTAAGCGGCTTGGCTACCCTGAGGCGACGACTGGCGTTGGGGGAGCTCCTTAGAGAGGGAGCTAGGATCGTGAGATACGAAGGCAACCCAACCCCATCGCTAAATTCCAGAAATGGCGCATGGAGTGTTGTAGGGCTGGTGACTGGGATAGAATTTCACGTACAAATCCTACGTACAATGCAAAAACAAAAAAGCCCCGCAGACCTTGATCTACGGGGCTTTTCAGTGTATGGCGGAGAGATAGGGAAAATCTGCCAACAGCCTCTCAGCCCTTTAAACGCAAGCCCCTCAAGGGTTTCGCTTCAGTTTGGTACAAAATACTGGTACAAAACAGTATCTCTACCGCACAGCAGGCGTGCCCCATATGGCAGCAGACAATCTTATCCTCAAAGCAGGCACTTGGCACGCCCGATACGTGATTCCAGCAGACCTGCGCGAGTATTTCGGTAAGAGCCAATTTTCCCAGTCTCTCAAGACAGGCTCCAAGGCTGAAGCTCAGAATCTGAAAATCCCTCTCATCAAGCGATGGAAGACAGAGATCGAGGCGAAACGAAAAAGCCAACGCGCCGAAGACGGCGATTTTCGTCTGAACATGGATTTTGAAGAGGTGAAGGAGGTAGCTGTGACGTACATGGCTGCCAAGGCGGAACGCGAAACAGAGCACATCAAGTCGCTCATCAATGACCTCATTGGTAAGGGTTCGACCTTTGGCGAGGCAGAGCTTGACCGTCTCAAAGCTGAGCAGAAAGAACGCATCATGCATCTCCACATGCAGGGGTACATCTCAGATGCTGAATACGATCATTTTGGCGATGAGATTGACGTGTGGAACGTTCAGTACAGCATGAAGCTCAACGAGAACGGTCAGCTCGGATTTGAGACGATTGTTGAAGCAGTCAAAAAACTCAATCGAATCACCAATACCCTCGAATTGAAAATGCTGATGGGTGAATTATCAGAGACAGATGAATTCACAATCACAGAAAAACAGGAGGTAGTAGAATCCGCCAAAAATCACGAATCCCATTCCCCTGATACGCCTTTCACCAAAAAGAACCTTGAAACCTTTGCAACCTATCAGAAAGACATTCGCAAGGTAATTGATAAAACCGTCGATATGCAGGTGAGTCGTTTAAAAAAAGTTAGCGACTGGCTGAAAAAAGAAAGATTTGGGTTGGACCACAAAAGCGTTCGCCTCTATCTTGAATCTCAAACCACGCTTTCACCAAAGACGAAAAAGCAATACGTTCTTGCAGGGAATACGTTCTACAAATGGGCAATGAACAACCTCCCCCGCTTTGAATCTAAATTCCAGAATATGAAACCGCCGTTTCAAAATCATGAATTCCCAATCTCTCGTAAAGGTAAGGCTCAAGCCGAAGCTGAGCGTAAGAACTACACCGTCAAACAAGTTGAGGAAATTTTTGCTAAGGCTAAGGACACTCGAGGAAAAAACCGTCAGCACCTCATGGATGTAATACGTATCGGCGCTTACACTGGCATGCGCATTGAGGAAATCTGCGATTTAGAATACGAGCGTGATTTGATTGATGATGAAGGCATTTACAGTTTTTCACTCGACGAAGCCAAAAACCGTTCTTCCATTCGCAACATCCCTATCCATCCAGACTTATTACCAGTCATTGAACGAATGAAGAAAGCTAGCAAAGATGGTTATCTGGTGCCCTCTCCCGCAGGTAACAAATACGGCATCAGGTCAGATTTTTTGAGCAAGGCATTTGGACGTTTGAAGACCTCGCTAGGATTCAATGAGCAGCATGTATTTCATAGCGTTCGCGGCACCGTGATTACGCAACTCCAACGAGCTGACGTGCCCGAAACCACCGCAAAGTGCATCACTGGACATGAAATTGGGGATGTTCATAATGACGTATATTCTGATGGCGCTTCACCAAAACAGAAATATGACGCCATACTAAAACTTAAATACAGGTTTGAAGAGTGATTAAAGTGAAAAATATTTTCGGATCAAATTAATAGCGTAAAACTTTTTTGTACATGTCAATTTCGCTTATGACAAATAACTTATCAGAACTATTTAAAAAAGCTTTAAAAGACTTCTGTCCACCCTCAGATAATTTATAGGTTTCAGACCAAAATCTGTAGGCAGAAAAAAGGTTAAAGCTGAATCCTCTAAGCGTTACGAAAAATTCATCGCTTTCTTCCAAAGGCTCATAACTCAAGCAATATAATTTAGGCTCACCTCTGGCATTGACAATCACACTCGCTCCGTTTAGCGACCCTGAACCCGACTTCAAGTAATAATCTTCCTTGAAGCTTGACTTACTAGATGATACGCCGAAAAGAAATTTGACCTCGGAAGCTTTTGTGTTTTTGATATCCAATTTATCATAGCAATTGGTAGAGTCGAACAACCTCCAATTTCTCTTATTTTTCAACTTCTTATTAAATTTTGTTTTTGGACGAAAAGATTCGAAATTTAATTCTTCAACATACTCTTCTAAAAATTCTATATTCATTTTTTCATATTTGGTTTTATTAACAATACCATATTGACTCTTACCAAATTTAGCTAACGCTAATAATTTACAAAACAATGTAACAAATTTATTATCGATTTACCTAGCCCTAGTGGCTTCATCAGTATCGAACCGGATAATCTACCCTCCTACACAGCCAAGGGATTGACCAGTAAATGCAGCCACCAAAGAAATACTCAGTCGTAATGGTCGGTCTGGACGGAGCGCACACCCTTTATCCCATGAAGGAATGGTGCCGTCAGAACCCTGATGAAGCACCACCCGTCGACCCCAATGCAAACTCACAGCAGCTTCGCCGCGCCTTCACTCGTATGGGTTGGGTCACAGAGGAAACGGAAACTCAGGTTCTGGTCCTGCACCCCGGCACACCGAAAACCGCTGTTCAAGCTATCGAAAACGATGAACTGGAGCTTGATGAGCAGGACACACCAGACTCAGACCGAGAGACGGTTTTTGAGCTGGAATGGCAGCTTCGTGACTTCATTTCGCACAACATCGAAACGCTAAAGCTCGAAGGTAAGCCCCTGCGCTTGTATGTCGATGGTCAAGGTCGTGATGGAGTGGAGTACCCAACAGGCGTGGGTCCAATCGACATTCTCGCCTTGGATTCCGATGACTCGTTCGTGGTCTTTGAGTTGAAGCGCGGGAGGGTGGCAGACAAGGCGATTGGGCAGATCAGTCGCTACATGGGCTGGATCAAGAAGAACCTAGCCAAAGGGAAGATGGTGAAGGGGGTCATCGTCGCGAAAAGCATCAGCTCCAACCTGCGTCACGCGATTGTGGCAGTGCCGAACGTCTCGCTTTTTGAGTACGAAGTGGCATTCAGCCTGAACCAGATCCAAGAAGCGGATGAGTCTCTATAGATGAAGCGAAAAGAGCTTTAACCGCTTTTCCCTACCTCGACGTGCCTCATCACAGACACACTGAATACCTTTACCGCGCAGCGGAGTGAGCTTCTATATAGGCGTTGCGCCACACGAAAGCCCACTCCCGCATCATCAGAATTTCATTTTGTAGGGCTTCGACTTCGCTACGATCTGGAATTGCTTCGACTTCTCATCGAAGACCACTACCCCATCGCTCTGCATCATGTCCGTGCCTTTATAGTCGAGGCTCGACATGAAAATCATGTTGCTCGACGGCAGATAAGCCTTACCACTACTCACCTTGGGAAGGTCGGTCGTTTCGCTTGGGAACTGCATCGGTGACTTGTAGATTTTCCCGTCATTCACATCCACGAACGCTGTTGACTGGCACCCGGTCCCGCAACTGAATGAGGTCACGACGAAGTGACCGGCGAAGTCAGCCTTCTTCCCCACTGTCCAATTCACAGCGTCCTTGGACTTCAGGTCTTTCGCGTATGCAGGGTTCGACTTCCAGTCAATCTTGCTCACAGCCTTCTGACTCACGTCTGACGCCGGATACGCCTCGAATTTGAAGCGTTCATCAGCACTGGCACCCATCGCGCCGCTCACACATGCAACCACCAGCAAACCCTTAAAAATCCCTTTCATTTGGCACCCATTGAATGACGTTGAGTCTGAAAAATAACCTTGCCATGAAAATCCCGCAACGGATATTTCTTTTCGCGGAAATTAACGCCCAGCAATTGACTTCAGCAGATTCCCCTTTTTGATATCCGATCATTCAATTTCTTTGATTTCTGATATCGCTTCAGTCTAAAAACTGCCGATCTTTGAATTTACTGAAGCTTTCGATTCCCTCATGATCCATTTGCATCAGACGCACGTAATACCAACGTCAGACGTAAATCAGACGAAGGTAATACGAGCATCAGAAATATTTCGGATTATTTTCTGATTAACGTCAGAAAAGCAAAGAACAAATGGTATAACTTTAGATATAACCAAATAATTTTAAAGGAATCGCACAATGAATGCACAAATCCCTAGCTTCAACCTCAACCAAATTGAAACAGCTCAAACAAAAACAATCACTTTGGCGCAGCACAAAAGCAGCGGCAAAACGACCTTCGTTTTGAATTTCGCATCGAAGCTCATCGCAGAAGGGAAGAAAGTATTGATAGTCGATTTGGACCCAATTCGCGCAGCCGAAGACTTCTACAAGCTCAACGCTTCGAACGTGAAAGCGCGCATTGAAAACCTGACGAAGCTTGTGAGCGAAAGCCTTAACGACAATCGCTTGGGCGACGTGAAGCGCTACACGAACAGCATCAGCGCATGGAACAAGAAAACCACGCTCAACATTTACGGTTCTTCGCTATCAGCGTTTTCTCTCAAAACAGTGAAAAGCACTCACCCTGACTTTGACTACATCTTGATTGATATTCCTGCAAACCTTTACACCAGCGCAGATGAAATCAAGCCGGAGATCAGCCAATTGTTCATCGACTCTGATCTTGTGATTTTCCCTGTGAAGGCAGAGCCGCAAGAATTGAAGACAGCTCCTAAGCTTGGGAATTACGTCGCCAACCTCACCCAGTTCTGCCAGTCCAAAGGGATTCATGTCAATACGAAATTCCGCTCCATGCTTTGCTTCGAGTCTGCAAAATACAGAGGCGATAAGGGCTTGGTAAAAATCACTGACACAATTGTTGGTTTTGCGAAAACGTTCCACAACACTATCCCGCCAATTCTAGCACCGATGGTTTTCCGCTCGCTGTATCCAAACAAAATCAGTGAAGCGCGCTCCATCTACAGCTCTGAATCAGTTGAAGCGAAAACCGCCCAGCAGGAATTCGATGCAGTTGCTCAACAAATCTTCAACACACTTAACTAATATACGGAGAATAAAAATGTCAAAAGTAATAGATTTCAACGAACTCAACACCCGCATCCTCAACACTCAACCAGACACGCCAGCTAATCAGCTTGGCGGGTTCGCCTTAGCTATCGAAGCCAAGACCCCGGCGCAGCTCGCAGAAGAAGCGTTGATTGAGCTGAATGAGCTTGAACCCGGCAACAACAACCGTAGATCGACGTTCTCTATGACCAATCATGCGAAGCGTTCCATCGAGCTTGCAGAATCCGTCACCAACACCAAACGCTACAAGAACTCGATCTTCGCAGCAGCAGGTTTGGACGTAGAGATGATGAATCGCCTGCGCTTGAAGGCAGTCAGTGATCCAGCTATCCAAGCGATTTTGGTTGAGTTGAAGGCTGAAACCGACCGCCGAGATGACTGAGGTCCAGCGCCTCAGATCACCCCGCAGCCCCTTAACCGGGGCTTTTTTTGCCCGTCATAACCTTATCTGACCTACATCTGATGTAAGTCAGACCCGAGCCCTACCCTTCCTCTGAGACACAGGTGCCTCTATACCCCCCGAAAACATTACGTCTGACGTTCATCAGACGCACGTCATACTTGCGTAATACTTAAATCATACGAAAGTCAGAAAAAAGTCAGAAAAAAGTCAGAAATAAATACGCTTAACGTAAATTAGCGAATATCGAAATGCTATAATTTAGGTATAAGAAGGAAAACTTCTTAATCAACCAAATAATAGAGAGAAATAAAATGAACAACTCAAACATCACTTTAGCCGAAAAATACTTAAACGAGTTAGGCAACTTCAAAGACAGCATCAAGCCAATTAAAGGAAAAACCATTCACTCAATCGACAGCAACGTTGTTAGAGTCAAAAATGAATACACAGGTGAAATAGCTAATTACAGCAAAACAGACCTAAACGAAAAATTAGCTTTTCAAATGTACATCGGTTTAACGCCTGCCGAAATTACCAAGGAAAACGCACAAAGCCGTGCAGTGGAGGTTTTGAGCCTTCTACCATGATTCTGCACCAATCCGAGAACAGCCCTAAAAGGGCTTTTTTTGTTCCTGTCCTACGTTGGTCCAAACGTAGGATCAACGTCTTACCAACATCCTACCCAAGTCCTACGTGCGTCTGACCTATGTCAGAACCGAGTCAGACGCCCAGCCAGCCTAGCTATGCACTGTGGCATACGCAGGTAGGACCAACGTCTGATCCACGTCCTACGTCCGTCACACCTACGTACCCTTTGCGTCCAATGAGTATCTGACGGAGGTACGATTCTCGACCTGTCGGCTTAGAAACAGGAATGCTCAGGCGCTCTGTGTTGAATTTCGGAAAATTTATCGAGGGTTTGCCCGCTGAAAATCAGCACAGCGAAGCACTGGAAAGGTTTTTTACGTCTGACGTGCGTCTGACATTAGTCAGATGTAGGTATGAAGATGTATGACGTTCGTCTGACAATTATCCGCTAAAGGGAAATTGGGCTAGACGCATTTGGTATAATTAGGACTATAACCAACTAATACTATAATGAATAAATCTCAACCAACCCAACAAAAGCCTGTAACCCCTCAACAAATGACCAAGCAGATAAATCTTTTAGCCGATTTTTACTGCACCAGCATTTCACCTGAAACGCTCAAGAAATTGACCAACCCCAAACCTCACTGAGTACCTTTCCCCGCTTCAAGCGGGATTGGTCTTTCTGCCCTACCCTTTCAACCCCCACCAAATCGCAGGCAAAAAAAAGCCACTCAATCGAGCGCCAATTTTAGTGTGCTGTGCGTGCAGCGTTTCTATACACAGCCCTTCGAGCGTCATCAGCTAGCGTTTTGAGGTAGTAATACCCGATGCTACCACCCACCACGTACACCGCAAGGAACGTGTACAGTGCCTTGTACATAGGCATCTGGTCAGCCGTGAAGAAATCTTGCTGAGCAACCCTCACAGTGCCAATGGTGTATTTGTTCTCGAACCAGCTCCTTTCAGGGGTGAAGTCGAAGAAATTCACACCGTAGAAATGCACAATCGCGAAGCGGTACGTCACAGCCATCGCTACGAAGCACATGGCGTATTTGTACAGCCCCATCAGGCGGTACACGTTCATTTCCGCTGCACACCTTTCACCGGCACGATTGACATGACACTGCCTGTCGATCTTCTGAAATAACAAACCGGCGAAGCCAATCGCAAGCATCATCAGATACGGGAAAGGGTAAGCCCAGTCCTGATACGTCAGCCAGAAATTATCGTGAGGCTTTGTGCCCCAAAACGTAAGCATCGTGATATTCGAAAAAGCATAGATAAAAATTGGAAAAGCCAAATTCAAATATCTGTGTGTCGAATCTCTCAAAAAATAGTTCATAACATTTCTCCAGGGGCATTACCCTTACTGCAATTATATCATTTACAAATGTTATAACTCCAGATAAGGACAAAAACAAGATCCGCCCATCGCAAAAGCCAGTATTTATCTGGCTAATTTTGCTGAAATTTCTTTCACTTTGTTTTGAATTTCTTGATATTTCTGCTGAGCTTCACCTGCCAAATTGCTTACGCTTTCAGCTTTGAATATTTTCTGCACAGAATCAATAATTCTCATCATAGACACGCAAAGCTTGAAACCTACGTAAACGTTTAGCATTGTGAATACGAGAAGCATGAACAGAATGGCAATAGCGTTTTCTAGCACTCCACCTGTCTGCACAAGCGGCATCACGATGAAATACGTGCAATTGCTTACGAAAACGACGAGGATTCCTTGCAGAGCGATTGTTACCGTGAAGAGAAAAAGGATTATCAGTGGCTCAAGCATTCTCCACAGGAGAGACAGAATCAGGTCGAGAAACACATGGAACGACCTTTCTTGATCGTGATTCTTTCCGTGCGGGAATATCAGGCTCGCGATTTTCACGTACATGACAATCACACTGCTCGGTAAACTGAAAATCCCCTGAGCGAATCGCCCTAGGAAAAACAGCGGGGCTAACAGTCCGCTCAGTACCAAAGCGCCGGTCAAAAAGCTGATGGCGAAAGCCGTCATGGACACGAAGAAGCCTAGAACGCGAGCCATTTTCTTCATTGACGGGCTTTCGAATTCATCGAACGTGAGCTGCCCAGTCTTGAAGACTATGTACATAGTCCAGTAGACCTTGAGCGCTGACATGCCGTTCGAGAACAGAGCAGCAGACTGATTCAGCGCAGGGGCAATGCACGTATTCACTTCCTTCGTGCAGTCCTCGAACGTGAACCCTGACGTTGTGTAGAGATTCCCGAATAACCCGTTGGCTGTGTATTCCATCGAGTTTTTGAGCTTTGCCTTCCACGCTTCACTGCTGGTAGGAAGCACAAGGACTGAGATTGTCTTATCAATGTCAAAGACGCTTTCAGTTTGCAGCGCTTCGGATATCTTGCGTCTGTTATCTAGCTCAGTGTTCTGTGTGAGCGCCGATTGGCTCTTGAAGCCAAGAATCACTGGGTCATACACAGCCTGAACGTTTTCCGTGTATTCCTTTTGGATCTGACTTTCGAGATCCCCAGCGACTCGGTTTACGGTCGATATGTCGAGCAAGAAGCTCGCTATGTCAGCCAAGGGACGTCGCACTGCATCCTTTGCTTCCTGTGCGTGGTTCTGAACGAAAGCCCCAGCAGAGGCGATGTAGACCTGCCTCATCTGCTCAATCTGCGCCTGTATAGAAGCTTTGGTTATTCCTTCATCCTGAGGGAAGAACTGAATTTGCCCACCCGTACCGTTCTCAACGCCACCAGAGGCGATACGGTTCAAGCACTGGTCATAGACGCTCCAGTGAGGTGCCCACTGCACATGACGATCCTCGACGTTCAGGGCATTGCCGCACATGAATTTGATCGAGTCCAAAGCGACCATGTGAGCGAAGTCGTTCATCTCAAGCAACGCTGATTTAGTCGCCTCATCGGACCCGGAATAGCTGATATGCCCAAGGTTGAACGTATCGAATCCCACCTTCTTCAAGCACTTCTGCGTTTTCTGAGCCTCACCATCGATCAGCAAGGTGGACAGGAAACGCGATGGCTCAGCCGATTCGTTCATGCACGTTGAGTAAGCCGTCTCTTTGTAGACCCTCTCCCCCTTCTCATTCGTCTCGTAGTTGAACGTGTTGAACTGCTTGCTGTTGAAGAGGATGTTCGCCGCGTGCTGCTGAATCATCGACATGATGATTTGCGTGGATTCGTTCCTAGCGAGGGCATTCGCTTGGGTTGTGTTGAACCCTACGTCGAGCTGTGTGTACGTCCACAGCTTCAACGACATGCTCACCACGTAGGAAATCCCCACCACGACGCCGGTCAGCAATGACCCAGCGTATAGGTCGAACAGAACGCCGAACCCCAGCAAGATCATGATTCCCGCTGAAATTATCGCGAAATACACAATGTCCTTTCGGTCCTTGCCGATAAAGCTAGTGGCTTGCCCTCTGAATATCAGGTAGCAGGCGAACGCGGTGTAGAAGTAAAGAAATGCAACACCACCACCCCACACCAATTTATCGCGAGACTTCGAAAGGTAATCAGATTCACTGGTGTCATGCGTCAACGTGAATTTAGATTCCGAATTGAAATTCGCGAGCTTGTTCCCCGCGTAATTTACGACTAGCAACGATCTATCCGTTTCCAGCGTATTGAGCAATGGTCCGACATAAGGCGCATTTTCCACGGCATGATTCATACACCCATTAAGCGTAACGATTGAATCCGGACGGTAGCAGTCTTTGAAATCATCAGCGAACGATGAATTGATGCTCAGCAGGAGAGCTATGAAAAGTAGGAAAGGCTTTAAGTAATTCATTTTCGGCTAAATAGTATTGCTCATATTATACCATTTAACTCGTCGATTTATTTCGTTCGAAAATAATTGGAAATAATTACCGTTAAGCCCTTGATTTATTTATTAATTTGGTATAATTCACTTATAACCAAATAATAAAAAGATGCTTAACTTACATTTCGACAATAACAAATACACTTGCAAGACAACTTATGATTTAAAAGACTTTCCTAAAGACGCAGGATTCAACTGGGATGGGACATTAAAAGCTTGGACAACTTCAAGCTACATAATGGTTTCAAATATCCTTGCAGACCTTAAAGAGTACAAAGAGCCTTTCTCAACAACCCCAGCTTTTGATTATCAAGCAGACATTGCCAAAAAGGCATTAACAAAAAGAGTCGCCGCAGCTAGCAAAACATCCTCGAATTTCAAAGTCCCTGCCCCAGTCGGTTTAGATTACCTTCCGTACCAGAAGGCTGGAATCCAATACGCAGTAGAGAAAGGCAATGCTTTAATCGCTGACGAGATGGGCTTGGGAAAAACCATCCAAGCCATTGGAGTTATCAACTACAAAAACGCTAAAAAGGTTCTAGTGATTTGCCCTGCAACCTTGAAATCCAACTGGAAAAGGGAGTTGAAGAAGTGGTTGGTAAATCCTAAGACCGCTGAATCTGTATGCATCATCGCTGGCTCAGAAAAAATAGATCCGTCGAGAGAATACGCTGTAGATATTTTGACCTATGGAATCGTGGGCCAAAACGCGGAGGTTTTAGCGGCTTCGAATTACGACTATGTGATTTTCGACGAAAGCCACTACATGAAGAATCCAAAAGCAAAAAGAACAATCGACTGCTTAGCCGTTCCATCGAAAAATTTCTTAGCGCTTACCGGCACCCCTTTCCTGAATAACCCTTTTGAAATATTCACGATAGCCAACAAGCTTGCGCCAGAAGCTTTCAAATCGTATGGCTCATTCGGATACAGATATTGCTCTGGGGTTTTCGAGCCTAAGATTCACCCTCAGTTTCTAAAAAACATGAACGAGCTTCAGGTGAAGCTTAAAGAAGCCGGGATGATTCGTCGCTTGAAGAAAGACGTGCTCACTGAATTACCAGACAAAACCCACAGCGTTGTTCCAATGCCTTGCGACCATGCAAGCTTAAAAATCGCTATCAAAGGGGAAAAAGACGTAATAGTTAAAACGCACAAATTGTATGAAGGCTTAATCAAAGTCATGAACAAATATGACCCTATCAGCCCTACTTACAGAAAGGCTGCACAGGACATGAAGGATTTGAGAAGTGACTTCATGTCTCAGCTTGCACTGGTGCGTAGATTGAGTGCTGTAGCTAAGGCTCCGCTTGTAGCTGAATACATCCAAGAAGCCGTTGAGTCCCAAGGCAAGGTTGTGTTCTTCGCTCACCACCAAGAGGTGTTGGACCTCATAGAATCAACGCTTCACCAATCTGGCATCAAGACCACAAGGATCGATGGAAAGGTGCCGCCAGCTCAGCGTGGGGCGCGTGTAGACGAGTTCCAGAACGGCGATGCTCAGGTATTCATCGGCTCCATCAAGGCTTGTGCAGAGGGGATCACGCTCACAGCTTCGAGCACCGTAATGTTTGGAGAAATGGATTGGACGCCAGCGAAAATGGTCCAGTGCGAAGACAGATGCCACCGCATAGGTCAAAAGAATTCAGTGAATATCGTCAATCTCGTAATCGAAAACTCAGTTGATGATTATTTGACCACTGTTCTGCATAACAAGAAAATTGTCCTAAGCACCTTATTGAATGAAGGCGAAGAACAAGAAGCTGAATTTATCGACTTCGATATGTTCGACATTTTCAAATATTTCGGATTGTCTAAAGCAGAATCCCAAGCAGCGTAATCAAGCCCTATGGGGCTTTTTTCAAATCCATTGACTCAGACCTCATCCATATTTTCACAAATCCCCGTGTATACCTCTACAGCAAACAGGCTAATCACTTGCATATCTGCCTCTAGAGATTCCTTCGTAATTACTACCGGCTCATCCTTAATCGTTCTTCCATTTCTATGCACAAAGTCATGGCGCTTTTCAATAACCAGATTTATTTGCGAAATATCTAAACTTTTCATATTATCTGGAAACATGCATTCCAACAACTTTTTCGTTGCAAACACGTTGTGAAATGTAAAAAGTGAAAGATAATCTATTACTATTCCGCTTATGCCGCCCGGATGCTCAAGCACATCACTTACAGAAAATTTCCGCTTGGCAAGCTCTTCGAAATTTACACCAATTCTTTTCATTAAAAAATCGTGCTTCATGACTAACGATTTAATCATATCGCCAATTAGAGCCTCCATCAGAGTCACGGCATGAACAAACGCCATCTTCTGGATGGTGTGACCTTCAAATTTCCCCTCGCTATCAGATATCAATTTTCGAACAAGCATCAGCTGTGCCTGATAGCTGTTGTACATTTTGTCATACGGATGCAAATACATGTACTTTCGATAATCATCGAATGCTTCCGCAGCAGCGGCTTCTTCGTCAGCCCTATCACCATCCAGCTTATCTTGATACTCCTCAGCCATTAACCGCCACTCCTCTGAATCTTCGTCCAGTTCGTCTTTATCCACCCCATACGTATCCATCATCCACTGACGCATGTGGTCGTTCTCAAGCTCCATCATGTGTTCCTTCGCACGGCCCATACAGCCCTCCCTAACTCAGTGAATTGGTGAAGTAAGACCCGGCAGGATCTGATGAAATTCTTCCTGCACTGCTCTGATAACACCATTGAAACGTGGATCGCCTGTCAGGATTACGCCCATCTGGAGTGTCATCACGTTCAGCCCATTGCTGTTCCTCAACACGTCCTGAATCAGCTTCACAGGATAGCCTTCGGCATGACGGCGCAGAGGATGAATCCCGCTATGCACGAACGAGTTCATGGCGTGGTAATTCGTCTCCTTGAAATTGAGCAGCATCCTCGACGCTTGTTCGGGAGCAGTCTTCACGATCTGATCGAGCATGGCGGCGAACATGGGCATTTTCTTGGCAGCGTGTTCAGCATCCAGCGTAAGTGGAGACGCCAGTGTCTCAACCTGCAGATCTGTAGCTGCATACAGAAGCCAGACACTTCGCGTGAGAGCTTCGTACTGGAGACGCATCATGGATAGCGCGGAGGTGTAGCACTCAGCCCTCACCAGCAAGCGAAGGCTCAGAGCGTGTTCGAGTGCCATGCCACAGGCTACCAATGCGACCTCATGACGTATGCCCGGATACGCTGGTACGCCGTCCAGCAGCCCCAATATCTCTACGTGCAGCTCATCTGACCTGTTCAGAAAATCGTCCATGTCTGCCTCCTGCCTCCTTTTGGTCAGTTCAACCGTGATGCTACTATGCCATGCACACAAAGTTCGCCATAGCCGCGTATCCACGATTATGACTAAGGAAGGGACATGGAAGTATCAGCACCTGAAAAAGAAGCGAATGGTCAAAAAGTGCCTACTGCTCCCGAGAAAAACCCGACCTCGCTAGCCCTTGCAATCCTCCTTTCGCTGATCAGCTTCGTGATGGTTTTCATTACGACTGTCAAACACGACTTCGGCGCATTGCCGGTCACGGACATTGTGAAAGAGCCTGTCCTGTTTCAGAGCTATCTTTCCAGCGCTTTCGGTGGAAGCGTGTTCATTGCGCTGATTCACGTAGGTATAGCTTCGTTTTTCAAATCAAAACGAAACAGCTCTACACGCCGTCGAATTTTCATTGGTTGGGCTATTGCGATTATCGCGCTGCAAATCGTGCAGCTCCTAACCAAACATTAAGCCTAAATTTTTTCACTAGCGAAAAGCATGGAATTGAAAGCATGAACAACACTCCAATGACCAGCAACGAACAGATGAAGCTTCTGATATTTGTGATGCTGCTGGCTCCGTCCATTCTACTGTTCGTAGGCATTATCCCCGCGCTTTTCTTGATTTTCGGCGTTGGCATGATGAGGAAGAACAACGACTTCTCCCACATCGAAACCTCAGCGAAAATCTACAAGTATTACGTTTATCTCTTGCTGACGGGACTGATTCTGTTCGGTCTTTACTGTGCCACGACTCTAGGTGCCTCGAATCGTTGGGACCGCTTGGATCAGCAGTTTTATGCCTCAGCCGCCTTGAGTGGTGTTGCTGTATTTTACATCGTCGTGCTGAATTTCCTTTTCCTGAACCCACTTCGCCGCCATTCAGTTTGGGTAGAAAAGAACGGCATTTTCTCCAGTAAAGCGAAGGTAGTGGAGGATTCCAACGACGTGGACATCATCAAGGGTGAAAAGCTACGTACCTTCTCAGTAGCGGACGAGCTAATCAAATGGGCAAAGCTCAAGGATGATGGGCACATCACCGAGCAAGAATTCAATGACGCAAGGAAGAAGCTCCTTCAATGACATTGAGCCAGCTTCATCAGAAAGCCCTTCGGGGCTTTTTTGTTGCCCGCGATTTTTCACTAGAAATGCTATTATTATAGTAATCAACAAACAAAACCATAATGACAATAAAAGAAGAATTCAAAATATTGCGTACTGAGTTGAGCAAGAAGCCTGAAACCAAAACCGTTCCTGAATTCATAATCGAAGGGTTGGCTAAGCTCGGATACAGAACTGATGATTTGCAGACGCCAAAACAGAGGGCACAGCTACGATTCGCGGGAATGAGTATTTAGTTTTTGGTGCAGGAGAAAGCTACAACAAGCTTGTGGAGTCCTATCTCCAGGTTTCAACTATCCTAAAACATGAAGCCGCGCTTTCGAAACTCGCTTCTGAGTGGGTATACGGGCTTGATCACATTTCGGATCATGAAATTGTGGCGAAGCGAATTTTCCAAGAAGCGGGATTGCACATGGATTTCAGTGATTTCAAGAAAGACTATGCCAATGATAAATTTCTGTTCAATCACCTTAACGGCGAAAATAAGAAAGCGGCACAGCACATTTTAGAAAACGCCAATGATGCCTATATCGTTCCGGCAAAAATGACGTTCGATATTAATAATTCGATTTTCGTAGGGAACACGCTCAGCGCTATCGAAAAGGACAAACCCAAGAGAAAGGTAAAGCCATAAATCCGTAAAGCTGAAAGAGCCTTAACTGGCTTTTGTCTTTTCAGGTCATTTTCACACGCTTAAGCTGATGCCAGTCAGTGACGAAACTGTCACTCAGGTAGTCCCTTTTCATAGCCCATTGGGCTATGGGTGGCTCTGTAGCAATCCTGATGCTACCCCTTCCATACCGTGCATTGATCCCGTCCATGACCTTCATCAACGTCTCTGAATTCCTTCTGCGCTCAGGTGCGAACAGGTCAGGTTGATAGCCCTCCCCGCTCACGAACTGACTCAGGATGATTCCAGCCTTGGCGTAGCGGTATCCCGGAATGTAGATCTTGCTCAGCCCTTCTAAAGCAGCCGCGACGAATTCCCTTGTGTCGTTGCTGGGAGTCACCAGCGCACAGATAGCAGCGCGGGAGTAAGGCTTTTCATCGAACCTACTGGTCTGGATAAACACTTGCAGACACGATGACAACTGCCCCTCAGAACGAAGCTTTGCACAAGCTCTGGACGCATAAGTTGTGACGGCTTCACGAAGCCCTTGAAGCTCAGTAATCCGCTCACCAAAGCTCCGAGTCGAGGCGATTGTTTGCTTCGGCTCAGCACCCTCAGACAAGGGGTAGCACGACACACCTTCAAGCTCCATCGAGGTCTTCTCAACGTTAACGTTGAACAGCTTTCTCAACGATTTTCGGTCGTACCGCTGCAGGTCGATTGCCTTCTTCACGCCCATCGCTTCAAGGCGCTTGGAGAGCTGCCTGCCAATGCCCCATATCTCATCGACGGGCATCCAAGTGAGCAGCTTATCCCGACGAATTTCGTCCATGAGAACCACCACACCACCAGTCTCTTTTCGCCATTTTTTCGCGCTGAAATTCGCAGCTTTCGCCAAAGTTTTCGTAGGTCCAAAACCAACGCCTACGCCAATGCCGACCTGCTTTTTGATAGCGGTTTGGATCTCACGCCCAAGCTTCTCTAGATCGCCATGCACACCGCTGAAATCGAGCCAAGATTCGTCAATTGAGTAGACCTCGATGCGAGGCGCGAACGTCTCTAGCACGCGCATTACGCGGTTACTGACTTCTTGGTAAAGAGCGTAATTGGAGGACACTACACGCAAGCCGTGGCTCTTCATGAAATGCTTTATCTCGAAGAACGGCGCGCCCATTTTTATGCCGAGCCCACCAGTGCGGGGATCTTTGCTTTTGGCGATGGGACACCGCGAAACGACACAACCGTCTGAGTTGGACAAAGCTACCACTGGAACGCCGATCAAGGTCGGATCAAACAACCTCTCAGCGCTCACGTAGAAGCAGTCACAATCGACCAGACAGAAGACATTTCTCATCACTGAGCCTTAAGCGCATTCTCAGTCTGGTTCATGGAAAAGACGGAAACGACCCCGGCGAGGTGATTCAAGGTTTGGGCTATATCAGGGATTTGCGGTACGTAACCTTCATCCTTCCCATGCGCCGCATCATTGCGCAATGTGCCGATCCCATGACACATGGTGCCAACACCCTGAAGCATTTCAGATATGGCAGGGCTGATAATGGAAGATCTCCGTAGAACCCCGAGCAAGCGCTTCATCAATTTATCAACCGCGTAGCTTTCGTACTCTTTTTCACCCAGCTTCTTGAGACAGCCTTTCAGCACTGTTTCAATGTGCAAACAGCTCAGTGATATGGATAGGTCTGGATCTGCGAGAACCAGTTTCCTCGCTTTCAACCATGAGTCAGATAGCTCCTGACTACTACTGAACAGCTCATCAAGGTCAGAGTCGATGTGAGCCTTCTCAATCGTCATGAACTGGGACAGAGACTGAACCACAGGCGCGGTTTTCTCGTACTCAGCATCAAGGCTAATCAGGAGGTTTGCGATCAGGGAATCCCGCACCTTCGGGTCACTGACCTTCCGTTGCCAATCCGTAGGAATTTTATCTATTGGCTTGTATTCCCAGCGCGATTCTTCGTAGCCGGGATGCGGTTCCTCTTTGTAGTTAACCCAAAGCTCTTTCCCGTCGAAGAAAAGCACGCCGAAGACGTGACCAATAATTTCATCCTCATGGTCGAAATATTCTTCGAACGTGACGTACTCACTCACGCCAGTGCAGTTCAGACCACCAACCAGATCGACCAATTTCTGCTCAAAGGATTTAAGCCCCTCAAGCAGCAGACGGTGTTCATTCCTGATTTTTTCAGATCGAGCAGCCAGCTCAGCAAATCCATCGTCACTCATCACCTTCTCCATCGTTACCGTGACACGCTGTGAAGGTTGTACAGGACGACTCCCCAAAGGTCGATTTCTTCCCAGTCACCGACCTCAATATCAGCATTCGCAGGGTTGTGAGCCACCAGAAGCGGCGACTGACCGAGGCGCTCGCGATACTCCTTGCAGCAGAAATCTGCGCCGATGACGACGACCACAATGTCTCCATCCAAAGGCTCAAGAGCTTTGTCCACAACGAGCACATCACCATCGTAAATCCCGATCCCTTGCAGAGAATTTCCGTCAGCACGGAGCAACCAGCGGCTTGGTTCACGCAGGCACACAAGGTCGTCGATGCTCAAAGGAGGCTCGGCATATTCCAATGCCGGGGACGGAAAACCACAGCTCACGCGCCCAACAATGGGCTTTTTGATAGGGTTTGGTCGGGCTGTGATTGGACCGAGGATGGTGATCATGTGGGACTGCTCAGGGATACTGTACATTTAAACAGTAGCAGCGAGTCCCAAGAGTCGGCAAGTAGCCGCTGACGAGATGAGCGTTTTCCATCCCATCTGTGCCCAAAGTGTTGAAGCTGAAAAGCTTTTTTCGTGAGGAATTATTTTTTAACTGGTTGGCTCACCAATTCGACCAAGCGGCTCAATTCGCTCGAATCAGCCCGACAAATCACGTTGAAAAGATACGCACGCTTCTGTTCGTCGTCGTCGAATTCCAAGAAGAAATCACGCACAGAGCAATCCAACTGAATCGCTAGCTTGTAGAGCGCATCGACGCTTGGCGTGATCGTGCCCAGCTCGAAGCGAGAGATCGTGTTGGAGTCGAATCCAGCCCTCAATCCCAACTCAGCTTGGCTCAAACCAGAAGCCCCACGCAGACGCTTCAACGTCTGCCCCAGTTGTAAATTTTTCATTTGCCAATTTCTGTACAAGAAACAAGCAGTTAACTCCTTTTCTCGTTCGCTCGTAACAACGCCACACGTAGACTGCTCTTGAGTAATTCTACGCCATACGTAGAATTGCATGCACAGCCGCCCGTCCGGCTCCTTCCTGATGCTTTTCACGCGAGAAAATGGACATGAAACGTGCAATCAGCTTTGCCGCAATCATCACCACCCTGAGCCTGACTGGCTGTGCAGATCTCCAACAGCAAGCTTCTTCCTACTTGCCGGGTTCGCAGCCAGCTCAGCCGACCACAGCAGGCTATGAAGGTGGGCAACAAGTCCAGTTCATCCCCGGCAACGCCAAGACCACTAGCACCAGCTACCAAGCCAACAACACCAATGCGTCTGGTCAGCAGGATTCCAGCTTCATGGGCGATATGGTGAAGAGCGCGACTGACACGATGAAGAGCGAAGCCAGCTCCACCGTTCGTTCGACCGTGCGTGGTCTGTTCAGTCGTTAAGACCAACCACCATGAACGCTTCCAAGCCCCTTTGCCGGGGCTTTTTCATGTCTGCAAGGATTCCACGCATGAGAATACTCACCGCCCTCGCCTTCGCTCTGCTGACTTCCACTGCCTACGGTAAATGCCAGGATCGGTATTACTACTATCAAGCCAAGCCGCTACCCGTGAAGGTCAAGAATTGGCAGATGCTTGAAGACAACAGCATCCAATTCAGCCGGGAGATCAAAGATTTCCTGAACATGACTGCTCAATGCACACCAGCCGAGGGCAAGGATGCGTACCACTTCACTGGGTATTTCAACTACATCGTTGAGCCGAATTTTTGGAAGAAGGTCGCGAATCCTTTGTACAAGCAGCCCGCTATCCGCCTACCCAACGGCGTCTACGCCCAAGGCGCGAATGCAAGCACGATGGACGTGTACGAACAGAACCAGAAAGACCGGCAGCATTTCACGCAGTACCGCGCAGAGCTTTCCTACGCCGGAAAAACCTCTGTGATCTACGTGTACGTGGTGCGCAAGGGCATTGACCAAATGTACACTCCAGCGCTGAATGTCAGCTTCTCTAAAGCCTACCAACGGGACGGCTACTACTACACGGAGTACAAGCCTTGAAGAAAGTCATCGGTACAGAGTCTGGCGGAAAATCAGCGTATCAAGGTGATGATGGAAAGTATTACGATGCGATTCATCAAGGTCACGAAAGTGAACGCCTAGCAAATGCTCATATCGATTTTGAAATTAAGCGGAAAGAAAAGCTTGGCATCAACACAATTACAGGAATAGACGCAATAATAATCCTGATTGTCACCCTTATCATTTGCGCCACATGCATATGGGGCTTAAAGATATTGGGCGAAGGTAGGTATTTAGGGATTCTTTTGGTGATCGGCTCAATCTTACCAATTTATCATTTATACAAGTTCTTTTTTTACACCTTCGCAAGCACCCGACAAATGGTTTACCTTTTTACCGTCTGCATGGGATTCCTGATTAATTGGATTCTCACAGACGTTTTCAATATCCACCTATTGAAATGAACATGAAAAGAAAGCCCCTAATGCGGGGCTTTTGATTACAAGTCGAAAAGCTTCACAGTGAATTTTTGCTTATCACTGGGCTTCATCTGATTAAGGTAAGATGAATACTCGACAGTCACAACACCATCTAATTCACTTGCATTCAACAAGATTAGTTTTTCTTTGCTGATTTTATCGACCGTCAAACCGTTCTGACCAACATAATCAACAAGATTTCGACTAATAAAGCCTACCTTGATGTTCACCGCATTATCGCCAGAAGCCTGTTTGAAAGCTCTGACCACTTTCGTCACATTTGATGCATTCAGAACATTCGCACTCATAGTATCAGCAACAATATTCAACGTGTGTGCATCACTTGCAAGGCTTGAATCATATCCAGCAATCGTTTTGGCTAACTCATTTCCATTTGAGCTTAATTGGCTCAATTTAAATGACATATTAGAAAGTACAGCCGATTTAGCAGAAACAACATTAACTGATTCCGGCTTCTCAATATCTGCCGCAGTAGCACAATTGCTCAACAGAATTATTGCTGATTGCCCCAAAGGATATGTAGTATTCCCAAGCGAATCTTTTGCAGTGTAAACAGCTTTGGTCACTGTTCCTGATTGACCGTCAGGACAACTTTCAACCGTTTTGTTCTCAACAACATCTGAGAACATTTGCGAACAACTTGAAATGTCTTGTGATTCAACCGTAAAAACGCTCGACGTAATGCCTAAAAAATTCATTGAGGTTGTGAGAATTCCGGTCTGATAAACTTTTCCTGAGTAAGTGCCTGCAGGAGCTTTGTAAAAGCTATCACACGAAACCTCCACAACCTTTGGAGTAGTCGTAACAACTGGTACAGGTGGCGGTGGCGTTGTACATTTATTACTTGTTACCACCCAATCTGTGAGAGCGTAAGAGTATCCGTCTGTGTAGGCTTTTATTTGTCTAGATTTAGAAATCGAACCAGTTTGGGGATATGGACAGAAATCAGTGCCTGTCTCAGTCAACGTGAAACTCGCTAGCTCTGTGCATTGCCAATTTATTTTGAAATTCACCTTTTTATAAGCTGTAGCGTTTGGATAATAAAGATACGTTCTTATCCTGTCGAATCCGCCAGTTGTGTAACCTGAAGGACACCAATCACCAACCACTTTATCTGTTCCAGAAGAATAGCCGTCGAATTGGCTGCCGCCACAAGCAACCACGACTTCCCAACCGTCATTTGTGTACTCCGATGACGTAGTAGCTAACACTTCATCTTTCGAGTGAAAAACGCCTTTTGCGTCAGTGTAATCAAGAGCAGCATACACACCATTACCTTTATAAACGGGTACACCAGTTTCTTTATTATAGACTTGCCTAAGCATCATCAAATCTCTTGAACCATTAGGCATATTGCAGTTTATTTGTTTGTTGCGTACATCAAACTTTTCTTCTTGGAGCAATGGCGAAATATCAATTTTATTTGCTGCATATGTATTTGCACAAGCACATAGAGCGAAAGCAATGGTTGAAAAAGTGATTTTGGTATTCATGAAGTTATTATTTATTATGAGCAAATTATACCATTTCCCAAATTCAATTTAACGCATAGCAAATGATATAATGAGCAGTACAAATAAACATTCAAAACGATGAGCAAATACGACGAAATTGAAGAAATAAAAAAATCAAACAGACTCCGCAGAATCCAGATTCTCACGACCAGCCAGCTTAAACACCTACACGCAGAACCCACGGGTCAGTTTCAACCTGAAGATGAAATGATGATTTTCGAGAAACCGAAACCAGACCAATAATCGAAAAATTAATTTAAATATTTTCAGTCAGAATAAAATACCATTTTTTAAAGCCTTCCTAATTACCGTGACATTATAATAATATCCTTGACAACTGAATTAATTTCGATCTATCTTTTGCACCTCATTACTGAATAGGTGAAAAATGAATGATCTAAAAAACCAAATTGAAACCCTTAGAAAAACCATATTTAAGATTTATGAAAATCGCCCTCGAAACGATAGGGAAAATCAGGAAGACTCATTCAAGCTCTTCATTAAAGCCGCACTGAACATTCAGCTACAGCTATTCATTGCTCGTTACAAAGGGTACGGTTTGTCAGAAGCTGAAACCGTGCAATGCATAGTGATACGCTCTTCTCTCTTCGAAATCACTCAGAAAGAGATGGATGAATGCGACTCCAAAGCCCTTGCCATGGCAGTGCTTCAGTACGTCGATACAGTAGCCGCTAATCCCGTTTACACAGACGTTCTGTCCCTTCTCCTAGAAAGCATCATGCTTGTCGGCAAGAACGGAAACGGACTTGCTCAATTCCTCACACCGCCTTGGCTTGCTGGCTATCTCTCAGAATTCATGCCAATGCAGAACACAGACAAACCGTTCATGGTGTGTGAATTTTGTTGTGGAGCAGGAACGTTATTGTTGGCACCACTCGCGCTGATGATGAGCAGGAACCCTCATCACGCGAAAAATGCCACAGTCATAGCAAACGACATTGACCCAATCATGTGCTGCACCACCGCCCTGCAGGTCGTAACCAACACAGTGGTTCATGACGTTGATCTATGCGAATTCACACAGCATTGCTCGGACGTGATTACGGAATGGAAGGACGGAAAAGCTTATCCCATCAGGTTCAAAACCCCAGCAAAGGTGTTCGAGGCACGCGCCAGAATTCGTGAGGAAAAGCTTCGTGCCTGTGGCTACTACGAAATCTTCGATGAGCCAGAAACTATCAAGCTTTCGAGTCTGATTGAAGCCCGTTCAGCCAGCACCATCAGTGAATCGGTAGGTGCCGTATGAGCCAGTCTACCGATCTCAAAATCAAAACCTTGAAATCATCCATCTTCAAGATCACCAGTCACCACACTGGAGGCGAACGAGCGAAGCAGGATGTAGCCCTCTCAGTGTTCTTGAAATTCAGCCTTGGCGTGATGCTGAACCAGCTTGTTGCCCGGTATCGCCACTATGGAATCACGGACCTGGAGCTAGCAGAACATATCATCATCGATGACACCCATTTTGGGCTGGATAGGAAGCTATTTGACACGCTCAATCCAGAAGCCTTGGCAACGTCAGTCAGACTCTATAAAGAGCTTGTGGAAGCCCTACCAGCGTACTCAGACGTGCTTATGTCAGTGATTGAAGAAATGTACCTCGCTGACAAGAACGGCGAAGGGTTAGGTCAGTACCTCACACCACCAGATATTGCTTATCTCATTGATGAACTGATTGAAGCGTCTGAATCAGTCCTAGCGCAGCCACGAAACAAACCATACGGCGTGCAGGATGATTGCTCAGGTGCAGGAAGCCTCACATTGCCGAGAGCTAAGAGAGAAGCAGCAAAAGGACGCCAGTGCATTCGCATGCTCGATGTGAAGGTGAATGACATTGACCCTCTGATGTGTTGCGCAGCAGCCCTGCAGTTCGTGACGAGCATTGTTGTGCATGAGCAAGACCTTCACCAGCTACAAGTCACTTGCTCGAACGCGCTCACAGAGACGAAGCCGCATAGCAAATCAGTGGTGGTCATCAAAACACCAGAGAAGCTTTTCAGCCGGGTCAGTGAGGCTAATGATGAGAAATTTCAAAATACGATTAACCTTTATGGAAACTTCAACAAGCTCACTGAAAAGGTACTAAACAAACCAAAACACAGGAGGATTATCGTTTAAAGCTTGTATTTGAAAATAAAATGGTACGATGTTTGAAACAACTGAGAAATCAATGAACATCAATCATCATTACATTGCCATCAAGAAATTGGGTTTTACCCCGGAATACAAAAGTGGAAAAAGAAACGAAGGAAGATTCTATGCGCTGGACAGCAATGGAAATCGTCTAACGCGATACGTCGAGGTGATACACAGCAATAGCAAGATCGAAATAATCAAAAATCCTGTATTCGTGCCATTCACGAACAACACGAATGCGGATGTGGATGGGTTTTTCGTGAGGTCGGAAAGCACGCACGTCGCTAATGCTACTAAGGAATTGCTTGAAGCAATCAAAGCAGCGCTGGAGCACAACAAGATATTAGTTATAGAGTTAGCGAAAACACAGCTGCAAAACATTTAAATAAATACAGGATTATTTTACGTTAAGCCCTGTATTTAAAAAAATAAATGGTACTATATTCATATAGGAAAGAAATTATTCATTCCCAACAACAAAAATCGGAGAAAATATTATGTTAGTCAAAATCGAAAACTCAACCCAAGAAGAAAAAGCAGTAATAAAGGTTGCTTGCCCTTACGACGATAAGTTTATAAAAGGAGCTGGCAATTCTAGCGGGAAATTTAGTCACTCAGAAAACTGCTGGATATTCCCTGCCAGATCAGAAGCAAAAGCAAGAGCTTTGTTGATCGAGGTCTTTGGTACTGACGATACAGCCACAAGCCCAAAAATTGACGTTCGTGTGACATTCCCTTCAGTTTATTATGTTGATAAAGACGCTATAAGATTGGCAGGCAGATTGATCGCACGAGCAACGAGCAGAGATAGCAAAGCTGTTTTAGGTGATGACGTTGAATTAGTTGCAGGCTGGGTTCATGGCGGTGGTAGCGCAAAAAATTGGGATACAAGAACAAGTGAAGGATCAGTATACGAAATATTTGATTTTGAAGCGTCAAAGCTTGAAGCATTGCGTGCTTTGAATTTTATTGAGGTAGAAGTCATTGGCGGCGAACCAGTCAGCCAAGAAATTACTTTGAGGGAGATAGCGAATAACACCCCAATCGTAAGCATCACCGACTCAGTGACTGTGTTGAAATATGCTGCTTTGACAGCCACATTGAACAGCGAAACAAAAACAGTAGATTTTACTGGAGCCGAATTGCTAATGAGCAAAAAGGATTGGGAGGCAGCTTACGAAATATTCGAGAAGTTTGCTGTAAACCAAGCAGCTTAACCGCAGAAGACATTAATAGCCCATCAGGGCTTTTTTTGTTGCTGCTCAGAACTGATAGACCACCAGAGCTTTTTCCAAAAACCTGCCTTGGCTTTTTCCAATTCACCCTTCAGCGTTTTAATCTCATTGACCCTGTTCGTGTACGCCGTCCTATATTTTCCAAGCTCGACCTTCAGATCTTCAACGCTTTGAGTCAGCTCGGTGGTCGAAGCCTCAAGACCAGCCTTGTCCTTGTCCAGCAGACCTTTTACCTCGGAAAGCCCATCCCGCTCTTTACCCATAGCCTCAGCAAGCGATTCAGCCTCACGAAGCTTATTGAGAAGAAACGTGGTTTCGCGCTTATTTTTCTCGACCAGCGCCACCCGATCCTTCTCAGCTTGCCTTGCGTAATCTTCATGGAATCTGGTGCTCACCGGATCAGAGAGAACCCTGCAAAACAACTGATTTGAGGCTATATCAGTGATTTTCTGGTAGCCACGCTCGATGCTACCTTCGATGTCATTTTTATCGATGTACGTCTCGATATTTATGCTTTTGGCAATCTTGATTTCGATGATAGGAATTCCGTGGTCACGGAAATCGACGACCTTGTGCATGCTGCATGGGTTCGAGTAGCAGACCTCAATTGCCAGCTTCCCGCCCCACTTCTTGTAGTAAGGATTGTCCGATGTGAACTCGCCATACAGGTCAGGAACGTAGACATTGCCATTCCCAAATCTCAGCCGGGTTTCCTCGGCAACGAGGCGGGTGAACGTGAACGGAACGACCTCATCACCAATCTTGAAATTGATCGTTTGAAGCCGAGAGAGAATGGCAATCAGGTAGGCGTGGGGAAGTGTTTCGCCGTCGCTATCACCAGAGCGTGAAGCCGGTTCGGCGCTTTTGTAACGAAAATATCCGTTCTTAACCGCAAACATCTCCCGGCGGTATTTCTCTCGCCATTGGGTACTGATGAAGGTCAGAGAGCTGAACTGCTGGGGGTTTTCGCGCTTCATCTTGAGGACTTGCCAGACGAAGAAAAATTTTAGCCGACCGTCCTCAAGAGTGACATAACCGTCAGAACACTTTGCATACGCCCAAATCTTCATGCCTCTCCCTTACCATGAAACGCTCCAGGACTGACCATACCAGCGCCTGAGAGCGTTTCAAAGCAAGGCATGCCATTAGTAGCCCAAGGTGTCCTTGGTCTGCTTGCAGGTCGCTAAACGACCACGAATCTGACCAGTGAGCATACGTGTCTGCATCGACTGGTAGGCTTGGGTAGTGCCGTACTGCTGCTTCACAGCTTCGAGCTTGTTCTTCGCCTCGGTCATCTGTGTTACGCAGTCATTAATGTCCTTCTTCGATAAGGTTCGCGTCCCAGCGTCATTGGGCGTGCCCTGTGGACGATTCTCATACATCTTCTGGACTTCTGTGAGGCTTGCCAGCGCAACGGCTTCATCCTCAGTGCTTGCAGCCAATACAGACCCGCACATCACCAATCCAACCATTCCTGCTACACACTGCTTGATCAATGGAATCTCCCTTTGTCATTGATGGGTTTTCCTATCCTAACGGCAGAGGTCAGCTACGGGCTACCTACGAAGCCTACCCTACACAATGCAAGCCATAGGCTATCATCAAGAAATGCTGCGCCCTGAAGGCACTCAGCTAGAACCCGTACAGCTTACAAACAAGGGATGTGTAATGAGCAAGGTTTACCCCATAGAAGACGCTGTTCCGTTGCCTCCAGATGAGAACGAGAAAAAACAGGAAAAGAAGGTTCTAACTAAGGACGAAAAGATTGAGAAGGAGAAAAAAGAGCTACTATCCTCGGTAGCTGCTGCTGACTTTTCATCCCTGAAACCTAGAGTTGCTTACGTCTTAAACCTATACCCTCACACTCGGAATAGCGACATTTCGCTCTCACTCAAATACTGGGAAATATTCCAACCAGACCTTTACAAAGAAAGCGGGATTCTACCAAAAGACCTCTTCAAGCTGGAAAGGCTTCATTACATAGTCCGTGCCCGCGCTAAAATACAAAATGAGTACGAACTATTTTTAGCGGACACTGAAATCAAGAAAAGCCGTAGAAGAAATGAAGAGAAAATGGAAGGTGCAGTCATTGATGACTCCCCACCAGTCAAAAAGGTACATATCTTCGCTGATGAAACGGGTAAAACCCATCGCTACGTCATGGTTGCTTCAGTGTGGGTTCTCAATGGCAGAGCAGTGTTCGCCATAAGTAAAGCAATAGCCGAATGGAAAGCTAAATCAGTTTGGGAAAACCGCGAAATCCATTTCGCGAAATTCGGCAAGAGCGACTATGAAACGCTGAAATCATACCTAGCGGTGATTTTAGAGAATCGTGAGTATCTAGGATTTAAATACATAGCAGTTGAACGTTCAAAAACAAACCGTCCAATTGAAGAAACAATTCTCAAGCTGCATGAATTGATGCTAGCGCGGGGCGCTGCCCATGAGCTGGAAAGCGGAAGGATAGATCTGCCGCGAGAGATGGAGGTAACGGTGGATGAAGAGCAATCGCTGGACTCCTTTGTGATTTCTGACCTCAGAGACCGCGTAGGAGAAACCTTCAACAAGAAGTACGACGACAAACTGCAACTGACCTCATTGCAGACCGCCTCTTCCAAAAATAGCGCTCTGATACAGCTATCTGACGTAATCGCGGGAGCGATAGGACGGATACTCAACCACGAAGGAGAACGTAATTTTAAAGACGATATGGCAGACCTCGTGGTTCAAATGCTGGATCTGAAAATTGAAGAAGGGGACATTGACGGACTCGATTCAGCGGCGCGATTCAACGTCTGAGGCACAGGGGAGGCATGCTCAGGATGCGAGTATGCCCATCAGCGCCCTACCACTTGCAAGGGTTCAGCGTCCTCACCGAGCAGAACCCTCAAGACGTTCGTTTTTTCAGATTCCAGCATCACCAAAGGATCGCCACATACAGCCAGATCCAGCGATGGCAGCCCGTGCCACACGTCCCAATCTCGCGTAGGAGCGTGGTCTGCAGGCAACCCAGCGTTGATAGGACTGTTGATGGAGAAGACCGCTACGCTCGCCACGGCGAGCCGCGCCACACGGGAAATGTGGACACGAATCATGGCTGAACTTCTAGCTCGATGTTTCTAAAATCCTTTCGAGCAGCATTTATTTTTGCAAGATGATCCTTAACTTTCTTCTCATCAGTCTCAAGTTTCAATCGAACGTCTGTCTTAGCTATTCTTTCCTCTGCTGCTTTTCGCAGTTTTAACGAGTAGAAAATGCACACCAATGCAATAGCCACAATTCCCGCGTAAGCGAGTGCGCTTTTCAAACCCACAGTGGTTGAGAGAAATATTATAGTAAAGGGAAAGACGATTACCAAAGGCAGGAAGCGTTGGTGTTTATGATATTCCTTTTCAGGTTCTGGCTTGTCTAAATTGATCATTTCGAATTGGATTTGTTTACCATATTATACCATTTCACTATCCGCAATGAGCCTATGAAAAAACAAACCCCTTTCGGGGCTTGTCATCACTCAGCGTCTCTTTTCTTTGTACCGTCACCTGATTGCGGAACAACAGGTTTTCTAGGCACATCACTGAATTGTCTTCTGAAATTTTCCTTTTCCTTATCTGAGTAATTCCTCACAACATTTGGTATAGCCTGAGTTCCTTGCTGCAATACCATCTGGAATGCGCTGACCATCTGAGGATTCGTCATTATCGTAACGACTTGCTGATACGTATTGTCATCATGAGCGCTGCTTTGCTGAGTCAAGGCTTCCATGATTTCCGTGTGATACGTTTTCATCGCCTTCACGAAAGAGAAGTAAATCCAAAGCAATCCAATTGCCACCATGATTGAGGCTACGATTTGAGCCATCAAGCTACCATCGCCCATAGTCAAAATGCTCCAGATAAGTCTTTTCGGTACGAAATTCTCTAGCATGAAGCCTAGGAAATTATAGACGATAACGAATGTTGGGATTAATAAAGCAACCTTCAATAATCTCATGCCCAACTGCTTTAGGTAATCAGCACTAGCTTTGTCGTCATTGGCAATCAATGCGCGGAGCAACAGGTAAGGTGCGTAGATACCTTTTAAGATAGCCACTTCCCAGCTAAACATGATGATGACGCTGATCATCAAGAATATTTTAACAATTGGCAGGAAATACAAGCAGAAGATCCCCACACCATAATTCATGTAAGCTACCGGCAATAACCCACCAGCTATTACCAACGTCCCGTAAACCGCAGCCATGAAAATTACCGTACCGGCAGACCAAGCTAGCTTTAACCACTTCACGCTGCTTTTATCAGCCACACCAGCAGTAGAAGCTTCAAGAACGGTAGGAACCATGTCTTTCGCTTCTTTTACAGCTTTCGCCACTACGTATGCGCCAATTACTTTATTAGCGTAATCGATAGACTCTCGACCCATCAGCCTCATGCCAGTCTCAAAGTTCACCGTTGGATTTCCTTCACACACGCTTGGATCATTTTTACATTCTATCGCACCGTCATACATCGATTTGCCTTGATCCATCCCACCCAAAAGCTTGATGGAATTGCTCTCGACAGACAGTAGGCTACCCACAAGTTTTGCAACGTTGAACGCGCTTTCAGCCGATTGGTCGCTAAGCAATGAGGACGGAGCAACGTTGGTCACTGAAGAAATCATTAACATACTGAAAGGTAGAACAGGGAAAGAGTCGGCAACCCATTTCAAATCTTCATCAGACAAATCAATGTCATTTGTCCCTCTCAACATCGAGAGGTTGACGAAATTATAGTTTTGGATACCGCTGTTCTTAAACGTAAAATACAAGCTGCTATTCAAGGTGCGGGATTTAACTTGCTGCGCGTTGAGGTAGTTGGAAACCGTTACGTCAGACAATCCAAGCCCCAATACGCCCTCCTTCACTTGAAGCCACACAGCGTATTTCAAAGCACCTTCGTGAGCTTTATCGCCTGCAAAGGAGTCCTTTATCCCGAGGTAAATGCTTTCATCCAGAACAGACTTTGCTAATGAACCAGCTAAAGCTTCCGTCTTGAAATTTTCAGCGTCCTCGGAATTTTGTGTACCAAGCACTTCAATTCTATGAGTCGCAGCATTGATTTCAGCACAAGCTAAATTCAATCCAATAAGCTTGTTATTCCTTATGAAATCGCTCATTGGCGTTTCGCCGGGAATCTCATTGAATCGTTGCACCATCATTGCCGCATTGATGTACGTGTAGGAGTCTTCAGTACACACAGCGGATCTAAATGGCAATACGATCTCTTTTCTAATCCAGTCCTGCTGGGCACGAATCAACCGACCATCGCTAGTCATGTCATGTCCACGCGCACCAGCGAAAATTGTTGCACCAGCTACGCCAGAAATCACGTCATAGGTTTGAGGCATCGTTGCCTGAATTTCGTCGTATTTGATTGTGTCGGCACGAATACTAGTCGCCGCTGTGCTGTATTTTGTACGTATGGCATCCACCACCTTTTTTACAGCCGGGTTCGCTGAAACGTTCGTGGTATCAATCGCCCCAGCTTTCAGCTGCTCCGTGATGACCGTTTTCAGTGTGCTTAACTCAGGCACATACTGAGGTCCAAGCGTCTCTGCAGATTGCTTCTGTGCAGAGCGAAGCATGTTCATCATCGTCCCGTCATTCAGGCTTTCACCACCTGCCTGCTGCTCAACGTTCTCGCCATTCGATCCAATCTCAACCGAACCGTAAACCGTCTCGAAGCCATACGCATCGCGGTATTCAGGGCTGTACTGAGCTTTTTTCGTGAGCGTGTAACGACGCCCCATATTGAACCCGTTGATAATATTTGAAAGGTTCGAAGTCACGTCAAAATTCAGCTTGGTCTCTTTGTTAAGCTCAATCGTTAGACTCCCTTGCTTCACAGCTTCTTCAAGGGCTTCGTCCTTGGTGAGGCTATTGGAGCCAAAGAACGTACCCTGTACCTTCGTCATGCGCGGATGGTTGAACTGGAAAAGTGCTTGTGTCGTTACGTCCTCTTCTGCCGCCATTTTGATCTGGCTCGCGTTGTTCGCACTGAGCATAAACTTCTCAGTCACCTCCAACGAATTCTTGAGCTTTCCGGTTTCGAAAGTGGAATGGACCTTTCCTGCAATCTGACCATTCGCCATGAAAATCCCGATGGTAGGGAAATACATGATGATTGCACCGCCGAACAAAAGGTAAATCGCTACCAACAAAACAGCGAAAAGCCTTACAGGGTATTTAGCAACTGTCTGCAATGGATTCCCGGATTTAGCGCTTTCAATCAATACTCTGACGATCAGCCAAGCAGCGGCAGGAATCAATATCATAGACAAAAGCAAAAGCAACGAAGCCATCATAGACGACAGCGCGTTGTTTTCAGGGTAGACAGCATCGAATCCAGCGTCTTTCAACGTTGGTTTCAACGGAGCAAAGCTATCGCTCTCAGTGCCGAACAATGCAACTAGCGGCGTGAAAGCGGAATCTTCATTACAGATGAACCCATAATCATTTTCGTAAGGAGTGGAATCAAAGTTTTCGACGTTCTTCAATCCCGGCTGCAAGCTGCATATTGGTGATGTCTTCATGTTCCATAGAAGAGCTGATTGCGCATTTGCTTGAGCGCCCGCGCTGAGAAGCACCGTGAGCATGATTAGACGGATTAGGTTACGCATTTTGTCGTTTGTAGTTATGTGCTCTTATTATACCATTTTGACCGACGAAATTTAGGCGTTAAAAAACCGACTACTTCTAGTCGGCTAATTTAGCTAAACCTCAACCCTCTGATTGCATGTTTTTGAGCATTGCATCCAATATGGCGTTGTGGAACTCGTGAAACGGAACATCGTCGCTAAAGCGCTTTAGTTCTATCCTTAAAGGCTCGTGCTTTTCTACTGGCTGGGACTTCTTGTAGCAGATTGCTGCGAAGAGCAAACCGTAGAACAATATTGTGTAAGGTAAAGTTTTTGATTTGTCAGATTTAGTCATTATAGTAAAATTTGGTTTATACCCGAATTATACCAAATGGCTTTCACCCAATTCCCCAATAACAGAATTATTTTGGCTCTCTCGTTATAAATTTCATCAGCCAAAAAACGAAGGCGCTAAGCAACACTACTCCAGCTACCGGGTACAGGGGAAAGCACCAATCCAAGCTCATGAATGCAGGGTGACTCTGTGCCGCTATCGCCCCGCTCTGGATTCGCTCTATGGTTGCCACACGGTCAGCTATTGTCGGCATCGCTTCGTACAGCCACCAGAACGCGCCGGCACCGATTCCAGAAAGGAGCACACGCCTTGCACGGACTACCCTCTCAAAACGCCCTATCCCGCGCTCAAACAGTGCCACTGTGCAATTCACCAGCATCCCTAGGAAAGCCATCAGCCCAAAGCGCACCAAGGACGGATCATCACGATAAGGAAGGCACTGGTCAGCGATTGCAGCGCCTTTGGTGTCAGTGCCGAAGAGACGGGGGTTGTTGAGGGCTTCTACAGGGCACAGCTCGTTGTAGCGCGTGTATGCGTGTGCGGTGTCAGGCGCATGGTCGAACACAGCAGCTCCGAAGAATTGGGTCAATCCGGCGTACAGGCAGATGGCTACAAGGAGTGCGAATAAAATTGAGTGGGAGTAATGAGGCTCTCTAGGCGCAGGTGAATCTTTTACTATATTATTTGTCATTGCGAATTATTTGGTTATGTGCAAATTATACCAAATGAATTAGGAATAGCTAATCACTAGAGGAAATAAAAACCGACTGGTTAGATCGGCTTATCAAGGATAACTAAACTACCCAATAATAACTTTTATTGGGAAATAGAGAGTAATAGCAAACAGAATCACAATTACCGAAACGCACATAACGCATTTTATTTTGCGTATTATCTCAGGATAATCGTCAATTTTGCCATGCGCAAATTCGAGGAAATTAATGACTTGCACAACACACATCCAAAAAACCACAACACATACAAGGCTTGCGACAACGTAAACGAGCGGCAAAATAATTGAAATTAAATATTTAGCGCCAAATATTGCACCAGTGAAAATATCAACCGGGACTGATGCTAAGCGCATAAACAATTCTTGTGCAGACATAACAAATGTGGTGTCGGTAATCGTCAACGCTGTCATCCATGCAACCGTTCCCACGAAAAGCAAAGTCGCATACATATGTAAGAAATATTTATCGCAAAACGCTCTCTCGTCTGCGCAACGCTTTATTCTATTCTCCCTGACTTCCTCATAGACAACGCTAATTAAATGCAAGAAAGAAAACACTGCGAGAAGCTCTGAACCCTTCGATAAAAAATATAGGAGATAGAAAAAAATCCAGTATCAAAATTTTTACTGAGGTCTGAATATTGGACAGCATCGAGAGACAACTGATACTTGTAATTGATAAGGTAGAAAGCTGTTATTACGAGCGCCGTAAGCGCAGAAATTTTAAATCTTGAATATTTCATATTTGTATTATTTGGTTATATGCGAATTATACCAAATTGCATCCGGTCAGTTGACCATTAACAGAAAATAAATGAGCAATAAATACCGGCTGTTAACCGGATTCAGTTTAATCCCCTCCGCCCCCGCCATCACCTCCCCCGCCACCGGAATCCCCACCGGACGATGAGTCATCACCAAAGCATGAAAACCATCCTCCATCCCCTTTCTTCTTTTCAGATTCAGCAATAGGGATTGCTTTGTTTTTCGATAGCTTGATTTTACCTCTCGTGGGCTTGCCAACATTAGGCTCTTCACGTTCATTAATACGGTCTAGCTCGACTACACCGGCTCGATTAAATTGAGAGAGCTTTACGCCTGCGACGAAAATCACTGCGAGCGCAGCCGCTATGACGAAAAACGTCAGTGATATGTACAACGCAATAGCTATTTTTTCTGAGACACCCAACGACATAAAAATACCTGGGCTTATGATGCGAGAGGTGATTGGCGGAAAAACGATGATTCCACCGACGATTAGTGCAAAAGGTATTTTGTACTTCATTTTCAAATTATTTTGTTATGCCCTCATTATACCAAATCACCAATGGCTAATTTTGGGGTAAAAACATTGAACGCTATGCGCATTCGCGCATGAATGAAGCAGTGGCAGATTCCAAAGCTCCATGTCCATTCCCTCCCCTGCGACTGCCAATGCCAATGCCTCAGAAACAGAAAAGCCGACACAGGGTCGGCTTTCTACCCAAACGCGTTTATGGCTATAGGTTTTTCAGCAATTCACAGGCATCCGCCCACGAATACGCACCTTCCAAAGGACTATGCTCGAAGACCATCAGGTAGCGGTAATCCCGCCCTGCACATCTTTCCCAATACTTCCCAAGCTCGATTTTCGCGCTGGAGTCCGAGTTGTCCCGATCACTGCCTTTTGTCTCCAAGAGGATGATGAGACCCGAGCGCAGTTTCAAAACGAAATCAGGGTAGTGGTTGATCGGTCCATTCAGGACGAACCCACGACCGCTTGAGTTCCGGTGCCACCAACGGACGTTTTCACAATCTGACAGGAAATCGGACATGCGCTCTTCAAGACCATTGCCCTTCTCTTCACGAACGTACAGAGAATTCTCTGCCGCGAGTGGGGCTTTCTGCCGTGGAGCAATCTCAATTGGCATTTGGTAGGAAGGTCGGGTGTCCACCTTGTTAAGGTCGATCCACTGTTTAAAGCGCCTGCGCGAGAAGCCCAGCATTTCACTACGAACACGCTGCTTGATGCTCTCAACGTAGGCATGCTGCTGTTCAAGCACTTCATCCAACTGACCGGCACTCAGCCTTGCCAGAATCTTGCGGATGTACGCCTGCAAATCAGCCTCCGCCAAAGGCGGCATCTTGCCCAACCAGTTACCCACCAGCCCTGTGAGCTGGCGCCGCTTACCCTCGGAATCCAAGCTGGACAGGTAGTCCTTGAGCTTGCGTATCTCGTTGTCCTTCAACTGGATCTTTGTCGGCTCGTAATCTCCCTGCGCACTACCCACACGAAGCAGATCGAGCTTCACCAAATCGCCGCTCACAGGAGCAACGGAAAAGTCGTTCACGTCGCAGTCTGCCAGACGAAACTCTTGGTCTAGCAACTGAGACTTGTCGAGTAAAACGCCTCCGTCTTGGTCAGCGAAAATCAACCCAGCAGGCGCTTTCCGGTAGAATTGAGGTAGCTTGAGTTCTTTGATCTCATCAACGAATTCAGGTCGGAGGGAGAACAGTTCCATTGCGCCTCTCACGTCATTGGGGATGTGCTTGCCGCCGTTGGTAGCCGTAGCAGCAACCAGCTCTGCATTGGCTTGGCGCGCAGCCTCCAACGTCGATTCAAGGAAGTCTTCGCCGCTCGATTCACCGCCGTTGCTCAGTTCACCGCCGCCGCTCGATGACAACTCGAAAGGTTCTGAATCACCCTCAGAAGTCTTCGTGACGAACAGCCCCGGTTGAGGTTTTGTTGGCTCAGGCGTAACTGTTTTCGAGGTCTGGTTATCTGCCTTGGAATCGTTCGAAACGAGGTCAGGAGTCCTGAAATCCGCACGGCTAAAACCAGCTCTGTTCAGACCGACAACGATCCTTTCCAACGTCTGACTGAAGACGCTGGAAGCCGTCAGCACATAGCTCATGTTCAGTGGTTCATGACCATGAGCGCGAACGTATGGCTGCCTCAAAATCCGACCGAGAATCTGCTCCACATCCACCGCAGAAGACCTGTCAGCCAAGGTCGCGAGGATGTAGGCAAACGGACAGTCCCACCCTTCTTTCAAGGCGTTCACGGTGATGATGAATCGAACCGGGCAGGACGGGGACATGAGGTCCAAACCGCTCAGCTCATCCTTGTCAGCAGTCTTGATCTTGATCCAGTCTTCAGCAATGCCATGCTCTAGCAGCTCAGCTTTCACCAGCTCGAAGGTTTTGGCATCTGCCTTGGTTTTGCTTTCTGCCTGCAGCAACACGATGGGTCGGATGTGAGCCCCCCCAGTCTGTTCTTCTGCCTTCGCCTCAGCTTCAAGACGCGCTCTCAAATCAATCGCATGAGCAATGACAGAGCTACGACTTGGAAGGTTTCTGACGATGACTGGTAGCTTGACCATGTGCTGGTCACGCATAACCAGAGCATCAACGAAGCTGATGATATTTGCCCCGGTTCGCGGGGTAGCGGTCAACTCAAATACAAAACTTGGGTTGAGGTTGCGAAGCATGTCTTGGGACAGGCTACTGGTCACGTTGTGGCTTTCATCAACGATGATGACTGGTTTTAAACCAGCCATCGAGGCGACCAGTGAGTAAGGGTCAACGCCCTCACCTACCGCCACAGCCGTGGACGCCAAATCATCCAGCGCACTGTTCTCTTGATAAAGCTTTCGGTCATCCTTGTTTCGCGCTTTCAAGCTGTCATAGGTCAGTACAGCCACGACAAGTCCGTCTTCCACCTCATCCCGAGACAGGAATCCAGACAGTAGATCGCGCTTATCCATGATGCTCACACGACCTTCGAACAGACGGTTCAGCGCCTGTCGGTAAGGATGTGTTGGATTACGCAGCGCCCTCAGAACCTGATCCAGAATGGACAGCGACGGAACGAGCCACAGGCACAAACGAGCATCACCTTGACGCTTCTGCAGAGCACTGAAAATGCTCGAAACGGCATGGAGCCCGATGAAGGTTTTACCACCCGCAGTTGGCACCTTCGCACAAACTTGTGGAGCGCCGTGCGGCGCTGCCTGATAACCGGGCATCTTGGTGGCACCCAGTGCATCCCAGTGAGCGCGATAAGCAAGCTGAGGGTCATCGCAGGCTGTCCAGCGACGAAGGAACAGCTCAAGATCTTGAATGACCTGACTCTGATAGGTGTTCAGTTGCATTTTCTAAATCCTCAGAGTCGAGCAATGTCGCGTGGAATTTTCTTGAAGCCAATGCCATGCCGACGCATGAAGTCGTCACCAAGAGCCAACTGGTCAGCGTAAACCAATACAGGTCCCGCGACCTTCACCAGCTCTGCCAGAAGCTCAAGGTTGAGCGTGGTAACAGAATGCTCTTCATAGGCGAAGAAGACTCTCAGACCATTTGCCTCGCCAAGCCAGTAAGGGTGCTGGCTTTCGGCAGATGACGAACCAGTGCCCTCTACAATTCCTTCCTGCCATGCGACATAGCTTCGGATTGCGTCGATTCCGGCAGCAGGGTTCAGGTTGCCGTATTCCACGAACAGCGGTTCACCCAATGCGTAATAGGTGAAACCACCACCCAATCCTGCCACTGCTTTGCTCTCTTCGCCGTAGCCATTCGCAACCCGCTTGATGCGTTCAGCGGTAAGCGATTCGGCGTAATCCATCATCTCAATCAGGATGAAACGTCTAGTGCCTTCGTCTTGGGCGTTTGCCTTCAAAACCGCGTGCCCGGTCGTACCAGACCCGGCATAGGAATCGAGGATGATGGAATCGCTATCAGCAGCAATGTCCAAAATCCGACCTATCAGGCTACTTGGCTTGGGAGTATCGAAAGACGAAGAGCCAGAGAAAATAGCCCGCATTTCGTTCTTCGAGCTGCGATTGCTACCCACGTCTTTTTTCCACAGAGTGCGGGGAACCAAATCACCCACCTCATCGAGATACCGCTTGATGCTTGGACGGGCATCGCCGGTTGGACCCCACCAGACACGCCCCTCAGCATCGAGCGCGCGCAGCTTTTCCTCAGAGACCCGCCAGAAGCGCCCCGGAGGCGGAGAAAAACTTCGCCCAGTCGGACCTGTGATAGTGAACAGCCCCTTCGAATAGGGTTTGTTCGCAAAGGGATCGCCTGCAATCCAAGAACCGTTTGGGTCGTCATCTGGATTGTCGTAGATGGAGTCCGATTCAGCGGTACGAGCCAGCCGGGCAGGAACCCAATTGGGACGTTTCGAATAGACCAGAATGTAATCATGGTCTGTAGAGAATTGGCTTGCAGAATTTCGAGGCGAATCCGCCTTTTCCCAAATCACGCAGGTCACGAAATTCCCAACGCCGAATATCTCATCCAAAACAGGACGAAGGATACCCACCGCGTTGTCATCAATCGAAACCCAAATTGACCCGTCTTCGGAAAGCAGCCGGTGCAAAAGCTTTAAACGTGGATACATCATGCAGAGCCATTTGTCTTGACGGCTCATATCCTCATTTTCTTTACCGACTACTTTTCCAAGCCATTTCTTGATTCGTGGGTCATTAACGTTGTCGTTGTAAACCCAATTTTCATTGCCGGTATTATAGGGCGGATCGATGTATACGCATTTCACTTTGCCCTCATATTCAGGGAGCAAGCTTTTGAGAGCTTCAAGATTATCGCCGTGGATAATTTTATTATCCCAGCTATTCTTCGGCAGAGTCTCTTGAGCTGAAAATGTGAATTGCTCGCGCAGTACGCGATAAGTTACATCCCGATGATGGTTACGGACTTGATCCTTCCCCACCCAATGCAATGTAGGCATGGTGCTAGCCTTGTCCTTGAAAAATGAAGCAGAAACCGCCTCTGAAGGCAGCCGGTGATTTGACACCAGGATCCCTTCCAAGGCAAGCGGCGACTGGCTCCGAAGCCAAATCAGAAGGACTGCAAGCGGTGGGGGGAGGTGTCTGGAACCGTGGGGATTCAAGCCTTAGTATGTCGGTGTGTCACATCCTTCAGTCCAGAGCCAACCTATGCATACATTGTCAGAAGAAGCAGAAGCTCTACAGCACATGCTGGTTTCACAGGCTACGGGCGGTCAGGAGGACGATACGGCGTACCTGACGCTCAGACGCGCCATTCTGGACGACCCTACCCTTGCGACGATGGTCCCACGTTGCGTGAATACCTGCCGCAGCCTCAGTCAGTTTTGGCAGTTCATCAAGAATAAGTACGGCACCTATGCCGAGCGCCGGACTTACCTATGGGACGAATTTCGCCCATTGCTGGACTACGTTGAGAAAGGTGGATCGTCACCAGCAGACCACGTTGTCACTGGTGCTATTGAGCGTTTCGACTCTGAGCATGTGAGGGTCGCTTGGACTAAATCACTGGAGAGGCGTACCACAGATCCAGAAGGCGCAATCACAATGGCGCGCACCCTTCTGGAATCCGTCTGCAAGCACATTTTGGAAGAAGCCGGGACTGGGTACGACGAGACACCGGACCTCAACAAGCTATACCGCCAAACCGCCGAACTGCTCAACCTTGCGCCGTCTCAACACACCGAGAAGGTCTTCAAGCAGATCCTTGGCGGCTGCACGTCCGTAGTCGAGGGACTGGGCGCTTTGAGGAACCGTCTGAGCGATTCCCACGGCACTGGCAAGGCGGGAGTCAAGCCAGCACCACGGCATGCTGAACTGGCTGTAAATCTGGCAGGCTCGCTTGCCTTGTACCTACTCAGCACATGGGAAGCGAAACCCTCCAAAAACTGACGACGATAACCCAAGTCAAAAAATCATTTCGGGGTGCTTTTCCCTAAAAGAAACGTATTTTTTGTGCTTATCTGAAGGAGTGAAATAATTCACATCATGTTCGTCGCGAATAGTGAACAACCGGTTTTGGCTGTCAATACCCAAATCGAATTCGTAAACCCTTTTTTCATCTCTATCCATTTTCATCACATGAATAGCGTTAGCATACTTACTCGGACCAAATGAAGAAATCTGCATCATTTTAAATTGACCGTCTTTTACTTCAGACCCATCAATGATGTACCAAAGCTCAAAAAATATATAACCATCTATATCCGCAGGATTACCCGTGTATTGCTCATTCGCGATAGTCACCCTATTGAAACGAAATGCATATTCTTTGTCGTCTTTTACATAATGGTAAAGCTGATACTTTGCTGATGAAGCCACATCTAAAATTTTATTCCCTACTCCCTGTACAACATTGCTTCGCTGATTACCGTTAAGAATATAATTGGGATTCTTGGTAATAGGTTCCAGCGGTGGGACCGCGAACGCCGACATGCTCAAAGCACACGCAAGGGGCATCAGGGATAATTTCAGTGTGTTTTTCAGCGAAAGCATGGGGGTCATCCTTGGTTAATTTGCCTGCAAGGTTTTACCTCAAGGCATGCCTCAATGCCACTACAATTACCCACTCAACAGGTTCCGAAAAGGGAGCAACGCGCTAAGCAAGATGGCTCTAGCTAGGGCTTTTTCAGACGGTGAACCCGATTTGGATCCACAAAATGCTGGCTTTAAGCCATTCTGGTATGGAAGACTCCAGCTCCTTTCTTTGAGCCGTGGTGGATGGACCCATATGTCACTTTTCAATCGTAAGCTTTTGGCAACCGCTGTACTTCTCGGATCCGTGGCTCTGCTTACCGGATGCCAAGAGAAAATCGAAGCCTCATCCATGTCGATCATGAAGGCTAGCGTCCAGAAGGTCACAAAGGACATGGACCCTGTTGAAAAGGTCAAATTCCAAGAAGCTTTTCAGACTGGAATGAACTACGCCTACGCCAAGAATCACGGCGGGCGTACTCCGGAACAAAGCATCGGCGCGATCTTCAACCAAGCTATGAACGGGCTTAGCGGCAAGCCCGTGGACACCAGCGCCGACGACAACACAGAACGCGACATCCTTAAGATGATGGATGGCAAAACGGCGTCTGACGTTGTCGGTGAAAAAGCTGATTGGGATAAAGAGCTGGCTGCCCTTCAGGCTCAGTGGCAAAAGGCGCAGGAAGAGCTTGCGGCTCAGCGCCAGAAGCAAATCGAAGAAAATGCTCGACTCCAGAAACTTGAGTTCGCACGTCAGCGCAAACTTCAATTGAGTCAGAATATCGCACAGCTTGAGCAAAACGTACCGAAGCTGGAAGCCCAAATCAGCGAAGCAGAAACGCTGAAAAAGCCCTACGCGGATGCAGTGGCGGATTACGCCAAAGTCGAGATCAAAAACGTCGCAATCAAGGTCGATGGACCTCGCAAACGCTTCGTTGAATTTGACGTGGTAAACGGCTCGCAGGTGCAATTCGACGAGATTATTTTCAAGACTACCGTAGCGGCTGGCTCAACTACTCTCACCAGTCCAACGTCGAGAGAGCGGGTCGACGGTAACGGTGTATCTCCGGGCTCTACCTACCATGTCTCCTACAACGTTTCGTCGTCGGCAGCTTACAAATATGAGCCAAACGATCTGGCTGTCGATATCAAAATTCTCGCAGCAACGGACACCGGCAAAAAGGTTGCCGTCGCAGAAACACTGGACGATGCAGGCTGGAAGCGCTGGAACGAGAGCAATCTGGTGAACGCCAAAAATCAGCTTGAGCAGACGAATAAGCGCATCGATGATTACAAAAAACAGCTAGCCGATATGGACCAAGCAGCCCCTACTGCATGACCACGGAAGATAATAATGAAAGTGACTTCAAAGCTTTTTGCAGCTAATGCACTTCTTGCGTTATTGGCTGGGTATGGTGGCGATGACAGTCCGGAATATCGCACCAAGCATCAGTGATCCTAGAGACCGCCCTTCGGGGCGGCTTTGCTTTCGCGACCAGCCGCGTTTAGCCGTGCTAGGCTTCGGTCATGCACAGTAACCACGGAGTAGTTGAAAATGAGCAATGGACTGATCGATCTTGAAGACGAGATGTACCGTCTCTACCTGACGTTCTTTCCAAATGATAAACCGGCAAGAACTGGTTTTGATGCTCTACCCTCCATGACCCTCAGCCTCATCAGGCAATACCCGGATGAGACGGCAAACGTCATCGCCAGTAGCGCTTACCGCCTGACAAGGCGAGTGTTCTCTTCCCCCTTCACGGTAGAACGTCACACACCTCGATCGCTCATCCGGCTTCGTCCAGCTCGCACACAGATCTATTCCTACGACTCTCAGCAAGACCTGGCTTTTGCGATTCGGCTCGTCATCAGCACAACTTCAGAACCTAAAATCCTTCAAGAACTCGCGTGCATGGCGTTCAAAAGCATCAACCAACCATCCCTGAACCTAAACCTTGATTCTCTACGCGAAAGCAGTGAATCCATGGCGGTCGCCATCCATAAACTCACCAGAGCTACCCCATGCTAATCCAGCTTCTGACAAGCCTCCTACCGTCCCTCACCGCCCAAAACACGAAGGTGCATCTTGCCCAGCACAACGGGCTTGAACACCCGATGGACGTGTACCTTGCAGGGGATTTTGATGAGTGGCAATCGTGGCAGTCTCGAAGGAATTTTGAGTGTGAGTACGTCATAGGTCTGGTCGAGCTGCCCGGCACCAAGAAATGGCTACTGGCAGGCGTGTACGACTCGTTGAAGCTGAATGATTCAAAGGGTAAGAAAGAGAACCGCGACTTCGTTTACGACTTCCGCCGAGTACCTGAGTTTGCCGAGCTGGAAGGACGATTGATCCTCGATTACACGAAGCCCCGAGGCAATTACCTTTGGCTGGAAACGTGCCTTAGAAGCATGGTCGTGTCCTCCATTCTTGAAAAGCCAATGACGGTGGGCAGATTCCCCGGCTTCAAGGAAGTAGACGTGTCTCATGGGGAGTTGAAGATCATCGTCAACCAAGGCTTGGAGTCTTGGCAGACAGCCCTTTCCAGCGTGGCAGGCGTCTACCTAATTTCTGACCGCACTAAGGGTGAAGAACAGCTATACGTTGGCTCAGCGACCGGCACAGGTGGTCTATGGGATCGATGGTCGAACTACGCCAATAGCGGGCATGGTGGGAACACTCGAATCAGAGATCTGCACACCAAGCGCGGGAAGGATTTCGCAGAAAATTTCAGGTTCAGCATCCTTGAAATCGCTGACAAGCACACCGGCAAAGAAGAAATGATGCTCAAGGAAATCCACTGGAAACGCCGCCTTCTGACTCGCGACAGCGGTTTGAATGGCAACTGATGGTTTTCCAGATTTTTAGGATTAAGAAATGAACGACTACGAATTCGCAGAAAGCATCTCGGCTGATGTGGGTAAATTTTACGGCAGAGCGAAATCTCAGCTCGTTGTTCTGCCTGAGCCATCGCTAATCAATCAGCGTTCACTCGCGGTAGTCATTTGCAATATTATAATAAATCACACCTCAGCCGATATTGACCTTCGCGCAGACCTTGACTTCAAAATCGCTAAGCTAAAAAAAGCCAACCTGATTAATTTTGACGTTGCAGATTCCCTTTCCATAGTCAGGAAAAACGGCAACAAAGGCGCTCACCCCGACGAATACAAGTTATCCGACTCTGAATATCTGGAAATTGCAAAATCGTCTATCAAGGAATGCCGAAGCCTGCTCGATTTCACCTATCAGCTCATGCATGGAACCGCCTCTGTCCCTGCCTATGAAGTGACTGAGCCGGTCGATGACTTCCTTCAAACTATGAGCTACAAGGCGATGGTAGAAGGTGACGCAGAGTCCCAGTACCTCGCGGGCAAATATTTCCAAGGCAGAGCAGCGAAATACGATGATGACGTTCGCAAGGTAGGGCATGGCTTTTTCGGTCAAGAGTACCAATCGTACCTAGATCAAGCTCAGATGTGGTTCAAGCTCGCACACCACCAAGAGCATCGCGAAAGCCTTTATGAATACGGCATGATGCTCGCCAATGGGCGTGACAAATCCATGATTGGTATGGGTCAGGGCTGCATTGCTCGATCTGCTGATGCAGGCTATGCCGAGGCTCAGGTTCAGCTTGGGATGTACCTTCGCTATGGTTCGCATAGCTTCGACATTGACCTAGCAGACGCTCTCCACAACTTCACTGAAGCCGCTCGACTGGATCACCCAGCAGCACTGGCAGAACTGTCTGAAATGCATGCCAATGGCTTAGGTACGCAGCTGGATAAGGTCAAGGCTTTCAAGTGTGCTGTACGTTCAGCAGAGGCTGGATACCCACAGGGGCAGTTCTATCTTGCAGACTGCTACATGACTGGCATGGGCGTAGAGCCAAACGTGCCGCTTGCCTATGAATGGCTTGCAAAATCAGCAGAGCAATTTTACCCCGAAGCGATGTTCGCCCTCGCTACGGCTATCACAAGCCGACACACCACGGCTTACGACGTTTCAGTTGCCAAGACCTATCTGAACTACTGCCTGCACGTCCCTGCTATCCAGAATCAAGCGAAGGTCAGCTATGCCAAGTACCTACTGGAATTCGAGCCGGGGATTGAGGGGATGCTGGTTGCAGCGTCGATGTTTCAGGAGTGCTTTGAGAGCGAAGAGCCGAATACAGAGCTGTCCAAAGAATCGGTCACGTTTGGAAGACCGACCATCCAAGAGATTCGCAAGCAGATTCCACGCCTAAGCCACGACCGAAAGCTGGTAGAAGCAGCGATGATAATGTCTTCATATTATGACGATCAGGGTTATCCGTACAAAAATCGCCACGAGCGAATGGGAATGCTTGTAGATTTAGCGAAGGATTACAAAGCCGGAAAAAGTATATCCAGTCACATCAGGACGATGGGTATCGCTCATGACCATCCAAAGCAAGGCAGAAACGAACCGTGCGCTTGCGGATCAAGGAAAAAATACAAGCAGTGTTGCGGAAAGTGAATCTCCATAATCATGAGCTCGCCAAACCCTCGCCATAGGACGCCGCAATGCTCGACGTACAGAACAGCACCGAATACGAGAAGGTTGCTCAGCAGGTCTACCAAGCCATTCTAGCCACAGACGAGGTTGAGACGATTGACGTACTGCACAACGTCCAAATCACCGGGCGTTCAGGCGTTGCTCACCAGATCGACGTGTACTGGCGCTACCTCAAAGACGGTGTAGAGCATCAGGTGCTGGTGGAGTGTAAATACTACAAATCGACCATCGAACTCATCCACGCTCGGAACCTTCTAGGCTTGCTCACCGACATTCCTAACAGCCAAGGCGTCTTGCTCACCACAGTGGGCTTCCAGAGCGGCGTAGTGAACCTATGTAATTTCTACGGGATAAGCCTCAAGCGGCTTCGTGATCCTCAAGGGTCTGATTGGGATGGCTTCATACAGAAAGTCGAGATCGAAGGCATCCTTAACCGGACTGAGTACGTAGATTTCGCCCTTAAGATTGATGGTAAAGATGAAGAGTCAGTCGCGACTTTGGCAGGCGATAACGGCGTATCAGTTAACACCTTGGAGGCGCTATTCCAAGACGGCACAGATTCCCCAGTACCGGCAGTCACATGGCTTGACCGAAATGTACCTTTCGATGAAAACCAAATCGGCACCCCCCTTACCATAACTTTCACACCGCCAAGCACCTTCATCGTCTTGCCGTCAGGTCAGCGGGTCAAGATTCATAGCCTTGACGTTCAGTATGTGCATTCGAGCAGGACACTCAATTTCAGCTTTGATGCGATGGATCTGGTTCGAGGCGTACTGGAAGATTTCAACACCAAAACCATCGATCACACCCTTCACCACTGATATGAAAGCAAAAGCCGACTGCGATGGTCGGCTTGTTGGGATAGCTGTGAATCAGTTCGCGTAGGTGCAGGTAAAGCCTTGGAAGGCGACTCTGTGAGTAGTCACACCACCAGCAGCGCCTTCCACCTCTGTGCTTGATTTCTCTTCTTGTACGCATCGGATTCCGGGTAACTCGACAGCAGCTTGGTCAGCGAAATTATCTTCTAGGAACAATTCAGTTTCTGAAAGCTTTTGCATTTTTCTCATTTCAGCGTCATACGAATTTTCAGCAGCGCTGGCAGCTAAGGAGTGGGAAGCGATCAAACTCAAGGATAAAGCGGCGAATATTTTTGTGAAGTTCTTCATGATTAATATTATTTGGTTTATATAAATATTATAGCATTCCGCCCATTGAATTCCGGGGCTTAACCGAAAATAACTGACAAAAAAGCCAACTACTTGTTGGCTGATTCATTCGATTATAAATCACTTATTTATCGTAATCGGGTCTGGTTCAGGTGCGGCATAAACCGTCACACCCGTTTCGTCATTCTGGTAAACCGGCTGACCTACGATAGAGATAATTTCTTTCGGAGCTGTGCTTTCGTCAACTGTCACACTCACGCTTGGGTTCGATGTTATAGATTGCATCTGAGTTTCGTCAGCGATTGCATGGACTGAAGAGACAGAAAGGATTGCTGCGATGAAGCCAAATGCTAATTTCGATTTGTTCATTTTATAAATGGTTTGTTATTTCTCAATTATACCACTTGAATTTATCAAACCAGCCGATAAGAGAAATAAAAACCGGCATGGTTAGCCGGTCTCTCACGTTAAGCAGATTACTTTCTGTAGCCAGCCAATTTCAAATCAGCCGCTTGGTTGATCAAAGCCTTTACAGCCGGGTCTGATTCCCTCACTGCCAATTTTTGCAATACGTTGAATTCAGCAATTGCCTTAACGTTTTCTTGCGCTTTGAATTCAGAAGCAATCTGAATAGCTCCATCATAGATAGGTGTGCTCGCTTGGATTTCCAATAATGCGATTTGATCCGGCGCGAGCATTTTACCCATAGCCGAGCCAACGTCGAAATTCTTCACTGACTCATCACTTTGATCCAAGACGGAAACGGTAACGTCAAAATCTTCTTTCGAAATTTCTTTGAGGATGAATTTGGAATACAGCCCAGCAAGCGTCACAGCAGCGCCTCTGTCTCTGTATTGATCAGCGAGTGTCGTCTTATATCCCCATACGGTTTTTGAATCATCACCCTGCACACCTAGCACTTCTATTTTGTGAGTATCTGGATTTATGAACGAGCATGAAGCCACCAACGAAGATGCTTTTATTGCTGCCAATGTTTTTGCCGAAAAGTCTGACGCTTCGGTTGGATGGTTATTGATTCTTTCAACATACGACTCCCCACTCCTCAACTCTCTGAATGATTCTTCACATATCGCCGACCTTATGGGTAACACGATGTTTCTCACCAAGAACTCTTTCTGCGCGCTAGTGAATTCGACTCCTGACTTATCATCACCTCTAGCGCCTGCGTGAACATTTGCTCCAGCAACGCTTGAAATAATTTCATAGGTAGGTTGACCATTTAATAACGCAAATTTTATTTGTTCTGGGATACCTTGGGTATCGGACAAAGGTGCGGAAGCGAAGGCAGATGATGAGATTGCGATTGCTAGAATACTTAAAGCGATTTTTTGTATTTTCATTTTACTAATGGTTTGTTATACCACCAATTATACCACACAGCATCACTCCAACTTGAAACTAAGCAAAAATCATTTTCAGATCTCGTAACTTGTCAATATTTGGGCAAGAGGTTTCAAAATTGCGGTCATCAATAAATAGTAGCCGTAAAAAAACCAATAAGGTTGGCTTCTTTCTAGAGGAAGGAATCAGAGATTGTCGGCACGAGTCAACAACCTCAGCAATTCGTCACGAACCTTGCCCGCCCTCTCATACTCTCTATGATTTTCATCCATTAGAGACACCGTATACATGACTTCCCCTAGCAGCACGTTGAGCATGTCATTGAAAACAGAATCATCAGCCAAGGTCTTGACAGTCTCAACGGATTGAAACTTCGCATTCAGCAGCTTCACAGTCTGAGGAAATAAGAATGCATCTCCTGTGCGAAGCCGCTGAGCCTCAAAGTAAGTGAAAGCAAGGATAGCGATTCCTTTTATCTCTTTATGGATAGTGACTGAGCTTCTCACTTTTTGCAGATAATAACGCTTAACCAAAGCTTCACGAACAAATCGGGATTCGGCATTAAATTCTCGAACATCAACCATAGGGTTATTGGTCAATCGCATAATCATATTGGCAATAGAAAGGCACGGATCGACAACAATCTTAAGGCTATGGACGTTGATGCCATACACATTAGTCAAAAAGGTGATGTCGCCTTCTTGCACTGGCTTGGTGGGTTCAATTTTGAAAATGTGATCAGTGAGGGACATCAAAAGCAAAATAAGTTTTTGAGGTTCATCCTCTACCTCATCGAAGTGAGATTGATTGAGATGTGATTTTAGTCGTTTTAGCTTAGAGAGAATTTCTCCAATCAGATTTTCACCATCCATGTTTTCGTCGTAGATGGGGGCTATAGAGAACGAGCAATGGTGGGGACTATTGTCAGGAAAAATTTCGCTATAGAGGCTCGAGGGGTCGCGAAAGGTGAAGGTGTTCTTGTGTAGGGCTACCAGCTCCTGAAGATGGTCAGCAAAGAGCTTTCGATGGTTGATGTACCTCTCGAACGTCTGAGTTTCCATCTGAGCCTTCGTGACCTTCTGCATCTCCCTGTTTTGTCGGGCAAGGAACAGAAGCGTGGCAATGGTGGCGACTGTACCAGTGAGCGTGAAGAAGCCACTGAGTAACGAACCGAAGCTACTCCATGCCGTATGGTCACTGGAAACGTTGGGTAGCTTCTCGGCGTAGGTGGAGAAGAGTTCCCACCCAAGCACCGCGATGACACCTGTCATAGCAATCCAGATCCAGTTGCGCTTTAACCACGTCACCACAGCTTCCACAGTCGGCATCCCTTCCAGAATTTCAGTGGTGGCATCCTACCAGCAGGACCAAGCACCCACACCATTCACACAGCACCACAGGCGATTGGAGGACCTGGAGTATGATCGACCAAGCAGATCGCCGGCACAAAAAAGCCAGCCGATCGATCTGGCCATCTACCCTCCTACCCTGCTCACATGAAGCGCTTCAATTCCTCCAAGGCTCTCCCTCTCATCGCATTGATGGGACGGTTGAGTAATGCCACCATGAAGACCAGAGCAAGCACCACGCTCACGATGTTCAGTGCGTAGATGTCGAGCGTACTCATTGAGAGGTAGACCAGCATGAAGACCATCGTCGGCAGAACCAACCCGGCTACCAGCTCCAAAATCAAGGCTTGGCGTTTGAGCAGGTAAGAGCCATCAGGCTGACCACCCTCAAGCAGAATTTGCTTCAAAGAAATTTTTGCTACGCGGGCACGTTGTTCAAAGGTTGAGGCTTGAAGGGCAATTTTGGTTTTCAAAAAATTGAAGGAGGTGTACACGGCGACCGAAGTGAAGAACACAAAGGAAATGACATTCAAGGCGACCATCATCCCTGAGCTACAGGCAAAGACTGAGCTTAGATTTTTGTAGAGTAGGAAGGCAAGGATGCACGGGATTATCAAATGACGCATTGTGTTGATGGGTAAGCCCGACACATATTTATCACCAACCAGCACGCGCTCAGCAGGTTTGAATTTAGCTTCAGCCTCTGATGGTTTTTCATCCCATTGAGCTTGGAGGTCAGCGAGGATTTGTTTAACCGCTTCGGATTCCTCTTCGTGATTGTAGTTAGACATAATCGTTTTGTTTTTGTTTATTTCCTAATTATACCATTGCGTCAATCGCGATTTACCCTTTAGCGAAAAAGATCCCCACCCTTCCGAAAAATCCGAAAAGCACTGATCCAACCCCCAAACCTTGCGGGCAGAAACGTGAAATGTGGCGCACTGTTGTTGATCAGGAGCACCTTTTTCGCTGCACTGTCACAAAAGAAGAATGACCGATTCCGCTGCACTGTCAGAAGAGAAGAACGCCAAATCTGGCGCACTGTTGTCTTTCAGAAGCTATTTTTTTAAAACTTTTAAAGCATGCAAGGACGGAGTATTAACAGTGCGCACACGTTATTACTAAGGCTACGCGCTCCGCTTGTTGATTTCTGTATTTTGTAGCCATTTTCTCTCTATTTCAGCTACTGATTTTCAAGCTGTTTTCATAACCCAAAACCCAGAACCGTCGAAATGGTATAATAAATTCACTAACAACCATTTTTTAAAATGACAGATAAAAACCAAAACACCAATGATTTAGCTAACGCAAAAATCCCTACAGAAAAAGAAAACGAAGTAGCCAATCTACAATCCACCTACGATTCAATATCCAAGGCAATCAGCGCCCTTGATACTCGAATCAAGAACGATGAGAAAAAGATAGACAAGCTCGCTTCTGTGATCGCTGATGGTTCTGACGAGGAAGCTGCAAAAGCTAGGACCGACCGTAATGCCTTAAAGCAAACCGTGGAAGAAAACAAAACCTCGAAGAAAAACAAGGCTACTGAAAACACAAACCTCTTGAAAAGAATTAATCGTTTACACGAAGAGATCTTGAAGGAAGGTAAAGGTCAGCACGCCATCAACATCGAAGGTATTACCAAAACCAAAATCTCAGAAATTGAGAGAGGCTTCCCGTACCTGTTCCAATTCACCGGCACAGACAACTTCGTCGATTTCTTCCAAGTGGTCAAATCCCAATTCACTTCTAATCAGTGAATGGGGGTGATTCATGGCTAAGGCAAACGACAAAGTACAATTCGAAATTCGTTGCACTACCCAGTTCCGTCAAAAGCTGACGGACTTGGCGTACCTTGCTGGCTTTATCAAAAAGGTAAAATCAGAAGAGCTAGACGAGTACGGATTTCAGATCGATGCGGCGAAGCTTGCTCAGCAAGAAAGGTTCTACCTGCTTGAGAAAAAGCAGGGCGTGTCCGAAATGATAATGAGCATTGTCAGAGATGGTGCTCTCATCATCAACGGTGCAGACAAGTCAGACTCAAAAGACCTTGCTACAAAATTCAATCGCACCAACGCGAACATGTCACAGCTTCGCGACCTCACAGAAGGTCAGTCATTCACAGCCAAGGGCGAGCAATACAACCTCCAGAAACTGTTCGAGGATTTCCTGAAGGTACGTATCGAGCTGTCGAAAGACATAGATAAAATCATGGAAGGTAAAACGCTTCATGAAATCGCTGACGGACCAGTCTATGAAGCCAAGAAAGCCTTCGCTTTGGATTTTGACATTGGCGGATTGAATGACCGTATGACTTTCGTTACTGATGCAGAAACAGAGAGAGCTTTGCGTTCAACCAATCTAAAGCTCAAGCCGATGCTCAGGCAATTAGTAGGTAACGTGAAGCTATACAAGCGCGGCGCACCAATCAATCACTCGAACATTCTAGAAGCTTTGGCTATTTACCAAAGGCTGAACAAGGATGTTGAAGCGGCGCATATCCTAAACCTTGAAAATAGATCCTACACCGTTGACCTTTTCAAAGGGCTAAGGAGAAGACATTACGAGGCTGTCACTCTCGTTAAAAAGATTCGTGGCATAAAATAAAAACAACCGAGACATAAATGGTAATCGACTTCACAAACAAAGAGGAATCTCAATCGTCAGCTTCGACCGATGCGAAGCCTGCTAAGACAAGCAAAGGCTCACCGGAAATCAGAGGTTTGAAAAGCCTCACGAAACACTCTGAGTACCTTGTTGAACCCAAGATTGATAAAAAGACAAAGCTTGACGTTCACTATGGACGCGAGTGGGCACAGACAAACATCCCTGCCGCCATGCTTCACCCGGCGCAGGCAGAGAAGACCCTATCCGCTATAGAGATGGTTCAGTATAGAAATGAATTCGCTGCGAACCGTGCTGCCTTTTTCCGCGATCATGCCGCTGATGGGAACAACAACCGTCCACGGTCGAAGGGAAAGCAGATGGACGCTTTCCGCTTCATCATTTCATGCAAGCCCGAAGAGCTGTCCCACTGCAAGACCGACGAAGAGCAAGCCAAATTTCTCTGCCACTTGGCGAAATCGGTCCTGCAAAAATTCTCAGGCAGCTCTGAAATCAACTTCTACTACGACATGGTTCCGCACCTCAAAGACGGCAATCCGCACATCCATATCATGATGAGCAGCTACACAATCGACGGTCAGTATTACGAGTTTTACCGTGGCAAGCAGGACCACGGCATGATCAAAATGGCTGATGACGTGAAGTACGAACTAGAAAAGAAGCACCCCACCCTACTCCGTATGGAGCATGACAAGCGCCTGAACCAACGCATGAGGGTTGAGGTGGACAAGGTGACGAAGGCGGTCACTGGCGATCACGCGGAGGTCTACACGAAGCTCCATGCCATCCTTGCCCAGCACACCGGGTCAGACTACTCACACCCGAAAATCACGGAGCAGTTGAAGGACGCTGGCTTTACCTTGCGTTACACCAAAGCCAAATCTACGGCGAAGTATGAGGACGTGCAGGTACACCACGCCGACCTAGGCGAGGAATTCAGATCCATCGCGAACCTCCCCTTCTACGACAAGCGCGTGCTCGAAAACTGGCAGACCTACCAGCGTTTCAGGTTGAAGGACGGCATCAGTAGAGACGTGTCGAAGGTCATATCAGCCGCTGTGAAGCTTGTAAATGAAGCTCCAAGCAAGAATGTCGTTGAGATGAACAGGACCCTGTATGCGGAGCTAGGCGTAATGCTCACACCGACCTACAAGGTAGACACCAACGGGAGACGTTTCGTGGGTAGCTGGTCGTTCTACTCAACCAGCGACAACATCAAGTTCCCAGCCCTAAAGGCTGGAGTGTTGAACCCCGAACACTTCATCGCTACGTCCGACGAAAGCTTATCTATCCACAATGGAATTGAGGATTTGATAAATTTCCACAAGGTAGCTCAGCGCGCCGCAGGGAAGAAGAAATACGAGCAGCAGGCGAGGAAGCGACTCCCGAAATTCAGGTTCCTCGAACACGAAACCCTTCAGCAATTCATCAGTCGCTACAACAGCTCTGGCGCGTACAAGCAGACTCTCACAAGCGGAATAGGCTTTGAGAACGCGCTGAAAAGCAAATGGACGGACAGGAAGCAGATCGAGATCGAGCATGACGGCACGGTCAAGGTCTACCAAGCCAATGCCTCATCCGCGAAGGCAGCTATCCAAGCCTTGGTCGCTCAGGGCTTCTGTGAGATGGAATTCAAGGGAACTGACAACTCTGACATTCAGCGCCTCATGTACATCCAGTCCGTGCTTCACAACATAATAATCACAAACTACACGCCATCGGCAGCCTTGAAGGCAGAAGCACAAGCGATGCTCGATGCTGAGCGAGACAAGCTGATTGAAGCGAACAAGGAGAAGGTCAAGAAGCACCTAGAAGCTATGCAGGCTCAACCTGATGCCAAGCCCAAGCTTCTGTACCTTCGCACGAACCGCAAGCTCGACGTTGTCGTAGACCAACGTCCGAAGCTCTACGGGTTTCTTTACGGCGTAAAGATGGGCATGGAGCCAGAAGCTTTCGCTCACATCGACAAGCTAACGCTCAGCAAGGCAGAGCAGAAGAAAGTCATAGAACACTTCGCTAACGCGGAAAATGTAACTGCCGTCGAGCTGGCAGACATTCTGAGGCGTGCCGGTATTATCCTTGATGAAGATCCATCTGCAGTAGAGCGTCAGAAGGTTCCAGCAGCTCCAACCCATACGGACCAACAACCTGCACCGGCTACTTCTCCGACGAGTCCAGCGCCTGTCACCAGACCGGCTACCTCGACCAGTCCTGCAGGGTCAGCGGCTCCGGCAAAAGCAAAGCCGCCAGAGAGCAAACCTGCCAAGGCTGGCAGTGACCCCAACCGTAAAATCAAGCCGTAAAAAAGCCCCTTCAAGGGGCTTTTCATTTCCAACACTACAATTTTAGGCAACTAAAATCGAGACTGATGAACATTTTTTGCAAAAGATCTTGATCATTTTTCGCGAACTTCTTAAGTTCGAAGAAAATATTCAAATCGAACACACTGCCGTGTCTCAATACCAGAGCTGTAATTTCTCGATCCCAGCTACTCACCCTAAATTCTTGATCAATCCTAACCAAATCAAGGTCGATCAGCGAATCAACAACGACGCTTTCTCTTCCTTGGAAATGAACTGATACCAGATTTGAGGTGATATAGACTGTCTTATGGTCGCCTGCTATGGTTTGACTCTTGTAAACCATTTCGTACAAAACTGTTCGTTGCTCCGTGGTCAATTCCGCCAGCTCTTTGACGAAAGATTCGACTTCTTGCCCAAAAGTATTTATCTCTTCGAACTCTATTTTCGGATCAAATCCTATCTGACTAATCAGACGTTGAACCGAAGTCAGGTTATATGATGCACCCGTCTTTACACCAATCGCACCAGTCTCTTCAACAATATACTCAAGCATCACAATCTGATGTATTTCAGAAATATGTGTCTCATCATCGATGTCAGAAATTATTCTGGATAAATCGGAAATCGTAATAACTTCCCAATCCAAATTTGCTTGTGTGCCAGAAGATATTTTGGGACCTTGTATATTTCTAAGAATCAAAAAATTCAGTGTATCAATTTCTTTCTCAAGTTCATGCTCGAAAAATGTTTTTATGGTGTTCGTTATTTTCTGCTTAGTATTTGTAGCGGTGACTTGGTACGCGATTTTACCCACTGCGTCTTTCAGGTCAATCGCCGGATAATTACTAATCCCTAGATTCGTAGAAACGAGATTGGTTTCGTATACGGCATTCAGAACTTGCTTGAAATACCTTTCCATGTGGCTGTTACGGTCAAACAAGCTTGATTTGTTATCCATTTCAATATCTGCAGAAATCAATGCAAATCTGCGACGAATTTCTTCAAGCATTTTCTCTGTACGAGTAGACATTCCCTGACCCCAGCAGTCCTAATTTGGCATCAAGGGTACACTCACAGACTGCTTAGGCACAACGCCATCAGCATGCCCAAAAAGCCCGTTAGAGATCCTTATGAACCCATTAGAAAGAATTTCATTTTTTACTAACTGAGGAAGTCGGGAAGAGAATTTTAGGATCAGCCCTGCTACTCAGTAAAAGCCCCATGTAGGGGGGGGTCATGCGCTAGAAACGAGCTGGATCACGTTGATGTTGTCAGGGTAGGACGTAGATTTGTTGATGCCCGATACCTTGATCGTCGTGTTGTAGAACCGCCCAGTCTTGGCATCCTGTCGCTCGTTGAGCCCGTAGGAATGGTTCGTGTACGAGCAAGCCACATGGTAGACCCCGGCTTCATCATCCCGTCCTACAATCGCAACCCAGTGATCTCCCATCCCACCTTCTTCGAACTCAGCCTTCTCCTTCACACAGAGGATTGCCACCGAGTCAGAAAAATCCATTGCGGTCAGAGATTCAATTTCTGTGGGAGTCACCACTGGGGACACAGCAGCCCCATCCGTCATCACGTCAAAACATGTCGCGATGAAGGCTTGTTTGACCTTGGCATCGGTCGCGTTCCTAAGCCGTCCGAAGTCACTACCCTCTCCCAGCACGAAATTGTGAAGGGACGGTGTATTGTCGATGACGCGCCTCCAGAAATTTGAGTTCTTGTAGGCGAAGTCTGAGGCTTTTTCGTTTGGGCTTCTCAGTGCTTTGTAAGCGTTGAACAACGAGTAGATCAGGCACAGACCATCAAAGTGACCCTGCGCCAGAATTCGTTGAATCGGTATTTCGAATTTCAAAGCGTCTATCCTTGTCGGCGTCGTCGAAGGCGCAATAGTACAGTAGACACTCAATCTGTCTGTGACCTGCGTTTACCTACCTCCACTCCTTGTGACTTGAAATCGTTTGCCTACGCATGCCCACGGAACTGCCCCTAATCGAAAAACCGAACGAAGCTATCAGGAGCTGAATCTACGATTTACTTAGGGCGAACGGTGCTCTTGATAATGACGTTAATTTTGCATCAAGACTGGCAGACCGCTTCCAGATTCACGCCATTAGGCGCAATCACATAAGCGGCATAATAACTGGAGTGATAATGGGGTCTGATACCCGGTGCGCCATTGTCCTTCCCACCAGCAGCTATGCCGTTCGCGTGAAAGACGTTCACCGCCTCCCTACTTGGTGCAATCAGCGCTATGTGGACACCGTGGCTGGGAGGGGAAGCTTCATGCAACCACAAGTATGGCTTTCCTCCAGAACCGAATCCCAGACGGCGAGGCTTCGAGGATGGAGGATCGGACTCAATACTCATGACTAAGACAATCCCCAGTGGCTTTAGTACCGGTTCGTAAAAGGCTTGCGCTTGTACAATATCTGAGACACCAATGCCCAAATGGTCTACTGCTGAACCGACAAAGTCGTTCATTTTTTAACTCCTCGAATGCCTGTTGGACAGCAGGTTGGCGAACCTCGCGTTATTCAGCCGAGGTCACTACGTACCCTATACCTGTGACGCGCCGCCGTCTGCGAACAGCTCGGCTCCATTGACGTAACTTGACGCATCGCTTGCCAGAAAAAGCGCAACCTTCCCAATCTCATGCGCCTGACCTATCCGACCGAGCGTGCTCTTCTCACTAAGAATATCGATCACATCCTGCGCATTCTCGCCAAGGACATCGCGCAGAGATTGGGTATCAACGGGACCGGGGCTGAGTAAATTGATGCGAACGCCAGACCCTTTGATATCCAAAATCCAACTGCGTACCAAAGCCCTCAGAGCAGCCTTTGTGGCTCCATAAACGCTCAAACCGGGACCGGGATTGATTGAAGCGGTTGAGCCAATGATGACAACACTGCTTCCTTTTGGCATCAGTGGCAGCGCTCCCTGGATGGTAAAAGTCGTGCCTTTGACATTGGTAGAAAAGATCCTATCGAAACCTGCTTCAGTGATCGCTCCAAGAGGCTCGATCTCGCCTATTCCAGCATTGGCAATGAGCACATCGATACGACCGTGGATAGCCCGAATATGGCTGAATAACGAGGCAAGATTGTCGAGGTTTGTAATGTCTGTGCATACGGAGGACGCGAGCGCACCAAGGCGACCGACCGCATCATCAAGCTGAGATTGACGACGCCCGGTGATGATCACTGTAGCGCCCTGGCTGGCAAACTCTTCGGCAATCGCGAAGCCAAGACCCGAAGAGCCGCCAGTGACGAGCACAATTTTCTGTTGAAACTGCATGGGAAAACACCTGAGATCGGAATATTTAGTGAACACTACATAGATCCGGACCAACACGCAACCTATTTAGCGATCACTAAATACCTCCCAACGCCCGGTTGATATCCTTTTTAGCGGTCGCTACAGTTGTCCTGTCACTTAGTGAGATAACCATGACCGCAAAAATCCGGCAACGACGCCCCGCATTCGACCGTGACCAAGGGATAGCCCTTGCTCAGGCACTTTTCCATCAGCGTGGCTTCGACGCGGTTAGCCTGTCCGACCTAACCGAAGCCATGGACATCAAACCACCTAGCTTTTATGCGGCTTATGGCAATAAAGCAGCCCTTTTCGAGAAGGCGATGGTTCGCTATGCCAGTGAGAAAGCGCTGCCTTTGGATAAATTGCTAACAAGGGACCGACCTCCTGCAGATGCGCTGACTGACCTTCTGGTAAGTGCTGCTTTACAGTACGGAGGTGATAGAACCATGCGCGGCTGCATGATCACCGAAGGGATGCGGGCAGATGACTCCGTTGCCCGAAATACGGCAGAGAAATTGGGCGATGTCGGAATACAGACGATTCGCCGTTACCTTGTCGAGGTATGTCCAGAGAATGCCCATACGCTCGCTGACTACCTACAAATCACCCTGCGCGGGCTGTCCGCTGCGGCTTGCAGTGGCATGTCCGTAGAGCAATTAAAGGAGGCGGCTGAGTTCGCCGGAAAAATGATTTCCCGAGAGTTCGAGGCACGCGAAGCAAATCCAAACTCGTGAACAGCTCTTCGCCAAGGTAAGCCAAGAATTTAGCGATCAATGCAGACCACGCCGGAGATTGCTCTCTACGACGCGGGTGTATGTCTTCGACCATTGCTACCTTCAACAATAGGGGTCGCGGGAAATTTTGAGAGGCATAAATAGTGCTGCTTATTTCGTTACAAATCACTGGTCGTGTCGGTGCCGTTAGCCATCCGCCATAGAGCCAGAAATGAACCTACCCCCTCAGTCAACAGTTCTGTCTTTCCATTTCACTCAGCACCTTAATTTGCTTGTGCGTGACCAGCGACCCGCCATATAAAAGCGTCACGTCCTTGTTCTTGAATTTCCTGACCGCCAAGCCTATTTCTTTCACTACTGTCAAAGGCACATCAGCAGCCAAATGCACTGCATAATCTTCGAGAAGGATTAGGCAGTCATCATTATAGTCTTTGAAGGTGTTACCGGATTTTTTGTATCCGTATTCGGTAGCTATTTCAGTGATGGAATCGTAAAGCGGAGCAAAAAATTCGGCAGAATCTTCGAGCGTGTAGAATTTAATCATTTCTATATCATTTGGTTATGAGTCAAATTATACCAAATAAAAAAACAAAAATTCGCCTTAACGGCGGATCTTTCCTCCCATTTTCATTTTTGGTCGAATAGGCTTCTTTTCCTCAACCAGCTCAACCACAGGCGCTGGCTCAGCGAAACGCTTCTGAATCCTCGCAGCGTATGAGTTCTCGAAATCCCAAAACCTTTGCGGCACGATGAAATCGTTCTTAAAGCCCTTGATGTGCGGGTTGAGCGCAATCCAAGTGTTGGGCATATCTACCTCACGGAATCGGTCGAACGCTTCGCCTTTGAGGTTCTGCAGGTCATCCAGCGTCTTCACGGCAATCCCCTTCTCGTTCAGGTTGCTCACCAACTGAGCCGCAGGGTCAGGCAGGAGCAGCCCCTTCACCTTGCCGTACCACTCCTTCATCGTGTTATCGAGGTCGAGCAGCGGCATCCCTTGAGCCACTACGTGGTTCCTGAGCGTGACGTAGTTGTCTATGGTCTTGGTCAGAGCATTCACGGTCATCGGCGCATGATTGGGCTTCGTGTACTCGTTGCACATGTCGAAGCCGTAGTAGCTCTCCCCATCCTTCACAATCACAGTGTTGGTGAAGACAGGACCGCCGAAATTCAGCACAGCAGGAGCAGACTCGCCCTGTCTCACCACCTCATCATTTACAAGGGTTGTGAGCCAACGCGGCAGGAACGCTTCATCTCTGATTTTGGACATTTTGAAATCAGCGTCTTCGCTGACGTTGTTTGCATAATCCATTGCTTGGATGAAGCTCTGGATTTGAGCACGGTATTCTGGTTTTAGGTTTGGCATGGTAATTTTTGCTTGTTATAAGCTAATCTTACCATTTCGGAATGGCAGAAACGAAAACAGAGCCGAAGCCCTGTAATCACACCACTTAACGATATTCAACATGAAAGCCTAAATCCCCATAAAGGCTATATAAACAGCTTAACATTTGAAAACTTGAAATCCCTGTTAAGGATTTTATCCTCATCTACCAGCGAATATTTTCCATATTTCGTCTTTTTCGAATTTAGTCAGGATGTATCTGCTCGGGAGTCCATACTCATCATAGCCTCCGTCAAACTCACTCTGCACCATGCCTTTCGCATAATTAAAGCACTGGATTTTTGATGGCGGTTCATAAGCTGGTGTGCCGTCCAGTTTGAGGTCGTAGTCGCCGTCCTCATTTAGGTAGTGCTTTTCATAGGCGTAAGCGAATTGCAGAACCCTATCCATCAGGTCTGATCGAGCACCCTTCATGTCTTTAACACGTTTTTTTCCAGTTTCATTTAGAAGGCAGATGCCACGATAGACAGGCTTGTTTTTTATTACGTCACTCGCATCTAGCTCATCGTATTTATTTTCATATTTCATTTCGACTCTATATTATTATTTGGTTATATAATCGAATTATAGCATTTTGACCACTATCGATTTTCCTTTAAGAAACAAAAGTCGATAAAAAAACCAGCCTAGGCTGGCTTCTGTTTCTGTAACTCATCCCACAGCGGCTTTTTGCGTAGCGTTTTGATATATGGCATTAGAGCTTTCAATTCTGCCTTGTTAGCCTTCAACCTTTTATCAACCTCAATCGGAGCATTCTCATTGTCTTTCCACGCCGCTTCTATAGCTTTGCGCTTGGATTCTGCGGCTTCTGCTGGATCTACCCAATCAGCATCTAGCTTGGAACGCTCTAGCTCTCTCAATTTTGTCATCATGAGACCACCTCCAGTGTAGTGATGATTTCGTCACTTACCTCACTCAGTCTGCTTAGGCTCACCATATTGTTATCTACGCGGAATCCGTCCACGAAGCGAGGGCTTACGCTGTGGGCTTTAGTAATAGCTTTTAGACGACTGGCTAAAACAGAGTATTTCTTCTTATCAAAAGCAATGACCAATTTCACGAAAAGGGACAAACCGCCGCGCACGATCTCAGCGTAAAACACGCCTTTCCCGTTCAGCTCGACAAGCGCCTTTTCCTTTGTTTTCCTTGCTTCTTCACTTTCAATTAATACGTTCATTCATATGCATGTTTGTTGTTAGCCATATTTTACCATTTTGCACAACCCCAAATGGTATAATATGCGAAACAAATACAAACTCGAATGAAGTATGTCCAACTAAAGAAGATCGCATTAATAGCGATAATGGCTTTTGCGCTTTTCTTGTCTATGGGAACGAAAGCTGATGACTCAGGCGTCATCGTCACACCGCAACCTGATACGTCATCGCCAATCGATTACGTTACCGCAACAGGCGCTCCAGATCCCTTGCTATCGAACCCATTGCAAACATCTGGCGGATTATCTGCCGACTCGGAAACTGGAACTACCTCTTCATCAGCAAAAAGCGCGCAGGACGATTTAATCTCATCGGTAATTTGGGGCTTCTACGCCGGGGTGATGCTAGTTGGAGCGATTATGCTACTAACCGGATTCTATGAATTGCGCTTAATCGCTGAGCAAAATAATAGATCCAAGGGAAAAGCAGTTGCACTAATTTTGGTGGGATTTCTAATGTTCTCAGGAGCCTCATCTGTTAACACAATGATTCACACAATTCGTGGCGACGGTACTGGCATGTGCTTTGTGTCAGACAGTCAATTAATCACGAAGCTATCAAGCAGCAGCGGATGCTGGGACACCGCGACGAGCGAAATCAATGGTGTTTTGAAAGACAAAGTCCTTGCTGAAGACAGCGATGCCAAAACCAAATTCCTAGAAAATCTGAAAACCATTGTCTATCTATTTCAAGGCTTGGGCATTATCTATTTTTTCATCGGGCTAAACGGACTGAAAAGAATTGCAGACGGTACGAAGGGAGACTCGCACTGGAAGCACCTATTTGTGATTGTTTTCTCGGCGCTCATCATCGATCTACCTCACACCGCAACGGTATTTTTAGAACAGCTTCAAAAGATGGGTGTTAACTGGTAAAAAATAAAACCCTCATTACGAGGGTTTGTTTCATTGTGGAGGTTATTTTCCCCAACGTTTTTGGCTTCTGCGCATCACATCTCGAACGGTGACTTCCAGATCTTCGCTCAGCCTTTTGTAATTCACTGATCTGTTCAGCACTTTCAAGAATTTCTCAATCGCCGGGAAATCGAGCGCTTCAATCGCTGCCTTCAAGCCCTCTGTCAGCTCGGCAGATTCTTTCAACCCTTTGTACGCCAAGCGTCTGAAATTCAGCTCGCGGGTTTCGAGTGAGTGGAAGCGTGCGTGAGTCTCATCAGTCATGAATTCGAGCTTCACTGCGCTCACAGAATCTTTCTCTGCAACGCGTGACTGCCTATCTAGAACAGATGGTACGGGCTTTGGTAACGACTTTGGTCCGAACACAGCGGCGTCAAAGGTCTCCAAAGCAGTCATAACCGCTTCTTGCAGCTCTTCTACAGTCTGCGCTTGTGAAGGAGCGAGGAACGGCAATACGTCCTTGAATTCAGCCTCTACATGGGCAGGAACCTCAATGTCCGGCGCTGGGAGGAAGGATTCATAGACTGGCTCATCATCGGCTACACCGGGCACTGTCAGATCGTCAGTCGTATGTGCTGGTGTTTTCTCAGCTACGGCTACCACTTCGATAGATACTTCAGGGGATTCAGCCCCTACGAAAACGTCAGGGATTTCCTCCTGCACAACATGCTCGAACTCGACCACCGATGCTTCCTCGACAGCATCAGCATCGACAAAGAACGACTCATCCACGTCTGTGTGAGGATCTGATTCAACATCTTCCAATGGCTCTTCAAGTTCTTGCTCTTCATCCTCATCGTCTGAGCTACCGATTCCAGCCGTACCCCACTCAGAATGCGCCACAGGTGCGTTCAGCGTGCTGTGCTCCACCACTGGCTCAGGCTTGAATTGGTGGGTCAATAGATCGCCTTCTACCCTCTCAACTGGATTTTCATCCGATACCTTTTTGGCGTGAGACATGAAGCCGAGGGCAATGCCAAGGTTTTTCAATGACTGAACGTTCATGGCAGAACGCTCTAGGATTGAGGACTTCACTACGGGAGCATCATTGAAATCCAATTGTTTTATCTCAGGCTCTTTGTGCTCAGAGATGAAATCCATATCAGGTAAAGATTTTAATTCGTATTCGTTCATAATTTAACAGTTTATTTACCCTCATTATAGCATCTCGCAAATGGTATAATATGTTAAACCAAAAATAATTGACCATGACGCATAATATTGATGATTTCTTTGCTGAAGATGACCTAAGATTTCGAGATTTCACAAAGTGCATTCCAATAAAGACTCCAGTGATTACTCAAAATGACAAGTATGTTAACTCGCTCAAATTCAACAACTACAAATGCAACGCCAAACACCTCTTGCTTATCAAACGATACAGAAACGAGAAAATAGACAAGTACGAGTACATTGCTTGCCACTTTTTACCAAACGAAGCGATAGACACGCACCTTGATAGGTTAGCTTTGGGGCACAGAGTAAAAACCAATGGTCACAGCCAGTGGCATTTCAGGCTCGCACCGCAAGGAACACAACCAGACGAAGCTGAGCTTTATTTCCTAGAAAATTTCAGCCAACTCTTTTCGAACATCGTTGATCTGGACACTGGGAAAAATTGGAAATACGAAAAGCCATTCAACGAAAATCGCTTTAATCTGCTTTACAAAAAGCCCTTCACAGAAGCTGCTAGCTTGTACACGACGAGTTTGATTGAGGCGATGGAGCCGTACACTTCAAAAATACCCAACTGTGAAATTGAGCTTATCCATGAGTCCGGCAAGTCATCTGAACCGCTCCAGCGTGGGATGTTTCAGACCCTAAAGCCTCACACAATGCTAATGCTGCGTGAGAAAGGAGCTGACCAGATTTCGTGCTTAATCATTGTTGATTCCGCTTCGTGCAAAGTCGTTGGTGCGTTCGCGAACGATTGTAATCCTGACCGTCGAGCTTTTTTGTATGCGCTACGTCTCGAACAGGAAGATTTTGCAAACAAAATGGTATAATTGCAGTAATAACCAATTTTTTAATAATGAACATACTCAACACACCAAAATCTGTAGCCGCATGGTTCGCATCTTACAAAAGCCTTTTCCCGGTCATCGCTAACATTTCAATATTTTTCTTCATGACAAAAGGAATGGAAGCGAGCTTTAACAACTATCTCGAAGTGGCAGCATTGCTGGTTATCGCCAATGTCATCTTTCACTTAACCAAGAAAATCGACACAGACAAAATCGCACGAATTTCATTCTACGCTTTTGCTGCCCTACTCATCTCAAGCAAATTCTTCCAGCTCGCTTTTGATTTCTCATTCGTTGATTGGCTTGTGACATTCACTGAATTCCACAAGCAAGCACCAATGACTATTTTCGGACTATTAGCCTTCGTTGGCTTACCAATCGCCGCTGGTCATGGACTGAACAAATACTTAACGGCAAAGAAAAATCTTAAGGAGGCTTGATATGTCCAGCACTGAAAATGACTTTACTAAAATAACGAAAGAGCAGCTAGCTTTGAAGTCGATTGAATTCGATGATTTGGACATTGACAATGTGAGCTTTGGACCTGTTGAGACTCCAAGCGCCGTGCAGCAACACATTTCAGAACTCAAAGCCAAGCCCATCGAAACAACAGAAAGCAATAGAGTCAAAAGTGATTTTGAAAACGTCAGGGATGAGTTGAGAAAAGTCATTGAACTCTATGACGATGACATTATCAAGGAGATCGATAACAAGCTTTCCTTCATGCCTGTGGAGCAGAATTTTTCTTCGAGCCTTATCATGGAAATAAACCGTAACTTAAAGAAGAAGGATAATTTTGATCCTCAGCTTTTAAAAACCCTACAACCTGAGATTGAGGACTATCTAATGCTGGTCGATAGCCGATACAGCCTTTACAAAGAATCAATCTTCGACCGCAAAAAAGACAGCAAATATTACGACCTCTTCAAAAGGCTAATTTGGGACGTAAACGGGAATAACAGCTATTACGCTCAAAACCTTCACTTCCTCGACCAAGCCTATTTGAAAAACGGCTTTTCGTACAACAAATGCAGCGTTCTGACGCCGTTCCATGTGATGGAGTTGTTCAGCGGTAAGAACCTCAAGAAATACCATCTGGCATCGCTCATCGTGGAGCTGGAAGAGGACCGTTTACCATCTGCCGCAGGCGTTGATAGCCACCTACCTCAGTTGTAAAAAGCCCTTCACTGGGCTTCTTTGTTGAACGTGTTCGACGTGTCTCGCGTGTACAGATCATCGAACAGAACGGGCTTATCCTTCTGCAACGTCCGATCCAAGATGCTTTTCAAGCCTCCAGCAACGCTGACAAGGTGTGGACCTTTCGATCCCTCCAAGCGGGCTAGGGCTTCTGTGAGCCGTGGGCTTTCGCTCAGGTAGTCGTTTAGATCCTTCACAAGGTAGCGTGACGATGTGCTGAGATACGCAGCCTGTAAAGGCTCCAATGCGCCGCTCGCCAGATCCTCGGGCAAATCCCCTATCACTCTGTCCGCTGTGGCGATTACCGTCTGGATGAGGCTCTGCGACTCATCGAGCAGGACTGACAGACAGAACTGCCCTTCGTCTGTAGCACTGATGGAGAATTCCAGAGCTAGGTTCACCATCATCCCTTTCAGGAGCTTCGCCTGCAGATGCGCCATGTCACGGATCTGATAACCCTCCCCAGCAGCCAAAAGCCACTCCCGCCCGTTGGGCGAGTGAAAATTGGATACTGGTACGACGATGGGAACCTCTTGGACTGATTTTAAAAGGCATCTCACAAGCCTTTCTTTAACAGCTTTGACAAAAGCGTCTGTAAGAACGCTCTCATCTATTACCTTCTCAGGTCGCTTGGATTTTATGAATATACTGATCATATTTTGAGCTTCGTCTTTTTCTTAGCATCTGGCTCAGCATCAGGCGTTTCCTCTACCTTCTTCTCAGTGGAGTGGACCTTTGGATCGAACAATGCATCAAAATCAGCGGCATTGGTGGCTGGAGCTGGTTTACTAAGCTTATCTGTATAAAAAGCAATTGCCTCTTCTTTATACAATTTCCCATCTGGAATATCAGCCGTCTGCAATGTCACTTTATGGATATTGTTGTCAGCTGCAGGCTGTGCGTTTTGGATAGTCACAGTCTCTCCATCTGCCGAGAATCCCACTTGATAATTCCTAGCCGCGAAACTGTCATTTTGTTTTAGCAGAAGCCCTACGTTTCCAGCCGCTGTGTCGAGCGCCCAACGAAGTTCTTTTTCAAGCCTAGCCTTTTCCTCTTCTTCTTTGAATTCAGGCTTCTTCGTACTTACCACATCATCATGAGTGACAGGCTCTGCAGGCTTTTCTTTATTCAGAACAGTCTCGTTTGCCATAGAATTTAGCCACGACTCGACCTTCGTATCTGGATAAATTTCATCAACAGTCGTTGGTTTATTCTCAGCTTTGGGTTGATTTACCGTTTTGTCAGCTTCGACGGCAGGCGGAGCATTTGCTTGAGGTGTAGCGTGTGCAACCCCACTGACCTCATTCTCAGGCATGTCATTCTTATTCTCTTCTTTCGGCTTGTAGTCTTCTAAAATGTGTCTCCACGTCTTACTATTGATTTTCAAGCGTTCGAACTCAACACCTTCCTCAAGCATGATTTCGATTGTCAAACGTAGATTGGCTTCTTGCATTGCGGCTGGGATTTTTGAGTCATTCTCTTCAACGAATGGGCAGACCTTCAGATTGTTTTTCAAGAACTGACGCGCTGAGATACGTACCATGTCTTTGTAGTGGTCGCCTAAAATGTCATAGCCATTGTGCCTGAATTCACCATGCTCCTTAACGTTGTACACGCCCTTCCCTTGCGCGTCTTTCAACACATAGTTTCCGTAGAGGGGATTATAATGACTTGTTAGCTGATACTTCTCACAATACTCTTTGAGTATCGCGTCGAATTTAATCTTCGCCTCTTCGGTCGGCTTGTCGTATTTCTCACTGCCGTTCTTTTTAATACCGGACGTAATCCTATGCCCGGAAAGGGTTCCATATTCGTTATCTACATCGATTTCTGACTTCATGCCGTTTTCGGCAGGTTCATCGTCTTCTTGAGGTAATAGGTCTGGATCAAGCGCAGGATTATAGTTCCACCTTTTTTTCAAGTGTTGCATTATTGCGTTAAGTGGTTTTGGAGATGCCATAATTTGTAATTTTGTTATGTACAGATTATACCATTTTCGGGCTAATGAATTTCTGCGTAGCAATGTCAATTGAAAGAGCACAGCGATTTTGGTATATTACCGCCCCAAATTTGAACCCCATGCTCAGCGGATAAACAATGACTGATTCGAACATTCAGCCTGAAGAAACCCTTTCGTTTAAAGAACAGTACGAAAACGCCATTGATAAATCCGACCACTTGCCAGCGGCAAAAATCATTGGCGAGTTCGTACTAGACGCGTTGATCAATACGTCTGGCGAGAGTCAAAAAATTCGCGAGCTGCGTGAACAAATCAAAACAGCTATCGGCAACGCTGACGACGATGCAGCACATGAGTTAATGGTTGAGCTGAAAACGATCAAGGATGCAGAGCAAGAAAGCGCGGCTGCGCTGGCTCAAATCAGTTCGAAATTTTCTATCTCCCAGATCCTGTCTTCGTTCCGCCAAGACCCAGCATTCCAAGAGATCGTTTACGGACTTGCCTTTAAGGTACTGACCCACGCGAACACGGCGATCCAGTCACCAGCAGGCAAGACTAAGACAACCCGCGCCAAATCTGAGCCGAAGCCAGCGGTCACGTACATCGTTAGCAAGGGTGAAGAATCCGCTGAGCTGGTTATGCGTATCGGCAAAGGTGCAGCCAACCTTTCTCAGGACGCTGAGGTGTTCACCCTGCTTGGTTTTGCCATCGAGAAGGATGCAGAAGGGAAAGAAATTCTCGTACCGAGCGTCTTCACAGACAAAATGGGCGTTGAGCACCCAGCATCGCGCAGAAGCATTGCTACCGCAATTGAGGAAAAAACCGGGTTCGAAGGCTACACCATAGCTACAAAGGAATAATCTCATTCCATTGATGAAGCCCCTTCGTGGGGCTTTTTTTCGTTTCCGATTATGAAATTTCCGTATTTTTCTCAAACCGAATTGACAAGCCATTATCCCTGCATTAGGTTTTTATCTAGCAATTAAATTCAGCATCAGTCACTCGGAAGGATTCTCAAAATGGTAAATGCAAAAGCCGAAGCAGCTACAACCCCAAGCCAAGCTCAGGTTGATTTCGACAAGATTCTTAACGACAAGACTTACACTGACAGCGCCAAAGACCTCGGCAAAACCATTTTGAAGCGACTGACCTCGATTGGTGCCGACACCAAAATCGAAGAACTGAACGGAAAAATCGCCAAAGCTGCTGGTGAAAATGATGTTCCCCTGATGAAGTCCTTGTTTGCAGAACTGAACAAGCTCGAACAAGATCAGAAAAATCTAAAAGATCAACACAAAACAATCCGTGGTAGCAACAAGTTTGAGACGGTTGTTCAGGCTTGGGGTTCTGAAATTCGTGAATTGGCTTTATCTATCGCAGTAGATACTATTAAATCTGCAAGCGCAGCCCAGCACCAAGTAAATGCTGGTGGCGATAAGGGTGGACGCACATCGACCACTTCGACTAGAGCGACGAAAGATCCTGAGCTTTTTGTTATCACTGCGCCTGATGGTCGCACCGCTAACCTGACCCTTCAAGCTGGTCCAGTGAAGCAGTACAAAGACAAAGAAGCTTATGAACTGCTAGGTTTCACATTCGGTGATGACAAGAAAAACGTAACTGCTAAAACTTTCAAATACGCTGATGGTACGGATTCGGTTAACACCGGGCGTAAAGCGATTGTTGAAGCACTGCTAACCAAGAAGCCAGAAAAGAAAGCTTTCGAAGGTTTTACTATCGCGAAGGTATAATCTGGCTATCTAAAAGAAGCCCCTTCAATGGGGCTTTTTTGTGTGTGAATTTCAGTAAAAGGACTCACCCATGCATGACGATGACGAAGACGACTTCGAGCTTTACGACACACCAGCTCCACGCATGAGGCTTGTCGAGGACCGGAGCCATGAAAACCTATGGCTTCACAGGGCGAACGACCTGCATGCGTCTGCTGGTGCAGTGTGGCTCTCAATGTCAGATGATCGAGGAAACGAATCAGTCAAAGCGCTTGGGTTGCGGGAAGACTTCGACATGATGCGTGCCTGTTTCCCGGTCTATCACATGCTGTGTGGCTTATCGCTTGAGGTCGTCATGAAGGCTGTGCTGGTCAGTCAAAGAGAGAAGCCACCAGAACACCATGACTTGAACCTATTAGCTCACCTGCTTGGCGTGAAACGTAATCCGGCACAGAAGAAGATCCTGAATTTCTACCAGCACAGCGTTGTGTGGGCTGGACGGTATCCCATACCGAAAGACGCCACGGATGATGACCTTGCCAAATACTATGAAATGCACAACAGCTTACTATTCAAGGGCAAGACGACTGTAAAGGGAACGCAGCTCAAGACCTACTCACGCACCGGCGCAACGGACTGGGACCGCTTCGACGCCTTGTACAGAAGCTACAGCACTCTCTTCGACCATCGCTACTGATTCTGACCATCGTATGATGTACGTCTTACCTACGTCAGACGCACGTACCACTTACGTCAGATCCAGGTCTGATGGGTGAACAAACGACCGAAACAAAGGGACTTTTATGAGCAAGGATCTGGACTCAATACTGGACACCATTTTGGCGCTTGACGTTGAGACTGAGGTGAATGCCCTGACCGCTTCGTACAAGGCAATCGAAGCCTTTTGCACAGCAGCCAAGGTTCCGTTCACGATGGGATCGCTACGCAATTCCAAGAATCATCTGACGGTTGATATGGACATAACTGGAGATATGAACGAATGGATCAAAGCTAACGTTCCTTCCTTCGTGGTTGTCGAGCTGGTAGCAGGGACCACCAACGGTACGGAGGGAATGATCCTAGATTTCATGATTGGATATTCCGAGAGCCAGAATCGTCTGGATGACGTGAAGAAGCTCCAATCAGAAGCGGCAGGGAAAAACATCGAGTTCACCACATACGCGATCTTCAACAACCCGCCAATGATTGTTGAGCATGTCACGCAATCGAAGCTCAGAATGCTGTGTTCGATTTACGAGCCAGTAGATGAAGATCCCGATGATGATGAAGATTTCACTGAGATATATAAAACCGAAGAAGAAATTGCTGACTACGCTAGAAAATTAGCAGAGGATGATAATTTCTATCTCGCTAAGAATATCAGTGACCGAGTCAGCCTTGCTGCCAAGAAATTTGGCGGCGACTTCCTATCATTTGACCTTAACAGAATTGCGCGTGAATCAGCTTCCATCTACAAAATGGAAATACTGCCCGCCAAAATCATGGAGATGGTGAGTCAAGGCAAGGATCACAAGGAAATTGCCGTACTGCTTGGCGAGAGCCAAAACAAAGTGAAGCAGATTATCGCTGTATCCAGCTCCAAGCAGTAACCTACATGCTGGTCAGGTTCAGAGAAAAAATCGACTGACGAACTACGTTTTACGCAAAGAAATCTCAAAAAAACCAAAGTAAAGCGTAGAGAATGGGAAATACTGGCTGAGCATTCTGCGCTCAGCCATCCTTTTCAACGTCCTTCTGGTTCAGATGAGCGATTACATCGTGGACAGTAACCTTCCCCGACCGCAGCAGCTCGCTGAATCGTGCCTCTTGGGCAAGCAACACCTGACGTTCATCCTCAGTCATGGACGCCAGCCGCAGCCGCCGCTCTTCCCTGTATTGTTCATCTTCAAGATCGGACTGACGTTGTAGCTCAGCGTCTTCCTCTTGCGATTCCCGCTCGATCTCAGCCATATACACTGCATGGTCAGCTTTTTCCTGAATGCGAAATGCCTGATGCTCAGAAATCGTAACCTGACGTTGGACCTCGAATGGCGGCAAAGACGATGGGTATGAAAGCCGTCCAGCAGATGGACGCAAGGAAGCCACCTCAGCAAGGACCTCAGCTTCAACCCGAGCAAGATTGGCTTCTGCTTCTTCAAGCTCGATCCAACGTTCTGGCTTGCGCATAAGCTGATATTCGATGCTTTCCCGCTTGCGTGAAATGTGGGTTTGGACCGGGTAGGAATCCACGTCATGCCGTGGGTATTTCCTCGCAGCAAAGGCTACCGGGTCAGACTCAAATTCATTGACAACCGCCTGTTCTTCACTCAGTTTAATTTCACCGCGAACGATGGAGTTTCTGATTCTTTGGACCTTCGCTAGGGCGTTGCGTACCTTGGATTCAAGTCGCTTAGGTAGAGCTGGCTTCACAGGTCACTCCTTTGAAAAATCAGGGTTGCTCGAAGCTTTTGAAAAGCTCTATTGCCTCTTCATCTGAAAGCCCGCGCATGTATTGGTCGTAGCTTTTCACCTCATCTGCAGTCGGCACCGTAAACTCAGGAATTGCCCGAATTCCATCAGCAATATCCCTGCGTGAAATACTGCCGTGAGTGACCATTCCGTTATTCATCTGGTACTCGAGCGAACCACACTCCCGATTCATGTAGCCCACAGTGCTACCCACCATCATGGCGTTGGGACGCTTCCTGACCTCATGCTTGGCGAGGGCTACGCGCAGGGTTTCCAACCTGATGAACAAGAAATTGATGCGTGCCAGATCGTCTTCCAGTGCCTTCACAAGCGAGGGCTCATCAATCAGAGCCTGAACCTCATCAGCCTTTTGAAGGGCGGTGTAGTTCACGTACCCACGGTCACGTTTCAGGTGTTCAAGCTTCTGATGAAGCCCTGAATTTTTGGCTGTGTGGACGTAGCCTTTGGCTTTCTGCATCCACGTCCGCAAAAGCTCATAGGCACTGAAAATCCACATCTGCGACTGAGCAGACAGGAAGACCGAATCATAGGGGGATGAAGTTTCGTTGAATTTGGCGCGGAGGTAGTCGTACTCCAGATCCATGACAAATTCATCAATGATGGTTAGGTTCATTGCCTGACTGACAAGGTTCATGTCCGTGCTGAATAGGGTCAGTGAATTCAGAGCCTCACCCAGCGCGTACTGAGGTATCTCATCAGGGATTTGGTAGTCAGGCACATAGTCCCTGTCATGGTCGTAGTCATCGTCAATCATGAGCGCTCTGCCCCTTTGGTTTGAATCGATCATAGGGACACCCTGACTACCGAACAAGCTGGTCTGAATCGCTAGAGCCGCGCAGGTTCGCTGGGTATGATTGCCCATCCCCAAGGAACGGTCAGCAGATCAAGGAAATCCAATGGAAGAGCTTGACCCTCAAGCCCTGCAATTCAAGGAAGTGTGCGCGTACTACGGTGCGGCGATGCATGGCGCAGGTGCTGGAGCATGGGATAGTGAACGCTCTGTTCTTTCTCGATTTCCTACCTCGTAAGGGTGAATGGACAGACGAGGAATACGAGGTTTTTTTTGAAGAGAACTTCTCGAAAACCTTCGGCAAGCTGGTCCACTCCCTCAAGAAAATCACGACCGTGGCAACCGATCTGGAATCACTCATCCTTCAGTCGAACAAGCGCAGAAATCACCTCGCGCATACCTTCTTTCGCGAGAGTATGGAGGTGCTGTACGCAGGAGGGTTCGACGAGATTGTCACTGCTTTGAACGAAGACATTGAGCTGTTTTCACAGACTGACAAGCGCCTAACGGCTCTGCTTGAACCTATCTGGTTACGAACCGGGTGGACGATGGAGCGTATCGAGGAAGAAGCGGCTCAGTACGAAGCTGTGCTGAAAAATAAACTTCGCGAGGGTCAGTGATGTTCAGTAGCAATGGTGATGATTCGTTTCGTGCCTACCTCACTGCCGGAACCGAGAATCTGGACGAGATCCTTGCTGCAGGCTCACCCTACCTGAGCATGATGGACGACCTTGATTCTTACCTGAGAGAACACGTCAGCGGACCTGCCGTAGCGCCTGACGAGCTGGTTATGCACTCCATGCTCATCAACGCCCGTTTTCTGCTGATGACTGCATTCCGGGTGGGCTTAACAGGTCATGCTGCTGGTGTCCATCCAATCCTCAGAACTGCACTGGAAACCGCTTGTTATGCTCTTCTGATGGCAGAGGACAAAATACTATCTCTGACTGAAATCTGGATGAGCCGGAACGACTCACCGGAAGCTTTGAAAGCATGCAAAACTGCCTTTCAATCACCAATCAAATCAGCCCGAAAAATAGTGAATACCCGAGGACCGGGATTAGGCGATTGGATGTACGAGCTGTACGAAAGCGCCATCGACTTTGGGGCACACCCCAACGCCAAGACTGTCACTCTTCATACCAAAATCATCGACGATGAAGAGGGATTCACCCGATTCGAAAACGTGGGGCTTTATGCGGTTGGGAACCACGGCTACGAATGGGGGCTACTCGCTTGTGTAGAGATGGGATTGGCATCCGCAATCGTCCTTTCCATGACTCACCCAGTCGCGCTTAAGGAAGCTATTCAGGCGCTCCAAGCCCTGAACGACCAGAAGAAGGCACTCGCTGATTTGATAGGTCGGAAGCATGAATAGATCTCAGCTTCCGGCATGAGCCGGAAGCCTATCGATGTTGACTACTCTGTAGAACCGCAGTCAGCTTTGAATTCGTCAAGCATGTCCTTCGAAATAGGCATTTCCTCATCCTCTTCGTGGACCTCTTTGACTTTTTGAGCCACGCAGTCAGCGGGGTCAACCTCTTGAACAACGTTACGAACCAGAGGTTTTTCAGTTTCTTCTACGTAAGGCTCATCAGTCCCTACTTTCAGTAAAGGCGAGCGAACACCGTCCTTGATGACAGAATAGTATCCATTGTAGAAATATTTACCTGACTGTTTTCCGTTGCTCCACACGGTGTCGTATTCTAAAACGCCATCGCGCCAAAGCTTTTCGACACCGGACTTCAACCCATTGGTGAGCTGAATCTCTGAAACTGGCTGTTTCTTTTCGTCCCACATTTTATTCAAACCATCGGGCTTTCCATTCGCCCAATGCAGATCAGCGTATTGGAATCCGTCTGGATACCAGCGCTTTTCATCGCCTTGCTTATTCCCCTTGGAATAATGAGCCTCTGTATACTTCTGACCGTCGCGGTATTGGCACGACTCCAAGCCGTCCTTCAAACCGGTTTTTATCTCTGTGCGACAGCTTCCGTAATTAATAGGGGAGTTATAGAGAGGGAAATTAATGACAGTACCATTGAAAGGCTCTTTATCATTCACCTTGTAAAAGAGACCTTGGACCGTGTGCAACTGACGATAATCGACCTCATCTGCGCCACAGGCACTGAGCAAACCGACCATCAGGGTCAAGGAAATAGGCTTGATTAGCTGTTTCAAACGTGGAGACATCATCGCTTCCATGTGCTTTGGGATTTTCAAGGGATGATAAGCGCAAATCGTATCGTGCGGGAAGCACAGTGCCACCACGATTGAGCGCGGAGCACCATGAGCATCATCTGTTTTCTGATCGCCCTCTTTAGCCCCCCCTAATCCCTAGTTTATAGGGGCAAGGGTTCGCTTGGAGACGTGGAACGCAGCATGGTTTGCGAGCGGCGTACCAGCATCATTTTTTCTAACCAAATCAACCCAACGCTCATAGTCGGCAATCTGATTTACGTCAGTCCCTTCGAAAATACAGTAAGTAATTTCGCCTTCGTCGTTGAAAACCAGATGGATTCCGCCCCCACCAACTACAATCCCTAAATTCGTGCACGAAACCCTATGATCATAGAATTCAGCAATGGTCTCTATCATTTCTCTTACCTCAGAATGAAATCCCATTCACTCACCCTCCAAATCCGCCACTACAGCTTTGCCAATATCAACCATGCAGTCCAACGACTGTAGATAATCTCGCTCGAATGATTTAAGCGCTCCATCTACGCTTTCTAGATACAGCTCTTGAGCTATCGTACCGCCGATCAAGGTTTGCCCCGGCATAGCTAGATAAACTATCTGTTCGTTGGCGAGTATTTGATTCGGTGAATAATTCTTTTCTGATTTATTAATCATAGCGATATATTTTTGTTATCAGCTAATTATACCACTTTGAATTCGCTAAATTTACGCCTAAGAAATTGGTTGATAGCCACATGCCATACGGATAGGCTTCGCGCAGACACCAACGTACAAAAGGATTTGAAATGCACCGCAGCCGCCTTGCCTTGGCTTTGATGACTTGCCTCGCAGTACCCGGCTTCGCTTGCGCAGCAGCCAAGAAAGACACCAAGCAGAAGCTTCCTGACTGCACAGCCATGAGGTTCGATGGTTCCAACCTCACAGAGGAAGAGAACGACTTCTTTTTTTCTAACCAGAAGAATCTTTCAACATCTGAGTTTCTGCGCTTTGCGCTAGGAAGAGATTCGGTTCTGGCAGACTTCTATGCGCAGCGCAAAGACAAAGCGTTCAATGCCGATGTGCTGAAGCTCAAGGAGCTAGCCAACAGCCAAGGGCTTGCACGGCAAATGAGCCACGATCTAGCCGAGGCTGAATCTGCCTATGAACAGAGAAACCCTGAGCACAAGTGGACCAAGGACACAGCCGATACCCTTTTCTGCCGCATAGACGCCATTGGCGACACCGGCACCAATGCGTACAACACCTATGCCACTTCCTACCTCAAAATGCTTCAAGCCAAGCAGGATGCCATGCATGGGCAAGTCGGCTACTTCGAGGTGACGGTCAATGATTGCACCATCAGCAAGTCCATCGAGACCGGCAATCGCTACTCCACTGTGAAGCCAGATCCTGACGCGCGATTCCTCACTGTGAACGCGACATTCAAAAACACTGACAACGAGGGTCGGCTTCCACTGGAAGGCAGCTTGTTCATCAGCAAGGATGGAAAGGATTACAAGTTCGACACCACTGAATCCATCGTGAGCGAAGGCTACGGCATCCGCTTGCGGTCGTTGAACCCTCTCATCAAGCTCAACACGAAGATCGTCTACAAGGTGCCCAACGAGCTTTCCGGGGAGGTGTATTGGAAGCCGGGTAGGAACGCCGAAGACAAGAAGCTCTGGTGTACCTATCTGCCCTCAGCCTGATTGACCTTCACCCCTTCCAACGAATCTATGGATGCAAGCAGTGGAAAAGCTACGGACGCTAAACAGAAAGCTATGGAAATTCTTGAAGGTCTTTCTGTTTCTGGTTTACGGGATCATCTGCCTTACCGAAGGCATCAAGCTGTACCACCGCTTCGTCCAAGACGAACCCATTCCTCAGTGGTCGATTTACCTTTTCCTGTCTGTAGCCATTCTGATACCCGGCTTGCTGGGCTTTGCCATGAGAAACAAAGGTGCCGGGACCAGATTTTTTGTAGGGACTGGCAGGGTTGTGGCTTCAATCGCTTTACTGCTTGCCTGCATCCTGAGCCAACGAGGGTTGGAGCGTGAGAAGGGTGTAGTCATTGAGAAGCCTCAGATCGCGTCACACACCCTGCAAAGCCCGCAGTCCAAGGCTGAAGACGAAAGGCTAGCGTTCAGAGAGTCGAACGAAATCAAATCCGCTCCTGTGATCGATACGACACCACCTAGCTTCATGGAGTGCGTGATGAACGGCAAGAAATATTATGCAGATTTGCCATTCGACATTATAAAAATGGATATCAAAAAAACCTGCTTGAAGAGTGTTTACGCTTTTGGCTCAGACAAGCACTAACCCTACCTGCCTAGGAATTGAAAATGACCGTCACTTTAATTTCTTTGAAACCTACACAGGTCGGAAGACCATTTTCTACAAGAAAATGGTCATTGATTTCGCAGAATCAATTGGTGAGATTAAATTCTTCGAACTTACTCACCACTACTTCGTCAAGTCCCCCCTAGAATTGAGAAAATGGAAAAATCAACTCGATGACTTGATGCTGCCGCAGAAGAAGATGATCGAAATTGGGGATAAAATCTGGCACGACGGTGATGAATCTAAAATTGAAAGACTGTTCAACCTCGTTAGAAAAAATCGCTTTCGACAGCCGCACTATAATGCTTATCTCGGCACACATACGGCAGATCTTTTGAAATTGCATGTGAACGGAAGCAAGCTTAAGAAAGCTGATTTACAGCACCTAATATTCTTTTGGCTTCTCGACACTAGCCACAAGCTTACTGAATACACAAAACACTACAAGCTGGCTGATTCTGCTTTGTCTATACAGAGCAAGAATTTAGAAATCAGCATTGAAGAACTGAAAGCGCCTAAAACACATTTTCGCCCTGAACTGACAGTTAAGACACATTTGCTCGCCACTACTAGCTTGAAATGGGCATGGATTGAAAATGATCTCTATCACTACTTCTACAGTAAACTACTAAGCGGCATCTACGAAAAGCTAGCATTTGAAAGCTGGCATGGACCGTTGGAAATCATTGCAAGGGACAAGGAAGAGTTATTTGTTGCCAATTTCACCAAAGATTATTTCGAAAGCTACGTCAATACAATCGAAAAAGGCGGAAAAACAGACAAGTCGGTGTGGCTGAACAGTGGTGAAAACCTGCCTATCGATGAAGTACAGGAAATATACAGATCCTTGGGGTATGATTTTTTTATGAACATCCTGATAAAAGATTTGGACATGCCGGGTCCGATGACAATGGGATGGCCTGATTTAATTGGATGGGGAAATGGGCGGTACGAATTTGTTGAGGTTAAACAGAACGACAAAATCACATTTGGTCAGCTTCGCACCCTCCCCTTTATGAAAGAAAAGGGGATACCCTTCAGAATAATTAAACTGATTTAACTGCCGTTCTCTCACACGAACTCCTAAAGCTTTTTAAGCACTAGCCGATACAGTGACAGGTATTTATCTGACACTATCAATACAGGGATTGATGATGAGAATTGAAGAGCAGAAGAACCCAACACTGCAGGCGATTCTCGATAAAATCGAGCAAACGCGCAATTACACTCCAAAGGTTGGTATTTTCGGTAACTCGGGCGTTGGAAAATCCAGTTTGTGTAACGCCCTCTTTGGTAAAAATGTCGCTAAAATCAGTGATGTTGAAGCTTGCACACGCCAACCACAGCGCATTTTTATCGGAGCAGGTAAGTCGGGCATCGAGCTTATCGACCTGCCGGGAATTGGCGAAGACCCTGTCCGCCAAAGAGAGTATGTAGCTCTCTATGAAAGCCTAGCGCCAGAGCTTGACCTCGTCTTGTGGACAATCAAAGCTGATGATCGCAATTATGCTTCGGGTCTTGAAGCTTACCAGCAGATTTTTGGCAAGCGCGAAGGATTGCCTGTCGTTTTCGTGATTACTCAGGTTGATAAAACCAACCCAAATCGGGAGTGGGACTGGGATAGCTTTTCTCCAAGCGAGAAACAGATTTCCAACATCGCGATTAAAGAAAATGATGTATCACGCAGATTCGACGTTTCTGCAAAAAACATCATCTCTGTCGCAGTAGGCGAGGAAGACCCGAACGAAAAATTCAACGTAATCGAACTCGTTGACTTGATCGTAGAGGTGCTGCCCAACGAAAAAAAGTTCTCATTCGCTCGGGAAACAAAAGAGGACAACGTAAGCAGCGAGTCAAGACAAAAAGCCGAGCGCGGAGTGTGGGATAGCATCAAGGACTTCGCGGGTAGTGCTTGGGATACCGTGAAGGACACGGTTGTAGACAAGCTGATTGAGTCTGCGCCAAAAGTCTTCGCTGCCGCTGCATCAGCAGTGTGGGGCTGGTTCACCAAGAAACGTTGACCGTTCCAGAGGGGAGCTAAGGCTCTCCTTCTTCTTGCTCACGAAACCCGCTCAAGACCTGCGAACGTCCAGCCCAGCTTGCCACGAACAATGTTGCTCTTGTCCGCTTCGGTATACGCATCCGCGTTGAACATCGTTATGCGAGCCACACAGACCTGAGCCGTTTCCTTCCTCGCCTCATCCACGCAGCGCTGGACCATGAAAGGAGCCGGGTTTGGCGTTTTTGGGTAGACAGCGGCATCGAGTAGGATGAAGAAAACGCTGTCGCCTTTACTGGCTATCACACTGGGCGTATCAACTCGCCTGTTACAGACCTTCTCCAGCGTGTAACCATCCTCTCTCAAGAATCTGGTCAGGATTGGCAAGGCACGGTCGTAGGCGTAATCCTTCGTCATAACGTCAGCGGGTAGGAAATCAGACTCAGGTAGCTTCGTGATGGCTGTCAGTGGCTGAACAGCCTTCTGAGCACTCACAGGAGCTGGCTTTGGGGCAGGAGGTGGCACTTGTTGAGGGATTGGTGGGGCTGCTGGCTTGATGACCTTTGACGCAGCATCGTAGTTATCTACAACCCCGTCAGCCATCAATATTGAAAACTCGCGGGTTTCGGGACTCAATCCAACACTATGCTCGTATATGTCTAGAAACCGGATCATTGCCACAGCAATCGTATAGCCCGCTTGCTGATCGGGATGATTGCACATCCACGAACACAACGCTGTCAGCCAAGCGTCTTCAGCGCGCATGCATGATTGCTTCATCAACGCAGAAGCCATGACAGCCGTCTGCCCTCTATCACCGGGATCGAGGCTTGTGGCATCAGCCCATTTGCCAGCGATGGAAGCCATTTTGGTTCGTTCGAGAATCCAGCCGAGCATACAACCTCCCTTTCGCATTCAGCGCATCATACCTTGACTATGAAGCCCACAGGCAAAGGGTGGTAATGCACCTTCCCGCCACAATTCGCAATATGCGGCAACTAACGCCGCAGTAGATTACTGGAAATATCTCTCGACAGGATCGAGCCTACTCTCAAAAAATGAGGAATATTTACAGTTTCTGGTTGAAAAAATAATTATATTTTCTTTAGCCCGCGTAAGTCCGGTATAGATAATTTCAGGACTATCCGAATCGTTGACCAACAAAACAACCGTGGGTGATTCAAACCCTTTGAAACTGTGAATTGTGGAAAGCTTCATCAATCCGCTGTTTAGATTGAATCCTTGCTTTTTACTAGCATTAGCGCTTCGCAGATTTCTTTTCAAATCTTTTGCATCATGGATTTTACCTTTAATAAGCTCAACCTGCTCCTTTGACGCGAAGGATGTTATTGTTCTTTCACGATGGGAATTACCATTTCTAACCTCAAAATCCAGCAATTGCAAGGTTTCTTCTCGAGATGACAAAACCGTAATATCGTTAGGATGAATCATTTGAAGCTTGGCTATTTTAACTACAATTTCTGCGACAGATCTTAGATTGTCTTCAGAATAATTGCCAAATACATTTGCCCCGATCAATGACAACGAAGGCTGGAAGGATTCATCCACATCGAGCGTATATTTATCGGACAAAAAGGAATGCTGAAACGTCGTCGCCAAATGCTGAATGTGCGAATCTTGCTTGTATCTAAAGCTTTTGGAAAGCTTTTCCCACCGACCAAAGCCGTCAATTGTTGTAGGCTTTTTATCCTGATCGATCAACCTTTCATAAATATTCTGTTTCTCATCCCCAAAAAGGACCATCTCTCCATTTTCAGCAAGAAAATTATCCCTTAAGATTCGTAACCATTCAGGTTTGTAATCTTGAATCTCATCGATAAGTATAGTTTGATACTTCTCATCAATCGGAAGATTTTCAAAAAGATAGGCATTTGAAAAATATTTAGCCTCCCAATCTTCGTCCGATTCCTGCCCCTCGACCAGCACACCATATTTATTGAGAATGATGGTTATAAATTTGTGATAATTTGATATGTGAAAATTACGCCATTCAAAATTTTCTCGCACCTCGTTTATTTTATCCCTAATGAACATCCTGAGAGTCAAGTTAAAGGTAAGAATCAATACTGTACCATCATGCCTGACGTGGGCATTTACAGCACGCTTCGCCAGCACAGTAGTTTTGCCAGAACCTGCGATACCTGAAATTTTTGCTCTACCGCCAGAGGAACTGATAGCCAATCTTGTTTGAAGCTTGGTATAGGTTAACTCTTTGCCTTCATTTGCATAATGGTAAGGTGGCACTAGTAACCGCGTTAGCTCTTTATGAACGGAATCATCAAATTGAGGGTTGGATTTCTGACCAGCAAATGAAATCCGCTTGAGATTCTCTCTCGTTACAGAAAGTGATGTTTGATCCCGCTCGAATTGCCGCTTTCTACTTTTGAGATAATCATCTCTCTTCACATAATCTTCATATCTTATTGTTTTTTGCTGTAGCTGGGTAGTATTCTCTTTAATTCGAGTTTGTACATCACCCAACACGCCCGAATAAAAAACAGCTAAATCTGACTTTGTAGCATTATGAAAATATACGTAAACCTTCACCAGCCCATAAAAGGTCTCGCTGGCTAAGCTCCTTTCGTACAAACCGTTTGAGTGAATTTCAAATATGTGTTTCTTATAAGCAAACGCTTGTGCGAATGGCGACTTCAGCAAGGCATTATTGCTTAAAAGTTTCCATTGATTTTTTTCGTCAACATAATAATTCAGCAAATTCCAATCTTTGACTTCGACAATGATAAGCCCGACATTTTTTTTCATTATAACAATGTCAGGTCGATCACCATCAAAACACGCTTGGAAATACACTTCAGTATCGTCGTCAAAATTACTCTCAAGATACCTCAGCAGAAAAAGCTCACCCTCTGTAGGTGGCTGCTTCGATTGCTGAGCCTTTTCTAAATCTGGAAATACTTTTGCCATGCCTCATCCCTAATGCCAAATCCTGCGAGGATTTGTCATGGACATTAACTTCGTCATTTTTAGCGAGCGTGCAAAGCTTTTAAGCTCAGCTCATTGATTTTAATTCTGTTCTTAAGGGCAGCTCCAACATCAGCATCGCAGCTTTTTCTCAAGTCCGCTGATGGGTTTAGACCCGGTTTACCAGACGCTGCAAAGTCGTCATAGGCTTTGTAGCCCATGAGCTGATATTCCATGTCTGCCTTGGCTATGAGGTTTTTCATGAAAACAGAAACGCGGGTATGGTCGATTTCAGGAGCGATCTCCAGTCCCTTTTTCACGGAGGCAAGGTATCCGTCATACATTTCAGCATTCCCGCATCCTTTAAGGGTTGCCAGATCGGTGGGAGCGAAATTTCTGTAGTACCACTCCATGTCAGCAGCTACCGCTTGAAGCGAACCAGCCAGCCCTACACACACCATCCCTGCCTTCAAAAATCCCTTCATTACCCTGCCACCCTGTTCACGTAATCGACTTGATCAGATACTCGCCCTTGTTGCGCACGTTACCAACGTCTTTGGTCACTGGATACCACTCAAAATCTTCTGCCGGTTGCCCACAATCGCGGGCGATTTCCTTGGCACGGTCTTTCGTGAGGTCTGGTGAAAGCCACTCCCTCGCAAGCTCGGGGGATAGCACGACTGGACGGCGGTCGTGTACGTCAATCATCCCGCCCTGAGCATCAGCAGTAATTATCACCATACCTGCAGGTTCATCAGGCGATGGACCATCTTCTATCTGAGCCAGTCCAGCAAAAAACATCGGCTTGCGCGTTTTCAAGCGAATAAAGAAAGGTTGTTTCTTCTCTTCACCCGGCTCTTTAATCCACTCGTACCAACCGTCAGAGGGAATCAAGGCGCGATGGTCAGGAAACAGAGTCTTGTAGAACCGACCGCGAACGATGGTTTCGATCCGGGCGTTGATTGGCTGAACCATTTTCGGTTTTGGCCATGTCACCTCACGCTTCCAGCCCCAGTGAACAGCATCAATTTCAGGACCGTCAAATTCAGCGTGAATGACCGGCACGTCAGTAGAAGGAGCGATGTTGTAGCGCCTGATGGGCGTCCTATCGACCTTTGCGAAGAGATCCCCTTGAGGGTCGAGTTCCTGAACGTACTCGTCCATAGACCTGAACATCACAAACCTGCCGCACATACCCTTCTCCCTTCCTTCACAGTTTCGGAATTTCGCCGGTAGCCTCCGCAATGGTGGCAAGGGTTTCTTCCATGGCGGCGATCTGGTCTTGAAGCTTCATGAAGGTCAAATGCACAGCCCCATCAACGTCCACGGTCTGCGCACCACGAAGGGAATCAACCTCAGACTCATCAACCGCTTCTAGGTTTGTCACCGTTTCTCGAAGGACTCGGAGCTGGTTAAATATCGCTACGACTAGGGTTTTGCTGTCTTTGCTCATGAGTCAGTCCCACCCAAGCTTTCTGATTTCACGCCGGTACGGCGTATCGATCTGTTCAGGCACGTTTTCCATATAGAATTTGGCGTGCTCCAACGTCTCGCCATCGAGAGAAATCAGGTAGGAAAGCACGTCATCGAGCGATGGAATCAGACCTTCAACATCCTCGAAACGTGGAGGTAATGCAGTCCAGATAACAGCATCCAGCTGACGATCTGCAGCCCACTTCCCCAGCACACCAACGGTGGATGCGTTGATCGTGAATACGCCGATCCCGTCTTGCCGGTCATCAGGAATTTGTTCGCGCTTGCGAAGAGCTTGGACACCCTCATCGAGCGACTGAACGTCGAGTAGTGCCCAGAGCACCTGACAAGGTGGAGCGTTGAGGCAGATCGCCGTGGCAAGCTCACCTCCGTCACTCACCCTAGAAAATTCAATTGGTAGCTCAGGACCATCGTTGAACCACTCTGAAAGAAGCGGAAGCGTTCCAGGTTTCCATATAAGCGAACCCCAACCAAGGCATGCAATTTTCATATCTTGTCCTTGTAGAAAAGCCTCAATGACACATGACGAACGGCGTTATTTCTCGTTGAACCTCCATTAGCCGCCTACATCTACTGTGTACGGGTTCATACTCCGTACTCCTGCACATGAGATGTAATTGACCCGCTTCGGCGGGTCTATTTTTTTTCATTCCACTCGTAGACTCCTGTTAGGCATAAAAAAACGCAGAAAGGTCATTCCTTTTCGCCGGTTCGCTTTAGCCAGTTATCAGCCGCTCTGAACTCAGATTTACAGCCGGAATCCATCCTTTACCTTCATCAAGAGGATGTTCAAATGGCTACGCCAAAGGAAAACCTACTCGACTGGCTCCGTGATGCTCACGCTATGGAGCAACAAGCAGAGAAGATGCTCAAGGCTCAGTCCGAGCGACTAGAGCACTATCCAGACCTAAAAGCGCGGATCGACCAGCACATCCAAGAAACCCTCGGTCAGCAGAAACTGATCGATGAGTGCCTGTCTCGCCTTGGTGGCAGTTCATCGACCATCAAGGACATGACCGGCAAGCTCATGGCGTTCGGGCAAGCTGTAGGCGGCTCGATGATGAGTGACGAAGTGGTAAAAGGGGCGATGGCGGGCTACGTCTTCGAGAACGTTGAAATCGCGACGTACACAACATTGATTGCCGCAGCGGATGCTGCTGGCGATGCTCAGACAAAGGCTGCGTGTGAGCAGATTCTTCCCCAAGAGGAAGCTATGGCGAAATGGCTACTTGAACACCTACCAGAGATCACTAAAGCATTCTTGGTGCGTTCAGAAGACCCGAACCTTGAAGCCAAAAAATGAGTAGTCATGGAGCAGCCGTTTAGGCGGCTGCTGTCCTATCCGCAAATGCTAGCTCCGCGAAAATTTCGGAACTTTCGAAACCAAGCCGTTCGTCAACTGACCCGAAATCCCCTGAAATTTTTCGCCCTTTCTTTTGCTCATTATTTCGTAAGCGCAGTCACCCGCAGTGGTGACACGACTAACCGTGAACGAGAGGAATGAACATGTTTTTACACAACAAACGTCTTCAGTATACCGTCCGTGTGGCTCAGCCTAATCCGGGTCTGGCGAATCTGCTGCTTGAACAATTTGGTGGCGCACAGGGAGAATTGGCGGCGGCGGCTAGGTATTTCACACAAGCGTTGGCGGAGGACGATCCGGGTCGCAAAGATCTACTGATGGACATTGCGACAGAGGAATTGAGTCACCTCGAAATCGTAGGCTCCATCATCGTCATGCTGAACAAAGGTGCGAAAGGTCAGCTTGCCGAGGGCGTACAGGAAGAGGGTGAGCTTTACCGTGCAATCAACGGTGCCGGTAACGATTCCCATATCACCAGCCTTTTGTACGGCGCAGGCGCGCCGCTGGTGAACTCTGCGGGTGTTCCTTGGACCGCCGCATACATCGATACCATTGGCGAACCTACTGCTGATTTCCGTTCCAACATTGCCGCCGAAGCCCGAGCCAAAATTGTCTACGAACGTCTCATGAACGTGGTTGACGATCCGGGCATTAAAGACGCCCTCGGCTTCCTGATGACCCGTGAAATCGCTCACCAGAAGTCCTTCGAGAAAGCTCTGCACTCTATCCAACCGAATTTCCCGCAAGGAAAACTGCCGGGTATGCCTGAGTTCGCTCGAACCTATTTCAGCATGTCCAATGGCGAACCTAACGTTCGCGGTCCTTGGAACAGCGACGATGAGTTTGAGTACGTTGAAAACCCACATCCGGCGGTCGATGGCGGCGACGGCACGGCGTCCGTAACCCTTGGCGAAGACGATTCAGTGACCTTGGAAATGATGAAGCTTCGTACCAAGTCGGACCTTACCGCCAATCCAGTAACCGGGGCAGATCTCGGCTCAGGAATGGTTCAGGGCAAAGACGCAGAGTGATGAGATACGAGTGCTGGCAACCCCAGCACTTTCTTATGATAGGAGGCGGTACATGATGAAACTTGTAAATGAAATAACAAAGTCGGAAGCTGTAGAAAGCTTCATTGCACGTCCAAGGTTGGCACTCGGCGCTATGATATTTATAGCAGGAACCACGCTACTTCTAACTGAGGCTTTGAAGGTGATCTACAGGTAGGCGCCACGATGAAATCTGTCCCACACATTCCACTCTGGCTTGTCCGTATGCTGATCAGCCGATTCAAGCATTTCATAAGACCTGCAGGACCACGGGAGCGGCTGTTACGCCGATGCCGTAAGCACCGGGCAATGGAAAGTCAGGATCAGCCAGAACGATTCAAGGAGACGATCCACTGACCCGAGCGGCAGCCGGTTTTATTGTCTGCAGCTCATCGCGCAGCTCCGCGACAAGAACAGAGAGGTCGCGCATCGAACGCACTCGGCTCAACGAAACCCCCACCACTGTAAGCTCCACCCTGCCTGACGCTCTGTCGAAAATTTTGATGGATAGCGTGCCATCCACACACGACAAGCACTCGCAGTCCAAAGGTTGGAACGCGCTGGCTAGCGTTTCGATGACCCATGCCGTTTGCTGATTCAAAGCATTTCCTTACATCCGTTAGTCCCACGTGTTAGGTATAGCACTCGTCGATTACAACCTGCCTACATCGCTCCCCTTCGAATGCTTTAGCACGGACGTTCAGAGCCGAATTCGCCGGAACTAGTTCATCCCGTATAGCCTCTCAATCCTACGACCTTGAGGGCTTACCAATGAGCAGTTCACTGGACGAGTACAACAAAAAACGTGACTTTGACGCCACTCCAGAACCGACTGGTGGAGCGAAGAAAACGACACGTAAGAAAAAGGTTCAGGACCATGCTCTGCAGTTCTGCATCCAGAAGCATGACGCCACTCGCCTCCACTACGATTTTCGCCTTGAAATGGACGGTACGCTGAAAAGCTGGGCAGTCCCTAAAGGTCCATGCCTCGATCCTCATGTGAAGCGACTAGCTATGCATGTGGAGGACCACCCCATTGATTACGCCACCTTCGAAGGCACGATCCCCGAGGGTCACTATGGCGCTGGTGAAGTCATCGTTTGGGACCGAGGAATATGGAAATGCATCGGCGATCCGGTTGAGTCCTATAACAAGGGCAAGATCAAATTCGAGCTGGAAGGTGAAAAGCTCAGCGGGATTTGGAATCTCGTCAGGACTCATCAGGAAGGCAAGCAGAAGCCGTGGTTCCTCATCAAACACCAAGACTCAGCGGCAAAACCTGAAGCTGAATTTGACGTAGTGAAAGAGCTACCAGATTCCGTCCTCAGTGACCGCACCATCATTCCAAAAAAACGAGGTGGTAAGGCTGCTAAACCCCAGCCGGTTGAGCAGGTTCCCGAGCCAAGAAAACGTGGAAAATCGGGCAAGCTCACCGGCGCAAAGTCGGCACCGATTCCAGACCTAATCAAGCCTCAGTTGGCGACTCTCGTTGACGCTGCACCGTCCGGCGATTGGCGCTACGAAATCAAGTTCGACGGCTATCGCATGATGGCTCGAATCGAAAACGGCGATGTAAAACTGTTCACCAGAAACGGGCACAACTGGACCGCCAAGCTACCCCGGCAAGCCGAAGCACTCGCTAGCCTTGGGCTCGAATCTGCATGGCTCGATGGTGAAGTCATCGCCGCTGATGATGAAGGAGTTCCCAGTTTTCAGATCCTCCAGAACGCCTTCGAATCAGGTAAGAGCGGAGCTATCGTTTTCTACCTGTTCGACATGCCATACCTCAACGGCGTGGACCTCAGAGAGGTCCCAGTCGAAGAACGGCGCGCGGCATTGGCAAAGGTCGTTGAGCTTAGCGAAGACGAGGTAATCAGGTTCTCAGAGGATTTCGGGGAAGACGCGAGCGACCTTCTCAGGAGCGCCTGCCAGATGAATATGGAGGGTTTGATAGGAAAACGCATGGGGAGTACATATGTATCCCGCCGCTCAGATGACTGGATCAAGCTCAAATGTAAGCATCGCCAAGAGTTCGTGATAGTCGGCTACAGCGAGCCAAAAGGCGCTAGAACGTCGTTTGGGGCACTTCTGCTGGGATTGCATGACAAGGACAGCGGCGAGCTACGGTACGCCGGCAAGGTGGGTACAGGCTTCAATGAGAAGACCCTCCGCACTATTCTTGCGCAGCTCAAACCGTTGGAGACGGACAAGCCAGCCGTCGTGAACCCACCTAAAGGCGTTGATGCGAAAGGCGTCCATTGGCTCAAACCTGAGCTTCTGGCAGAAGTGGCGTATGCCGAAATCACCAAGGATGGCTCAGTACGACATTCGGTTTTCCACGGCTTGCGAAACGACAAACCAGCCAAGGAAATAACCGAAGAGACACCAGTGCCGGCATCTGACGTTACAGATGAAAAACCTACCCCTGCACCCAAGAAAAAAGCGACGAAAAAAGCGGCTGAACCATCATCAGGGAAAATTCGCATTACCCACCCTGAACGGGTCATTGATGCGTCTAGCGGCTCGACCAAGATGCAGTTGGCTGAATACTATGTGAGTGTCGCAGATTGGATTCTTCCCACCCTGCATGACAGACCGATAGCGCTGGTACGTGCGCCCGAAGGTATCGCCGGAGAACTGTTTTTTCAGAAGAACGTAGAGCGCCTGCCCATCCCCGGTATTGAGACGGTCGAAGGCGAATCGGTGATGCTAATCAACAACGCCGAAGCGCTCGTTGGAGCCGTCCAGATGAGCACCATCGAGTTCCATTCGTGGAATGCTAAAGCGCCTGATTTGGAGCGTCCGGACCGTTTTGTGCTGGACCTTGACCCTGACCCTGCCCTTCCATGGAAAAGCATGGTTGAAGCCACCACGCTGACGCTGACCATTCTCGATGAGCTTGGACTGAAGTCATTTATCAAGACCAGTGGCGGTAAGGGAATCCATGTCGTGGTTCCACTCACACCCAAGGACGACTGGGACACCGTGAAAGGTTTCAGTCAGAAGATTGTTCAGTACATGGCGAAGCTGATTCCTGACCGCTTCTCAGCGGTTTCAGGTCCTAAGAATAGAGTCGGCAAGATCTTCATCGACTACCTACGCAACGGCAAAGGCGCAACCACCATCAATGCGTATGCCGTTCGCACACGCGAAGGTTTGCCGGTATCCGTTCCGATCTTCAAAGATGAGATCCACGAAATCAAAGGCGCAAACGTGTGGAACATCCACAACCTGCATGAACGCTTAGGGCAGCTTGGCGAAGATCCGTGGAAGGACTATAAGAAAACAAAGCAAACGATTACCGCTGATATGCGTCGAAGACTAGGAATCAAAAAATAGGAGAGCGTCATGGATAACTATCACATCACCAAATCTGGCGACCATTGGATTCTCAAGAAACAGGGCGCTGAACGAGCGTCCAAAACCGCTGACACCAAGGCAGAAATCATCAAGCTTGCCACCGAATTCCTAGAGGGCAAAACAGCCTCTCTGAAAATCCACAAGGAGGATGGGACCATTCAGGAAGAGCGTACCTATCCTCGCAGCGCTGACCCAACCAAAACCAAAGGTTAGGTTCATCTGAAACACAGCCCGCATTGCGGGCTTTTTACGCACAATGTGACGACAGCGCTTGCTTGTGAATCTTCTTAAACCCTTTCAGAATCTTCACAAACTCCAGATCCTGAACTTTGCGACGAAAGCACTTTTCAAAGATTTTATCGCAGCGAGATCTTACCTCCACTTCGCAACAGTCATTATCAAGCCTCAACGACTCATTCCACGTAGCAAAGATCAAACGTGAAATGATTTCATAGACAGGCATTCGTTTTGAGTGAATCATCCACGCTAAAGATCTATTGTTGAATCCACCAAACATCGGAAACGAAGCCTTGTGTGATTTTAGTTCTGCTTCACATTCTTCAACAGCGACAAACTCGAAATTTACTGCATCACCTTTTTTTGTAGCCATTTAAAAACCCACCTATTCAGAGTTATTTCAAAAAGAGTTATGAGCTAGCTTTGTGCAGAACATGCAGATATTCAGTCACTGTTTCACCACCTTCTGCATTCCTCTGACCTTTAATGGAACTGAACCGTTTATGTTTCATTTCGTGTACAGAATATTTTCCGCTTGCTGACATAATATCAGCGACAAGTTCAGGTGCCATGAGGCTTTCATTTGAATAGCTCATCACAAGGAACTCAAAATTTGCCGACTCAACCAACTTTCTGAACTCGTCTTCTACCAACCTCTTGCTCGACCACGGAGAACCTACCCGTCCCACACGCTTGCCAGTGACTCCCGCAATGTCAGGTTTGTCATTTTGCGCAATAGTATTGAGCAAATGATAATCCCCACTGTACTGACGCTGGTTGTACGGAGGATCTAGATAAAGAATATCACCGCTGACTTGAGCGACTAAGTCATTCGCATCGCCCATATACACGTCATTGCTCGCTACGGCATCCTTCAGATCGAAGGCTTTGAAGTAAATAGGTTTGATAGACGATGCTTTGAATTCCTTTAGGTAGGCTGTGTATAAACCAGTCGTATTCGACACCTTGTCTGCGGCTTCCAACACGGAACAGAGGCAGTAATAAAATTGCTGGTCAGTCAACTCGCCACGTCCATACATGTCGTACACGAGGCTGATTCCCGCATCGATCTTCATAGCGTTTTCATCAGTGAAATAAGTGCGTCCAGCTTGCTCACTATAATTTTTATAAATGAATCCTTCATCACCCTCCATTGCATAATTCATCCAGTCAACTATTGGCTGACATTCATAAGCTACAGATGAATCGTTATTCAGCAGATTGCTCAACGTAGCAAACGAATAGTATTCAAGATCATTCGCAACGACCTTAAAACGATCCTTGAAATGGTTAGCAACCTTCCCCGAACCACTGAACAAATCACACAGCACGATTCCCCCAGACGGCTTATTGATTTTAGCAACGCATTCTGTTACGACAGAATCAATGAAACCCAACAGTTTTGTTTTCGATCCTAGATATTTCAAACGCGCACGAAGCGGCGCACATCGTTAGGTATTAACGTGTGGAAAAGACTTTAACTTTTCTGGTGTGCATTGCTGAATTCAATCAGCCGTTAGAAACACTTAAGCTTCAAGTAATGCACGCGCATGTATCAACAGCTAAGAGATTCAGCTTTTTTTGAAGCGGGGGTAAAGATCCTTAAGGCAATCCAAACCGAAATGAGCCTTGATGAAATGTCCGCCCCCAATATTGATAAAACCCTGCTCTTCCAGATTTGGACGCTTCGAATACCCCCAAAGACGCTTAGCAGTTTTCTTAATTACTTCACGATAAAGCTTGTCCGATACATCCCAATACAAGTGCGTAACTCTAAGATCATCGATCTCTTCTGCCATCAACACCTCTGACAACTGTTCACAGCACGACACAATTTTCATTTGCTCAAATTTATCCTTCTCTCGCAAAATACGCCCAATGATAGATGAAGGTGGACGAGTGTTGGTATCAAACCTAAATTTGAAAATACCAAAATCTGCTTTAACAACCTCAAAGTTATAAGCCTCGCTATCCGATCCCCAAACATCACGCGGCTTTTTCCCTTCTAACGGCGAGAGCTTTTCAAAATCAATGAATTTGCGATCTTGCTCGACACTGAAATATTGATTGATGAATCCGGCGATTGCCTCATCAGAACCTTTCATAACTACTTCATTACGGAATACGTTTGCCATGTTAATAAAACCTGTGCGCCTACTCTGAATGAGAAGACGGAACAGCGTTACTGTTCTGGTATGCATTGCAGTATTGTTTAAAACTGCTATTGGAGATTGGCGTCTCAGGTAATGCATATAATCGTCGCCAGTTGCGGCGACGAGACAAACGATATCATTTCGAATTTATTTGTCAAACGACCAAAACCCGCAAAAATGCAAGTTTTATCTGTTTTGAAAATCTTTAATTTGCTTTATCGGGTTTTTGCGGCGCGAGTGTGAAAAACGAGAAAGGGCTATAAGCCTTAAGCTACTTGAGCTTGAGGGTTATCTTTAAAAAAAAATTAAAGATTTTCCGGAAATTACGGTTGGAATTTTGGAACAAAACGGAGGAATTCCGATAGAAGAAATCGATCAAGGGGATGCAAGGCGATTGAAACGTTTAGAAAAAATAATCTGGGATTGGTGCTTGCGGAAGCGAATCACTACCAACCCCAAGGCTCGATCAGTCAGTTCGGCTTGAAAGTCAGCTCACCTTTCCTCCACTTCGCCACCTTCGAAATGGCGGTTTTGAGTACGGTAGTCATCCCTCCTTCAATAGGAGCATTGGCTCCGAATACCATCAGGACTTTCTGTAGCTCCTTGAAGACAATTCCTTGCCCTTGCTCGACGCTCACTGTCGCGTAGCCGCTGGTGCCGAACACATCGATCTCTAAAGCCCGAAAGCGAACCTCAAGGCGACCACCATCCTTGGATTCCTTGATGGCAGCTTTGAAGTCGCCAAGCGACACGCTCAGACCTTGCTTATCATCAACGAGCAGGTTCTTCTCTTTGTCGAGCTGCACAACGTACACGCCTTCGGGGCTTTGCTCGCAGAGGTAGATGACGGGGTAAGCATGGAGAAGCTTCACCAAATCGTTCTTGAAATCACCGAGGGTAAACAGAGCTATAGGGTCGAGGTGGGACATACGCAGGAAGACGCTCGGAATGCTGGAATGGCTTGATTGTAAGCTTCAAGCGGTCGCTCTACCAACTGGAACCCATCAGCCAGCAGGTGGTTGCAGGACACAGCAAACAATCACCCAGACGCAGATCCTGCTCACTCCAAATCTGCGATTTGGGGATTGGGCATTTCCCTATCCCATACCCGTAATACAACACAAGTGAAATGGTATAATATGACAAACCATACGAACAACGATGAGACGCTTTCTTTCCTTTCTCTTTCTCCTTTCTGCGCTTTGCACCATTCCTGCCTTCGCTGATTCCGATTCTTCGACCTGCGGCGTTTCACAGGACGGAAAATCAATCGACACAGAATACGTAGTCTGCCCACAGAATATCGGTCAAAGTCTCAGATACAGCTTTTTAGGCAGTGCAGCATTCGGTGAAGTGAATAACAACGCTGCAGTCATGAATAGGTCTTCGGCAATCGAGGACGGTTTGTCAGATGGACAGAAAGAAATCAATGCCTCGAATCAATACACCATCGGCGTCATCGTCATGCTCGCGTGGGGTATCGCACTATTCCTTGGAACCCTTCACCTACCAGCCCTGTTTATTACGTATGCAAAGGCAGGGATTTCTGGCGAGTTGTATGAGCATGAGGGGAATCCAGCTCGTTACAAAACGTGGGGGATGTACACCTTGGCTACGTCTGTAGCTGGGTTGGGCATGTTCATGCCGGGTCTGTTTGGAGTGAATCACGTCCTCAGTGGAAGCGCATACCTGCTGGTATCAGGCTCAAACGCTGGTGCAGAAGCAGAAGCCCAAATCATCGGCAGGTTCATCAACCGCCAGATCAGCGGCAACCTCGAATACACGACAGCCACCGACACGCTCAAGGACTACAGGGAGAAGAATGAAAATAGCCATACCTACTACTCAGCACAGGCTACGGTAGCTGGATTGATAGCGACAAGCCTTGTGATCTCGAACACGTCTGCGTTCAACAATGCTATCGACAACTTGAAGGTTCATGACGCGAGCTGGAAGGTCAGAGACACGACCGCTGACGTATGGCAACCGAACGATGAAGACGGAATCTCATTTGAGAAACGTTTCTCCGAAGACCCAAACCAAACGATGTGGGCTACAGATAAAATAACCTTCGCCAAAAACCCAACAGATATTGGCGAAACCCTTTCGTACCTAAAAGCTGTGAATTACAACAAAACGTACAGGGATTTCAATGATATTGACGCTCTTGAAAGCCAAGCGTCGAAACTAATGACCGACATAAGAACCACCTCTTTCTACAAAAATCCGGCTGGCTTCCAAGAAATCAAAGAATCGGCTACATCGCTATTCTTTAAAGATGCGCAAGCCAACATTATGAGAAAAAATTTCTTACCGTGGATGGCGAAATCTGACGAGATCGCTGATTTGATTGTCAATTACGCCTGCTCAAAATCACTTGGCGATAGGATGGCTGCTCAGAATTTTATTGACGTTCACACCAAAACAAATTCGCCAAACGGCAGCGGAAATCCATCTTGCGTGGACAATAATTGGAAGGTGATGGGCTTAGGTCAGACTGACCAATATGAGACGCAGATACACGACAAAACGAGTGCATTGATTGACGAATACTATGATACACGACTCAAAATCAACACTCAGTTTCATGCCTCAGTGTTCAATCAGGACTTATTCAAACGGCAGGTCGAGGCTTATCAGAAAGGGTTCATCAATCTCGTATGGACCATGCCGAGCATGTCCGACGAGGCGAATTTCTCTGCCACAGCACAGAGTCAGTTTGGTTCATCCTCCCCCATGCAGACGATCCAAACCCAAGCCGTAGGGACCTACATTATCGATGACTGGGCGAGAAGACATGGCTACAGCGATGGTACGACTTACAACAGCTTGAACATGGGCGAAAGGGTTCGTGAACTGAACCTTATCCCAAATTCTGATGGTGCTCCAAGCCTTGCTGACAGCTCAGCAATCATGCAGAAGCAGTACAGCACGAACGCTACTGCTTCTGCTCAGCAAGCCGACTTCTACGAAGCCATCGGCGTGGGGTTGGAAAACCCGAAGGTCGAGCTGGACGCTTGCGTGAAAACGACCAAGTATCCAGTTACCTGCATGCAGAAATACGGTTCACAGATAGCTGAAACCATGACTCAAATCATGTACCTCGCTGCCTCCACGAAACTGATTGGCTACGCAGCCACGGCTTATGGTGACAAGAAGAAAGAAAGGGTCATGAGCGAACAGGCAAAAGCCGAAGAGAACGCTGGCGTGTCGAAAGATAAGATCAAGAAGAACCAGAAGAAACTCAGCAAGACGCCAAATTTCATGCAAATCGTCGGAGCCATCACAGGCGGCTTAGCTTCATTCTTCTTCGCGTGGGCATTGAAAGGGTACATCCTCGCTACGATGTTCAAATTCCTTGTTATTTCGATCATGACTGGTCCGTTCTTCTTGCTCTATATACTGAATATCTTCTACCTATTGATTTTGATAGTGACCATGCCCTTCGCAATCCTTGCATTCTGTAAGCTGAACGATAGAGACAATCTCATGCGAATCTGCTCAACCCTTTTAGGAATACTTTTCAGCACTGTCGTGTTTGGACCGCTGATTGTGTTCTTCTACATATCCAACTGGGAAATAGCAGCAGCACTTGACCAAAGCGTCATGAAATATGCAACAAACGGTTTGGGCGCAGCAGTAGGACAAAGCGCGAATATCGTTACTCAGAAAATGATTGAGATTGTAGTAGCAGGAGCTGTTTTCTTCATCGTACATATTTCGTGCACGAAATACGCTTTGACATTGTTAGGGGAATCAGTCGGCGTGATGGGCTTGAAAATGCCTTACCTGAGCTTTGCCTCTACACTACTTAGTAGAATTGAAATGATGTGTGGAGCGAGTACTCTCGGAATGTACACCGTAGTGAATGCAATCGTTAGTAGAAAGACAGCAAAAGGGGCTTATAATCTATTCAAGAAGGTCGGAGGGAAATACCGTCCTAACCGAATATAATCGGAAGAGGCAAATGGTATAATAAGGGAATAAAAATACAAACACCCTTATGAAACGTTTTCTTTACTCCCTTCTTTTATTGCTTTCTATGAGCGTCGTTTCATCTGCTTTTGCAGCAGACCTTGAAATTGGTAAGGACTGGGGAATTTCATCACCAGTCGGATACAACACAGCCAGCAAAAACCTTGAAGTAAATTACAACGATTACGAACGCAGGCAAGCCTTGGTTTTCCCGCTGATGGAATCCGTGCTGGGCTGTCACATGACTCAAATCATTCACGACGGACCATTCGACACGCATCTATTTTTTACAGGGGAATACAAATGCCTAGGTGCGTCGAATCTGTTCAACTCAGATACGTACCGAATCTATATGGGTCCCATTTATCTTATCGTCGTTTTCTTCAGTGCGGTTTTCGCTGGGTTAGCTATTCGAATCCCTCTGATGGCGATTTTCGAAGCGATGATCTCGATTGGGCAACCCGACAAAGACAAAAGGGAGATGACGAGATCCGAAATCGTTGGGCATTTAATCCTGATTTCTTTCGTCATTTTGAGCCTTGTCCCGATCTACAAATCAGATCCAGAAGCCGAGAACAACGACACGAACATGCTGATGGTCGCGGGATACACAGCTATCGCATGGGGGCTACAGGCGGGGAATTTCAACCTGCAGGCGCTGGTGTCTAAGCAATCAGTCGAGCAGCCTTTCGTGTTGATTCCCGATCCGAAGAATCAACGCACAAGGGAGTTTTTGAACCTCATCGACTTTCAGATGTGTGTGAATCAGCAGCCGGGGAAATCTCAGCAGAACCTTACCTTCAATCGGTACGAAGGGCATTTAACGGCATTCGCTCAGGTCGGTAGCTGCATACTCAACATCGACCATGAAATCGACGAGGGCACGATACTCGCAGCATCCTCGAACGGACTGCCTGACTTGTACCAGCTTGAGGTTGAAGCCCTTACAGACGCTTACACAGTCGCTATGACAGATGCTGCCAATATCGCGTCAAAGCTCAGCAACCACATGGACTTTCCGAGCGGGATGGTTGGCGAAGCATTCGACAAATCTATGTCTTGTGAAGCCATTAAAACCTATGACCTTGGACGTACTGACGCGACAGGGATGCAAGCCTACGTCTACGCCTCTGCAAGCTGTATGTCAGAGACGTTCATCCAACGCATCACCAGAGCGCCGGGAGTGACTGAGCAAAGCCTTGTGGACGCCAAGGATCGTTGGGTTCAGCTCTGTCAAACCAACACCGATATGGCGAATCTAGAAGCGAATCAGAGAGCTTGTGCTGAAACGATGTGTGACATCAATTCCAGCCCTTACATGTGTAGCGCTCAGATCAACAGTTACGCACGTTTGCTGGGTAATCGCTACGTCACCAACCCTTCGTACATGACGCTAATTGGATGGTTCGTACAGAGCCAGTACGCCTCATCCAATTTCGACAAACCCGGCAAGCTTCTAGCGAACTCGACCAAGATCGACAGCTACCAGAGCAACGTGCTTGAACAACCCGTGATTCAAGGCAAGCCAGCGTTCACTGTGCCGTACACGAAGAACTCAACCACACAGGAAAGGCGCTGGACGACCGCTGCAATCATGGGCGCATTCCAAGCAGAAGCATCGATGAATCTGGATTTCTTTGGCTTGCTTGATCGGTATTACACGATAGGAAATGACGGTCCATTTGCGATTTTCAGAACCATCGAGTGCATCAGCTACCCAAGCCAAAAATCCCCATCTGGCAGGATGTGCGCTTCTGTCTTCAAGGAATTGGACATGCTTGGAAATCGTTTGATAGCAGCTTCTGCAGAGATCCGAATCGGCACCAAGGCGCTATCCATTATGTACACCAACCCAACCGACAGAGCGAAGACAAAAGCCGGTGTAGAAATGGCTCAGGCGTCGATGAAGGCATCTGCCAAGATGTTCGGCGGAAGTGATGCGATGGTGGTTTTCGCAACAGCAGCAACGGCAAACGCAGATGCCTCAGACATTTTCAGCGAATATGGCAATGGCTTCGGTCCAGAAGCTTCGTACATGATTGCAGCCGTCTATGCGAACGATGACGTTGCAGCGTTTGCTGATTCGGCAGCGACCTATATGTGGGTCATGGGGATGTACTTGAAATTCTCCATTCCAATTGCCTTTGCGATGATTGTCATATCGTTCTTCCTTGGCATGTGGACAAAAATCACCGCGACTGGGATTGCGAGCATTCCTCACTTCATCCTGTCCATGGGCAAAAGCAAACACGCAATTGACCCTGAAACGGATACGTGGAAACCAATCGAATCAATCGTCGTGTACGTGGCGAGCTGGAGCATGTTTGGAGCAGTGACGTACCTAGCGGTGCATTACATTAATACGCTTTTCATGTACCAAGCGATTCCATTTTCAGCGTACTCCAACACGTACATAGCGTCTGCTAATGCAAGCACCATCGCTAATGCCGTGGATACGATTCAAATGCTTTGCCTCTACCTTGTGTTCATCTCATTCATGATGGCAGCCGTCCTGAAGCTAGGCGCTTATCATTTGACTGACATTATGAGAACTTGGATTTACGGGGATCGCTCAAAAGCACCCGCTTATGAGAAGGACGTGGAGGTTGACTCAAACAAGAACGTGTAAAACCAAGGGCTGTTAAAGCCCTTTTGCTTGCTTTTTAAATGGTATAATTAGTAAAACAAATAATACTTAAATGAGCGAACAAATCCTATACGACGAAACAAGGGCTAAAAATATAGCCAAATTTACGAAATGGATTGAACAGACAAAAAGCATTCCGAAAATTTATGCATTGCTTTTCTTTGGTGCAGTCGCAGCCCCAATCGCTTGGCTTTCGTGGTTCTTCATCTTGGGGATTTATCTCAGAAGAAACCCCTTCCTGAAAACCCTGATGCCTATGCCAATTATAATCATGACGTTGCAAACCGTTTTTCAGGGCGTACTGTTATACATCAACATTCAGATGGCAGCGACTTCCAGCGGATCGACTGACATTATCCATGTCGTTTACTTCTGTACCATAATCTTTTTTTTCTTGATGACATTGATTTTTAGCAAAATTCACTTAACTGCGACGAAGCGGGTGAGCCAAAACATCCGAAACGTCCTTTACTCACAAGGTAAAGTGAATACTGGAATGACCTTGAAAGAAAAAGCTCTTGCAAAAATAAACGAAGTGAAGCAGACCCTGAAAGAAGGAGCTGAAGCGCTGAAATGATTCCCCTTCCATACGAGATAAGCCCACTCCCCCGCTTTGCGGGAGTGAAATGGGCTAGCTAATAACACTAAATTCTCTTCCACACAAAACAGCAAAAGCGATAAAAAGCACAAACCAGCAAATGCTACAATATTCACATAAAACAAAAACAGTGAAACATGGCAGCACTTACAGCAAAACAAAAGAAAGAATACGCAGGAGATTCCAACCAAAAGGTTTCAGATTTCCTTGCGGAGCGAGTCGAGAAAATATTCTCAAAAATTGACGATGGTGAATACAAGAACATCTGGAATCACCCAGTCTTCTCCATGCCTTACAAAAACCTCGCATCAGGCACAATGTACAACCTCGAAAACTCACTGCTCCTTCAAGATTCCGCCTTCGAGAAAGACTACGGCACATCCTACTACCTCACCGCAAAACAGGGCTTCGCTGAGGGCTTGAGCAACAAAGGCGAAAAATCTCACTGCATCATCAAACGCTTCGGTGTGCCGGTTGGGTATGCGAAGGACCAGCAGGAGCAGGGTTTGGAGAATAACGGGGAAGCCAAGGCAAAGGCGATCTACATTCCTGCCGCGAAGCTGACTGCAGTCTTCAACATCGCGCAGTTCACAGGCGAGCTTCCAGAAAAATTCAAATCACGTCTCAATACTCAGACTCCAAAAGCCACGCCAGAAGAGCTTGAGACCGTCTATCAAGCCGTTTTGGAAACGATGCCCACTAGGCTTGTACGTGTCATCGGTTCGAACCATTACCGCCCTGCGGCAGACGTGATAGTCATGAACCCATCCAACGTGTTCAAGAGCCGCCTTCACGAACTGAACACCCTGCTACATGAAGTCTCCCACTCCTATGGGCATGAGTCCCGCAAGAATCGAATCTCCCTCCGTGACTACGGCAAGGACGACAAGCATCGCGCATACGAAGAGCTGGTAGCCAATCTCTCAGCTCAGTCAGTCATCAAGCACTTGGACGTGACGATAGACCCTCATACACGCGAAGAGCTGGACAAAGGCTTCATGGACAATCACACCGTCTATGACGTGAGCTGGGCACGCAACAATCTCAAACCAGCAGACGTGATGAAAGCTGCGCATGATGCAGACCGCACGGCGAATCCAATAATTTATGAGGTGGTTACGAACCTCACAGCGAAGTACAAAGCCAACCCTGAGCTTCCCCTAAATCCGACCATCAAGGAGATGGTCATTGCCCGCATCAGCTCCGAATCGAAGCCTGAACTAGAAAACGAAGGACCGAAAAAGCCCTACAAAAAATCAAACTACAAGAGAACATAAAATGACTAAATCACATGAACAAATCGAGCATGAAAATCAACAAGAGTTGTCAATTCTGAGAGAGCTAATCCTCGAAGGCGGATTGATTGAAGACCATGACATTCCAGACGTAGCGCCTGAGACAGAAAAGCTGGGATACCCAGCCGATCTGATTATTTACTGATCTCAATCCCAAGGGATACTTTGGCTTTCAATATTCAATGATTTGTTAGTGAAAATGCTATCACCCTCCTGAACACTGGAAAGAAATTCGCATTGGTCGATAAGCTTTCTCTGATGCCGAATGAAGCCCAAACAGGCAGCAAACCGGCAGGCGGCGAAAGCTGGGTGAGGGTCGATGAAGAATTTCCTAAAATCCTTTTTGTAATTCTCAAAGGCTTCATAGTCTTCGATGTCGAACCAGCCGATGTAATAGCAGCACATGACGTGCTTCGTCAGAATATCAGCTAGGATTCCGCCATCACCAATGGTTTTTTCACGCTCTTTGGCTGGAAGCAGTTCGTACCAGCGATAGGCATCAAGGGTATCGTTTAGCTTTTGAAGCTTTTGAGTTATGTCGAATGGGATGGTGATGACCTCCCCTAGCATGTACCGATCTCTGAATTTCCAAGCCATTTGCAAAATCCCCATGCAGATGGAAAGGCGCATGATTGATCGATTCCCTGCGCCTGACAAGATCGATACGAAAAAAACCGCCAACGCGGGCGGTTCAAAAACGGAGATGTTTTTGATAACAAATAATTTAAAAATGAAACCCGTAGACAGACTCGAAATCTTACAACCAAATAATACTTTTATCTGCCTACCATTTTATTCTACCATTTAATTATGAAACTCAAGCCTTTATCGAAAATAATTTAAATTTTCTCGACATCAAAATTATGTGCAGGGCTGAAAAATTACTGATCGGTCCGTAACCGGCTGCAAGCGATTCTTTTTAGAAATCGCAGACCTCTTCTTTTGGCATTTCGCGTCGAACGAAAAATCCTTTGATTTGGTCGATGTGATAATGCTCTTTGACCAATTTATTTATCAACCGTCTTTCAATGTCAGCTTCGTCTATCACGTCACCGGCTTTATTGGCGTTGTAAACCATCATCTGAAGGCATGACTCGAAATAGAAGTCATCATTGCCAGAACGGTCGATTAAGGGGGCTTCTGGCTCATCCTGCAGATCTGCCAGCCCACCCTTCACGAACGTCGCTAAACGCTTTGTACAGGCTTCACAATCGCGACTTTTCACACGGCTAGGTTTCACCAACGTTCCTGATTTCTTGTCCCAAAACCCTGCCAATGGAATGCAGGCTTCAAGGTCATCGATCTTCTTCAAGCCGAATTTGGATTGGAAGCTACTGGCTACCTTTTTCGCGTAGATCGTGTCCTTCTTGTGCTCTGTCACACGGAAGCGCAGGACCACTGAAAAGAATCTCTCTAGCTTATCGTTTTCACTCAGGTAGCTCACGAAGCAAGGGGTTGCGCCTTCACCTGCAACCAGCCTTGTTAGCTCTGCGTGGCTCACGTCATAGAGCGCAACATAGTGGTACTTCGTGGACTTGCACTTCACTGTGATGCTGTAGCCCTCAGAGTTGTATTTGCTGAGGCAATTCCAGAGCCTTGGCTGCATGAAGTCTTCCACGGCGTACCCAGTGGACTTAAAGCCTGATTTACGAGGGATATGGTTGATTGTGAGGTCTGTCTTGCCCTTTCTGCGCAGCGCAGCGTTAGGCTTCACGATGACGATGAAATGGTCAGCATCGAAGGTTGAAAGCTGGCTCACAAGGAATTTCTGGCGGTCTGAGACAGAGGTATAATTCATACTGCACCTATCACTTGCATCAGCCCAGTGTTGCTATTTATTTTTATTTCATAATTCAGATTCTTCCATCCAGTGCGCGCATACAATCCATCAAAATAATCATTCACGAACAATGATTTACTCGGCTTGAAGCACCCTGTATCAATAGACTTGAGAAAACCTGCTTTTTTCAATTTCAAAATAACGTTGTTGACAGTATGAGTAGCTACGCCAGCTTCACAAGAAATATGTTTTTTATGATAGAAATTTATATTTATCAGACCATCGGAATCGAGAAACTTCATCAGCTCCTTGAAAACCTTTTCTGTGCTGGGAGAAAACCCATTATGTGCTGCTATCAAATGAAAAAGAGTATCTGCTTTAGTGTTCATTGTTAAATTAATGTTTATTTCAAATATAGTAACATTTGAAACTGACAAATCAACGGACAAAAGAAAATATTCGTTAAAAACAATCCTCAAATTTGAGGATTAGCAATGCCTAAAAATAAATACCTATAAACTACATTGCTACGCAGATCAAAATGGCAAACCATCATTTTTCTCTACCTTTTGCTGATTCTTTTCGTAGTATCTATATGATTCAATGCACTCTTTTTTTACCTTACCATCCTTATCAATCATTTCTGAATTCAGATCATCGCAAAATCTTCCGTCCTTTTCTTTAACGTTTATGCCTGTTTTACTGAACGCTCTCGCATTGATTCTGAACAAAATGACTCCTTTCTTGTTGCCATTGATTGTGTCTATCAAATTGAGCATTCTAAGGATGTTCATAGAGCGTGTACGTGTCCTTGATTGCTTAATGCCAAGCTCCTTATCTAACTCAGCATAAGTGACTGTACATTCATTATTTCTATCCATCATCTCGCAAGCCATGTCCAAAATATCTCTGGCGTAGCTATCGGATCTATTAACTGCAGACAGCAGCGGACGAGCCTTTAGGTTAGTCTGATAAAAAGACTGCACCACATCATTGACAGATATCACGCTCTTAAAGGGGTTATTCATTTCAATCACCTAGTCTTCGTTTTAAAATTTATTTACTAAAACTTCAATTAGGAAATTTCTATTTTTCGCGTCATACTCTTCTGAAATGAGCATTTTTCTTCTTAAAATGTTGAGCGCAACCCTAACTGTTTCCTTCGACTTCCCTAGGTAAGCAGCCATTGATTCATAGTTTTGATAAGTGACTTGATGCCTACCGTAAAACTCGTCTGACTCAATCATCAGAAACATCAACAACACATAAGCATTGGTGCTCTCATGCGCTAATTCAGCTAGTTTCTTTTTAGTATTTGGATTGTGACTGATAAACGTAGATGCCATATAATTACTCCGTTTTATTTCTTGTTTTATCAATATATCATATTGATAACAGAAATTTCGGCGTTAGGCGAAATTTAGTCGATTATTATTATAATGCGCGAATTGAAATATTAACCACTTACGTATTCAATGAAGATGCATTTCTCGCAAAATACCTTGATCACGGAAATATTGAAACCAATCCATATCGATTTTACCCATATTTGATGACGTATAAAGTACACTGTGGTGTACTTCTTAAAAACGCCAACACAGAAATCTCTGGAAAAGAAGCCTGAAAAAGTACACCACAGTGTACTTTATAAATTGAGTATTTTTGGTTATAAAGTACAGTACAGTGTACTTTATAACCTCTACAGCCCTTTAAAATCAAGTGGTCAATTACCAACGTGTGCGCGCGCGTGTTTTTTTAGATTTAAAAGCCAACAGCAAAAACCAAACCCGAACCTAACCAATCCTACCGACCACCTAAATTTTATAAAGGGAACGGGATATTGGGAACTGAAAAAAGGGAACTGGAAAGCAATGCGTGATGAAAATTAGTCTTGCATTGAGAAATCAATTAGTCATTTCTTGCGAAAGCCCGAAGCTCGAAACAACAACGCTTGCTACGCAGAAAGGTCAAGACCAATCGCTTCGCGGAAATGGATTTTTCTTAATACTTCTACACCTACCCTTTGCTTTCACTTCATAATGATTCTACTAAAAAAATCAAAAGCGGGTTTTAAGCATTTATGGTTTTAGAATGAAGATTTATCCAATCATCAAATCGCACGGATTTGAGCCATTCAGAGCATTTTTTGATAAATCACACATCGAAAGGCTTGAAACTGTTGATTTGGGGGTAAATGGCACGTTTTTAGAAGCCACGCCCAAATCTCAAACCACAAATCCTTTACCAAATATCTAAGAATAGGATTACAGCGAAGCTTTCACGCTTCGGGAAAGCGAACCACGCCAGATCCTTTCAAGGAGATTCCCGCTCTCACATGAGGAAATGGTTGTTCAGTACCATGCAGAGGGCACAGGCGCTCTGAACTACGTTTGGCGTGTGATCATCTTCAATTCATAATCTCGACCCGGTAAGCGGAGCCTTCAATCACCCAACCATCGGCAGTACGCACGATGGGCGCACCCGCTACGATCCGTCGAATATCACCTTCGGCATTTTCGTACACCACAAAAGCCCCGGCATTCTCTACGTCGTTGTTAGGGGTGATTTCCACCCACTCTCCGCTCTGCGTTTCTAGCTTCACGAAGAGATGGAAACCCGGCTCAGGGGTGAAGATGCTGCACCTTCTGAGGTTCTGCACATCGACATTTGCGAGTCGCGTGACACGCACGTCGGGCTTCGCTTCCTTACCCAGAGCTTCGACCATCGCGGCTAAAGCTTCCATCGCTTGGGACCCAAGCCCATTGAGTTCTTCACCAGTCAATTGTTGCGGGTTCATGCTTATCGATCCTTCGTAGAGATGCTCTGTGACGCGTTTCGAGCGATTTTCAGCCCCCACCCTACCCGATTTGTCACGGGCATGCCGAAGCGCCTTATAACGTCTCAAATTCGCTCCGATATGAGGTGGACCTACCTGTGAGCTTGGCTTCGACAGAACAGATCGAAGATCCCCAGCAATTGGTCAAATTTTGCGCAAAAAAAAGCCCCAATCCGAAGATTAGAGCTATTTTATTTTGGTACAAAGCGTTGGTACAAAACGCTTTTTCCAGACCTCTGTAAGTGCTTGATTTACAAAGGTTTTAAACGTATGGCGGAGAGATAGGGATTTGAACCCTAGGTACTGTCGCCAGTACAACGGATTTCGAATCCGTCCCGTTCGGCCACTCCGGCATCTCTCCAACGGCGCGCATCATAACAGCTCAGTTGCAGAAC